>Ga0307478_10001245_pt1 | contig 22700 bp, 25 predicted proteins | sample atmos_gasesECM4C_2_FD_203713 | JGI IMG/M metagenome (GOLD analysis project Ga0307478, IMG submission 203713) | Hardwood forest soil microbial communities from Morgan-Monroe State Forest, Indiana, United States - atmos_gasesECM4C_05 | ecosystem: Environmental > Terrestrial > Soil > Temperate... | reverse complement strand
CGCCGACCAGAACAACATTTTCACCGCATTCAATCCCAAATAGTTCAGCGCGAAACCTAGCGCCATCGCTACCGCCATCACCCCGTAGAACGCGCGCGCCTTTTTTGGCCGGTCGGACATCGAGCCCCGCCACTTCGCTCCTTCCGCCACCGCGTACGCGCTCGATCCCACCAGCACCGGCACTCCCAGCATCCCCGTCCCGATGAGCCCCAGCGTAAACAGCAGATACGCCCCATTCCCCGCCAGTGGCCGCAGCGCTTCCGCCGCTTGCCGCGCCGTCGTTATGTTGGTTTCTCCGTGCGCGTGCAAAGTCGCGCCCGTCGTCAAAATGATGAAATACATGATGAAGTTCGAGAAAAACATTCCCACGGCCGTGTCCGTGCGCGCATCTTTTAATTCCTCCGCGCTCGCGCCCTTGCGCTGCTTAACTGTCGTTTTACCCTTGGCGCGCTCTTCTTCCACTTCTTCCGCCGCCTGCCAGAAAAAAAGATACGGAGAAATCGTCGTCCCCAGAATTCCCACCAGCACCGCCAAGAACCCGCGCGACCATTCCAGATGCGGCACCAGCGTCACCGCCAGCGCCTGTTTCCAATCCACATGCGCGTAAAACGACGCCAGCACATACGCGAACAGCACCAGCGTCATCCACTTGAACACCCGCGCAATCTGCTTATAGGAGGTCCAAATCAACAGCCCAAGAATCAGCAATGCATAAAAGGGAATCCACACCAGCGGCCGTATCCCCGTTACAAGCTCCGTCGCTTCCGCCATGCCTCCAAGATCGGCTCCAATGTTGATGACGTTGGCCACCACAAGGATCGAGCACGCTCCCCACAGCACCCATCGCGGATAGTTGTCGCGCACTGCCGCGGCCAGTCCTTGCCCGGTAACAATCCCCAGCCGCCCGCACATCAGCTGCACCGCCGCCATCAGCGGAAACGTGAGCAGCGCGATCCATAGCGTCGCAAACCCGTACGCTGCCCCAGCCACCGAATACGTCGAAATTCCCGACGGATCATCGTCCGCCGCACCCGTGATGACTCCCGGCCCCAAACAAGCGAAAGTCCTCCGCAGGAGTCCCGGTCTCTTGCCGTTTTGGGCTCCCCCATCTGGTTGCCCTACCGGTAATTTGTTCGGGACTCTGTCCGCTACTGCGGCTGGTGGCTTGTCAGGTGGATTGTCGGTTCGTTTTGTTCCAGGCATCCGTCTATCGCAATCCGTGTTTTTGCGACTCGTGGTATCGAAGGATCGTTCTTCGCGTCCGTGAAAAATCGCAATTATAGTAATGTCTGACAACAATTAAGCATTTGCAAGCTAAGTCGCCCACATCGAACGGGCCGAATTCACCTCCGCGACGAAAGCGTGATACACGTAGAGTACGTGCAGCACGCAAAATACGTGTTAGGGGAATCGTCATGGCTTCCTCAAAATCTAATGGAAAACAGAATTTAACCATCAGCCTCGACCGCCAAACCATTCAAAAGGCCAAGGTTGTCGCCGCTCGGCGCTCCACCTCCTTTAGCGGTCTCCTGGCTCGCCAAATTGAGCTCTTGGTCGGCGAAGAAGAAGCTTACGAACGCGCCGAGTGCCAGGCAACCGCCTTGCTGGATCAGGGCTTTCACTTGGGCGGTGTAATTCGCGCCTCTCGCGATGAACTCCATGAGCGCTGAAATAAACGGCAAAGAGACAGAAGGGAATGGCTGACACAATGACTGGCAACACGCCCGCTAGGACGTTTGTCGATACAAACGTTCTGATCTATGCGCATGACATCGATGCAGGTGCCAAGCACCAAATCGCAAAAGCGGTTCTCCGCGGTCTATGGAGCGAGCGCGCTGGTGTCCTGAGCATGCAAGTGCTCCAGGAATTCTATGTCAACGTCACGCGAAAAATCGTGTCTCCCTTGCCAAAGGATTCGGCGCGCCTCGTTGTAAACAGCTCTGGTGCATGGAAACCACTCCCGCTGAAATTTCGGCCGCCTTTCAAATCGAGGACCAATCCCAAATCGGCTTTTGGGACGCCCTGATCGTTTCTTCCGCCTCCAAAAGCGGTGCCACTCGCATCCTCTCCGACGATCTGAGCACCGGCCAGCGCATCGCCGGCATCCTCATTGAAAATCCCTTTTCTCCCGCCCCCTAGGTTCCCACAGGACTCCAGATCGAATACAATGTAGTCAAATGTAATCAGGAGGCATCAATGGCGTCCCAAAAAATCGTTACCCTCCGCCTGGATGGTGTCCTGACCGGCAAGCTGGATAAACTCGCCAAAGCCACCCAGCGCTCCCGCTCTTTCCTGGCCGCCGAAGCCATCCGCGATTACGTGGCCCTTAACAGCTGGCAAATTGAAGAGATTCACAAAGCTCTCGCCGAAGCAGACCGCGGCGAGTTTCAAACCGAAACTGAAGTAAAGCGAGTGGCCAAGAAGTGGTCCCGCCGTGCGCGTTAGGTGGCTGCGCATAGCTCTGGCCAACCTCGAAGCAGAAGCCGACTACATCGCTGAAGACAATCCAGCGGCGGCAGATCGTGTCGTGCAGAGGATCTTTCGCGCCATTGCTTTGCTAAGCAAGAATCCCGCCATGGGCCGCCCCGGCCGAGTCCCCGGCACCCGCGAACTCGTCATCGCCGACACGCCCTACATCATCCCTTATCGAGTCCGCGCCGACGCCGTGGAAATCCTCCGCGTATTTCACGCCGCCCGAAAGTGGCCCAACAGGTTTTGAACGCCTTGGCCGCTTCCAAGACCTCGGCGCCGCGGGACCATCAGCGCTTCGTTTTTCGCGCACGCGCTTTGCGGACGACTCGCTTATTTCGGTTAGCTCGCGTATCTCGGATGAGTTCATTAGCGTGTGGGTGTTTGGCCCCACCCTCAGCCGTCTGTACTACTCTCAGCGTATGCAGATTACTCTCAATATTCCCGACGACCTCGCTCCTCAAGTGGCTCCCGAAGGTAAGGACCCAGCCAGAGTCGCTCTTGAAGCGTTGGCCCTCGAGGGCTACCGTACGAAACTGCTCTCGGAATCTGCCCTACGGAAGATGTTGGGCTTCCAAACCAGGATGGAAGTGCACGCCTTTTTGAAGCAACATGGCGTTTACCTTCATTATGACGTTCCCGATGTGCAGAAAGATCAAGCCACGGCCCAGCAGGTCCGTGCAAAGCTCCAAAGCTCAGAGCCTCGTGGTACACAATTTGCTGCTAGCCAGGGCGATTCTGTGCTCTATTGAACTGCGCTCCACAAGAACTCTGCGATAAAATGCTTACGCGTGCTTCTTGTCTCCCTGAAACCTCTCGGCGCGCTCTTGTAGCTAACGCCAGGGGGATTCGCCAGTATCAGATGCACCCTTATGAATCCCTGAAAAGCGCGACGCCCTTTTGAGTCCGTCGCGCTTTTCCACCACGAAACGCAACACTATGCGCAAGCCCAGCGCGCCAGACGCTATCCTGCGTTTAGTTTCGTGCTTCTACTCACCACCCACTATTCACTACGCAGTGTTCTTCCCCAACTTTTCCACACATTTCCACAGCCGTATCAATTCCATCACTCCCCCGCATCCTCTCGAATACTTCCACTAGTCACAAGTCACCAGCCACCAATCACTAACTTCTTTAGAATCCGCACTTACAAAGAACCCACCGGGGGGCCCCTCACTCGCCACGGAACACGGCTAGCCATCCACGGGCCACGTCCCACGGCTCACAATGGATCTCTTCTCTGCGCGTCTCCGCGTCCTCTGCGCCTAAGCGTTGTCCTTTCTTTTCTCTGCCCACCGGTCACGGAACACGATCCACGGGTCACGCCTCATTCCCTCCTTACTTCATTTCCTCACCCCTCTCCCCATGGTTGACTTTCCTCTCCATCTCGATACAAATGGACGCTCCACAATGCACACCACCCAACCGAGCCGACCATGAACATCCTCGACTTACTCGTTGGCAAGCCCATCAAGACTTCCGACGAACGCGCCGAACAGATCGGCCCCATCCAGGGCATTCCCATTTTTGGGTTGGACGGGCTCAGTTCCGCGGCGTACGGACCGGAAGCCGCTCTCAGCCTGCTCATTCCTCTGGGACTTCTGGGCGTGCAGTACATCGTGCCCATCAGTGCCGCCATCATCACGTTGCTGATCATCGTTTATTTTTCTTACCGCCAGACGATTGCCGCCTATCCCAGCGGCGGCGGCTCGTACACCGTGGCTCGCTACAATCTTGGCGCGTTTCCAAGCCTGCTAGCCGCGGCGGCCTTGTTGACGGACTACATTCTCACCGCGGCGGTGGGTATTTCCGCGGGCGTTGGCGCGCTCGTTTCCGCAGTCCCGTCGCTGCTGCCACACACGGTGGTAATCTGCATCGGCATTCTCTTAGTTATCACCGTGATCAATCTGCGGGGCGTACGCGAGGCTGGAGTCGTTTTCATGTTGCCGACATATTTCTTTGTCGGGACACTTTTGATCACCATAGGCGGCGGTTTGGTGCGCGCTTTGCTCAGCGGCGGCCATCCAACGCCGCTCGCCCCCTTGCCGCCGCCTCCGGCAATGACGCAAGCCGTCAGTTTCTGGCTGCTCTTGAAAGTGTTTTCGAGCGGCTGCACCGCGCTCACCGGCGTCGAGGCCGTCAGCAACGGCGTGAAGGCCTTCCGCGAACCCGCCGTCAAGAACGCGCAACGCACGCTCACCATCATTATTTTTCTTCTGGCGCTGCTGCTCGCCGGAATTTCTTATCTCGTAAAGGTTTATGGCATTGCGGCGACCGACCCCGGCCAGCCCGGCTACCAGAGCTTGCTCTCCATGCTCATTGCCGCCGTCTTTGGCAAAGGGATTTTTTATTACCTCACCATGGCTTCGATTCTCTTGGTGCTTTCGCTTTCAGCGAATACGGCGTTCGCCGACTTCCCGCGGTTGTGCCGGGCCATCGCCTCGAACAACTATTTGCCACACGCTTTCGGGTATCGCGGACGGCGGCTCGTTTACACCTACGGGATTGTGGTTTTGGCCGTTCTGACGGCTGTTTTACTGATTGCTTTTCGAGGCGTGACGGACAGGCTTATCCCCTTATACGCGGTGGGCGCGTTTCTGGCGTTTACGTTGTCGCAGTTTGGAATGGTGGTGCATTGGCGGAAAAATCGCGGGCCGCACTGGATCAAGAGCGCCATGGTCAACGGCTTGGGCGGATTTGTTACGGGAATCACCGTGATCGTCGTGCTCGTCGCAAAATTTGTCGAAGGGGCATGGATCACGCTGCTCTTCATTCCGCTGCTGATATTTTTCTTTCGCAGAGTGCGGCGCCACTATCACGCGGTTTTGGTGGCCACCACTTCCAGTGAGGCCGTGGCTCCCGCGAACCGCGGGCGGCATCCCATCGTGATTGTGCCCATCGATCGCTGGAGCCGCATTTGCAAACAGGCGCTGGAATTCGCTTCGCGCATGTCGCCCGAAATTATCGCCATTCACGTCGAGCCGGGGGAGCACTCCGAACTGCTGCATGATGACTGGGAACGCTATGTGGAGCGGCCCTTCCGCGAAGCCGGCGACGAGCCGCCGAAGTTTGTGGTGCTGCCATCGCCTTACCGGTTCATTATCATTCCGCTGGTGCAATACATTCTCGATCTCTCGGAAAAACATCCGGACCGGCGGATCGTCGTGGTGATTCCGGAATTGGTCGAGGATCATTGGTACGAATATTTTCTGCACAACCAGCGCGGCCGGCTGCTCGAGTGGACTATGCTGGTGCGCGGCAACGAACGCATTTTCACCGTTTCCTCGCCCTATTACATTTCGGAAAAGGCCTGGTCGGCGAAGCCGGCAGAGGCGGAAGAAAGCAAGAAAGTTTGATTCTTTGCAAGAACTTGGCCGCATGCAAACCCTGCCTAAGGACGGCCGAACGTACATGAAATTAGGTAAAACCTACAATCTCGGCCTCTCCGATTTCTAACTCGCAAAGATTCCAGAAAGAATTAAGGAGACTTTCGAGAGAAATTCTCGTCTCCCCGTTAGCCCCGATAAAGGATTAAACCGTTTGCGCAGCTCGATTGGGTTGGTGGCCACCCGAAAAAGCTCCCCTGCAAGCGGCCTGTGGTGGTTGTGCAGTTGGGGCAGGGGAGGAAGCGATGTCGGCCGCTCGTTCCATTTCGCTGGCTATTTTAGTGGTTCTGTCCTTTTGTTTGATTGGCAGCGCACCCGTCTATTCCCAAAACTCTACGATTTTCAACACTTCCGAGCCACCAGGCGGCCGCATGAAATCCGGAGCCTGGTTGGCAAAGTGCCGTGCTTCTTCTCTGAACACCTTTGCTCGAGCGCATTCCAGCGAGGTAAGCGAGTGGGTGGCGGGAAGAGACGTCACTCCAGGTGATTTCAGCGTCCCGAGAGCACCCGATGTCCTTTGTGTGGAGTCGGCTGTTCTTGCCACGCCACGCGCTCGTGCGGACAATCCTTGTCCCGAGAGTGTCGTCGGTGCCCCAGGTCTCTCACACGCCCCAGGCGTTCTCCGCACTCCTGGCTGTAACGATTCCGCCGACACAGTTTTGCCGCAACTCACGGCGCTGGGAAAAGCTGGCGTGAAGATCGCGCGAGCGCGCGAAGAGGTTCTGGCTATTTTGCGTTCCGAGAATGCGTGCTCGGAATGGTTCGCAACGAAGGACGCATCGCCCGCGGTTACCTTCCAATCGCTCGATTTTGTGCTCGACAAACATGGCCCGCAAGAAGTTTTCGAGTCGGGGCAGGCCGGATCGATCGTCCTTTGGCGGCAGCCCTACGTTGCCAGCGCCACGCAGGATGGTGGGCCGCACACGGCGATAACCATCAATGCATACGGCGCATTCTACCGGCAGCAAGGGAACGTGCTAAAAGTACTCGAGGAAGGCGGTCCCATACGCGCGGATGGCACGCGTCTGCTGACCGTTGGATCTTATCCAGGGGACACGCTGCCCGCGCAGATGGTGACGCTGCTGCATGAGTTTGGGCACGTTATCGATCTGCTGCCCGGGGATGCGGATAATCTGGACGGCAAATCGGTGCAGAACACGAATGAGGTGCTGCGCCATTGCCGCGCCGAGGTGCAAGTCCGATCGCAGCAAGCAAAGCAAACAGCGAAGCGGTAGTTCGCGGCGGGTTAATTCCGCAACGGACCGCACTCACCTTGACATTCTACTGGAAGCGGAGTAGCTTCGCCTAGAATGTCTACTAAAGAAGAACGCGAACGCATCGAGCTGCTGCAGGGGACGCTGGACTTGCTGATTCTCCGCACGTTGCTGCGCGGGCCGGTGCACGGCCACGCCATCGCCAAAGCCATCGAATTCAATTCAGACGAAGTGCTGCAAGTGGAACAGGGATCGCTGTACCCGGCCCTGCACCGGCTCATCAAGCGCGGATGGATTTCGGTTGAAGAAGGAACCTCGGAGAACAACCGCCGCGCCAAGTTTTACAAACTGACGCCGAAGGGCCGGATACAACTGACCGTGGAGACCCGCAGGTGGGACAAGCTGGCGGGAGCGATCGCGCGGATATTGCGGCCGAGGAAGCAGGAGGGCGAATCATGAGGCGGCGCAAACGCATGCTCAAGGAACTCGATGAAGACATTCGCGAACACATCGCGAGGGAGACGCAGGACAACATCGAGCGCGGCATGTCGGCTGAAGATGCCCGCCATGCAGCCATGCGCAAGTTCGGCAATGTCACGCAGGTCATGGAAGAAACACGCGAAGTGTGGAGTGTTGTCTGGCTCAACCAACTTCTTGCAGATATTCGCTTTGGGCTTCGCATGTTGCGTAAGAATCCCGGTTTCACCGCCGTCGCCGTGCTGACCCTGGCGCTGGGCATCGGCGCGAACGCCGCCGTCTTCTCCGTAGTCTATGGTGTTCTCCTGCGGCCCTTGCCGTACAAAGACCCCTCGAGTTTAATCGTCCTGAACGAGACGACACCGATGGTCGGCACTGTCAGCGTCTCTTATCCAAACTTCCTCGATTGGCGCAACCAGAGCCACACATTTTCGGAGATGGCCGCCGTACGCGGGGTCGGTTTCAATCTCGCGGGGGTGACGCAGCCGGAGAATATCAGCGGCAGTGCGGTGTCGCCGAATTTTCTTTCCATGTTGGGTGTTCGCCCGTTCCTCGGCCGGGATTTTGATGCTTCAGAAGAGAAAGCCGGCACGCCGCCAGTGATTCTGCTGAGTTATTCGCTGTGGCAATCCCATTTCGGAGGCGATCCGAACATTGTTGGTAGAACGATCAAACTGGATGACCGCAGTTTCACGATCGTTGGTGTTCTGCCTTCAAATTACCGTTCACTGGACAAAACGGACGTGATGTTGCCGATCGGTGTGTGGGCCACGGACAATCCCGAAGATGTCAAGGAACGTGGCGCTCGCGGCGACTTGGGTGTGATTGGAAGACTGGCGACGGGCGTCAGCCTCACGAAGGCGCGCGCGGAAATGGAAGGCATTGCAGCCCGGCTGGCGAGGGAATATCCGGCGAGCAACGACCGGTTCGGCGTGGCGCTTCAGCCGGTTCGAGATGCGTTCGTCAGCGACATAAGGCCCGCGATCTTGGTGCTTTTTGGCGCGGTCATGTTTGTATTGCTGATTGCGTGCGCAAATGTGGCAAACCTATTCCTCGTCCGCGGGGCGAGCCGCACCAAGGAAGTCGCGTTGCGCATCGCCCTTGGGGCCAGCCGAGGCCGCATCATCAGCCAAATGCTGACGGAGAGTTTTGTTCTGGCCGTACTCGGCGGCGTATTGGGCTTGGTGCTTGCGGTTGCCGGGATTGGCGGAATGTCGCGGCTGATTCCAGCGGACATGCTGTCCGGAGCTACGGTGAATCTGAACGGCGCCGTGTTGCTGTTTGCGGCGTGCGTTGTAGCGCTGGCATCTCTCATTTTCGGTCTTGCGCCGGCTTTGCACTCGACGAAACCTGACGTGCAATCGGAATTGAAAGAAGGCGGCCGCGGCTCCAGCGCCGGCGCAGGGCAGAACCAGCTTCGCGCCGCTCTGGCGACTGCGGAAATTTCGCTGGCGTTGATTCTTCTGGTGGGCGCGGGCTTGATGATGAAAAGCCTGTACCGCCTACTGGCAGTTGATCCCGGGTTTCGGCCCGAGCGCGTGCTGACGATGGGAATGGATTTGCGGACGCAGCAATATTCGAAAGATCCAGCCGTTTTGAATTTTTGGCAGCAGGTGCTTGATAAGGTGCGCGCACTGCCGGGAGTTGAGGCCGCCGCGGTGGGCACCGTGATTCCGCTGACAGACAGCCATAGCCGCTCAGACGTCACGATTGAGGAAATGGCCCTGCCAACGCCCGGGAACTATCCCCATCCAGATGTTCATATCGTCAGTCCGGGATACATAACGACACTCGGAATCCCGCTGCTCCGTGGCCGGACCTTCACCGACGCAGACGACGAAAAAGCGCCGCTCGTTGGAATGATTAACGCGGTGACGGCGAGGCGTTTTTTCCCGAAGGAGGATCCTGTCGGCAAACGCTTTATGTTTGGCCATCCGTCGGCGAAGAACGCGCCAAAGTGGTGCACGATCGTCGGTGTTGTCAGCGACACGAAGTTATATGGACTGGCGAATCCAGCGCGGCTCGAAGTGTACGTGCCGCTTCGGCAGAACGCCGCGAGCGAGATGACTTTGCTTGTGAAATCGGGAGCCGATCCCGCAGCGCTGACTTCGGCGATTCGCGAGGCCGTGCAGTCGATTGATAAGGACCAGCCCCTCTTCGCTATTTCGACGATGAAAGAGCTGGTGAGCAATTCGGTCGCGACGCGGCGCATGACTCTGGTGCTGCTCGGCCTCTTTAGCGGCCTGGCGCTGGTTCTTGGAGGTATTGGAATCTACGGCGTAATTTCCTATTCAGTAGCCCAGCGCACTCACGAAATAGGGATCCGCATAGCGCTCGGCGCGCCGCGGCGGGACGTCTTCCGGCTAGTCGTCGGCCAAGGCCTGAAACTCGCTGGAATCGGAATTGCCATCGGCATTGCCGGCGCGCTAGGGCTGGCGCGCCTCATGTCCAGCTTGCTCTATGGAATTAGCGCCACCGATTTCGAAACGTTCGCGGGCGTATCCATTTTGCTGGCGCTCGTCGCGCTGCTGGCTTGTTTCATCCCGGCACAAAGAGCGATGCGCGTTGATCCAACGGTGGCCTTGCGACACGAGTGACGAGCGTTTTGGGCACTCGATAGCAAGTTCGCGAGAAAGGTGAATCATGAGGCGGCGCAAGCGAATGCTGGAAGGTCTCGACGAGGACGTTCGCGAGCACATCGCGAGGGAGACGCAGGACAACATCGAGCGCGGGATGGCGCCGGAAGAAGCGAGGTATACAGCCATGCGAAGGTTCGGAAATGTGACGCGGGTTAAGGAAGAGACTCGAGAGGTGTGGAGTGTCGTTTGGCTGGAGCAGCTTTGGCAAGACATTGGCTATGGGCTTCGCGTGCTGCGTAAGTCTCCGGGCTTCAGCGCGGTCGCGATCCTTACTCTGGCGCTTGGCATTGGCGCAAACACCGCCATCTTCAGCCTGATCGATGCCGTCATGCTGCGGTCGCTTCCGGTCGAGAATCCTTCGCAGTTGGTTCTGCTGCAGTGGGGCGCGCGCAACTCGCCCAACGTTCACGGCTACCAGTCCGCAGGCGATTGCGCAAACGATATGCGCCTCGGCGCTAAGAATCCCGGAGGCTGCTCGTTCTCCGAGCCAATGTTTCGCGAAATAGCTGAGTCAAATATTTTTTCGGGGACGGCTGCGTTTGCCAACACCGGCCGGTTGAATCTGACGGGGAACGGCCCTGCGACCGTCATCAACGGCCAGTTGGTTTCCGGAGACTTCTTTCACACGATGGGTCTCAAAGCAGCCTCCGGCCGGCTGATTGACACAACCGATGACACGCCGTCCGCCGCACCCGTCGCCATACTCAATTATGGCTACTGGCAGAGCGCGTTCGGCGGTTCGCGCGACGTAGTCGGCCGTACGATTGAATTGAATAACGTCCCTTTCACGATTGTCGGCGTGGCCGAGCAGCGATTCACCGGCATTACACCGGGCAGCGACTACGATGTTTGGCTGCCGCTCTCCGACGCGCAGCGGATTACCGATACCATGCGCTGGCGAAACCGCCAGGGCGACGTGAGTTACTGGTGGCTCACGATTATCGGCCGGCTCAAACCCGAAACACAGCTCGCGCAGGCGCAAGCGCCGGTCAGCGGCCTCTTCCGCAATGAGATGCTTCATGGAGCCGTGGCGCTTTTCCATGAGGGTGGGGTGGCGGGAACACCTCCGCCGATGCCAAGCGCTCCGGCTGGCGGCAACGTTGCGATAGGCATGTCCGCAGTGCCACAGCGAGCGCCGGGGGCGGGCCCTGTGCAAATTACAGCCGGAGGGCCGCCACCATCCGCAGGCAATAAGCCGGTCATCATGGCTGCTCCGCAAGAAGCAGTACCTGCGGGCGGCCCGCGCGGACCCCAAACAGCTGAAGGCCCGAAGACGTTATCCACGGCCGCTGATAATCCGGAAATTACGCTTGCGCCGGCGCAGAGTGGTTTGACCGGGGGCCGTACGCGCTACTCCAATCCGCTGTATGTCCTGATGCTGGTAGTCGGAATCATTTTGCTGATTGCTTGCGCGAATGTCGCGGGGCTGATGCTAGCTCGCGCCGCAGCGCGGCAAAAGGAAATGGCTGTGCGACTGGCGTTGGGTGCCGGGCGCACGCGAATTGTGCGCCAGCTTTTAACGGAAAGCGTAATGCTCTCGGTGATGGGCGGGGCGCTGGGCATTTTGTTCGCTTACTGGGGAGCACACGCGATCCTTTCGTTTGTGTCGAGCAATCAACCGCGTCCCTTGGGCTTCGCGACCGGCGTCGACCTGCGCGTCCTCGGGTTTACTGTGGCCATTTCGCTGCTCACCGGAATTCTGTTTGGCATTGCACCGACGTTTCGCAGTGCGCGCGTCGATTTGACGCCAGCGCTCAAGGAGGGCGAGGGATCCGGGGCGAAGTCGGGGCCAGCCACCGGAAAATGGTTCAGCATCGGCAACGCGCTGGTGGTGGCACAAGTCGCGCTCGCGATCGTTGTGCTTGTAGGCGCGGGCCTGCTGGTGCGTACCCTCCAGAATCTGCGCAGCGTCGACGTGGGTTTCGATTCGCACAATATCTTGATTTTCGGAATCGACCCGACGTTGATCGGCTACAAAGGCCCGCAGGCGGACAGCCTCTATCGCGACTTGCAGGGCCGGCTCGCCGAAACGCCTGGAGTGAAGGCCGCCAGCTACTCGATGATGCCGCTGCTGAGCAACGGGCTGATGATCACCAGCTTCCACTGGCCGGGCACGCCGCAGGATCAAGAATCCCAGGCGGACGTGCTTGACGTCGGTCCGAATTTCTTCGAGACCATGCGCATTCCGTTTCTGATCGGCCGGGGATTCAGCGCATCCGATTTCAAGTTGTCGGCTGCGAACGACGGATCGAGTCCAACTTCAGCCCCAACTCCGGTGATTGTGAATCAGGCCTTCGTGGAGAAATACCTCGGCAAGGAAAATCCGCTGGGGAAGCAGTTTGGTCAAGCGGAGGCTAGCGCGGACGAACCGGCGAGGCCGGGCTTCGAAATCATTGGCGTGGTGCGCGACGCGAAATACAACGACTTGCGCCGCGATATTCACGCCATGATGTACATGCCGCAAGGATTCGGTGGAGCGACCTTCGAGCTGCGCACGGCGGCAGATCCGCAAGCCATTCTTCCCGCAGTGCGCGAAGTAGTGGCGCAAGTCAGCACGAACTTGCCGTTGTTCGATGTGAAAACGCAATCCGAGCAAATCGACCGGTTACTGTTTCAAGAGCGGCTGGTAGCCCGGCTTTCCGGATTCTTTGCTTTGCTCGCGCTGGTGCTGGCCTGCGTGGGACTGTACGGGCTTCTTTCCTATGAAGTTTCGCGGCGCACGCGCGAAATCGGCATCCGCATGGCGCTCGGCGCACAACCGGAAGGCGTGCTGAAGCTGGTCTTACGGCAGGGGATTGTGCTGGCGGTTGTTGGGGCCGCCGTGGGCATCGGCGTGGCCCTCGGAGTCACGCGCTATCTCGCCAGCATGTTGTACAACGTGCACGCGAGCGATCCAGTGACAATTGCCAGCGTCGCTATTCTCCTGACCCTTGTTGCGCTCGCCGCGTGCTACATTCCCGCGCGGCGCGCCACGCGCGTCGACCCCATGGTCGCGCTGAGGCACGAATAATGCTTCTAGCGAATGAACGATAATCCTCTCTTAGAACAACGCTTGATAAATGTTGGGGCCTGCGAATCTAATCTGCATCTGCGCGCATGGATGTTCCTTTCGTCTGGTTTGTAGCAATCCTTTGCGATTGGGAAAGATCAAATGCTGCCCAGAGGTGCCTTGGTGTTTGAAACTGCACAGTCCTGACGTAATGGCGTTGCTACTGTATGAGCGCGTGGTGCGGATTTTAGATGAAAAAGTTTGAGTGAGGAACTTTATGACGACAACAGCCGCGAGATTGCAAAGCGAGTACCGCAAATTGCGAAATCAACTGCTGGAGGCGGAGATTGCGCTGAAAGATCAACGGGAAAGTGTTGCGGCGCTTCGAAGGCAACTCCCCATGGGGCCGGCGGTTGCGACCGACTACGTTTTTCGCGAAGGTCCCGCCGACATATTTGAGGAAGCTCCCGGCCAGTTCAAGGATGTCCGCCTGTCTGATTTATTTGCGCCAGGCAAGAATCGACTCATCGTGGACCACATGATGTGGGGCGCGACCGATATGTCGGCTTGTCCGATGTGCACGATGTGGGCCGATGGATACAATGCGATCGCTCCGCATGTCAGCCAGAAAGCAAATTTTGTATTGGTGGCCAAGGTCGAAATCGGAGAGCTCCGGGAATGGGCCCGGCGGCGGGGATGGGACAAAATCCGGTTGTTATCGAGCGGCCAGTCTACTTTCAACGCGGATTTCCATGTTGAGGATGACAGAGGACAACATCCGGGCGTCAGCGTGTTCAGCCGCGAACCCGACGGCAAAATCCATCATTTTTACACGACCGAAGCCTCGCTTCACCCCGGACCAAGGGGCAACCCAAATCACCGGGGCATAGACCTCTTTTCCCCGGTCTGGAATCTGTTCGACCTTTTGCCAGAGGGACGCGAGGATTGGTCGCCCAAACTTTTCTATTGATGGGTAGCCGTCCACTTTCTTCGTGCGCTTAGTGTGTCCGAGCAGCGAATCTGGATAGACCCATCAGGGGCGCTATTCAAGGAAGTGGCCCGCGCGTGGGGTGTCTCTAAGTAGACAGACATTTCTTCTTGAGACGCGCAAGTTTGGTCTGTAAGAAACAACTCCACCGTAGTTGGGCTTGGGAGCTGTGCGCGGATATAGAGAGGGCTCAGTTTCGCGCGCGGAAATAAGGAGAAGAAATCATGTTGGGATTCATAGCGGCAGTTTTGATCATTTGCTGGTTGCTTGGGCTTTTCGCATTTCACGTATCCACTGGGTTATTCCACATTTTGCTCGTCGTCGGCATCATTCTCCTGGTTTTGCACTTCGTTTCCGGGAGAAGGGTCAGCGTCTAAAACACGGGTACTACACTCAGAATCCGGGATGAGGTGTTGTGTGTTCGCTGCCAGAACACCTCTTCGCCGCCTTTGTAGAACGTGACGATTTCGACTCAACGAATGGATCTGGCAAAAAACAGGAGGAGCTTGCTATGAGCACATTGACATTGATCATTGTCATCGGCGTGGTTCTCATTGGGATTGTGGGCATTGCTTCGGCGATGTTTCTAAGAAAGCACAAGACAGAAAGACTGCAGACTCGATTCGGACCGGAATATGCGCGTGCCGTCGAGGAAAGCGGAGGCCGGCGGAAGGCGGAAGCCGGACTCGAACAGCGGCAAAAACGCGTCGAAGGATTTGCCATCCGGCCGCTTGCGACAAGCGACCGGGAGCGCTACCTCGAGTCGTGGCGCAAGGTCCAGGCAGAGTTCGTTGACGACCCGAAAAAATCGGTTAGTGAGGCAGACCAACTGCTCGGCGACGTGATGTCCACGCGCGGCTATTCCGTGAGCGAGTTTGAACAACGCTCGGCGGATATCTCCGTGGATCATCCGCTGGTCGTGGAAAATTACCGGGCAGCTCATGAAATCGCGACGCGCCATGCGAGTGGCCAAGCTACTACGGAAGACTTGCGACAGGCGATGATTCATTACCGGACACTCTTTGATGAGTTGGTGGGTGAGCCGGAGATGGCTCGCGCGGCTGTGGCAGGGTCGTAGTCTTCGCTCCAGAAGCGAAAAGACTGACATATCGTGAGGAAAGCGAAACACAAGGAGGAGGCAATCCAGTGGACGAAGCAAAAAAGTTCAGAGAAGAAGATACGGATGTCGGGCTGACGACGGCGACTCTGGCGGGCGCCGACTCCCGGCCGGAGGTCCGAGCCATGGACACTCCAAGCTCGCGCGTGAGCGGCAGTCCATCGGCCGGAGCCGCAACCGCTGTGGCTTTGGACAAGCAGGTAGTGCCGCTCTTTTCGGCTGAAGCAGCGAAGGATTTTCGCGGCCGGTGGGATGCGATCCAAGTCAATTTTGTGGACGAGCCTCGGCAGGTGGTGGAGCAGGCAGATGGTCTGGTGGCTGTGGCGATGAAGCGGCTTGCTGAAATGTTCGCGGCGGAAAGAGCCAGACTCGAGGGCCAATGGGATCGCGGTGACAATGTTTCGACCGAGGATCTCCGGCTTGCCCTGCAACGCTATAGGTCGTACTTCGGGCGCATCCTCTCGGTTTAGAAAAGCCTGACAGGTTGGCGGCCGGGCACGGTTGCTAGCTGGTTCGGGAGCGGCGGCGACCGACGAGATAGATGAGCAGAGCGAAAATGGCAAAGTAGAAGACGGCATTAACGCCGATGGCGATGCGGAGAAACCAGCCGAAAGTCCATGCGAGAGATTCGTGTGCGGCCGGCATGACGAGTTCCGCAATCTTCAGGCCTGGCGAAAAAAGGGAAACCAGGGAGACTGGCAGATTGGATTCGCTGGTGATCGCCCAGGCTAACGCGAGAAACCCCGCCAGCAACCCGAGTATGGCAGGGAGAATCCAGCGGAAGAATGGGTGGGGTTGCATTCGAACAAATTCTATCAAAACGCGTGGCGTACGGCGGCCGCGACATGCGCGCGCCGCGGCTATGAGTTACCTCTGCCGAGTTCTAAAGTTCTGAGTTTCCGTGTGAAACGATTTCGCTCGCTTCCGCACTATGCAGCTAGTTAGGCCATTCCCAATTCAAATGCCCCTGTTCTAACCAATGGGGGCACCGTAGTTCCAGGTGCCAGTCGTGGGGTAATTGGTCGGGAGACGCGTGGGGGAGCGCTTCAGGGAGAGTTGCGCTTCCCTCGTGTTCCGCGAATCCGCGCGGGGCTTGCGCTTCGCGCAGCGAAAATCAACTTGCCAATACTTGTGTTCGTCTGCCGGGGAAGCGGAGAGTAGGCGTGCGCTTCTTCGCGCGCGTGAAGAGAGGCGTTTCATGACAATCACACGCAACAAGGCCTTGCCACCCGCCCGCTGCTGTACAGCAGTCGTATTTGCAAAACGGCTTTCGAATCATCTAGACTAATCATCTAGGTTGTTCGAGGGGGGTCAGATGATGCGCACGGTCGGCATATTTGAGGCGAAGCAGAAGCTTTCGGAATTGGTGGAGCGGGCGTCGCGCGGGGAGCGGATCAGGATTACGCGACGGGGCAAGGTGGCGGCGGAGATTGGGCCGGCGCAGAGCGAAGAGCAAGACTTGGCCGAAATCAAGGAGATATTCGCGAACATCGAGAAGATCCGGCGGCGTGCCAAGCCGCTTCCGCGCGGTGTGACGGTCAAGGATTTGATTGAAGAGGGGCGGCGTTGAACCGTTTCGTGCTGGACGCGTCTGTGGGTTTGTCGTGGTTCATAGACAAGCCTGTGGCACCGGATGCCGAATATGCACGACGGTTCCTCGCCACGGGATGGACCGCCCGGGTGCCCTCCATTTGGCAACTTGAAATGATAAACGGATTTGTAAAAGCGGAACGGAGGCGGAGCCTATCGGGTGATGAAGTAGATGAAAGTTTTGTAGAAATGCAAAGGTTATTGGCGACGTCCGTGCGGCTGGATGCGGGCCTCTCTTTGCTGGGGGACACCTTAATGCTAGCGCGGTCCCTCCAAGTAACGAGTTATGACGCTTCCTACGTCGAACTTGCGACCAGGGAAGGTTTGCCGCTGGCGACGTTGGACAAGAGGTTGCGGGCGGCGGCGGTGAAAGCTGGCGTTGCATTGCTGAAATGAAGTAAGTGAGAGAGAAGACGGTCCGGCGGGGAATCGGTTGCGGCCCAATCGGTTGTTAGGCTGATTGAGGGAGATCTTTTTATATGAAAAACCTTTTTGAAGTGGGGAGGGTGGAAGAAGTGAAGAGGCGGATAGCGCAGCTGGGGCCGGGTAGCGCGCGGCAGTGGGGCAAGATGAATCCAGCGCAAGCCCTGGAGCATTGCTCGCGAGGGATAGAGATGGCGCTGGGGGACAAGACTCCGCCGCGGGTTTTTGTGGGGCGCGTGCTGGGATGGATCGTGAAGCCCTTGGCGCTTGGGAACGACGAACCGATGCGCCGGAATTCGCCGACGGCGAAGGAACTTGTGGTGCAGGATGAGCGGGATCTGGGCAGGGAACGCACTCGGTTATGCGGATTGATCGACCGGTTTGCCGCGGGCGGGCCCGCGGGATGTACCACGCATCCGCACGCCTTCTTTGGGCCGCTAACGCCGGAGCAGTGGGCGATATTGACGTACAAGCATCTTGACCATCATCTTCGGCAGTTTGGAGTTTAGCGCCGGCGAGGGTCGCCTTTATTGGAAGAGGGCGATTTCTACTTCGGTGCCTGGCGGGACGTTTGGAATTTCGTGGTGGCCCGAGATTTCGAGGATGTGGTCGCCATTGCCTTTGGCGGCAGCGATACAGTTACAATCGGTCTCTGCGATGAAAGACGAAGTGCAACGGGTGCTGCAAGCCATGACGCCAGCGCAGAAATTGCGGGCGGCCGAACGCTTGTATTGGTCCGCGCGGCAACTCAAGGCGGCTGCGTTGCGTGCGGAGCATCCGGATTGGACCGACGAAGCCATCCGCAAGGCTGTTCGCGAAATTTTCCTCTATGCCCGCAGCTAACCTGTTTCTGATGTTCACAAGCCGCGCCTTGTGGTGAGCCAAATTCCAAAGCGTGCGCCACCCGGGACTGTCCAGTCACGAGAAGGGCGCTCCACCCGCTCCGTAAAGTTGAAACTGTCACAGGGTGTGGAGCATGCTGTGGAGAGGACTCCACATGATGGAAACTGTGCAGATTGTCATCGATAAGGACCTCTTGCGTGCTGCTGATCAAGCGGCACGGCGGACCAAACGCAATCGTTCCGCATTGATACGGGACGCGCTGCGAGAACATCTGCGACGATTGCGCGTTCGAGAGGCGGAGGAAAGCGACCGCGCGGGTTACGGTCGGCGGCCTCAAGAGGGGAAGGAGTCTCTCACCTGGGAGGCGGAGGCCGTGTGGCCGGCAGAATAGCGCGCGGAGATGTCCGGCTTTATCAGTTCGCTCGGCCGGATAAAACACGGCCGGTCGTCATCCTCACACGCGACAGCGCTCTACCCTACCTTTCCGCAGTGACGATAGCGCCGATCACTTCCACCGTCCGCGGAGTTCCGTCGGAGGTACGTCTGAACGGGGACGACGGGATGAAAGCGCCGCGCGCGGTGAACCTTCATAATGTCATCACGGTTTCGCAGCAGCGCTTGGGAAAGCGCGTGGCGCAATTAAACTCAGGGCGAATGAAGGAAATCTGTGCTGCTTTACAGTTCGCTTTGGGCTGCGACATCAGCTGAGCGTCAATTGGTGGCAGGATGGAATTGCCGCAAGCGGTGCTGGATGAGGGCTGCGGGCAGCGGCAGTGAAAGCCGAAATGGCGTTTTTGCGGTGAACTTACAGCAGGACAAGCAGTTGACAGACAGGTAGCGCAATGCTACCATTAGCGCCGTGCTACTCACCGGGCTGGGACATACCTCGGGTCCGGAACTCTAAGCACTAAAAGCGAGGACGACCACATGATTCTCCTTACCGAGATACAAATTCGCCGTAACAGTAGGAGGCTAGATGGCAGCGAGTTACGCGCTCCTTCGCTGCAAGGAGCTGGTAAAAGAAGATAAGTACCAGGTTACAGTCACGGCCTTTCGGACGGCCCTGCTGATGGGCTTTCTAGATGAGGACATCACAGATTGTATCGTCAACTTTCTAGAGCCCAGCCATTTTTACAAGACAATGGCGGCGGAACAGAAACCGGGATTGATGCAGGACGTTTACAAGATTACTTATGAAGGCAAGCGCGTCTACCTGAAGCTGCAAGTCAGCCAGAGTGGGCACGCGGTGATAGTGTCTTTCAAGGAGGACGAGAGTTTTGGTTAGGAAAGCGCGTCCGCTTTGAAGTATCAAGGGAGAGTATGAAGGTTACCTGTGCAGTTTGCGATTCGGAGAAGGTGAAGAAGGTTCGCCGGAAGTTTGAGTCGCGGTACAACCAGACGCCGGTGGTGATTGAGGGCGCGGAGATGTACCGGTGCGAGTCTTGCGGCGAGGAATTCTTCACGGCGGAACAGTCGCGCGAATTGTCGCGGCAGATCAAGAGCCGCGTGCGCGAGGAGGCGGGATTGTTGTCGCCTCAGGAGATTGTGAAGATCAGGAAGAGCCTGGGGCTTTCGCAGACAGAATTAGAGGAGCTGTTTGGGTTGGGGGAAAAGGTGGTAACGCGGTGGGAAAATGGGCGGGTCATTCAGGGAAGAACTGCAGATGCGGCGCTACGCCTGTTAGAGATGGAGCCAAGCCTGTTGCCAAGGCTTCGAAAGCTGCTCGTTCAACCGGCGCAGGCGGAAGCCGATCCTCAAGAAGCGGAAACGAGCATCAAGCTGAGCGGACACCGGGGCGATGAGATTCTCGTTAAGATTCATGACCATGGTTGGGTTGTGAGCAAACCGAACGCGGTGCGCGCGAGCGGTGTGTTTGATACTCAGGCTGAAGCAATAGCGCGGGCTCGAGAGCTCGCGGGTAACGGAATCATTCATATTCAAGGCCGGGATGGAAGGTTGAGGGCAAGGCACGGTGCTCATCGAAAATCGGCTATCCGCGGGAAAGCGGATTCGGAAGAGCGGAGCAACTTGGAAAGTTAGAGGGAGCGAAGCGAGGGTTCGAGACCTGGTCGAAGAATGCGTACAGTTAGAGCTCGACGTATCGCAAGGCAGAGAGCCGTATCGACATAGCTTCCGTGCTGACTTTATATTTGTGAGCGAGCTTCTGAATTACGAGAACCGTGTCTGCGCCGATGAAAGGCTCGATATCCCTTTCTATGAACTCCTTGGGCATCAGCAATTCTGCTGCGAATTGGTTCGCTTCGATTTCGTGGTCGTCTATGGCTTTTCCGGATATCCCACTTCTTAGACCAATAGGAAACCGTTCGTCTATATGAAGGTCTTTGTCCGCGTGCAGTAGGAGATGACCAAGCTCGTGCGCGATCGTGAATCGTTGGCGCGTTGGCCGATGAGAAGAGTTGATACCGATCACCGCACTGCCGTCGCTATTTCGATGGACAACGCCTGAAAATTCACCGGAGAACGGTTGCCGCACGATCTGAGCATTAAGCAGCGACGCGAGTTTCTCTATGGGTACCGGCGCTCTACTGATGCGTGCGCGTCTTAGAAGGTCGACTGCGCGCTCTTTTGCTAGTGAGTATCTCGCTGCCATCTTTTCCCCTTTCAACCGGAGAGGTCGAGAGCACTCGCATTACCCAATGACGCTTGTCGTCAGTAAGATGGCTCAACTCCGTGTTGTTCGTTGTTTCTGAAGCATTGGCGCGGGGAGGAATTAATTTAGAAATATGTGTTTTCAGTTCCTCGGCAATCCGCACAAGCGCGTCAACGTAGATTGGCTGACGACCGGACTCGATATTTGCGACCGACGACCTTGATAATCCGACCGATTTAGCAAGTTCGCCCTGGCTAATTTTGGAAGCGAGGCGAGCTTTGCGAACGCGTTCTCCCAGTGCTCGGTAAAATGTGCCTTGTGGTCGAGCCACGCTCCTTTTTAGCCCAGTGTAGGGCTATTCTCGAAGTGCCGCGCCCGTTTGCAATCTGGTCGGCGCGAAATTCAGAGAGGTGCTGAAAGGAGAACCCGAAATGGCAGGTCACCGTCACAATGAAGTCTTTGTGAAGATACACGACAATGGTTGGGCAGTTTCGAAGCCGAACGCGGAGAGGGCCAGCGGGGTGTATGACACTCAGGCTGAGGCAATCGAGAGGGCACAAGAACTGGCAGGGCAAGGAACAATCCACATCCAAGGTCGTCATGGCAAGTTTCGGAAGCTCACCGTTTTTGAGGAGGAATGATGGCCAGCTTTCTTGTAAGAATCGAACTGCTTAGCGCCACTTGGGACGACTACGAGCAGTTGCACTCTGAGATGTCATCCCGGGGTTTTTCGCGGCAAATAACTGGCAGCAATGGTTACAGGTATCGGTTGCCTACGGCCGAGTACACGATGGGCGCGGTCTTGAGCCTTGAGGACGTGCGAACACTCGCCGCCGCGGCTGCGCAGGCTACAGGTCGACAATTTGGCGTTATCGTGGCCGAATTTGTTAGAAGCGGCTGGCAGGGTTTGGCGTATGCCTGAGGCCCTCAGCTTTTGCACAGCGTCCACAGGGCTGAGGAAAACGGCAAAAATAATTATTGCGGGGACTTGACGGATTTTGAAAAATCGGTATACTTACAAATGGCTCGGGGGTAGCTGAGCCAGCAGGGGCATCACAGTCGGGTCGAAGAAGCGTCTTCCCAGCGTAATACCAAGCGAAGGCCAAGAAGTAGATCCTATAGTGAGGTTCTTTACGAGCACAGGCTAGAACGAAGTCGAGCATCGCGTGGAGCCACCTAAGTGTGGGTGGCTGTACCCGGCGCTCGACGCCGGGTTTTTTATTTTGTGGAAGTGAGAAGTGGATAGTGAGTAGTGGGTAGGCGAAGAAATAGAAGAGCCATCCTGCGGTCACGATTCATCTAACACGGAAGCAAAAGCAGAGCTGGAAGGCAAGATCGCGGAACGCGATCGGGTAAGACCCTCCAGACAAGCCTTAATGCGATTAAGGCATTCCGATAGACTCGGAATAAAACGCTCTTTGACAACAGAAAGGCTGGCAAGTCCACGCCGATAACTTGGCAGGGATTACGGTTCCTGCTGGGGCAATGGTGTGGATTATTTACAAGTTTTGCTCGAGAATCGAGCAATACTGTGGAAGAAAAGGCGGCTTATTCAAAGGCAGAGGTTAGAGGTTGGAGGTGAGAACTCAAAAGCTCACCGCCAGCAGCTGACAGCTGATTTCCGAGGACTACAGAGTCGAAAGCCTGCAACGAATACCTGAAGTGATTTTCCAAAAAAAATCATAAAGACTTCTTCGTGGCCCTTGCCCGGGTTGCGAGAAGATTTGTTGCGAGGATGTAGGGAGCTATAGGAATCGGGACGTCGAAGGCCGGATTTAAAAAGCGCGGAAGTTAAGCACCGCGCGAATCGCAAAGGATGAAAGTCCGGAGCGGAGTCTGGAAGAAGACGGATTGAGTAAGTTTTATGATTAAGCTACTAAGGGCGTACGGTGAATGCCTTGGCGCCAGAAGGCGATGAAGGACGTGGCAAGCTGCGATAAGCCTCGGGGAGCCG
>Ga0307478_10001244_pt1 | contig 22708 bp, 19 predicted proteins | sample atmos_gasesECM4C_2_FD_203713 | JGI IMG/M metagenome (GOLD analysis project Ga0307478, IMG submission 203713) | Hardwood forest soil microbial communities from Morgan-Monroe State Forest, Indiana, United States - atmos_gasesECM4C_05 | ecosystem: Environmental > Terrestrial > Soil > Temperate... | reverse complement strand
CCCGGGAGTCAGACTGCCCAGTCATTTGCGATTCTTCCCGCCGCTTCCCGCATTTTTCGTCAGGTGCCAAGTGTCACACCAAGAGCACAGATAGGCGCGAAGATCCTTGGGCGCGTTCGCGGTGGCAATCTGGTGCGCGGCTGTTGCCAGAGCCTCGCCTTCGCTCATGTATTTCCGCTTGCCGCTCACCGCGCATTTCGATTCGTCGTTTGCCATAGGCAGTTCCTAACCATCTAGCCGTGCCAGTTTACGGATTCAGTCTCCGCAGTCCCGTAATTATGACGGTTACTGGAAACTAACGAAATGTCGAGTGTTTCGTTGACTTGCCATGCTTCGCGGCGCTAAGGTTTGTTGTTACTCCCCAGCGTTTGCCACGTTCTGATTGCACAGAATCCTGAGGTTCGGAGCACGACTCACGACATCACGAATTAGAATTTGACTTGAGCACGGTGCGTCGTTCGGGAGTCTCTCGAACGCGTCATCGCGAAAATCGGGGCGCAAAGTACAGGTTGCGTTCAGAAAGCTCGATGCATCCAACAATCGGTACATACGATCGCGTGAAAACGTTTGTAATTAATGCGAATGAGGAGAGCAATGTTGGGAAAGAAGATTGGCTGTCGAAATATTGGCACGCAGGATTTTTACTATGGGTTTCTCTTGTTGTTGTTGCTGTCGATCCTTGTAGGCAGCGGGATTGTGCGCGCGGATAGCGCGGCGTTTGATCTGGCGGGGCCGCCGATTGATATGCGCGTGACGCGCGGAACGAAGACTTTGCCGATTTCGCGCGCGGCAAATTTGCAGCCGGGCGATCGTTTGTGGATTCATCCCGACTTGCCGGAATCGCAGTCGGTGCGCTACCTACTGGTGGTGGCGTTTTTGCGCGGGTCCACGAATCCGCCGCCGGAAACCTGGTTCACCCGGGTGGAAACGTGGACGAAGCAGGCGCGCGAGGAAGGCATCGTGGTAACGGTGCCGAAGGATGCGCAACAGGCGCTGCTTTTCCTGGCGCCGGAGACGGGAGGCGATTTCAGCACGTTGCGTAACGCGGTGCGCGGAAGGCCGGGCGCGTTTGTGAGAGCGTCGCAGGATTTGAATCAGGCGAGCCTGGACCGTTCGCGGCTGGAAACGTATCTGGATGACGTGAAGGAAACGTCCGACACCGACCCGGCGGAATTGCACGAGCGCTCGTTGCTGCTGTCGCGCTCGCTGAACATCAAGCTCGATTCGCAATGTTTCGATAAGCCCAGCGAGCAGCAAGCCCCCTGCCTGACGCAAAACGAAGATCAGCTGATTCTCGACGATGGGCACAGCCAGACCATGGTCACGGCGCTGACTTCCGGGCCTTCTTCAGATTTGATTGGGACGGCGAGCGCGGCCCCCGTGGCCGGCGGAGGATATTACAGCGCGTACGTGGGCGCCGTAGTGGATATGGCGCGAATCCTGAACAACATTCGTACCGCGGAGTATCAATATATTCCGGCGTTGGCGCTGCCGAAAAACGAGCAGCTGAATCTGCGGCTGAATAATCCGCCGTCGTTTCGCAATCCGAAATCAGTGATCGTGGTGGGGCTACCGGCGGTGGAAGCCGCACAGTTGCCGCCGCTGCGTCCCGTGGATGCCAAGCAGGTCTTTTGCCTGGAAAAATCGCCGCTGGTGCTGCCAACGGAGGGCGCGCCGCTCGTTTTTTCGACGAATATCGCACACGACTTCGTGTTGCACGTGGAAGATAAGACAGGCGGCCATCTGGATTTGCCGGCCACGGCGGATGCGGCGCGTGGCGGATTCTTGATTGATGCACACGAGCTCGAGGCGGGGAAGTTGGGGCCGGAGGTTACCGGAACGCTGCGTGGGCATTGGGGATTCGAAGCGTTCGACGGACCGCGATTTTTGCTGCGCTCGGCGCACACGGAGAGATGGACAATCCCTTCCACAGAGCAGGAAGCGCTGATTGTGGGGCGCGAGGACGTGTTGCATCTGACTTCGGCATGTGCCGCGTGCGTGGATAAATTGACGGTGAAGGATCACGCCGGCAAAGATTTGAAGGCGACGTGGAAGCTTTCGAAGCCGGACGAACTGGAAGTGAAAGTGCCGCTCAAGGATGAAGCGGCGGGGCCGGTTTCCGTGACGATCAAACAATTCGGGTTGAACGCGCCGGATGAATTGCCGCTGCTTTCCTATTCGGAAGCGGCGCACCTGGACCATTTCACGATCAATGCGGGAGACAAGCAGGGCGTGCTGGACGGGACCCGCTTGGATGAAGTAGCCGGCTTCGAGATGAACGGAGTCCATTTCGTGCCGGCGAAATTATCGCGCGTGAAAGAGAAGGATGAATTGGGCCTCGCGGTTCCGGCGAGCGCGGCGGCGATGAATCTGCAGCCGGATGAAAAAGTCGAGGCACATGTCGCCTTGAAGGACGGGCGAGTACTGAATTTGCAGACCACAGTGGAATCGCCGCGGCCGAAGGTAAGTTTGGTGAGCAAGAGCGTGCAGGCCGGGCCCACGCCTTCCGCGATACGGCTGGGAAGTCAGGATGAATTGCCGCTGGACGGACGCTTGTCGTTTTTTGTGAAGACCGAAGTGCCGGACAAGTTTCCGCGCACGGAAAAGATCGAGGTGGCCACGACGGATGCGTCGTTTGACGTGCTGCTGAGCGTCGCAGACGGCAACCTGATCCTCCAGGATTCGCAGAGCGTGCTGGCAGTGCTCGATCCGCTGAAAAGTTTCGGGCCTTCGGCGTTTGGGCCGCTGCAATTTCGCGCGGTGGATGCGGATGGAGCGAAAGGCGATTGGCAGCCGCTGGTCAATTTGGTGCGTTTGCCCGCGCTAAAGGAAATTCGCTGCCCGGATAGCCCGGACAAGCAGTGCACATTGAGCGGAACGAATTTATTTTTGATTGATTCGGTGGCATCGAGCGCGCAGTTCACGCATACCGTGCCGGTGCCGGTGGGATTTGTAGATAACGCGCTGAGCGTGCCGCGGCCGAATGGAACGCTTTTGTACATTAAATTGCGCGATGATCCAGCGACGGTGAGCACGGCGGTGCTGCCGGTGTTGCCGGAGAATTGAATGGCGTGGTCCTTTGTCGGAAGTGGCCCGACTTCAGGGGCTAAAGAGTCTGTGTGAGAACTCAAAATTCGCTCCACCGGCGGCTAAAGCCGCTTGAATTTGCGTCGGTTATGACACGGCCGAAGCCGTGCCCTGACGAAAATCGTGGTTCTCACACAGGCTCTGAAGCCCCGCCCTTCCTTTTTCTGTTGTTCTTGATGTTCCTTCCTTACCGCTGAAGTGCTGCTAGAATGCGCGGTGTGCGAAGCGCCCCCGCGCAGTTCCTTGCGTCGTTCCTTGTACCACTCGCCGTAGTGATTTTTATGGGCGCCGGAGACAGCTCCAGCGTTTCGTGGACGGTGCAGACCAGCGGGCTCGATACGAATTTGCGCGGCGTGAGCGCGGCACGGCTGCATGCTCCCGAAAGCGTAGCGGTGTGGGCGTCTGGATCGAATGGTGTGATTCTGCGGTCCGTGGACCGCGGGAAGACATGGAAGCAATTGCATGTGGCGGGCGGTGAGACGCTCGACTTTCGTAGCATCGAGGCGTTCGACGCGAGGACGGCGTACGTAATGTCCAGCGGCGAAGGCGAGCTATCGCGAATCTACAAGACCACGGACGGCGGAGCGAGCTGGAATCTGCAGTACACGGACAAGCGCTCGGCGTTCTTTTTGGATGCGCTGGCGTGCGTGAGCCCCAAGAATTGTTTTGCATTGAGCGACCCGGTGGACGGAAAGTTTCTGCTTCTGGCGACCTCGGACGGCGAGCATTGGAAGGAATTGCCTCGCGACAACATGCCCGCGGCAATGCCCAATGAAGGCGCGTTTGCGGCGAGTGGAACGGTGTTGCTGGTGCGCGGCGCGGACGTGTATTTCGCCACCGGCGGGCCGGCGGCGCGAGTGTTCCATTCGCTTGATTTTGGCGAAACGTGGGTCGCCGTGGAGACGCCGATCGCGCACGGGAACGCGTCTTCCGGGATTTTCTCGATTGCGCAAATGGGTAACAAAATTGTAGCGGTCGGGGGAGATTACAAGGATCCCGCGCGCTCGGACGGCGCGGGCGCGTACTCGTTGGACAACGGAAAGAGCTGGAAATTGGCGGCGCAGCAGCCGGGTGGATATCGTTCGGCGGTAGCGTGGATTGATTATGGCGCAGTCGCCGCGGTTGGTCCGAATGGCGAGGATGTTAGCGAGGACGCGGGCGTGCACTGGCAGCACAGCGATTCTCTAGACCTCAATGCGCTCGTGGTGGCGGGCTACTCGGACGGTTGGGCGGTCGGTCCCAAAGGCACAGTCGCTCGCGTCGTCAATTCGAAACACCCTATCTTCGAGCCTGATTGCCTGCGAGAACCGGACGGCTCCGCACATCTTGCGCTCGGGCAATAGCGGGCGTGGCGGCCGGTTGCGGCGGCGTGAGAGAGCGAGCTAAAACCAAAGCTGAAAGATCGAACTCAGAGGGCACAGGGAAAAGATGAAGACGCGCACGCCACGCAGTTGTGTGACTTTGATGCGGATCGGCCAGGAGAGGATCGTGATGAGAGCAATGTGGGCGAAGGTGGCTTCAGGTTGGGGCGTGGCAGCGGTGCTGGTGGTGGCGCTGATGGCGCTGGGCGGCGCGTCGTCGGCGGTTGCGCAGGCGGCGCAGAGTGGCGGCGCGGAGAATCCGATTGCCGGAACTTGGGCTGGGGTGTTGGGCGGGCAATTGCATTTGGTTGTCACGATCACGCCGGCCAGTGATGGAGCTTTGGGTGGGACTTTGAATAGCGTGGACCAGCATGCGGTGCTGGCTTTGAGCGAGGTGACTCTGAAAGGCAATGCCGTGCGCTTCGAGGTGCCGCGCGTTGGCGGAGTCTACGAAGGAAAATTGAGCAAGGACGGGAGCAAAATTTCGGGAACGTGGACGCAGGCCGGGGAGCCGCCGCAGCCGCTGGATATCGAGCGCAGCGCTGAAGCGAGCGCCGCGCCTTCGACTGCGCCGCCCGCTACTACCGCGCAGACGGCCGCTCCGGCGCAGCACACGCCGAAACCGATCGCGCCGCTCTTCGATATGGTGGTGCCGACTTCGCCGGTGGCGTTCAAGGCGGACGGCAAGTGGCATCTCGTTTATGAATTGCATATTGCGAACATGGACCGGTGGGACTATGCGTTTACGCGCATTGATATTTTACCGGCTGACGCATCGCAAAAACCTTTGGCAAGTTTTTCGGGCAGCGAATTAGACGGCATGTTTTCCCATCCAGGGCTTCCGGGCGCGGAAAAAGTCGCGAAGCTCGTGCCCGGAGAATTTGGCGCGGTTTTCATGTGGGTGACGTTTGAAAAGCTGGAGGACGTGCCGACTTCGATCACACATCGCATCAGCGTGAAGATCGGTGATTATCCGGAAGCGCTGTCTGTGGTGACGCTGCCGACGAGCGTAAACAAGAATCCGGTAGCGGTGATTTCACCGCCGCTGACGGGGTCGGATTGGGTGGCGGCGAATGGGCCGTCGAACACTTCGCAGCATCGTCGCGCGCTGATTCCCATCAATGGACGCGCTTATATTTCGCAGCGCTTCGCGATTGATTGGGTGCAACTGAATCCGGATGGCAAGACGTACACGGGCGACCCCAGCGACAACAAAAATTACCGGGCCTACGGAGCGGAAATTCACGCGGTGGCGGATGGTGTGGTGACGCAGACGAAGGACGGCCTGCCGCAAAATACCCCCGGGGCAAAGTCGCTGGCGGTGCCGTTGTCGCTCGAAACGATTGGCGGAAATCACGTGATCGTGGAAATCGGCGATGGGCTGTACGCGTTTTATGCGCACATGCAGCCGGGGTCGGTGCGCGTAAAAGTGGGAGACAAGGTGCGGCGCGGGCAGGTGCTGGGACTTTTGGGGAACACGGGAAATTCCAGCGAGCCGCATTTGCACTTTGATATTTGCAATGCGAATTCCGAACTCGGGTCGGAGGGGTTGCCGTATGCGTTTGCGTCGTTCGAGGTGCTGGGGAAGGGCGACACGTGGAAGCCCGGGGAATCGCATGCAGCAGTGAAGCATGAGATGGAGATTCCGACGGAAGATGAGATTGTGCAGTTTGATGACAACGGGAAATAGTAAAGAGAAAATGGAAGAGCCGGGTCGCGACGGTTTGAGCTTCAGCCTTTGTGTTATATTGCCCGATGAGGAGATATTAGCCGGTCGATGAGCAAATTGCGTATTTCGATTGTGGAATATTTGAATACGGCGCCATTGGTGTGGGGATTCACGGACGGACCGCTGGCGGGGAAGTACGAATTGTCGTTTACAGTGCCTTCGAAGTGCGCGGACGCTTTGCGCGCGGGCGACGTGGACGTGGCGATCATTCCTTCGATCGAATATCAGCGTATTGAAAATGTGGTGGCGTTGCCGGGAATGGCGGTGGCGGCGAAGGGCGAAGTCCGCAGCATTCTGGTGGTGGCGAAGAAGCCGATTCATCTGGCAAAGCGGATCGCGCTTGATTCTAGTTCTCGCGCGTCGCAGGCCCTGGTGCAGATTCTGGCGGAAGGCCATTGGGGAATTCGTCCGGAATACGTGCAGGCCGCGCCGGACGCGACGGAAATGCTGAAAGACGCGGACGCCGCTTTGGTGATTGGCGATCCCGCGCTCCGCATCGCGCTGAAGATGGAAGCGCTCTCGGTGAAAGTCGCGAGCGGCGGCGATTGCTGCAAGGGTGACCCGGAAGACATGCCGGTGCCGGGATTCGAGACGATTTTTGTTTACGACGTGGCATTCCAGTGGCGCGAGATGACCGGAAAGCCGTGCGTGCTGGCGATTTGGGCCGGACGCCACGAATTGATGACACCCGAAGTGGTGGCAGATTTTCAAGCGTCGAAGGAATTCGGCCTAGAGCGCGTGCGTGACATTGCGGAAGCTGCTTCGATCAAATTGGATATGCCGCCGCGCGCTTTGAGACATTATTTGCTCGACAATATTCACTTCGGCCTCGAATCGGAATACCTCGAGGGTCTGAATCTTTACTACGAAAAAGCCGCAGCTGCCGGATTGATTCCTCACGTTCGACCCCTGGAATTTGCCGCGACTCGCGAAGAGCCTGCCGCTTCGTCCACTGCTCGCCGCGGAGCCTGAGCGTTTGGAACCGGAACGAATCGGAACGCTCGCCTCGTTGCGCCGCTATCCCGTAAAAAGTATGGCTGGCGAGGAGCTCCCTGTCGCGCGCGTCACGTTCGCAGGATTAATTGGCGATCGCGTGCACGCCTTTGTGGATGAAAACAACAAATCGAATTTTTCGTGGATGACGGCGCGGCAAGCGCACGACTGGCTCCTTTTTCAGCCGCGTTTTGTGTCGCCGCCGACGATTGAGGAGGAAAATCCCGTCGTGGAACGTTATGCCACCGAGGTGATCACTCCCGACGGTGCGAAGTTCATGGCGGGTGACGCGAATTTCACGCAATTTCTCGTGCAGCGGTACGGGCGTCCGTTGCGTTTCCGATTTTCGGAGCGCTCGATGACGGATGCGGCGCCGATTTCGGCGATCGGCATCGCCACGATCCGCGCCCTCTCAGAAGAAACAGGGCTGGCGCTGGACCCGCGGCGCTTTCGCGCGAACTTTTATGTGCGCTGGGAGCACGACGAGCCGTTTTTTGAGGATCAACTGGTGGGCCGCGCGGTGCGGATCGGCGAGAAAGTGACGGTGCAGTTCGTCAAGAAAGATGAGCGCTGCGTGATGATCACGCTGGACCCGGAAACCGGCGCGCCATCGCCGATCGTGCTGGAGAAGGTGACGCACCAGCACGATCGCTGCACGGGCGTTTATGGGGCGGTGCTGCGCGAGGGCATCGTTCGGGCCGGCGATCCTGTATACTTGACGTGAGCAGCGGCGGAGAAGAAATCGGCGATGGGGATCACACAGCAGGAAGCGCTTGAACTTTTCAATTCCGATGATTTGATCGGCATCGGTATGGCCGCGAATGAAGTTCGGCGCAAGAAGACCGACCCGCGCGTCGCCACCTACCAGATCGACCGCAACATCAATTACACGAATTTCTGCACGGAGTATTGCTCGTTCTGCGCGTTTTACCGGCCGCTGGGCGCGAAAGACGGTTACATTTTGCCGCTGGAATCCATCTACGAAAAAATCGAAGAGATGCTGGAGCTGGGCGGCACCGGCGTGCTGATGCAAGGCGGATTGCATCCGGACTTGCGAATCGAGTTTTACGAAAACATGCTGCGGTCGCTGAAGCAAAAATATCCGCAAGTGCATTTGCACTGCTTTTCCGCGCCGGAAATCGGCTGCATCGCGGAAGTTTCGGGGCTGTCGGTGCGCGATACGATTGCGCGGCTGCGCGATGCGGGCCTGGATTCGATTCCGGGCGGCGGGGCGGAAATTCTGGACGACGAGATTCGCGCGAAGATTTCGCGGCTGAAATGCAGGTCGGACGAATGGGTGGATATGCACCGCGTGGCGCACGGCTTGGGCATGCGCACGACCGCGACGATGATGTTTGGCTGCGGCGAAGAATATCGCCATCGCGTGAATCATCTGGAGACGATTCGGCGGATTCAGGAAGATACCGGCGGGTTCACCGCGTTCATTCCCTGGATTTTCGCGCCGGAAAATACGCCGCTGGGGAAGAAAATTCCCGAAGCGACTGCGTTCGACTATTTGAAGACGCTGGCGATCAGCAGGCTGTATCTCGATAATATTGATCACATCCAATCGAGCTGGCTGACACCGGGGATCAAGATTTGCCAGGTGGGATTGCAGTTTGGCGCCGATGATGTGGGCAGCATCTTGATTGAAGAGAATGTAGTGTATGCCGCGGGCGTCCGCAACCGCACGAATGAAGAAGAGCTTCGCCGGATCATTTCCGATGCCGGTTACATGCCAGCGCAGCGCGATACGCTGTATCGGTCGTATACGCTGAAGCAGCAGTCCGCCATCCCCGCGCATAATTCCGCAACTGCCTAGCGTTAGGCGCCTCGCAATCCCAATCACGTTCAGCGAATGTTCGTCTAAGCCGGGCGCAGCCCTCCTTCGGCCGGTCTTCGACAAGCAGCGCCCCTACGTTGGGGCGAACGGCTGAGCTTCGATGAGCGGTTGCCTAGTGCAATTTACGCGGTGAGGATTGCTGCGGGTTCTGCGACTGTGGCGGGGAATTCGAGGGCGACGCTGGCGCCGTAGGGTTGTTTGTTGCCAACCACGATTTCGCCGCCGGCTTCCTGCATGATTCCGTAGCAGATGCTCAGGCCGAGGCCGGTGCCTTTGCCGACGGGCTTGGTCGTAAAAAATGGGTCGAACGCGCGATTGACCTCGCTGAAGCCGGGACCTGAATCCTCGAAGCGGACGTAGACGCGATCGCCGTGCCGGGTGGCGGCGATGAAGATGGAGCGTTGCGCGCTTTCTTCCACCGCGTCAATCGCGTTATTCAGAATATTCAAGAGCACTTGCTTGAGTTCGTCTTCTCCAATCGAAAGGCGCGGCAGCTGCGGCTCGACGTGCACGTCCATGTGAATACCCAGCTTGCGGACGTGGAATTCGCGCAGCTGGATCACGTCGTGCAGCGCGGCTTCGAAATCGGCGGCGCGCGCGGCGGGATTATTCTGGCGCGCGAAACGAAGCAGGCCGTCCACGATGCGTTTCATGCGGCGGGCTTCGGAGCCGAGTTTCTGCACGCGCTTGGTCAGTTTCTCGCCTTCCACTTCCTCACTGAGCAAATCCGCATAGCCCATGATGCCGGTGAGCGGGTTGTTCAATTCGTGAGCGACACCGGCGACGAGCTGGCCGAGCGCGGCCAGTTTTTCCGAGCGGACGAGTTGGTGATGCAGACGGGAATTCTCGATGGTGACGGCGAGGTCAGAAGCCAGCACTTCGAGCTTCACAATTTCAGAGACGTCGAATTCGTCGCTCGCTTGCGGAGGCAGCAACGAGCCGCCGACGCACAAGCAGCCGAGTTGAGCGCCACGCCCGGAAACCATCGGGATCAGCACGAGACTTTCCGGTTCGGGATCGCGTGCACCAAATTCGGCGGCCAACGTCACGCGGAAGGATTTGTTTCCGAGCTGTTCGCCTTGCCTGCTCAGTTCCCGCAGCTTCTCGATGGTCCAGCCTTCGGTGCGTTCTTCGAAGCGCGCTCTTTGCTTCGGCGAAAAGCCGGTGAGCCCGCCGAGCCGTAGCGTACGATCTTCTCCCGCCAGGAACAGCGCGGCGTGCTGAAAGCTGCTGGCATCGGTAACCGCAGCGGTGACTTCGCCGGCGAGAGATGCAGGATCGCTCCCGGCCAGCAGGCGCGAGGTGATCTGTGAGAGCTGCACGAGTAGTTTGTTTGCGGCGCGCTCGCGCTCGCGGGATTTTTCGATGTCACGCGATTTATCTTCAATTAAGGTGAGAATCATGCCGAAGGCTACGAAGAATTTCGGCACATTCCAGAGTTCGGGATTCACCCGCAGCTGCGGAGCAAAATGATCGAGTACGGCTCCCGTGGGAAACACCGCTCCCCACGCGAGGAAGCCACCCGCCACGGCGAGCACGCCGGTGGAGCGGCGCGGAAAGCGCTTCCAGAAAAGAATGCCGCAGAAAGCGAAGCTCAGCGTCAAGATCGCGTTCGCGCCGAGGTCCGCGCTGCCGCGCAGTTGATCGTGGATCGCCCACACCGCGACAATCGCGAGGACTGCGGACATAGCAATCGAGTCAACCTTAGGACGCGGATGCGTGCGGAGTGCGAAAAACGCGGAGCCGACAAAAATCGCGCCCAGAGCGGCGGCCATCAGTGTGTAGATGTGCCAGTCAAACGTGGCGGCGACGGCGTGGAATGCGGTGGGGACGGACAGCGCCAGCAGCATCGTCCGGCGCGTCTTGCGGTCTTCGACGGCCTGCGTCATGGAAATCACGAACACCATGCCGGAAAGTTCCAACGCACCGAGATCTATGGATTCGAGAATTTGTTCGACGGTGCCGGTATGCGTTTCAAAGGCTTGAATGAAGAAGTGCAGGAAGATGAGGGCCCAGGCGTACACCCACAAACGAGTGCGGGCGGACGGCGCGTGTTTGCGCAAAGATAGGAATATCCCTACCAGTACGAAAAGCACCAAAATCGTGGGAAGTTTGTCGAGCAATGACGTCACGGATCGCCCCTGCAGTCACTGAGGCTACGGGGTGGTGCATTTCGGAACAATGGAGCATTAGTACCAGATTGCGCGCAATTCGAATTAGCGGTCGGTGAGCGGCTGATTTTGTAAATGCTATTGTTTGTGAGAGATACGGACGTCCAAGCTGACTTCGCTTCCCTCGGGCAAATTTACCGGCTCAGCTGGTACGAACTTGCCATTCACGAATCTCGCGCGGATGGAGCGCGAAGGATACTGGCGTGGGTCGGCAGTGGCGTCGGCCTGGATTTGCGCCGGGCGGAGCGCGGGTTGCGGCGGCTCGACGGGTGTTTTGCGGTCTTCGAATTTGGGGACTCCCGCGGAATCGAGCGCGACGTTGGCGAGCGCGTCGGCGTCGCGATTGAGTTCACGGCGGACATGCTCAATGGCGAAATATTGCAACTGGCGCGCAAGCTTTGCGGCGCGTTCGTGCAGTGGCTTCAGATCGGCGCTCTTCACTTTGTAGCGGCCTTGCATCTGGCGCACCAGCAATTCGGAATCGCTGCGGATGCGTAGCGCATTGATGTTGTGCGTGGTGGCGTAATCGAGCGCGGCGAGTAACGCGAAATATTCAGCGACATTGTTGGTCTCGCGGCCGATATTTTTCGCAAGTTCGAGGACGATTTTTCCCTGGGGATCGCGCAAGACTACCGCGTAAGAAGCGGGGCCGGGATTGCCGCGCGATGCGCCGTCAATATTGGCGACGTGGACTCCCGCGGGCGGCGCAGCGGGATGCGAATCGGTGAAGAGGCGCGCGCTGCCGGGAACCGACGATTTAGTTTTCACTGGCTGAAGATGCCTGAGTAGAGGGCTGAGCGGCGGGAGCAGGCGCGGCTGCTGCGGCGGATGCGGAAGCAACTGGGGGCTCGACGTAGTAGAGGATGCGCGTGCAGGTTTCGCAATGGAACATTTCTTCGCTAGACGGGCGGCGCATGGCCTGAAACACATGTGGGCGAACACGCATGCCACAGGCGCTGCATTTTTCTTCGCGAACTTCGGCGAGCGCGACATTGTTGTGTTTCCGCATGATGCGATCGTAGTGATCCATCATGTCTTCGGGGATCTCCGCGGCGGCGCGGGCGTGTTCGGCTTCGCCTTCCGCCAGTTCCTTTTCCGCGATTTTCTTTTCGGCGTCTATTTTGCCGCGCTCGGCGCGGGCGACGTCTTCCACTTCTTTCAGCTGCTTTTCGGCGGCTTTGATTTTGCGGTCGTATTCCTCGCCGGAGACCATTTGTTCGAGCAAGCGGTCCTCAGCTTTGGCGATTTCGTCTTCCGCCATTTGCACTTCGTGTTGCAGGGCCTTATAGGCCTCGTTGGTCTTTATCTGCGAGGTTTGATCTTTGTATTTGCGGACGCGATCTTTCCATTGTTCGACGTCCATTTCGTATTTCTTGCGGTCTTTTACGGTGGCTAGTTGTGCGGCTTTGCTTTTTTCCACTTCGGCTTTGGCGCTGGCAACGTGGGCATCCACCTCGGCGATTTTCTTGGGGAAGGCTGCCAAGCGCGAGCGCACATCCTGCAGGCGCGTGTCGACGCTTTGCAGGTCGAGCAGGTTCTGTAGGACCTTCAGCACTATGCAGCCATTCTAACACATCGTGGCGGCGCTCCGATTTCGCCTGCGAAGGATTGACGGAGGAGAAGCCCCGACTTCGTCGGGGCAAACGCCGCAGGCACAGAAAAACTGGGGATCACGGCTAACCGACTGCGTTTATTGGACATGCTTGGTGAGTCTTTTTCGGAGGCTGGCCCGTAGTATGGATATGATAGGCGGCACCGGAAGCTTCCGCTTGAAGATGCATAGCGCGACAGGCCTCGGCGATTCAGCAGCGTATTGGGAGGGGCGGGTGGCTCTGGAAGGCGACGTAGCGCGGCTTCGCGGCGGGGATTTAGACGCGCTTTCGACACTGCTGACGCGTTACCAGAACCGGCTGTACCGCTATCTGCTGCGCCTGGTGCGTGAGCCGGCCGAAGCGGAAGATTTGTTTCAACAAACTTGGCTGCGAGTGGCGGAAAAAATCCGGCAGTTCGATCCGCAGCGGAATTTCGAGGCGTGGCTTTTCACTTTGGCGCGCAATCTCGCGATTGATCATCTGCGACGAATTCGTCCGGAAAGCCTGGACCAGCCCGCCGGCGATCCGACGGGGGAAACCGCGGCGGCGCGGTTGCCGTCGCACGAACGGCCGCCCATTGAGGGAATTTTGGCTCGTGAACGTGCCGGGCGGCTGGGCACGGCGCTCGAGACGCTGCCCCTCACGCAACGAGAAGTTTTGACTCTGCGCTTCGAGGAAGAAATGAAGCTGGAGGAAATTGCTGAAGTTCTGGATGCGCCGCTCTCCACGGTGAAGACGCGTTTGCGGCGCGCGCTGGAACGGCTGCGCATGACGCTGGAAACGCAATATCCGGGAGAAAGTTGGCAATGAACGGCCACGAAAAAATCCGGGAGCTGCTGACGCTGCTGGCGGCGGGTGTGCTGGAACCGCGCGAAGAAAAACAAGTGCTGGATCATCTGCGAACGTGCGAAGCGTGCAGCGCGGAACTGGAAGATTGGAAATTGCTGGCGGGCGGCCTTCGGCGTTTACCGACTCCGCAGCCGCGCGCGGTGGTGGTGGAGCGCGCGCGAGCTCAGGCGCAGATTCGGCTCAGCGAAGAATTCGAGCACCGCTGGAACCGCAGCGTAATCGTTGGCCTGATTGTTTTCGCCTGGGTTTTGACGCTGCTGAGCTGGCCGCTGGTTCGCTTGCTCACGGGCGGCTTGCTGGGCTTGTTGGTCCCCGGTTTCAGCCACGCATGGATCGTGTTTGGCGCGTTCACCACGTCGGTATGGCTGGCGGGTGGCGCGGCTGCCGTGTTGCTTTCGATGCAGCACCGGCGCGAGAGGAGACTGGCATGAGCCGATTTACGGAAGAACTGTCGTTGATTCCGCGCACAGCGCGGATTGTCGCGGCGAGCGTTTGGATCGCTGCAACCACGGGACTGATTGTGCTGGTGAAGTCGGGAGTCGACCGCGAGCTGGCAAGCGCGCCTCCGGCGCTGCGGATTTTCGTGACTCTATTTCCGCCAATCGTTCTAACGATTTATGCGCTGCTCATTGGCTACGTGTACGCGGATGCCAAGCGCCGCGGCATGCGTTACGTGATGTGGACGCTGCTGGCGGTGTTCATTCCCGATGGCATCGGAATTATTTTGTACTTCGTCCTGCGCGACCCGCCGATGAGGGCCTGCCCCAGCTGCGCGCAACTGGCGAAATCGGGATTCACGTTCTGCCCGCATTGCGGCACTTCGCTGCTGCCGACGTGTCCGAATTGCGGACGCGGCGTGGAATTGGGCTGGGCGAATTGCCCGCATTGCGGCACAAAGCTCCCGGTTCCGGGCACTCGCGCCGCGTAGGGCAACGGCGCGCAGGGAGCTTACAGAGTCAGCAGAGTCCGGGAGCCTTTGTAGCGGCAGACATTAGCGTGCCGTCGATATTACGTTGCGAAGGATGCAGGACTGAAGTCCGCCGCTACAACTGCAAAATCCGCCCTGTGCCGGTAGAATGATTGCGATTCTTGAGGAGGTTTCGGATGCCTTACGTGCAAGTGACGTGGGTGGCGGGGCGGACACCCGAGCAGAAGCGCAAACTTGCGGAGCGGATTACGCTGGCGTTGATCGAAGATGGCCGCGCCAAGCGCGAAAATATTCAGGTGACGTTCGTGGATTTGCCGCCGACGGATTATGCCGAAGCGGGCGTGACCGTCGCGGACCAGAAGCGCACCCCGTAATCGTTGTGCTGGAAGCGATGTCCAGCGCAGAGCCGGCTGCGGGGGCGCTCTGATCGAAGCCGCGAGCGGGTGCCGTTATGCCGAAGGGTGCATTTCGCGGCGTACCAGCACGGCGTCAATGAAGTAACCGATGCCGATGCAGATCGGGATCACGCCGAAGACGGCCGCCTGCGCCGCGTCGGATTCATAGCGCGCCAGCATCAGGAACGCGATCAGGTAACCGAGGCCTCCCGCGGTGAGCAGAATTCCTGCTTTGCGCGAGCGTGCGTGCGGGGGCAATTCGTCGGCCATCGGTACGGACACTCCTTTGGCAATTGCCGCCAGGCGCTCTTCAGTGCGCAGCTTGCGCACGCGGTACCAGGCGTAAATCGCGGCCAGCGGAACGGAAAACGACAGCACTACCGCAGCAAATCCAATTGGTTCCATTTAATTTTCTCCTCTCGATTTCGGCGCGTGACTTCAGCGCATGGTTGCGCCACCCGGCGCGGGCCATTTCAGGTTCGATGTAAGGTACGCAAGTGGCTTCGCAGATGTTCCGCGAGACGGAGTTTTGTGTGCTCTGGAGACTAAGCCGTTGCGGGCGACAGCTCTACTGCGTTGGGCGGATTTCCATCGTCTGGTCTATTTCAAGGTCGGTGCAGCCGGGTTGCGTGGCCGTGGGGCAGTGCGCGATGACCAGGAACGTGGTATCGGAAGGCTGCACGTCGTAGACCCAGCCATCGCGGCTAGTTTTCTTCATACTGAGGGCGCCGCTGGAAACTAGATCGTCGAGCGAGGTGTAGGTGTTGTGCTCGACCTGGTAGGTGCTCTCCGCTTTGGCAATGCCCAGAAGATCCGTCCGCACGCCGATCGAGTCAATCTGTTGTGTGGGTGTGCCGGCGCCGGTCGCGTCGGTCTTCGAGAAGTAGAATTTGTAAGTCAGCACGCCAATGAGTGCGAATACCAGCAGGCCAATCATGCTTCCCAGACTACGCATCTTCCCCTCGTTACATTGCGAAATTGCTTACTGGAATTGAGCTTATCGTCCGTCACGGGCGCAATCAACTGATTGAAATCGCGATGTAATCCTTTTGACACGGTATGCGTCTAACGTCCGGTGCCCGAAAAAAACTGGCGGAAAGCGGCCTTGTGGTGCACGGTTACCGGCGCGACACGCGGACGACGAAGTTTGACACTCGCAAGCGGCGTCATTGATACTGGTTGTTGATATTGATCCTTCACTTCCAGCCGGCCCTGTTTCACGCAGTGAATTCCCTCGATGGGAGCAATCCAGAATGAGGACATGGCATCGTTCTAGCGCGGCCAGCAGTGCCAGTGCGGCCACGCCAGCAGGCGTGTGGATGCGCGGAATGGCGGCGATTATTTTGACAGTTGCGATATGCGTTGCGCTGCTTGGCTCACCGCTTGCCGCGCAGGAAAAATCAGAGGAAGTTCGGCCGCCGAAGCTGAATTACACAACGCATAAGCTGGCCAATGGCCTCGAGCTGATTTTGCTAGAAGACCACGAAGTGCCCATCATCAATCTGCAGGTCTGGTATCACGTGGGCTCGAAGGACGAACCGCCCGGACATACTGGGTTCGCGCACCTTTTCGAGCACCTCATGTTCAAAGGTTCGGCGCACGTAGCCGCCGAGGAACATTCGCGGATTATCGAGTCGGTCGGCGGATTCGACAACGCTGAGACTGGCGATGACGTGACGCAATTCTTCGAAACCTTTCCGAGCAACTATCTCGAGCGGGTGCTGTGGCTGGAAGCAGACCGTATGGGCAGCCTGAACGTCAGCGAGGAGAATTTCAAATCCGAGCGCGAAGTGGTGAAGGAAGAGCGCCGGGTGCGCGTCGAAAACCAGCCCTACGGATATTTGCAGGAAGATTTGCGCGCGGCCGCCTTCACTGTCCATGGCTACCATCACACGCCGATCGGCAGCATGGAAGATCTGGATAAGGCCACGATCCAGGACGTTCGCGATTTTTTTAACACGTATTACAAGCCGAACAACGCGACGGTGGTGATCGTCGGCGATTTCGAATCCGCGCAGGCGCTGGCATGGGCCAAGAAATATTTCGACGGAATTCCGGCCTCCTCTAAGCCGATTCCGCGCCTGAATACTCCCGAGCCGCCACAGGCGGCCGAGCGCGTCGTGAAGAAGTCATATTCCAATACGCCACTGCCCGCGGTGGTGATCGGCTACAAGATCCCCGCGCGTTATGCACCGGATGCGTATCCGCTGGACCTGGCGTCAAACATTCTGGCGGGAGGCGAGAGCAGCCGCTTGTATCAGACGCTCGTTTACAAAGAACAGATTGCAGTGCAAGCGGCGGGCTTCGGCGCGTTCTCCGAAGATCCGAATTTGTTCTGGGCGTATGCCATCATGAATCAGGGTCACACGGCGGATGAAGGCGAAAAGGCTTTGGTGGGCGTGCTGGACGAATTGAAGACCGCACCGGTGGACGCGAAAGAACTCGAGAAAGCGAAGAATCAGGAAATATCTGGATTCGTGCTGGGACGCGATACGGATCAGGAGAAGGCCGAAGCGCTGGCGTCCGCCGCCGTCATCGGGAAAAATCCGGCGCTCGCGAATACCGAGCTTGGCCACTACTTGACGATTTCAGCCGATGACATCCAGCGGGTGGCGAAGGAATATTTTGCGTCGGAGCACGCGACAGTGCTGATCGTCACGCCGTCCGCGCCCGCGCAGTAGCGCGGCATCCGTTGATGCGACCGTTCATTCGGAAAACTTATCGAGGAGTGATGATGAAGCGCGTAATGCATCGAGGGATTTCGTTTTTTGCGGCGGCGATATTCGCGGGCGTGGCGACGACTGCGGTGACGACTGTTGCGGCGTTCGCCCAGGAGCAGCCGCCCGCCGCTTCGCGCAGCCAGACCGAGCCGCAGAGCACGCAGGAACCGCAGAAAGCTTCCGGCGTTGTGCCGCCGGGAGTGAAGCTGGCGCCGCAGATGCCGGGACCCGGTGCGCCCCGCCCTTTCCATTTTCCTAAAGCGGCGACAATGACGCTGCCGAATGGTTTGCAGGTTTTTGTGGTAACCGATCACGGTGAGCCGGCCATCGCCGCGCGGCTCGTGATTCTTTCCGCTGGTAGCATCAAGGATCCCGCGGGAATGCCGGGGGTGGCGCAGATGGCGGCGAATCTGCTGACCCAGGGAACCGAAAAACGTTCGGCGAAGGATATCGCGGAAGGAATTGATTTCATCGGAGGCTCGCTGAATGCGATGGCGGGCCGCGACGCGACTACCGTGACGCTGGACATCGTGAAGAAAGACTTAGCCACGGGAATGGACCTGATGTCCGATGTAGTGCTGCATCCCACATTTCGCGCGGAAGAACTCGACCGGCAGCGGCAGCAGTTGCTTTCCACCTTGCAGGTTCAATATTCGGATCCGGAATATCTAGCGACGCTGGTTTTTGCGCGAGCTGTGTACGGACCTTCGCCGTACGGCCTGCCGCCGGAAGGCACCCCCGCCACCGTGCAGAAATTCCAGCCCGAGGATTTCGTGAAGTTCCACGATGCGAATTACGCGCCGAACCAATCACTGCTGGGATTTGCGGGGGACATCACGCCGGAAGAGGCGTTCGCAGTGGCGCAGAAATATTTTGGCGGCTGGCCGAAGGTGGATGTGCCGCTCACGGAGCCCACGCCGCCCAGCGCCGTCGCGGCGCAACATATCTGGCTGATTGACAAACCGGACGCTGTCCAGACGCAGATCCGTATCGGCAAAATCGGGATTCCGCGCAACGATCCGGATTTCCTGTCGCTGGATGTGACCAATCACATTTTGGGCGGCAGCTACAACAGCCGGCTGAACACCGAAGTGCGCATCAAGAAGGGATTGACGTACGGGGCTTCTTCCTCGCTGAATCCGCACCGTTACACGGGTTCGATGGTAGTGAGCACTTTCACGCGCACGGAAGCGACAGTGGAAGCGACGAAACTGGTGATGAATATTCTGACGGGGATGTCCCAGGGGGAAATCACGCAGAAAGACCTGGATTTCGCGCGCGATTATTTGGCCGGGGTTTATCCGATCGCTTCGGAAACCGCGGAGCAGGTGACGGACCGCGTGCTGACCGTCGCGGCATTTGGACTGCCTGAGGATTACAACCAGACGTATCCTGTGAAAATTCGCGCGACTTCGCTGAAAGAAGTGCAAGCGATGGCGCGGAAGTATTTTACGACCAGCGATGTGGATCTGGTGCTTGCGGGAAATATCAGCGCGTTTCGCGACGCGCTCAAGACGGCGTTTCCCAATGCTGTCTTCACGGAAATTCCATACGACCAAGTAAATGTGCTGGCGCCCGATCTGCGCGCACCGAAGCAGGAAACTGTTCCGGCTCCCTCGCCGGAATCGCTCGAGCAGGGCAAGCAGATCCTGCTGGCTGCCGCGCAGGCTACGGGAGGCGCGGCCCTGCAATCCGTTACGACGCTGGGAATTATGGAGAACGGGAAAATCCACGGTCCTGCGGGGGACCGGCCGTTGGATGTGAAGTGGCAAGTGGCTTACCCCGACCGCTCCTACGGCGAAGTGAATCTGGGCGGCATGACGATTCTGCAAGTGTGCGACGGAGCATCATCCTGGCTGAAATTCCCCAGTGGGGCGCGCGACACCAGCAACGTGATCGGTGAATTCAAGCGCGGCATCGCCATGTTCGGCGGCGGCTGGGGGCTTTACCAGCAAGTGCTCGCGGGACAAATCACGGGGCAGGCGATCGGAGAAGAAGAGATCCAGGGTAAAAAGACGCAGGGTGTTACGGTGAACGCGCCGTTTGGCGCCATCAAATTATATTTCGATCCGGATACACATCTGCTGGTCGCGGCACGCTATCAATCCGTGGGCGAGCATGGACCCAGCGCGAACGAGCAGCACTGGAGCGATTACCGCGACGTCGAAGGCCGCAAGTTCGCTTACGCAACCGACACCTACCGCGACGGGAACAAGCTGTTTGATTCCGTGGTGCAAACCGTGGAATTGAATCCCAAGGTAGATGACGCTGTTTTTGCCAAGCCTGAACTGCCCGCCGCGAAATAATGCGTGCCGGCCTACTTGACGGTGAGTATCACTTTGCCGATGTTTTTCCGCGCGTGAATATATTTGTGGGCGGACGCGGCGTCGGCGAACGGAAACGTCTTGCCGATCACCGGTTTCACTTTGCCCGCCGCGTACAATTTGAAAATCTCGTCGAGCTCGCCGCGGAGCATGGCGCCGCGCGCCGCGAGTTTCCCCAGGCTTATCCCGATCACGGAGATATTCTGGCTCATCAGCTTCAGCGGATGAAAACGCGGAGTCTGTGCGAGCGCGGTGAGGTTGCGCAGCGTGCTTTTCTTTCCATCAGGTCCGGCGGACTCGGAAAAGCCGTACACCACGAGCCGGCCGGTGGGACCGAGGCATTTGTAACTATCCGAGAAGGATTTTCCGCCGATGGGGTCCATCACCATTTCGATTCCGTCCGGCGCGAATTTGCGAACGACGTCCAGAGAATTATTTTTCTCGTAGTCAATGGCGTGGTCCACGCCGATTTTGCGCAAGTAATCCTGTTTTGCGGGGCCAGCCGTGCCAAAAATTTCCAATCCATGCGCCAACGCCAGTTGCACTGCGGCGATGCCCACGCCGCCCGCCGCGCCGTGGATCAAAATTCGGTCGCCGGGCTGCATGTTGCCCATCGCAAACATCGCATGATAGGCCGTAATGTAATTGACGGGAAGCGCAGCGCCGTCCTCGAAGGACATGCCCGCGGGCAAGCGGAAAACTCTTCCGGCAGGCACCGAGACCCACTGCGCGTAAGCATTGAAAACCGAGAGCGCCGCAACCGCTTCACCCGGGCGCACCGGCTCGCCTTCGCTGGCCTTGCCGCCTTCGGCCGCCTTTTCCACGACGCCGGAGACTTCGAATCCCGGCACAAATGGCGGCTTCGGGGTTCCGGGATAGATTCCCATACGTTGCATGAGGTCGGCGAAGTTCACGCCTACGGCCTTCACGCGGATCAGCACTTCACCGGGCTTGGCCTGCGGGTCCGGCACTTCCCGCGGTTCAAAGACTTCCGGAGGGCCGTACCTCTTTACAACCATCGCACGCATCTAAAACTCCTTTCGCCGGATACTGTTTCACCGGCGATGATTATCGCAAAGCCTATTTTTTGGATGCCGGCGTATCGTGGCGCGACGCAATGTCCATTCGTTAACCGCAGCGAGCTTTTCAATTTGGAATCAAAGGCATCCTATCTTAAACTAGTCAATTCTGCGCAACGATGAAACCCACACATAGAGCAAGAGTCTTCATTACCGGCGGTACGATTTTGCTTGCGGCTTGCGCTTCATTGGCGTCTGCCGGCACGGCCCAGGCGCCCGCTCCGGCGGTGCTCACGGCCATGCAGGACGAACTGGACCGCTCGATGGCGGCGATGTCCAAAGCCGACCCATCTTCGTATTTCATCAGTTACACGGTGGCGGACCGCGACTACGTGGAAGTCTCCGGCTCGAACGACGCGCTGCTCACCAGCTCGGATACACGGGCGCGATGGCTCGAGGTGCAGACGCGCGTAGGCAGCTACGAACTTGACGACACCCATAAGCTCGCGGACCGCCAGCCCAGTTGGACCAGCCCCGGAACCACCGTGGCGATCGATGACAACATTCCGGTGCTGCGCCGCGAAATTTGGCAGGAGACCGACCGGCAATATCGCGCCGCAACCCAGGCGCTTATCAAGGTAAAGACCAGCCAGCAAGTGCAGGTGCAAACCGCCGAAGGATCCGCACCGGATTTTTCGGCGGAAGCGCCGCGGGTTTCCATTGGACCGCGCGTGGAAATCAAAGTGGACCGCACGCCCTGGGAAGAACGCGTGCGCAAGTACACCGCCGCGTTCAGCAAGTCTCCCGCGGTGTTGAATTCCATCGCCACTTTCACCGCGCTGGGCATGAACCAATACCAGGTGAATACGGAAGGCACCAAGATCGCGTTTGGGCAAGTGCATTACCGGCTCGAACTCTATGTACAGAGCAAGGCGCCGGACGGCATGGACATCAATCGTTACGCGAATTTCGATTGGCTCGAGCCGAAGGACGCCCCGACGGATAAGGTAGTGTTCGCGCGCATTCAAGTGATGATCGCGGAGACCGAAGCACTCGACAAGGCGCCGCTGGTGGATCCGTACGCGGGCCCCGCGTTGCTTACGGGACGAGCGGCCGCCGTTTTCTTCCACGAAGTTTTCGGGCATCGCGCCGAAGGATTCCGCCAGAAGGACATCAACGAAGGCCAGACGTTCACCAGCAAAATCGGCGAGCAAATTTTGCCCGATTTTATTTCGATCAAGGACGATCCCACCGAAGCGTCTCTCGGCGGGCAGATGCTGCTGGGCTACTACCCGTTTGACGATGAAGGGGTGAAGGCCGAGGACGTGCACCTGGTGGATCACGGCGTGCTGAACACTTTTCTGATGTCGCGCTCGCCGCTCGTGAATATTCCGCATTCGAATGGACACGGCCGCCGCCAGCTGGGCTACGTTCCGGTGGCGCGGCAGGGAAATCTGATCGTTTCCAGCTCGAAGACGGTGACCGACGCGCAATTGCGGCAACAGTTGATCGAAATGGTGAAACAGCAGAACAAACCGTTTGGGCTGCTGATTGATGACATCGCCGGCGGCTTCACGTTCACGGGGCGCGCCCAGCCGCAGGCGTTTCAAGTGCTGCCGCTCGTCGTCTACAAAGTTTTCCCCGACGGACGCCCGGATCAGTTGGTGCGCGGAGTGGACATTGTGGGCACGCCGCTG
>Ga0307478_10001243_pt1 | contig 22709 bp, 25 predicted proteins | sample atmos_gasesECM4C_2_FD_203713 | JGI IMG/M metagenome (GOLD analysis project Ga0307478, IMG submission 203713) | Hardwood forest soil microbial communities from Morgan-Monroe State Forest, Indiana, United States - atmos_gasesECM4C_05 | ecosystem: Environmental > Terrestrial > Soil > Temperate... | reverse complement strand
AAATAACAATCAGGATGGTACCGACGCCAACTACAGTTGGAATTGTGGGCAGGAAGGGGATGAAGCTCTCTCCCCGGCAGTCCTCGCGTTACGCCGCAAGCAAGTAAAGAATTTCTGCTGCCTGCTCTTTTTATCGAACGGTACGCCGATGTTTCGGGCGGGCGACGAGTTCCTGAATACGCAATTTGGCAACAACAATCCCTATAACCAGGATAACGAAATTGGATGGCTGGATTGGAGCCAACTCCGATCCAATAACGACATTTTCCGGTTCTTCAAGCGTATGATTGCGTTCCGGAAAAATCATCCGTCGCTCAGCCGGAGCAGATTCTGGCGGGAGGATGTTTCCTGGTACGGTATCGGCCCCGCGGTCGATTTGTCCGCTGACTCGCACAGCCTGGCATTCTGCCTGCACGGGGCTTCTCAAGGCGATGATGACATCTACGCAATGATCAACGCGTACTGGGAAGAGTTGGAGTTCAATGTGCAGGAGGGAACAGCACCGGAGTGGAAGAGAATCGTGGACACCGCTTTGCCCAGTCCAGATGACTTCTCGGACGACGGAATCCCTTTAGAACGGACGAAATACCTACTGGCTCCAAGATCGATTGTGATCTTATGTCGACCCAAGAAAACCGACCATCTGGGAACCTAGCGTGAAGACACAGCCGTGAGCTCCTTTCGAACCATCGGCGCAACGCGGGTTCCGAGGAGTTCGATCGACCGTAGCATCTTTTCGTGCGGGAGCGCAGAGACACCCATTTGAAACGTGATTCGAGAGAGACCTCCGAGAACTTCGTTTACATAGAGTATCTTCTCCGCTACCTTTTCAGCATCTCCGATAATCAGTGCCCCGGTGGGTCCGCGCAGAGCGTCAAACTGCGCCCGAGTCGCCGGGGGCCAGCCGCGTTCTTTGCCGATCTCCGTGAACGTGTGAGCGTATCCCGGATAAAAATCGTCGGCAGCCTGCTGCGTGGTATCTCCCAAAAAGCCGATTGCGTGAAGTCCAACGATAAGTTTCTCCGCGGGGTGGCCGGCGCGGCGCCCAGCCTCGCGGTAAAGGTCGACCAGGGGCCGAAATCGCTTGGGTTCGCCTCCAATAATGGCGACCATCAGCGGAAGGCCGAGCGTTCCAGCACGAACGAATGATTCTGGAGTGCCGCCGACACCCACCCAAATAGGAAGTGGATTCTGAAGCGGACGCGGATAGACCGCCTGTCCAGTGAGGGGAGCGCGGTGCCTCCCCGTCCAGTGAACCTGCGTGTTCTCGCGAATCTTAAGAAGAAGCTCCAGCTTCTCTGAGAAAAGCGAGTCGTAATCGTCCAGATCGAAACCAAAGAGCGGAAAAGCCTCGACTGACGAACCTCGTCCCGCAACAATTTCAGCACGCCCATGGGAGATCAGGTCCAGAGTGGAAAATTCCTGAAAGATCCGGACGGGGTCCGCCGCGCTGAGAACGGTCACCGCACTGGTTAGGCGAATGTTCTTGGTGCGGGTAGCGGCCGCACCCAAGATGACAGGCGGAGCCGAATCCACGAACTCGCTGCGGTGGTGTTCTCCAATGCCAAAGACATCGAGGCCAACCTGGTCGGCCAGGACAATCTCATCCAGCAGATTGTCCATGCGCTGGAGGGCGCTCACGGTCAGACCCGTAGCCGGGTCAGAGATGACTGCTCCGAAGCTGTCGACACCGATCTGCATCTTTGTAACTCCTGACATTTTTGGACCGCGCCCGTTCGATCCCGAGCGCGGACTGCGGAATTTCTCTTCACTGAGTTCGTAACGTCTTAAGTGCTGCGCCCCAGGCAATCACCTCGTCCGCCATTAGGTGCACAGCCTTGTCATGCTGTTCGTGCGGCTTAAAGGTCGTGAAATTCTCGAAGTCTGTCCACATCGAGAGCGCCACCTGCGCTCGCACGTCCGCAATCTTGATTTCGCCCATCACGAGCCTCAGGTTCTCCACCGCTCGGACACCACCTGCACCGCCATATCCGACAAATCCCGCGGCTTTGTTATTCCATTCGTGATAAAGGAAGTCGATCGCGTTCTTCAATGCTGCCGAAGTCGCATGGTTGTATTCGGGCGTGACGAAAATGTAGGCGTCAAGCGAGTCAATCTTCTCGCTCCACTTCTTTGTATGGGCCTTGCCGTACTGATGCATGACGGGGGGCACAGGTTCATCGAGGAGTGGCAGTTTGTAGTCCTCGATATCGACAATTTCAAACTCCGCGTCGTCACGGCTTTTCAGAAGGTCGTGCACCCACTTTGCGACAGCCGGAGCCTTCCGTCCCGGTCGCGTACTACCGACGATAATTCCAACCTTTATCATTTACTTTTTCTCCCTTCCGGTTCGGCCCTCAGCTGACCGATGGTTATTCACTCAGTGATCATGATCATTTTCCTGCCTTGTTCTTTGTGCGATCGGTCGTCACTTCCCGGCGGCTCAGTTGCTCAGCTGCCAGCAGCCCGAGCTTCTTAATGGATCCGTAGAGTTGTTCCTTCTCTTTCGGGGACACGGCGGACATGAGCGTCTCAAGGTCCTTTGCATGCCGCTCGAAGCATGATGCCGCCAGCCGCTTTCCTTCCGCAGTCAGATGAACCACGCGCGCTCGTCGATCACTTGGGCTCGACTTACGAACAACCAACCCCAGTTTCTCAAGGCGATCCACCGCAGCGGTCATCGAACCACTGGCCAGGCGCACCTTATCCTGAATCTCAGAGATGGTGAGCGGGCCTTTGTGTAAGAGAGCTTCGAGCGCGACGAAATCCGTGAGGCATAGCCCGGTGTTGACAATACTCTGCTCGGCCAGCAGGCTTAGAGCGTGATAACTCTTTGCAATCACCAGCCAGAGCCGAGGCGCTGTGATGACACCACTCTTCTTCGTCATGTATGCCCCGTCAGGCGGCTAGCGGCCGTACCTGGCCCCTGATGCTGTTCTTCGCAGGGGAGGACAACAGACGATCCACGGAAACTGCGCCTGCACCGCGAATCATCAAAAAGACCGTCATCGCCAGTGCCAGGAGGTGGAATTCGAAACCCTCTCCCTTTTGCGTCCCCGCCCAGTTCATAAAGAAGCCGAAGTGATGATGCACCATTGCGACCGCTACGAGCATGTTGCAAAAGACTCCAAAGGCGGCAACGCGGGTGAACAGGCCGAGGATCAGGCCTAGTCCCCCGAAGAATTCCGCGGCAATCGCCAGAAATGCGAATACGGCCGGGATGTGCAACATTCCAGTGAAGAAGCCCATCGTACCGGTGAATCCATATCCACCGAACCACCCGAGCATCTTCTGGGCGCCGTGCGCGAAAAATACAATTCCCACCACCAATCGAAGAACAGTTATGGCAGCGTCGTTATCCGTCGCTATCAGCTTGCGAATCATTGAGTCCTCCTAAAAGCTAAATTGCTGAAGTCGGGCAAACACCCCATCAGATGAAGTATCCTCACATAAGGATTCTTTTTGTCGGGCTAAACAGGGGGAAGTGCGCTTCTAAGTGCTTTCCGCGCTGGAACTTCCTGGTGGCCGAACCCATCGAGAACTAGAATCGCTTCTGCTGTTCCGACGAGGATTGGACGGATGGCTCTGTCTCGAATCGAGCGACTGGATTTGGTGGCGCGGTCAAAGGCCAACCCCACAGTAATTTCGTCTGCTCATATACCTGTCGCATTCACTGCTATACCCCGACAGCTAACTTTTCGGCCCGATAACGTAATTTCTCCGGGAGGGGAACCATGTGGCGTGAATGAACGCTGAAGGTTGTGTTGGTCGTCGTGGGCTTGGTCTTTTGCGCTCTAGCTTATCCCTTGATACTGTTTGTGAAGCAAGCGCCGGCGCTAGCGATGCAGTTCAGCGTCGCGTTCACGGCATGGTCGAGCTTCGTCCATGCAATCCTTATGGCTGGGCAGGCTTTCGCTGGGCTGACCGCTCGCGGAGAACTCATCGCTCGGCTGTGCTAATCGTTATCGGTATAGTCCTGATAGTGTTGGCTCCGGCAAAAAAATCAGTCGAGCCGCTATCGGCATCGGTCACATAGGACATTTTCGTACCTGACAGCGACGATGTTTGACGAAACCAGATTTCACTCATTCAGCGTAGGCTGAAGATGTTCTTCTACGTCCCAACGCCCGCCCTCGCCGCGGTTTCTCCGCCGCCGACCGGCTTCCCCTCGCCCTGCCACTTTCGCGATAGCGACTCGAGCTGACCCAGCACCTTCTGAATATCCTTCATGCGGTCAGTAATACCGTAGGTCACGGCCGGCGGAATCGTCTGCTCGTAGTGGCGAAACACAAAGGCCGCCCGCTCCAGCGTGCGCAGCCGCTCCGTCAGCACCCGCGCTGAAATTCCTTCGATGTGCCGCCGCAGCACCCCGAAGCGCATGGGCCCGTCGTTGCTGAGCGCCCACAGAATATGCATCGTCCAGGGCCGTGACAGCAGTTCCAGCAGCCCCCCGATTGCACAGGGAGAGAGAAGCTTCACGGATCGTCGCGCAGGTGACATGTTGATACTAGGTTACTACAAAGTTCCTACTATGTAAAGAGCTAATAGTTATTTATTGTAACCAAATGGCTGGGCGAATTATCTAAGCTTTCTGAAGTCGGAGGATCCCATGAAACTACTTCGCATCGATTCCAGCGCACGGCGCAACTCAGTCTCGCGCCAACTGACTCAAGCCTTCGCCGAAACCTGGAAGAAGGAAAATCCCGCGGGCGAGGTGATTGAGCGTGACTTGGCGACAACCCAGCTCCCGCTGATCACCGATGAGTGGACCCTCGCAATCCACTCTGACCCAGCCACTTTGACTCCCGCGCAACGCGAAACTATTTCCGTTTCGGACGCACTGGTTGACGAGTTGCTGGCGGCTGACACGATTGTGGTCGGAGCGCCCATGTACAACTTTACGATTTCCGCTCCCTTGAAAGCGTGGATCGATCAGATCGTGCGCGTCGGACGCACCGTCCTCTTTGGACAGAACGGCCCACGAGGCGTTTTGACAGGAAAGAAGGTGGTAGTCGTCACTTCGCGCGGCGGCGCATATCGCCCCGGCACTCCAACCGCGCCATACGACTATCAAGAGCAGTATTTGCGCCACATCCTCGCCTTCATCGGATTGACTGACGTCACCTTCATCCATGCCGAAAACCAGAAACCTGGGGACCTCGCGGAGCCCGCGCGCGCCGCGGCTCTTGCGCAAACCCAGATGGCCGCATCTGCACCCAATCGTGCCCAGCAGGAAGTTCATGCGTGAACTTGATCGCGCCCGCACTAAAATGTGGTGAAGCGAACAAATAAGTTTTCTGTTCAGCGGAGCTCGAAAGAGATCTCGACAAAAATCTCGGCAAAAAAGGAGAACCAAAATGTCAGCGACTAGTCAAAGCTATCGTGCCCCCGCGTCCGCCGCCAGCGCTTCGGTGGCAGCTTCGGGGCCTCTCGTTTTACTGGGACGTTTTCTATTTGTGCTGATCTTCCTGATGTCAGGACCAAGACACTTCCTCAGTCAAACCATCGCCTTCGCTGCGTCGCAAGGCGTGCCCCTCGCGTCCATCTCGGTTCCGGTCTCGGGCGTGCTGGCGGTCGCCGGTGGCCTCAGCATCCTGCTCGGCTACCGCGCCCGCATCGGAGCCTGGCTGATCGTGCTGTTCCTGGTTGGGGTCACTCCCCTGATGCACAAGTTCTGGGGCGTCACTGACCCCATGATGTTCCAGATACAATTCGTCATGTTCATGAAGAATGTATCCATGGCTGGCGGCGCGCTGCTGATCACGCAGTTAGGTTCCGGACCGTGGAGTCTCGACGCGCGCCGGAAGTAATCGCAGGCGTGCATATTTCAGTTCAACCTCAACCTTGCTTCAACAATCGCAAAGGAGAAAAAGCATGTCGGATCCAACCATTCAGGTTTTGCCCAAAGGTCCTTATCTAGTTGCTGGAAAGTTTGCTCTGCTGGATGCCAGCGGCAAGAAGATCGAAGCGGGAGAGAAAATTGCCCTTTGCCGGTGCGGCGCCTCCACCACGAAACCGTTCTGCGACGGCACTCACACCAAGATTGGATTCGATGCCGCCGCTTCCGCCGTTCCAGGCAGCGCCGAGTAATCCGTCCCCATGGTTGCCAGAGGGCGCGATCAATCGCGCCCCGCAATCCACTTGAGAGTTCGATAAAAAGTTCAATAAATTAGCTACACTCCCACCGGCTGCTTGCTTCTCACCGGCACGGGTGTAAGCCAGCCGTGGCGGTCGTCTTTTTCTCCGCGCACGATGGCGTAAAACTCTTTCTGGATCGCCCGGCTGATCGGACCAACCGTACCCTTGCCGACTTTGATCTTGTCGACCGAGCGGATCGGCGTGACTTCCGCAGCCGTTCCGGTGAAGAACGCTTCGTCGGCAATGTAGAGCATCTCACGCGGAATCATCTGCTCGACGATGGGAATATCCAGGTCGCGCGCGATCTGCAACACGGAGTCGCGCGTGATGCCGGGCAGCACCGAGTTGCCCAGCGGCGCCGTGATCAGCTTCCCGTGATGCACCAGGAATATGTTTTCGCCTGAGCCTTCGCTGACAAAGCCATTCACATCGAGAGCAATCCCCTCGACGTAGCCGTTGACGATGGCTTCCATCTTGATGAGCTGCGAGTTCATGTAGTTGGCGCCAGCCTTGGCCATCGCCGGCAGCGTGTTCGGGGCAAGGCGCGTCCAGGAGGAGACGCAGGCGTCGCAGCCCTCGTGTTCGCCACCCAGATATTTTCCCCACGGATAATTAATGATGTAAACCTCGGTGGGCGAATTGAACGGATTCACTCCCGCCTCGCCGTAACCGCGCAGAATAACGGGCCGCACATAGCAGGGCCACGCGCCATTGCTGCCCACGGTTTCAAGCATGGCCTTCACCAGTTGGTCGCGCGTGTAGTCGACGTCGATGCGATAGACCTTGGCGGAATTCAGCAGACGCTCCATGTGCTCGTTCGCCCGGAAAATCGCGGGCCCCGAGGGCGGCGCGTAGCACCGGATCCCCTCGAACACCGAGGAGCCATAGTGGATCACGTGCGACATCACGTGAATCGTGGCTTCATCCCAGGGGATGAGTTTGCCATTGTGCCAGATCTTTTCCGACTTCTCGATTGCCATGCGGACTCCTTCGCGGGGGTTTCGGTCTGTAACGAGGCTGAATCCTTCCTCTGGCACTTGCAGGGCAGCGAGGCCGTAAAAACCCAACCAGCGTTACAGAACATTATAGCCGAGGCGTCGTATTCGGAGGCCGCCGCTCTCGCCCGGCTGCAAACCTCACCAGACGGTTTCCACCACCTTCGACTTCCGAATGCGCGCATCGGCCGTTACCAGAGCCATGCCCTCGACCATGGCGGTGGAGGCGATCAGGCGGTCCGCCGGATCTTTGGGAAACGGCTCGGGAAGGCGCACGGCGAGGGCCGCGATCTCCGGCGTGACCGGCCTCAGGATTACCCGCGTTACCAATTCACGGACAAACGATTCCACGCTCCCGACGACCGCGATTCGACCGTTCTGCGCCAGCCACGCGAGTTCCCATACCGTGATGGTTGCGACTGCAATCCCCGCGCTATGTCGCCCCTGCTCCTGCCTGGCCTCGCGGATGGCCTCTCGTGCACGCCTCGACAGCCGCTTCGAATCGTTCGCCATCCAGAAAAGTACGTGAGTGTCCAGCAGGATCACAGGTTCACCTTCACTGGGTCGCCCTCATTTGTTCTCCCAATCCTCGGGCGGAGTGACGGGCCCAACGATATCGCCAACCACCTTCGCCTTTCCGGCCATGTAGTCAAAGATGTCGTCGGCATGCTTTTCGGCGGGGACGAGCTTGACTACGGGTTTGCCGTGCTTGGTGATGACGATGGGCTCTCCGCTGTTCGCGACCTTATCCATGACGGCCAGGCACTGTGCCTTAAATTCGCCAGCAGGCATTTGTTTCATAGTATGGTCATAATATTATGACCATGGGAAGAGTGCAAGGAGGTTTTTCATCCTGGTCGGGCAGTTGGGCGCTCGAACGCTTCGAAATCCAGATCAAAAAGAAATCTGGATCGAGCTTGTAAATCTATGGTTTGATTGGAGTTGCGGGCGAGCATATCCAGGAAATCCGCGCAAAATATTGATAACCAAGAACTTGCGCGGAAAATATTAAGAAGATGGGACTTAGCTACGCTTGGTCGGGCGGGTGAGTGTGTGGAATTGTATTTCGGCAGGCTTGTTGGGCGAGTAAGCATACTACTACTAGTTTATCGAGGGGGTGCAAGGTTGGATGTCACATCGGGGGTGTGGAAAAGAAAACACCCGGTGGCCCCGGGTGGGACCATAGTGCTATGGCGGTGTTCCGCCAACCGACAGTTTCCGGTTGGCATGCGATCCGAAAGTAAAAGACGAAAGAGGACATCTAATGCTACTGTTGCTCTGCGGCGCCCGCGACCGGCCCAGCTCGGCGGCAATACGAGCCGAAGAGAACCGGCTCATGCCCCGAAATCCGCTGGGCTGCGGGTAGTCAGACCTCTGTCGTACTTGTTATCGCGGGGGAAACGTAATGGCTTCAGATGAAAATTTCTCGCCTCCGCTAGACGACATCAAGGTTCATGTGAAGCTCAAGCTCTTTGCTCTGTGGTCCTCGGTGACGTTCTGTTACATATACGGAGACTTTTTCGGGCTTTTCAAGACCGGGGCATTGCAGGCGATAATCTCCGGAAGGACGCCTGTCGGGGCAATCTCCCAGGGAGTCCTGTTGGGCATGTCTGTATCGGTGGCCATCCCCAGCGGTATGGTGTTTCTATCGCTCGTTTTGCCGCCACGTTTAAATCGCTGGGTGAACATCGTCTTAGGCGCAGCATATACAGTGATCATGATCGTGACGATGCCGGGGAATTGGTACTTCTATATATTTCTCGGGTTCGTAGAGATCACACTCACGGCATTAATTGTCTGGTACGCATGGACCTGGCCTAAGCAGCCGGCCCGCTAGAGCGGATCCCCACATACCCATCCGGGGGATGGGGTTGTGAGGGGTCGGCGGAGATCCCTCAGGGCTAAAGCCGGTAGTCATGGTTCGCTTGCGCGGCGCTGAAGCGCCGCTCTTCCACGCTGGTGCGGGGCTTGCGGCGGGGCTGAAGCCGCGCCCCTCCCGAACCCGCTGCGGCCCGATACCCCCGGGCCGCATGGACGGGCGAGAGCGCCCGTCCCCACACGGGCGGCTGTTCCTACATGAGTTGCGTTAGGGGCTGGCGGTTTCTGCAAACGAGATAAGGCGCAACGCGCGCCTTATCTCGTCTCTCGTTTAGAGCGGATTGTTTAAACGCAAATCGCGTAAACCGAATCGCGTAACCGGATTGTGCAACCCAGATTGCGCAACCCAGATGTGCGCTCTAGCGGTGTCCGCCGCCGTGTCCGCCGGCATGTCCACCACCCCGATATCCGGGGAGCGCGTGCTCACCCTTCGCTTCATGGCCAGCGTTGCCTACGTTGCCTCGCCCGTCTCGCGCCTCATTTCCCTGGAAGTGGTTGAAGCGCTCCGACCCGCGCTCGGGCAGCGGTCCAGCGTAACCGTGATGAGGATCAAAGCGGTTATCGACATGTCCGTAAAAGCCGTGATGGCCGTGAAACCACGGACCGGCTCCAATAAACACCCCGCCAACAAACCAATCGGGCCCGTAGTAGCCGTAAGGAGCACAGTCATAGGGGGCATAGTCGAAGTATCCGTAAGGACACACGGGAGCCACTCCGATGTTTACGCCAACCTCAACCTGAGCTGGAGCCACGGCCGCAGAACATAAAAGGGCAACTACCAGAACTGTGAAAACAAGCGCGCTGATTTTGAACATGTTTTCTCCTTGCTTCGTTCAGAGATTCAATTTGGACAGCTAAGAGGCAGGATAATACCGAAGATCAATAACGGGCAAACCGGAAAAGCGACCGTCGATGTTGTAAGCAGAGGCCGAAGGCCGTGCCTTTTTCACGAACCGGCCGCGGCCCGACACACCTGGGCCGCCGGACAACCGGGGGCGGTTGTCTCCACATGAGTTGTGCCCTGTCTTAGAATCTCTCGCATGGATCATCACATTGTTGCGGCGGTCAGCATTGCGGGGACTTGCCTGGATGTAATCGGGAGTCTCTACCTGGCATACGATTTGTTAGGCGGACAGCACGGGCCGTTGCGGTTGCTGACGCGGGCGGTGACCTACTCCATGGTGTTTGGAATTGGATATGGGCTGGGGCTGGGCCTTTTTTTTGGACTGGCGGCGGGCATGGCCACCGGGGTAACGATTGCGATTGAGCTGAACCGGGCGGCGCGCGGGCTGGAGCATTATTCGTTGGGGTGGGAGGGATTTTTCAGCGCGGTCAGGGGCACTGCGTTTGGCGCGGCGCTGTATCGAAACCTGGGATTGGAATTTGCCGCGGCGTTTGCGCTGCTGATCACAGGGGGACAGATTTTTGCGTATTCGCGCACCGGGATGCGTCCGGCAATGGATTACGCGGCGACGGGCAGGCCGCGGCTGACGCGGCGGCTTGGCTGGGGAATCCTGGTGCGAACCATCGGCTACACGGCTTCGGCGCTTTTGTGCAGCGCGCTGGTGCAGCATGTGGATCATGTGTGGGCGTTCGCCATTCGCGTGGGATTGGTGACCGGGCTGGTAACGGGCGTTGGCGGCGCGGCTATTCCGATGATTGAGTTCTATGCGGAGAATTTGCCGGAGCGCAGGATGGGAGCGTTGGGGATTGTGCTGATTTTGTGCGGGTTTGCGCTGCAGTCGTTGCAGTATTGGGTGGTGGTGCTGGATGTGCGGGTGACGTAGACTTCCTGGGGAACGAGTCGGAAACTCCGCCTGGCGAACAGCAGGTTCCTCACCGGGCTTGCGCCCGGTTCGGAATGACAAAGGTTTTTCCAATGACAGGATGGTTTCTAGTGGCTCGCGGTTTGCGCGGGCGCCAGCGTCAGACTTGCCTTCACTGTCACGCCCGGCAGCTCATCGCCGCGGAAGAATTTGGCTTTGTCTTTCGATCCTTCTTTCGATCCCGCTTTCAGATCGGCGGCGCGCATTTCCGGCATGGCTTCGTAGGGTTTGGAGTAGTCGTTGGCGGCGTTCCAGAACAAGAATCCGATGCCGCCTTTTTCCTTGGCCGTGGCGACTTGCACTTTGATGTATTCGGGAGAATAAGTCTTGGTGCGCCAGCGGAAGGCTTGCAGCCAGGGCCGGATCACGACACCGCTGCCTTTGGTGATCAACTCGAAGCGGGCCATGGATTCGCCGATGAAGTGTTCGGGGGCGTCGCCGGGGTGGGCGATGTTATCCATGCCGAAGAAGTGCGAGGGATAGATCATGGGCGAGAGCACGTCGCAATATTTCGCCATGCCGACGATGTCCTGTCCGGTGTGCGAGAGGTCGACGGGGCGCTGCCAGGCCATCACGCCAAAGACGTCGAGTGAGAGCAGCACGCCGGTAGGATGGAGCTCGGCGTAGGCTTTTTTCAGGAAGGCGGTGATGACGTCGGAGCGCTGGGGGCCGCGCGGGGCAGGGAGCTTACAGACCTCTGGGGTTTTCGGGGCTTCCGGCGTCGTGGCGGTTCCGAGTTGCTTGACGCCAGCTTTGGTCGCGGTTCCGCCTCGCTTCGCTTTTGCGGGACGGCCGAGGCGGCCGTCGCCACATGTTTTTTGCTCTTGTTCCTGCACGGGCTCGGATTGAGCTACATCCGGCTGGCCGGCCTGGTAAAGGAAGCTGGCATCTTTCTGATCGCCCTCGGCGGGGAAGCGGACGTAGTCGAACTGAATTTCGTCGGCGCCGGATTGGGCGACGAACTTGGCCAGGGCGATGTCGAAGTCCTGAACTTTCGGCTGCGAGGGGTCGGTCCAGACCAGCTTGCCGTTCTCGCGCCAGGGCTGCTTGTTTTTGCGCGACTGCGCGGCTAGCTCGGGATGCTCGACCACCATGCGCTCGTCACGGAAGATGGCGATGCGCGCGATGGCATGCATGTTCTGCGCATGCACGAAGTGAACGAACTTCGGCAGGTCATGAATGTAAACCTGGTGCTTGCCCAGCAGCGGATGCTCGAAAGGAATGGTCACGCTGCCGTCGGAATCTTTGATGTCGAAGACCACGGAGTTGCCGCCAACTTCCCGCCAGTGGCGGATGATGCGGAGTCCGTGGTCGCTGGCGGCCATGATGCCGGTAAGGTAGATGGCGCGCACTTCAAAATCTTTCGCGACCGGGACGGTTTTCTCGACGATGGGCGCGGGGAGAATTCCGGGGATGGTGATCTGCTCCCCAGCTTTTAATATATTGCCCGATCGTTCTCCATTCACGTGGCGGATCGCATCGGAAAGCTCGGACGACGTGAGGTATGCAGTTCTGTGCAGGTACTGGCGGGCAATTGCCGGAATACTTTCGCCGCGCTTGGCGGTGTAAATCTCAGTGCTTGATCCGGCGGGAAGCTGGAGCGAGGGAATATCCGCAGGCTTCGCGGGAGCGGCAATGGTTGCGCTCACCGATTTCAGTTGCGGGCTTTGCGGCGCTGGCAGCGGTTGTGCGGTCTGCGGCTGCGCCGCCAGAGCTGAAGAAGGATGCGGGTTCAGCCGCATCGCGGCCATGGCGAATAAGAAGCAAGAGACTGCGACGATGATGAGAATGGAACGGCGCAAGAGTTCCTCCGAGTAGTTGCCTGAGCGCGATGCTATGCCGCGAACATCGGACCGGCTAGTTACGCCCGGTCATCTCACCGTTGCGGAGGGCGTATTTACCCTACCATACCAGCCGGTGTCGGTATCGCGCTTTCCACCTTGCGCAAAGTATTTCTCATCCACCTACTTACTTTTCACCGGCGACTGTTCTAATATTGCCGCCGACCATCTAAATCCAGCGAGATACGGGGTTTGGGCCTGCCCTTCCACAATCACCCGGTGGCCAGACGCTTGCTGAATCCCAGCTAGCCCGGACGCGCCAACGGGGCAGGCAAGTGACTGGTTCCTACTGACAAATTTTGTCAGTTTGCAACAGAGGGGGAGTCGCGAAGGACAAAGGCCTGGAAGGTCTGGGGAAAAAGGTAGGGTAGAGGGCCGAGGATACGGCCCAGGACAGGGAAGACAGATAATTATGAGAACGAATCTGGCTACAGTACTGGATCCGAACCGCCGCAGCAGCGATGCTGGAGAGTTTGAAGCCGCCCTGCGCCGCCGCATCGTAGGTCAGGACCAGGCCGTAGAAAAGGTCGCGGAGATCTACCAGATGTTTCTGGCCGGGCTGAATGCTCCGGGGCGTCCGGTGGGAAACCTGCTTTTTCTGGGACCGACGGGCTCGGGCAAGACGCGCGTGGTGGAAGCCATGGCCGAGGCCTTGTTCGGAGATACGCGCGCCTGCATCAAGATTGACTGCGCCGAATTTCAGCACTCGCACGAGATTGCCAAGCTGATCGGCTCGCCTCCGGGATATCTCGGACACCGCGAGACTCATCCCCTGCTGACGCAGGAAGCGCTGAACCAGTGGTTCACCGAGAAGTTGAAGCTCTCCATTCTTCTGTTCGATGAAATCGAGAAGGCCAGCGACTCGCTCTGGCAACTGCTGCTCGGAATTCTGGACAAAGCTACGCTCACGCTGGGCGACAACCGCCGCGTCGACCTGTCGCAGTGCATCATTATCCTGACCTCGAACCTGGGGGCCAGCGAGATGACCGATCTGGTGGATGGCGGCCTGGGCTTTGCACCGCGAGTGGTAGAAGTGGACAACAACTTTGATGACAAGATTCAGCGCACCGCCGTCGAAGCCGCGCGCCGCAAGTTCACGCCGGAGTTCATGAACCGCATCGACAAGACGGTGGTCTTCAAGACGCTGCGCGATGAGCACCTCTCGCAGATTCTCGAGATCGAACTGGGCATGGTGCAGCAACGCGTGCTGATGGCCGCGGGCGCCAATCAGTTTGTATTCAACTGCACGCCGGGCGCGAAGAGCTTTCTGCTGAAGGAAGGCACTGATCCGCGTTACGGCGCGCGTCATTTGAAGCGCGCGATTGAACGGCATCTGGTGTTCCCGCTGGCCAATCTGGTGGCTACCGCGCAGGTAAAACTGGGAGACTTTGTTCGCGTGGATATGGCTTCGGAGAATCAGTTGATCTTCGTGAAGGAAGCCGAGAACACCATGGCGCCGGTTCTGCTGGAGCGCTACGGAGCCGCAGCCGCGAACATGCCCAACGTTCGTGCCGCGCGCACCGCGGTCAACAACCGCCGCGATTTCGGCGCAAGCCCCATCGCGGAGAGTAAATAGCTTTTTAGATTTTTTCCCGACTCGCGTGAACGCATCTCGCGAGTCACCCTCGTGGCGCCGGTACCCTCCGGCGCCTTTTTTTGCCCGAGTGACCTGACCATCACGTCGGGAAACATTGTTGGTAAAATGCCGGCACTACGCCAACAATCCTTTGATATTTCCGCAAAGTCCCCGGACGCCGTCATTGACTCGTGCCTTTTCACGGACGTAAGATTTCGCGCTAGTGACTGGCCAAGGCAACTTGACGCTTCTTCTCGCCGGCACGTCAAAGGAGGTTGCTCAAAAGGATGGGCAGGCGCAGCCAGCCTCGTAAGCAAACCGACGTCCCGGTGCGGATTTTCGGCACCGACAGCGGCGGTCGCGTCTTCTCCGAGAAGGTCGTCACGGTCAACATCAGCCGGAACGGGGTAGAGTTGGCCGGCGTTCAGCCCGAGGTTGGACTCGACGAAATTGTCGGGCTGACTTATGGCAAAAATCGGGGACATTTCCGGGTGAAGTGGATCGGCGAGGCGGGAACGACGAACGCCGGATGCTTAGGCTTACTCAGCATCGCGCCGGAAAAGCCCCTGTGGGACTTTCGGCTTTCTCCCGACGCTGTTGATGACTACCAGCAAGCGACTGTGGAGCGCCGTAAGAATCCCCGGTACCGTTGCCAGAACTCGGTCGAGATTCACGTTCAAGAGGGAGTATCTTTTTGGGGGACCGTGGCCGACCTCAGCATTGGCGGATGCTACGTCGAGATACCGATCCCCTTAGAATTGGGGAAGAAGTTGAAAGTGGGAATCTGGATTGGAGAGGGCAAGGCATGGTCCAACGCTCGGGTTGCCCACAGCATTTCGGGCCTCGGAATCGGCATGAAATTCACCGAGATTTCTGAATCGGACCTCGGTCAGATCCGGCAATTTCTTGAGGCTCTCAGTCCTCTTGCAAGAAAACCTACACGGTCGGTTGTTCCGCTTCAAACAAAAAGCTAGCAGAGAGCAGTTCACTTGAAGGACGACTGTCGAACTCAGGCGATCACAGCAGCTAAAACTGCGCCGCTCAGCTCCCAGCGCCGACTGAAAAAGGATTGTCCTGCGGTACCCTCCGGCGCCTTTTTTTCACCCGGATATGCCGACCACTCTTACAAGTTTACTGCGGGCCGAAACTGAACTTTACTACTTCCACCGTTTCCCTGGGCGCGGGCTGGTACTTCCACTGCATGACGGCGTGGGCGAGAGCATCTGCGAGCAGAGGGTGTCCGCCGAGGATCTTGACTTCTTTCACCGATCCATCCGGCTTCACCATCGCCTGTACCTGCGCGGTTCCCGTCAGCTTCATGCGCTCGGCGATTTCGGGGTACTCCGGCGGAGCGCTACGCTCCAGCCGCCGCGTCGCTTCCACCGGCGAGGGCGAGTCTTGTGCCGCGGTGTGGGAAGGCCCGTAGTTCCCCTTGGCCAGCGCCAGAATTTTCGAGCTGAAATGAATCTGCGAACGGTCGAGCGCGTCAGAATTGACTTCAAACCGGACGCTTCCGTGATCCCGGACCAGATTGATCATGCCGCCTTGCCGCAGGAAGGACTCATCCTCACCCACCAAAAGCGCGCCCGCTTGCGCCAGACCCTCGATGATCGCCTGAGTGTGCTTCCGTTCGGAGGCGCGAAAGAAAACGATGTGGCACGATTTCATCTCGTCCACAGTGATAACTGTCCGGACTACCAGCACGTGGGCTCCAATAGCTTTTCCCGCCACGACGGCCTTCAAGACGTTGAGGAAGTCTTCATCCCCGCCGCTGACTCCGATCGCCAAGGGTGACGGACCATCGGGCAAGGCGTGCGGGGGCCACTGCGCCAGTTTCGCGAAATTCAAAAGATAGGCCGCCTTGACCTGGTCTTCCGGAGCATTCTGCTGGCCCATCGCCAGAAGTTGGAGCGCAAGAAGGGCAAGACCAATCCCCAGGGCGGCCCGGGGCGAGGGGAGCCAGGGCGGCGATTCGTCTTTGGCTAAGAAGTTCATTCTGAGCTTCAGAACCTGCCTGTGAGTTTGATTCGGAAATTTCTTCCATCCTGTTGAATCGAGTCCTGCACATCCTCGGGGCGGCCGGGGTCGAAGTACTTCTTGTTGAAGACGTTGTAAACGCTGGCGGATACATCCAGGTGCTTGCCTAGTGTGTGTCCGAGCAAGGTGAAATTGAGAACAGAGAAGCCACTGACCGTGTTTGCAGCCAAAGTCTGAGCCGAACTGGTGTATTGTGCGTCCACGCTGGCGAATAGCCGCTGCCGCACGACGGGGTAGCTCAGATTCAACTTGCCCAAGTGTTGCGGAGAGTTGGCAAGAATCTGATGGGTTACCGGCTGCTGGGCGTCAGTGTAACTGTAGCTTGCCCGGCCCTGCAGACCACTGGCCAAATGGCCGTCCAACTCGACTTCCACGCCGGTGGCATCGGCTTTTTCGAAGTTTTGATACACCTCCAAGCTATTGCTCGGATCAGTTTGCAGAGTGATCAGGTTGCTGATCCAGTTGCGGAAAACGCTGCCCGACAGCGCGAAATGTTGTCCCAGAGCCTGCTCCACCACGCCTTCGGCGCTTCGGATGGCCTCCGGCTTGAGTTCCAAGTTGTTCTCGAAACCTCCGTAGTCAGGTTCGAGTTCGAAGGGTTCGGGAGCGCGAAACGCCGTACCGTACAGCAGCTTCAGAGTGGTGGGATGGAAGACATGATAGATCAACCCCAGGCGCGGGTTGGTGGTCCCGCCGAAATTGGAGTAATGATCGTAACGCAGCCCGGCGCTCAAGGTCAGATGGTGAACGATGGCGAACTCATCCTGCCCATAGAGAGCCCAGATCACTGAGCTTGCAGCGAACGGTACAAAGACGTTGCCGATGGGGGCGTAGCTTCCCTGGTCTTGCCGCAGGTTGTTGGTTATCTCGGTCCCCAGGGTGATTTTGTGTTTGTCCAGCAGGGTCCCGCTCACTTTCGCTTCGCTGTCCCACCAGTTTCCCCGGAAGGAGTATGTGTCCACTGTGGTCGATCCGTCGGGCAGCCCCGTGGAATATGCAACCGGAGCTTGCAGGCGGGCCTGGTCATAGGAAGTCCGCACCGTCAGATCCCAGCTCTCGCCAACCGAATATTGGTAACTGAGATCGAAGTATTGATGGTCATCGTAGTTCTGGGTTTGGGGATCATTGAACAATGCGCCGTAGTACCCTGTAGGCACTCCCTTATCGCGCGCGCTAAATAATCCCTGCAGAGTAAATCCATGAAAACTGATCGTGGCCAGGGCGTGCTGAAACCTCTCGTAGTCTGTGTTTTGCGTAATCCCATAATTGGTGGCGGGGCTGTCGAACTGGGGGAAAAACAAAGTTGGTCCCTGGCTGTTGTAGAACGTGGCGGAGAGCATCATGTCGATTCCTTTGTATTGGCCGCCATAACTGGCTCGCCCGTCGTAGGTGCCAAAACTGGCCGAAGCAAGCGAGAGTTCCACACCCTTCAGTTGCGGGCGCTTGCGGGTAATTACGTTGATCACGGCAAAGAAGGCGTCGGCGCCGTAGAGCGAAGAACTGGGGCCGCGAATGATTTCGACGCGCTCGATCAGATCCACATCCACCAGGAACTCTGATCCCAAGTAAGGTTCACCGAAAACGTTATCGTTGATGCGGTGGCCGTCGATCAGCACCAGAATACGGTTGTTCGAGTCACCCAGGCGTCCGAAGCCGCGCACGCCAACAAAGCTGTAATCGCGGTCGGAGGTGATGTAGAAGCCGCGCACACTCTGCAGAATGTCAGCCAGCGTGCGGTAGCCATATTTTTGGATCTCGTCGGCGGTAATGACTGTGACTGAGGAGGGCGCATCGCTGGTGCTCTGCATGTGCTTGGAAGCGCTGTAAACCTGTATGTTCCCTAGTTCTTCCAGGCTGGCATCCCCGAGATCTTTCGTTTGCTCTTGGGCGGTCGCGGTTATCACCAATGAAAGAACCATCAACAACCACGAACTGGCGGGAATGCGCCGGCTCGTTGTCACGGGTTGGCAGTGCGAAGGTATGACGCGAACCGTTCTGACCAAACTCATGGGACCTCCAGGGACCTTGGTGAGGGCAGACCTCGGTTTTGAAGCCTGCGTTCACGCCCCTACGGTCAACTTCGGCACGATCCTCCTTTTTCTCTAGTGGGTTTGAGGGATTACTTTGGATTTGGACCGGGGGAGATGTAGCCGGGCGGCTTGGGGCGATGGCGCGGTGAACCGCCGGTTTATCCTTACGCGCGTTCGGCTGCTGACGGGGGAGTAGACGAAGTCTCCCGGGCCAGCTTCATGTTTAGGAGTGAGCGCGAGGCTTCGCCATGACTCACGGGATTGCGATCAAGAGGCCGCCGTTTACGCCAAGGGATTGCTCATGCCCCGGCCCAAACTTATATTCGTAGCCCGGTTCAACATACCAGCCGAATCTATGTTTCCCGGATGAAGGCCAGTACATGAAATCCACCACGGCTTCACCCCCGAGTGAGCTTCTAGTTATGCCAAATTGCGTGGCGTGAATCCACTCCGGCCCGATACCGACCATAAGCTCCGCTTTTTTCGAGAGTGTCCAGGGCTTTTTGAAAAGAAGATCGGCGCTCCATTCTGTGGAGTGCCGTCTGAATAGCGCCGTAACCCCAGCCTCAAGTTCCAGGCGGTTCTCTATTGGCGTAACCTCAACTGCAACTGTGGGGCCGAAGCTCGCACCTTCGCCTGTGAGACCATGAGCAGCGGCTCCGCCCAGCTCAACAATTGCAGCAGGCTCCTCATCGTTCTCCTTACCCTGCTGCTGCGTGAAGGCATTTCCAGCGCAGAAAAACAAAGTTACAAGCAAGATGGGTTTGGCGGCGTTCATGCCCTGGACGATTGTACCCAACAGTTGATGTAATCAAGGCGTTAGCGCCAGTGGGGCATTACTTAAAACTGCGCCTCTCAGCGCTTTCCCGGCCCCGAGTGAAACGGATCGTCTTGTGGGTTGTCCGGAGCGTCTTCCGGACTTGGAATATCGAGATTCACTACGATGGGCTCCTGGCCGCTGCGCACGATCACTGCCTCCACCGGTTCATCCCTGCGCGCGTTCAGCTCTTGATGAGGGACGTACGGAGGGACATATACGAAGTCTCCCGGACCGGCTTCGTCGACGAATTCCAAATGATCTCCCCAGCGAAAACGGGCGCGGCCGCGCACCACGTAGATCACAGTTTCCAGTTCTCCGTGGTGATGAGGGCCAGTCTTGGCGTTGGGATGCACCACCACGGTTCCTGCCCACAGCTTTTGCGCGCCGACTCGGGCATGGGAGATGGCTTCGGCACGGGTCATGCCGGGCGTCTGCGGCGTGTTGACGTCGAGCTCACCGCTGCGGATGATACGCAGGCCGTGATTTTTCCAGTCTGGCATTTTGTTTCTTCCTGCACTATTCCTGTTTCTCAGCGCCAAGAACCTAAGCCATGCTTGCCTAGAATTTCTTGCGCAGAAATTCAAAAAGGCTATAACCGATGAGTGCGGCTATCATGGCAATTCCAAAATTGGCCGGGGTAAAGACATCTCCGATTGCCCAGGCTAATCCCCGCTTCCGGCCCAAGCCAGAGCGCTCGAACTCTCCCATTAAGAGATTCGAATAGAACAAAAAGACGATGAACGCTACCTCGATCACCGCTCTCCAGATATTTTTCTTCATCGTGTGTCCAACGCCGAACGCGGCTTGTCTTCCAGCTCACCCTTGATGTGCGGTTGCCATTCTAGACGAGTTGCGGGTGGGAGGTTAACGCTCGCCAGAACGGGAATCAGGAGGCAATCCCAGAGCGAAAAAACGAGTGAGAACTATGGAAATTCTCCATGGAAACTTTACGGCTTCCTTATACGGCTCTGGTTAAACTCCCTCACTGAGGAGCTTTAGTCACTTGAGCTTTCCCAGAGCGCTCTTTTCTCTCGCACATGTGTCGTTGCTCTCGCTTGCGGTTCCGGTTTGCAGCACGGCTTACGGCCAGTCAGCGCCGGCGGAATCTCCACGCGTAGCGGCAGAGGCTTCGATCCCGATCGGGCAAACGCAGGTTGCATCTGACCGTGGCGAAACCGCTGGCGTGCCCAGCACTCCGCAGGCCGCGCCGGCCGGCGCGAGTGCTGCCGGCCCCGGCCTCAATACAAATGGGGACACAGGCAGCTTCTTCCGTCGACTCTTCAAGGCATACGCCGACGACTGGAAGCCCACAGCGAATGGCAGCGCAGCCCCGGCCTTTCGCGGAGATCCCGCACCGGTCAACGGGCCGCCGTTTCCTTTTACCACGTGGCCGATCGGCGGCACAGTATCGATCGGTCAGCCTTGGACGCAGGCTGGTCCCTTGATGACGGCGCTCTGGGAGGGGCCGCACGGCGACGCCTGGAAGAAGAGCAAGATTCAGATTTATGGCTGGCTGAATGTTGGCGGGAACTTCAGCACGTCGAAGGGTGGAGTGAATCCCGCGGCAGGGAAGTACGAGAATTTTCCTACCGCTTACGACGAAGTGCCGAACGCAATCGAACCCGATCAGGAAGTGCTCTACATCGAGCGCCAACCGGACACCGTTCAAACCGATCATTTTGATTGGGGATTCCGGCTTTCTGGGTTATGGGGACTCGACTACCGTTTTACCACCGCGAAGGGCTATTTCAGCCAGCAATTGCTGGGGCACCCGCCGGGGAAAGAGTATGGCTTCGATCCGGTCATGATGTATCTCGACCTGTACTTCCCGCACATTGGCCAGGGCACGGACGTTCGCATCGGACGTTATATTTCTCTGCCGGACATCGAAGCGCAGCTCGCGCCCAACAACTATACCTACAGCCATTCATTGCTTTATACGTTTGACTGCTATACCCAGACCGGCGTCACGGCGACGACCAGGCTGAACTCGCATTGGACGACCCAAGTAGGACTGTCGCCGGGCTGCGAAACCGCGCCGTGGAACCTGACAGACTCGCGGCTTACGCTCAACTGGTGCGTGCAATATTCATGGCACGCAAGCAAGGATAATCTCTACCTTTGCGATAACGAGACCAATCTAGGGAAGGACAGCGGCAAGTATGGCTACAACAACCTGCAGGCCTATTACCTGACGTGGTATCACGTGATCGACAAGAACTGGCATACGTCGACGGAGACCTGGTACCAGTGGATGAAGCAGGTGCCGAACCTTGCGTACAGTCCGCCACCCGGATTTGGATTGCCTGCCGTCGATCCGGTTCAAGCCGAAACGGGATCTAACGGAGCCTATTGCAACAGCCACATCGCTTTTAGCTGCTACGCGCCAGAGTGGGCGGTGGTGAATTATCTGGAGCGGCAGTTCGGGGCGCACAACTACATCTCCATTCGAAATGAATACTTCGACGACATCGTTGGCCAGCGCACGGGAACCAAGACACGTTACACCGAGCACTTGTTCGGCTGGGGGCGTTGGGTTGGAACTACGGTGCTGTTTCGTCCTGAGGTGCGGTACGAGCGCTCCTACGATAACCCGGCCTACCAGAACGGCACGAAGAAGAGCCAGCTAACGGCGGCGGGCGATGTGATTTTCTTCTTCTGAGGAGTTCTAACTAAGCTAGAATCGTCGGCACGGTGGACGGGGATAGCTCATGAGAAGAATTGCTTTCAGCTGCGTAATTCTGGTCAGTCTGATCGCGCTGGCAGGCTCGGCTTTCGCGCAGACGCCAGCCCAGCCGGGCGCGAAATCCGCGCAGTACTTCTTCGTGCTGTTGAATCGTCCAGCGAATGCGCCGCAACTGAGCAAAGAGGCGGGTGAAAAGCTTCAGGAAGAGCACATGGCCAATATCCACAAGATGTGGTTGGAACACAAACTTGTGATCGCCGGGCCATTTCTGGATGACACGACACTGGGCGGCATCTTCGTGTTTCAAGCGGACTCGGCGGCGCAGGCGCAGGAATGGGCCGCTAGCGATCCGGCGATCAAGGCTGGGCGGCTGTCCGCTGAGCTGCATGGGCCGTGGATGATTGATGCGAGTGCGATTCACGATCCGGCGGGGGCTGAAGGACTGGAGCAGTACACGCTGGTTCTGATGAAGCGCGGCGACAAGTGGAATCCCGACGCGCCGGGGTTTATCGATGTGATGAAGCAGCACCACGCCTTCGTCATGCAGATGACAGAGCAGGGAAAGTTGGCTGTTGCCGGGCCGTTCCCGTTTGACGATCGGGGCGAGCTGCGAGGAGTCGCGATTTTCCGCGTGGGGGCAGAACAGACTGCCAAATTGGCGCAAGACGATCCAATTGTGAAAGCTGGCTTGCTCAAGCCTGACATTCATCCGTGGGGCACAGGTAAAGGAGTGCTGGCGTCGGGACAGCCGATGCTATAGATCGGGCCGGGCTGAAGCCCGCTTATATTTTTCAGTCTTTACGCGGCGCTAAAGCGCCGCTCTTCCACGTTGCAGCACGCTGTGAACAGAGAATTTCGAACTGCGACTACTTCCTACCCGCC
>Ga0307478_10001240_pt1 | contig 22736 bp, 16 predicted proteins | sample atmos_gasesECM4C_2_FD_203713 | JGI IMG/M metagenome (GOLD analysis project Ga0307478, IMG submission 203713) | Hardwood forest soil microbial communities from Morgan-Monroe State Forest, Indiana, United States - atmos_gasesECM4C_05 | ecosystem: Environmental > Terrestrial > Soil > Temperate... | reverse complement strand
GACAAGCAGGCGAAGGTAAAGAGCGGACGCGAGTTGGACTTTGCGGCGAACGGGCCGCTCAAAGCGCAGAAGTTCGACAAGAAAGCGGATGAGGATAGCGATTTGTATCGCTGGAGCAGCCTGCGATCTGGTTATGTGGCAGAAGCGAACGTGGACGCGGCGGGGATCTACGCGTCGAGCGGGTGGGGTCCATGGGGACCTGGGTGGTGGGGCGCGGGCTGGTATTGGGACCCATGGTTTGACGGGTTCACTTTCATTCCCGGTGACGGAATTTTCTATAGCTCCTTTGGGTGGGGATTTTATTCGCCGTGGTACGTGTATGGCGCGCCGTTTTATGGATACGGGTACGGACGCTACGGTTACGGCGGGCATTATTATCATCACTTCAGCACGGACGTGCACAACTGGGGACCCGGAACCCACTACGTAGCTGGCCAGAATTACTCCGGCGGTATCTACCGCGGACCTGGATCGGTGGGACACGGCTTTCAGTCTGGGCCGGGGACGACGGGTGGGTCGCGAGGCTTCGGAGGCTCCCGCGGCGGCGGATTTGAGGGCGGCGGATTCCACGGAGGCGGGGGAGTTGGTGGAGGAGGTTTCCACGGTGGAGGCGGTGGTCATGGTCGCTGATACCACGTCGGACGACAGTGCTGTTTGCTAACTTCGTTGATCTGAGGACGATTCTGAGTTAGCGAGGGATGGGGTTGAAGGAGCACAGACTGAAGTCTGTGCTCCTTGCGTCTTGGCGCCACACGCTGCGTTTATCTGGGAGTTAGGCGGGGGATGTATACTGCGGCGCGGTTGGTTGAACGGAATCGGATTTTGAGATGCGAGGGGGGAGGAATTTTATGCGTAGACATTACGGGGCTTTGGGCGTGGCGTTGATGGTGGCGATGGGTGTTGGAGTGGCGATTTTGATGATGGCTGCTGGCGGAGTGGCGCAACAGGCTGCGAGCGCGGGGCCTTACAAAGTTCTGAAGACGGCGAAAGTGGGTGGGGACGGCGGGTTTGACTATGTCTACGCGGACGACGCGGGACGCAGATTGTACATACCGAGAACGGGTCAGACAGGCGCGCGGATAACCGTGTTTGATTTGGATACGCTGGCATCGGTCGGGACGATCGCGAATGCCAATGCGCGGGGGGCGGCAGTGGATCCGAAGTCGGGGCATGGGTTTGGGAGCAGCAAGCCGGTGGTGATGTGGGATACGAAGACGCTGGCGACGGTCAAGTCGATTGACGTGGATGGCGGGCCGGACGGGATTTTGTTTGATCCGTTTAATGCGAGAGTGTACGTGTTCAGTCATCGGGCGCCGAACGCTACGGTGATTAATGCGGCGGATGGGTCGATTGCTGGGACGATTGATTTGGGTGGGGCGCCGGAGCAGGCGGTGACCGACGGCAAGGGGCATTTGTATGTGGACATCGAGGACAAAGACAACATCGCGGTGGTGGACGCGAAGACGATGACGGTGACTGCCCATTATGATTTGGCGGGGAAGTGCGGCGGGCCGGGCGGGCTGGCGTTTGATGCGAAGAATCATGTGCTGTTTGCGGCGTGCCACGAGCCCGCCGTGATGGCGATATTGAGTTCGGTCGACGGAAGAATTATTACGACCCTGCCGATCGGGAATGGCGTCGATGGAGCGACGTTCAATCCGGAGACGATGGAGGCATTTAGTTCGCAGAGGGATGGGACGTTGACGGTGATTAAGGAAAATAGTCCGACAAACTTTGTGGTGGAGCAGACAGTGCAGACGATGCAGAGCGCGAAGACCTTGACGTTGGATGAGAAGACGGGACATATTTTGCTGATTGCGGCGGAGTTTACTCCACCGCCTCCACCGGCGCCGGGTGAGCGGCCGGGGCGAGGGATGATGGTGCCGGACTCGTTCACGATTTTGGTGGTGGGGAAGTAGCGCTCGCTCGGGGTTATCCGCCTGGGAAGCCGAGGGCTCGCAGAAAACAAAACTCCCGCGGAGAATATCCGCGGGAGTTTTGTTTTCATGGGCTTGGCCTAGCGCGCCCTTCGAAGGCGGGGCAGGAAGGCGGAGAAATATCCCCCAGGAAAAGTGAAACACCTTGACCTTCTACACGTCTATGACTATATATGCAGAAGCCGGAGGTATAGGGGATGCAGCTCAAATCGGATTTGCCGCAAGGCACGCTGGACCTATTACTACTGAAAGTTGTCGCGCTTGGCCCGGTGCATGGATACGCGATCGCGCAGAGGCTGGAACAGGTTTCGCGGCATGTGGTGCAGGTACCGCAAGGGTCGCTCTACCCTGCGCTGCACCGGCTGGAAAACCGCGGGCTTCTGGCGGCGGACTGGAAGGAAACGGAAACGGGGCGGGAGGCGAAGTTCTATCGCTTGACGGGGAAGGGACGCGCGCAACTCGAGACAGAAGCTGCTAGTTGGGAGCGATTGACGGAAGCCGTCGCGCTCATTCTGAAATTGTCTGAGGGAGGCGCGGAATGAACTGGTGGCAACGTCTTTTGGGCCGCGGAAAGATGGAAGAGCAACTGGATAAGGAAATGCGCTTTCATCTGGAGCAACATGCCAACGAATTGATGGCCAGCGGGGTAAGTGCGGCCGAGGCAAGGCGGCGCGCGCGGATGGCCCTCGGCGGGCCGGAACAAGTGAAGGAGGAGTGCCGGGATGCGCGGGGGACGCGGTGGGTAGAGGATTTTTGGCAGGACCTCAGATACGCAATGCGGATGCTGCGGCAGCGTCCGGGATTTGCAGCTGTGGCTATTTTGACGCTGGCGCTCGGCGTGGGCGCTTCCACTGTAATGTTCACGGTGGTCAATGGAGTTTTGTTGAGGCCGCTGCCATATCCAGAGCCAGACAGGCTTGTTGCGGTGCACGGACACTCCGACAATTGGAAAGCAGAATTGTTCGGAGAACAGAATGTTGCATACCCTGATTTTCTTGATTGCCAGCGCGAGAGCCACTCTCTGATGCTGGCAGGTTCCCTGTTCAACGGAGGCACCATTAGCGGATCGGGCGTGCCCGAGTATGTCGATCTTCAGCAAATCACGTCGAACCTGTTTTCTGTTCTGCGGGTGAATCTCGCACAGGGGCGTGCGTTTTTGCCCGAAGAAGACAGGACCGGCGCGGCGCCCGTCATGATCCTAGGCTACAGTTTCTGGCAGCGGCGTTTCGCAGGAAGACTAGACGCGGTCGGCGCTTCTCTAAGTCTCGACGACAAACGCTACACAGTTGTCGGCATCGCACCTTCCGGCTTCCGGCTGCGAGACAGCGAACCGGATGTGATGACGCCGCTGGGCCAGGACACGGCGAAATTCCTGCAGAGTCGTGGATCACACCCGATTGGCGTTGTGGCGCGTCTCCAGCCGAGTACAACTCTGGCCGAAGCGCAAGCGGAACTGAACTTGATTGGGCGTCATCTGGCGGAGCAATACAAGGACACGAATGCAGATCGAACCTTTGTCGCGCGGCCACTGCGTCCGGACGTCGGACGAATTGGTTCCACGCTTTGGTTGCTGCTGGGAGCGGTTGGCCTGGTGCTTTTGATAGCGTGCACTAACGTGGCCAGTTTGTTGCTGGCGCGAGCGATTTCGCGCGAGCGTGAATTGGCTATGCGCGTGGCACTTGGGGCAAGTCGCGGCCGTTTGGTGCGTCAATGCTTGACTGAGAGCACGGTGCTGGGGATATCTGGCGGGGTGTTCGGCGTTGGTCTTGCAGCATTTGGGATCCGGCCGTTTGTAGCGCTCTGGCCGGGCGCCTTGCCGCGCGTGGAAGAGGTTCAGCTCGATTGGCGTGTGTTGCTGTTTGTCCTGATCGTTTCTCTGTTGAGCGGTTTTCTATTTGGGCTTGCGCCGGCCCTCCGTGCGCCAGTGCAAAAATTGGAACAGGTGCTGCGCGGCGGAGGACGTGGCGTGGCAGGAAGCTCAAGGCGACTGCACAGTTGCTTCGTTGTCTCGGAACTTGCGTTGGCGGTGGTACTGTTGGTTTCTGCTGGATTGCTGGGGCGAACTCTTTTGCACCTGTCGTCACTCAATCCTGGAATAAATATCCGAAACGTGCTGGTGGCCCGCATGGCCCTTTCCCCGGCGACGCTTGCCGATCCGGCAAAGACACGGACGGCGTGGAAGGAGGTTTTGGAACGAGCGCGGCGGATACCGGGCGTGCAATCGATAGCCACTGTCGACACGTTTCCGATGCGCGAGGGGGACAATGAACAGGGCTACTGGACCAGCGCAGATATGCCACCTACGAACGAGTTGCCGTTTGCATTGTTGACGAGTGTGTCGGCGGATTATTTGAAGGTCATGGGCATCCCCTTGCGCAGGGGACGATTCTTCGATGATCACGATTCGCTCGACACCACGCCGGTCATCGTGATTGATGAGGTCCTGGCGCAAAACGCGTTCGGCAAACAAGACCCAATCGGCAAACGGCTGTGGATTCCGGAAATGGGCTATGGTTCAAACATGTTTGAAATCGTGGGGATCGTGGGTCACGTGCGTCATTGGGGGCTCGCCGGCGATGACCAAGCAAAGATTCGGGCACAAATTTATTATCCGTTCTCTCAGCTTCCGGATAGTTTTATGCACCGCTGGTCACAACTGATGTCGATTGCTGTGCGGACTGAGATTCCTCCATTGGGCGAGGTGGCTTCGCTGCGCAGTGAATTGAAGGGATCCGCCGGCGACCAGGTCCTTTACGAGGTTCGCACGATGGAACAACTGGTGAAGGATTCACTCGCGCTTCAGCGATTCCTTTTGTTGTTGTTCGGCATATTTGCAGGCTTGGCTTTGGTGTTGGCGTGCATCGGGATTTATGGCGTGCTGGCTTATTTGACAGGACAGCGTGTGCCGGAAATCGGGATACGCATGGCGCTTGGAGCGAGGCCGAACAGTGTTATTTGGTTGGTGCTGCGGCAAAGCCTCGGAATGATTCTCGCCGGCGTTGCAGTGGGTACGGCAGCGGCTTTGGCAGCAGGGCACGTTCTGCACCAACTGGTCGAAGGCATGCAACCGACCGCGCCGTCGACTTTCTTGCTGACAATTCCCGTCTTGACCGCTGCAGCGCTGTTTGCGAGTTTTCTGCCGGCGCGGCGCGCGAGCCGCGTGGATCCGGTGATCGCCTTACGGCAGGACTAAGCGGTGCTCTACGAAGAGCAAGAGCGCGGGGTCTTGAGAACCAGATGGAATATGAAAATGTGATGAAGCTCCCGGCGCTGTGCAAGGAGCCTCATCACATTGCGTACTTGGGTGAGGGCAGTTATACCTCAGCCTTAATGCGGTTAGCTGGGCCAATCAGGAATGAGGGTAGAGAAATTGTTGGCCCATGTTGTCGCCGGGATAGAACCAAGCGTGAATCGCCATGGGTGAGTCGCCCGGGCGCTCATCAAATTCGAAGATGGTTTTATCCGGGGGATCCAGACGGTAGTCCGGCACGGTCATGAGCGTGGCGAGGAGTTGAGTTTCATCTCCGGTCCAGATTTGGACGATGTGGCGATCAGAAATGCTGTTAGCCAGTTTGAACACGTAGGTTCCCGCCGGCAATACTTGCCCGGGAATTTCCACTGAGTCGCTGAAGGTGACGACAGTCTTCTTATCCCAAGCATCGGCGTTCGCACCAGCACCGAGAAAAGTACAGAGCACAGCGGCACAAATGCAGAGTTGGAACGTTTGGATAATACGCATGCAACGGCCTCCTGGTTAGAATTGGGCGGGAAGTGGGCTGGTTAATGCGGCTGGAGACAGCTGAACTGCGACAACCTCCATAAAGATGCAAGGCTCAAGATGCCGGTTGCCTTAGGCTTTCAATGGATGAATTATTTTTTGTTGAGGGATCAGAGGAGAGGTGTCACACGCAGAAAGCGGCCTGAACGGCTCGATTTGGGGTAATACAATCGAAACGAAGACTGTTTTGCAACAACTTGCGCAGGCGCGCGCGGGCTCGGTGAAGGCGCGATTTCGAGTTTCCGATGGACCAGTCCAGCATTTTTGCAATTTCGGTGTGTTTGTAGCCTTGAATGTCATGCAGTACTACAACCAGCCTTTGAAATGGATGCAACTGTTTCAGCGCGCGCTCGAGATGCAGGCGATCGAGCGAGCCAGTTAAGAAGAGGTCGGCAGCGGCAAGCTCGTCGGGAGGATGTGAGCGATCGCTGTCCTGCTCGCCGCTTTGCCCAAGAGAGGTTTCCAGTGAAGTTTTTTTGCGCAGACGCATGAGAACGAGGTTGACCACAATGCGATGCAGCCAGGTGGAGAAAGCGGATTCGCCGCGAAAAGTGCGGATCTTGCGCAAGACCATGAGGAATGCTTCCTGAGTGAGATCTTCGGCTTCAGCGGTATTTCCAACCATGCGTAAGCATAGGGCGTAAACGCGCGCGCTGTGAAGGCGGTAAATACGCTCAAATGCAAGAGGGTCGCCTTGCTGAGCCAGAGCGATGTCTTCTCTCTCCGAGATGGCTGCTGCGCACGGCTGATTGCGTTCTGAAAAGTCGCGGCGATCATTGAATTGCGCCCGTTTTGTTGTGCGCGGAATTATCATTTTCTCCCCCCAATGAGAATTGAGCATGAACTTGTTGGTGCTTCGTGTGCGCGGGGCAAAAAAAAACCATTATTGGAATTGGTTCGTGTCATTGCGTGAGATTAGTTGGGAGCGCGTGGCCGCTGATCCCAGTGTGGAAAAATGCGGCCACGCGTCCCGTTACGCAGAGAGCTGTTACAGATTAAGCTCGAAGTGGATGACGTCGGAAACGTGGAAACCTTCGTCAATCAGGCAGATGTGGCCGCCGATGATGACGTAGCGATAGTGGGGAGGGCAGGGCGGCAAGCGCTCGATAAGTTCAGCAGGCATAGGATGGATTCGATGCCGAAGATCTTGATCGAGGACGACGCCTACCTGAAGCCTGGATTCGAGTTCCGGCGTCAGCCTGTCACGATCACGGAGTCCTTCTGGCAGACGGTCGTGGTGTTCGTTGTACCAGCCGCGGGCGGCCTGGCGATCACGGTCCTCGAATCGCGGATGGTCGCGGTCTTTGTCTCTGTCACGATCCTGGGCGAACGTGCCGCCGCCCATAAGCGGTAGAGCTAAGGCAAGAAGAGCTGTAGCCGACATGCAAAGCAATTTTTTTGTTTTCATGATTTCTCCTTTACGCGAGTCTGGGTTCTACTGGGTTGGGCCGATGCGAAACGAACAGAACTAGGGCGGCTCGAAGTCCACGGTGATAATGAGCATCATCGAGCTTGCTTTGTGTATGAAGAGGAGACCGGGATTTTCCCGGTCTCCTCCGAGAGGCGAAGTTTAACGCTTGAGTTGCGGGGAAGCGTTTTGAAGAAGGGCGATCAGATCATGCGCCGAAGTTGGAGCCGAGCTGTCGGGCTCTCTGATGATTCGGGCAGCATTAGCGTCGCTTCCATAGAGTCTGCGGTTGGCTTCTTTATCCGGGCGCAGCGTCGAGCCTTCAAGGGAAACGCCGGCAAAAACGCCTCGTGCGCGGGAGTAGCTTAGAATTTCCGCGCGCATAAAGGCGTCCGAGTCGGCTTCGGCTGACCGTCCCTTCGGGCCGGCGGCAGCGGTGGCATCGGCGCCGAGTCTCACCTTGCTGTGCAAAAGGCTCTCGGCGGCACGATCGTTCATGAGAAGAAAGACAAAGTCGGTTGCTTCGCCGCCGATTTGGAGGCCCACGCTACCGCCTTCGAGCGCGTACATAGCGGGAGCGCCCCACGGGCCAGTGAAGTCCTTGCCCGTGCGGCACACCATCGTGCCACGGCCGTAACTGCCGCCGACGACGAAGGCAGCCTTCAGCACCGATGGCATGACGACGACGCAGCGAGCTTTGTCGATGAGGTCTTGGGGAATATCATCGGGAACATTCAGGATTTCCTGCATGACCTTTCCCGAATTCTGCAGACGATCTTGTTCGTCCTTCGCACGGCTGGGATCCTTTGCAAACAGGAGTGACCCGAAAGCGAGCACGCCCGCGGTTAGTAATACCCGGCTTTTTGCGTAACTCATTTTTTGCGCCTCCTTGCGCGAACTTCCACTTCTCGAGCGGGCGGGATTCTCAGAGAGTTTTCTTGGTCCCGCCCATAGAAGGGCAACTTTGCGGCCACAAGGGCACTGGATTTCATAAGACACTGAAAATTCAAGGACATAGAGCCATCGATAGGTGCTGCGGCCAAAGAAGTGTGAAACGCAAAGCGTGTAGATTTTTCCAGGGTGACGGAGTTCTTGCTTGCAGCGACTCCCCCTACGGCGGGTTTGTGCCGCTATGCGTATGCCTTGCGTGAGCAGGAGCTTGCCAATATACTTCGCGGCGTTGAATAGGAGTGAAACGGTTGTTTCATTGGCGAAATGGACTTGCAGAGAGGGAGATTGCGATGACGAAATGGGTGCGCGGAATTTTGATGGCGGTGATTTTTGCGGCGCCGCTGACGGCTGGGGCTCAGCAGAATTCTTCAAGCCAGGAGGCAGCGATTGCGCGAAGTAAGGATGGCAAGAAACTATTTGGCACGGCAGAAGCTTTGCGCGTGGCGCGCGTGAGCTCGCCGAGGATTTCTCCGGACGGCGCGCGTGTGGCTTATTTGGTGGCTGAGAACGTAATGGAGAAAGAGAAGGATACGGCGTGGAAAAATGTCACGCAGCTTTGGCTGGCCCCGGCCAGCGGCCCGGCAGCGGCGGCGCGGCAATTTACGCGGGGGGAGAAGAGCGTTTCGAATGTGGAATGGTCGCCCGACGGAAAACTACTGGCGTTCACCATGGATGCGGGCGAAGAAAAAGACGCGAAGCCGCAGGTGTGGTTCATGTACGCAGATGGCGGCGAGCCTTGGCAGGTGACGAAGCACAAATCTGGGGTGCGAGGATTTCAGTTTTCACCGGACGGGAAGACGCTGTTGCTCACAGCAGCCGTCCCGCCTAGCGAAGAGGAAGAAAAGCGCACGAAGCAGAAGGATGATGCGGTGGTAGTGGATCATGATTTCAAAATGGGGCAGCTTTGGACGTGGAACATTGCGACGAATGATGAGAAGCAAATTACCAAGGGGGATTTCACCGTCAGCGATGCGCGTTGGTCGCCGGACGGAGCGCGCGTAACGTTCACGACAAATCCGACACCTCGATTGGATGACACTGCGTTGCAAACGGCTTGGGTGCTCGATGTGGCGAGCGGGAAGCAGCGAAAGTTGATCGAAACGAATGATCCGACGCATTCAGCGCGGTGGTCGCCGGACGGGAAGTGGATCGCGTATTTGAGCAGCGCCGGTCTGGTGGTTTACAAAGTGAATCTATTTGTTGTGGACGCGAATGGGGGCGCGGCAAAGAAAATAAGCGGCTCGTTTGACTTGAATGCTGGCGAACCGGTTTGGGCTCGAGATGGCAAAACGATTTATTTCAGTACGGATGACCACGAAGCAATGAAGATCTTCGCGGCGGACGTGGCGGCGGGAACGGTTCGGCCACTTACGGACGCGGCGGCGCTGGTCAATCTGGCGGAAATCAGTGCGAATGGGCAGACGGCAGTCGGGACGTGGGGCGATGCGACGCATCCGGATGATGTGTTCCGCAGCGACTTGAGTTTTGCGTCGCTGGAGCGCATCACGAACCAGAATGCCTGGCTCACGGAGTACGCGCTTGGAGCTAGCGAAGTGGTTCGATGGAAGAGCAGTAAGGATGGAATGGAGATCGACGGCATCGTGACGAAGCCGGTGGATTTTGACGGAACACACAAAGTTCCGTTTCTTTTGAATCCGCACGGAGGACCGACGGGAGCTTCGCTGCTTTCGTTCAGTCCCACGGAGCAGATTATGGCGGCGAACGGGTATATGGTGCTGCAGCCGAATTTTCGCGGGTCGACGGGCCGCGGAGAAAAATTTGAGGCTGCGAATCAGAACGATTGGGGAATTGGGGATTTCAAGGACGACATGAGCGGAGTGCAAGCGATGGTGGACAAAGGATGGGCCGATCCCGACAGGCTGGGCGCATTCGGATGGTCGTATGGCGGATACATGACCATGTGGATCGATACGCAGACGGACAGGTTCAAGGCAATCTCACCGGGGGCTGGTCTTCCCGATCTTTATTCCATGTATTCGCAGACCGACATTCACCGGTATCTCACCGTCTTTTTTAACTCGAAGGCGCCATGGGACAACTATCAGGAATATTGGGATCATTCGCCGATGAAGTTTGTCGGGAACGTGAAGACGCCGACGATGATCTTGCATGGACAAGCGGACACGCGCGTGCCGATTCCACAGGCGGAGGAGTTTTATCGCGCGCTGTACGAGAGGCATGTGCCGGTGGAGTACGTGACGTATCCGCGGGAGAATCACGGGTTCGTGGAACCGCGGCACATTCAGGATAGGTGGCAGAGGTACTTGGTGTTTTTTGGAAAGTATTTGAGCAATCCGCCAGTCACGGAGTCGAAAGCGGTGGTCGAGAGGCTTAACAAGGATCTGCCGTAAAAATACCATTTCGTTTGTTCTTAAGCGTTGAGCTGCACAGCGGGGACGGCGGCACAAATCGTCGTGAAAAAATAAAACGGAGAAGGCCAGTCTGGCCTTCTCCGTTTTGTTTTGCGGCAAGTTTGAAGAAACGGCCGGAAAAAGTTAGAAGCGGAAGCGAACGCCGATTTCGATCGACCGCGGTGTGTTTATCTGGCTGCTGAGGACACCCCAAGCCGAGGGGTTCCCAAGGCTGAGGGACGGGTCGCCGAGCTGGTCATGGTTGAAAACGTTGCTGAAGATGGATTGAACTTCGGCGCTGAAGCGCTCATTAATATGAATGTTCTTCTTAACCTGGAAGTCGACGTTCCAGAACGGCATGCCGCGAAGCACGCCAGCGCCGCCCTTGCCCGGGTCCAGACCCAGAATGGGCTCGCGGACACAGTTAAATACAGCTTGGGGGTTGGCGAACATGTTGACATTGCCAGCGGTGCCGACGCCGCCAGAGCCCGGAACATTGTTGTGGCGCGAGCTGCCGAAGTTGTTGGCGCACGTGAGGATGTCGTTTTCGTCATCGAAGAAGTTTACGGCATCGGCCCCTCCGAAGGATTGACCGTCGCCGTTGATGGTGTTGAGTTCGAGGGGCAAGCCGCTGCCCGCAGTGAAGATCGGGGCAAACGACCAACCGCCGAGGAGACGTCCCTTCAAGCCGTGCTGGCCTTGGAAGAACGGCGGCTGGTAAACCAGGAGTACGTTGTCCACGAATTTGCGGTCGAACGGCTGCACACCATAGCCATTATTAAGATTGTAGGGATCCACAGCAGTGAACTCACTGGTGGCCTGAACCACATTTACGGTGCCCAGAGCCTTGCTATAAGTAAAGTTCTGCTGGAGAGTCAGACCATGCCAATCCGCAATCTTGAGGGTGATGAAACCAGCGTTGTAGTTTCCGGTGCCGAGGCTGGCGTTGACGGCGACGCCGGACGTCAACTGCCCGTTGGCGCCGAAAGCGGAACCGGCGATTGGACTGTTCAACATGGTGCGCGCGAAGTTGAACCCACACGCCTGGGTTTTGCTGCAGGTGGCACCGCCCTGATCAAGATCACTCCACAGGCTCCACACGCTTTGTGAGCCGAGGTTCCCGGTGCCGGTTTTGCCGATACCTTCGTTCACAGCGACAGCCTGAGTGCAACTAGCGAAGCCAGTGCAGTATCCAGTGCCCGAAAGAGCGGCTTCGAAGAAGGGTTGCGGAGTTACGGCAGACACGTTGCCGACGCATCCGCCGCCGGCAAGCCCCGCTACGCTTCCCGCAGCGCCGCCGCAATACTCCATTTCCAAGTTGGCATAAGCCTTGGCGAACGTCTGACCACCCATGGTCATCATGTAAGGAACTGCGTTGATATTGAGAGGCTGATATTCGTGACTGATCTTTCGGCCGATGTAGCCCACTTCGATCATGGTTTTGCTGTTTATTTGGCGCTGAATGGTGAGATCGAACTGGTCCGATTCGTCAGGCCGGAAATTCCGATCCAAGGCCTCGCCGGTAGCCGCAGCGATCGCGTTGAAGCCAGGAAAATCAGGCTGGGGAAGGGTTGCACTAGGCAACGGAATCGGCGCAGTCAGGCCGTCCGTACCAATTCGGAAGGCATTGGCTCCCGTAGACCCGCCAGTGCCTGCGCATGTGCCGTTACCGGCCGTCGGACTCTGAGGGTCAACGCACTGAACTGGTTGGATAAGGCCGGTGCCAAGCAGCGGTACCAGCACGAGGTCCACGCCGTTGAGGCGGCCGTAAATTCGGCTATAACCGCCGCGGACGACGGTCTTGCCCTGCCCGAACATTCTACCCAGGAGTCCCTCGCTATAATTTGGATTCCAAGCCGCAGCGATGCGCGGGCTAAACGAACCATAGAAGGGATTATACGGGTATTTTTGGCCACCACCGGTGTTCCCGACGAGGGCGAAACCAAGTTCGGGATTATAAACCTGGCCTTGCAATGCCGCAGCTGATCGGGCCTTAAGATATGCCTCGACGTCGAGTTGCTGGCCGGCCTGGTCCACGAGCTCGACCTGCCTACCCTGCTGCTCGACCGGAGGCATTTCGAGAGTCCAGCCCAAACCGTAGGTGAGCGTAAAGGTCGGTTTGATGCGCCAGGAATCGCTGAAATAGACGTTGTAGAACGGAATTGTGCTTATGTCCTCAGCGGGCGTGAGAGGGGGATTCAAGGCCAAGGTGGGACCAGTACGGGTGAAAGCGGTTTGGGCGATGGACACAATGCCCAGCGCGGCAACGTAATCGCGTCCAAAGTTCGTGGCGTCTCCGGAAGCGACTGATGAAGGTATATTACCTGCCACATTGATTCCAGAGTTGCTTCCGATCCCGAGCTCATAGACGGGCTGATAGTTAATACCGCCTCCGTTGTCCGTGCGCTGGTGAAAATTCCAGTTGCGTTGGTAAGTCCCGCCAAACTGGAAGAGGTGGTTGCCATGCAAGATGCTCACGTCATCGCGAACCATGTTGTCTTTGCCGTCCCAAAAACGCTGGCGGGTATTCTGCGTGTCCACGTTGTAGGGGGTGAGTGATTGATTTTCCGATTGGCCGAATGGGTCAAGGGCACCACCCAAACCGCTGATTTGAGGTGGGTCACCTGCCGAGCCCCACTGCCAGTAATTTCGCAGAAAGCTATAGTGAAGGTCGTTTGTGGTGTTCGTGGTGATGTTGGTAGTGAGAGCGGCCACGTAGAACCAGGGCACCTGCGGCCGAGCGGAAAGAGAAACGGGAGTTCCGCCGGCGATATCGAACTGGCTATCGGTAGTGCGAACAAGCTTGTAATACCGGTAGCTGGTCATAAAGTGCCACTTGGCCCCAAAATCGTGGTCCAAGCGCACGACGCCGAAGTTGCTGGACTGTGGAACACCCATGTTGCCTGTGAAGACGCCCACATTGCCAAGTCCGGAGGCGTTAACGTCGCAAAGCGAAAGGCCGTTACAGCCGCTAGTGTTCGGCAGAGGTTCCTTGGACCACATCTGCGAGACGACGGAATTTATTCCAATGCCCCTCGGATCGAGAGTTGTCCCGCTTCCGGCGTAGGTAGTGCCGTTGAAGGTCACGGGACCGGGATTTAAGTTGTAATACTGTCCGCCGAAGAAGAGCAATCCCAAACGCATGGAAGCGGTCGGAACGTCCCTGCTGACGGTTTCCGAATTGGGCCATCGAAAGCCTTCATAGTTGGCGAAGAAGTAGGTCTTGCCGCCGAGAATCTCTTTAGGAATGAGCGGCCCACCGCCGGCCACACCAAATCGGCTGTAGTGGTAGCTAGGCACTGGAATACCAGCAGAATTGTTTTGGAAGGTGTTCCCAGACCAGTTGTTGTCCAGATAATACTCGTAACCCGTGCCATGCCAGGCGTTGGTGCCGCGCTTCGTTACCATGGAAACCTGGGAACCAGCCGAGCTGTTAAAGTCGGCGGTTTGATTTGTGGTGCTAACCTTGAACTCTTCGATGCTATCGATCGGAGTCGGCATCACACCGGTGGGACCGCCGCCCGCATTCCCTGTGACCTGATTGGAGATCAAGCCCCCGGTTACGTCACCAGCAAAGCTAGGAGTGTAAATGTTCATGCTGCCGTCCATGTCGTTGGTGTTTTGGCCACCATCGAGCTGGAAGGAGTTCTGGTCCATCGCCACACCGGCCACGCTGCCGTCAGGGGCCACGCCGGGTTGAAGCGTGAAAAAGGTGCTGGCGTCGCGACTGATGCTGGGCAGAGAGTCCAGAGCTACTCCCGAGATGGTGTTGCCTACAGTGGCGTTCAAAGTCTGGAGTTCGGCATTAGAAGCCGTCACTTCAACGGTTTCCGCCACGGAGCCAACCTCGAGGGTCACGTTGAGAGTCAGAGCCGTGCCAACGTTTACCGCTTGATTGGTGAGCTTGGAAACGCGGAATCCCTGTTTGCTTACCGAGACGTCATAGGTGCCCGCGGGGATATCGACCAAAATATACCGGCCATTCTCGTTAGTTGACACAGCTCGCGGGATGTTTGTGGCTTTGTCGGTCAGAGTGACCGTCGCGGCCGCAATAGCGGCTCCCGAGGGGTCAGTGACTATTCCGGCGACTGTGCCGGTCGACGCGCTCTGCGAAAAGAGAGCGGAGGGAAGCAAAGCAAGCATAAATAGCAAAACGCCGAAGGCAAAAAAAGATCGTTTACTAGACATTCAGCATCCTCCAAATAGACGCATGTCAGACGAAACAAAATGAAGTCCGGAATGTGAAAATTGCGCGGCACTCGCGCCGCAGCAACACGGGTCGCTAAGGTGCAAGCGATATACCAATTAGAAGTTTTTTATTCTTTATTTGTTTTCAACAACTTCGAAGAATGAAAAAGAAGTGGAATATGGATTCGTGAAGATTAGCAAGACTGCTCTGAGGCCGGTATGCTGGGTCTCACACCGCTTACTCGGCAAGTCGTACTCACAAGAAGTACGGACAGCCCAATTTGGCGGGAGGGGCGATAAATCCCAGATTGTGGAGAATAACGGAGGGAAAGCACGGTTCAAGAACCATTTTATTGGGCCGGAAAATCTAGAATTAGCATATATTCACTAAAATTTATTCTAAAACAGAGAAATCGCATTTGCTTCGTGGTCAATTTTAGGATATTGGGCTGGCAAAAACACAACTGGCACCATGGGATTTACTTCAGAGACTGCGATTTATGAAGATGACATTCGGATTTCGCTCCTGAATTCATCGACGGATTAATCATCCACAAAAGAACCCGTGCCAATCCAGGATTGAGCGAGTGACTTCAAATTATTTTTGTAGGTTCGGGAGACCATATACTCCCTACCGCCCGCGATCCGCAGCATATATTCCCCGGTGGCCCCGGGATGAATCTCTTCGACCGAGGATGCGTTGACCAATACGGAACGGTGGATGCGAATGAAGCCATAGGGTTGCAGTTTCTCCGCCATCGTCGAAATCGACTCACGCAGCAGGTAGGAGTCCGTGGGACGCCGCAACAACACGTAGTTGCCCTCTGCTTCGACAGCAAGAATGTCCCCAGGATTGATGAGGAGAATTTTGCCCTTGGTTTTGATGGCGATTTTAACCGGCTTCACCGGCGGCGTCTCCGATCGCACACGGAGTTCCGCCACTCTTGACCTTCTTTCGCCAGCCACCGTGTGAACAGCGGGCCGGAGAGACGTATCTTCGGTTTCCTCTGGCAAATCTTTCAGTCCAGTTCCAGCAAACTTAGCCCCAGATAAGTCGTTCATGTTTGTCCCGAGCGGAAGAACATTTTAGATTTCCCGTACAGAAAACAATTAGTTCCCCGGCAAAGTGTGATTGCGCACTCGGATACGATCATGGCCCTCGAAAAAACTGGTGTCGCTCAAAATCGGACGGGCGCCAGCAAGATCGGACGAATATGTCGAGCAGCCGCATTCGAAAGTCGAGCACAGACTGACAAAAAAGCCTTTCCGGTCACGGCGGGCAGGCATTCCGTGTTTGAAAGGCAGAAATTTTCTTCAAGTGTCTCTGAGTTCCTGCGGCGTTAGCCCAAGGACGCGGTGCGTGTGCAGGGCAAGGTGACTCTGATGGCAAAAGCCATTCTCCAGGGCGACTTGGCCAATCGGTTGATCTCCCTTGCGCAATTGCATCGCAGCGCGCTCCACGCGGCGTCGAATCAAATACTGGTGCGGCGGCATTCCCAGCGATTTACGAAACTGCGTTTTAAAATGTGAAACACTCAATCCGGCAACGTCTGCTATTTCGTTGAGCCCGAGATCGCGGCCGAGATTGTCTTCAATGAATCCCAGTACCGCTTTCAACTTGCGGCCGGGCATCGCGGCTTTCACGGCGCGAGAGGTGCGCGCCATCGAACTGTGATTCCGCACAAGCCTCGCGGCAAGGCCAGTTGCCAGGGCCTCCATATACGTGCGGCCGGTCGGGTATCCGTTCTCCATCTCCGCTTTCAGGGCCCAGCCGATGTGCTCGATCTGCGCATCACGCGCCTGAAAACGATTCAACACTTGCAGTTTGCGCGGATCTCCGCCCGAGTCTTCCACGATGCGCTCCAGGACTCGAAGCTTGATGCCGATCACCAGGGCGTTATCTCGTGATTTGATTTCCCAGGTGCCGCCTAGATTTGGTGGAATAATTTCCAAGTCACCGTGAATGGTGGTACCGCGGTGCCGCTGGCCATCGCGACGGCAGTCAACCGCGACCGAAGGTCCGACGTGGAGGGAAACGACAACCCTCGGAGTGCCGAGGAATTCGACAATTCCAGGTTTATCCGAGATCAGGCTGAGACGAAGATTTTCAGTGGCGCCGATGATTTCAGTCGGGGCGGGCCCGGCGGTTCGGTCTTGCAGGTAGCTTCTGCCAAAAGCACCCATGGTTGGGGTCCCCTTTACATCGCCTACGTTCCATTCCGACCGGAACCTGCTCCCCCACGGAGCCTACTGTCTTCCGGCCACACCGATACTTCCAAGCACCAATGCCGACGGGAGCTGGCATAAGCTAGCTTTGCTACTTTGGACGTAGCAAAAACGCAAAGGTTACAGGAAATTTAGGAAAGATTGTGACGCCGGCACATATGAAAGGGTCTTTGGGGAGGAGTAGTCTGATTCATCAAACACCTCGCCTCAATGGGGAAGAAGGAAAGAGCTGACTTCGGAGCTGAAACGATGGGGATCTTCCATATTGGAAAGGTGGGCGGTGTTGAGTTCGATGTAACGCGCTTCCGGGATATGGTCGGCAAGGTAGCGGCCGTCCGCGGGAGTGGTTGCGGCGTCGTGCGTTCCAGCAATCACGAGGGTTGGGACGCGAATCGTGGCGACGGTCTCGCGGACATCGAAATCGCGCACGGCGGCGCAATTGGCGACGTAGCCGTCGGGATTTACGCCTTCGAGCATGAGTTTAGTTGCGGCGACGACGTCAGGCGAACTCGCGCGGTAGCTTGCGGAAAACCAGCGCTCCATTACCGCGGTGGAGATCGATTTCATACCGCCTTGGCGCACCGCTTCCATCCGCGACCTCCAAATTTCGGGAGTGCCGATTTTCGCGGCGGTGTTGCAGAGAATCAGTTTGTGGAGCCGAGTTGGAGCGTTCAGCCCTAGCCACATTCCAGTTTGGCCGCCCATGGATAACCCACAAAAATGGACACGATCGAGTCGCAACTCGTCGAGAAGGGCGAGAACGTCGCGCGCCAACTGCTCGATCGAGTAGGGGCCCGGCGTTACCGAGGATTGCCCGTGGCCACGCGTGTCATAGCGCACTACGCGGAATTGCTTCTGGAGCACGGGCATCTGCGCATCCCACATTGTGAAATTCGTGCCGAGGGAATTGGAGAGAACGAGCACGGTTGCGTTGGCTGAACCAACGAGCTCATAGTGGAGGCGAGCATCTTTGAATTGAGCGAAGGGCATAGAACTCACTTTTTCCGAATTTTTCCGTTCGCGCTGCGCAGAACTCTTGGCAAGCACCCAGTCGATCAAGATTCGTTTGCTGGCCGAACCTGCCCGCTAAACCCGTTCGAGTATGACGGCAATGCCCTGGCCTACACCTATGCACATGGTGCAGAGCGCGTATTTTCCGCCGGTGCGCAGCAACTGGTACATCGCGGTGGTGATAAGACGCGCACCGCTCGCGCCAAGAGGGTGGCCGAGAGCGATTGCGCCACCGTTGGGATTTACATGGCCTGCATCGTCAGACACGCCGAGATCGCGGAGAACGGCCAGAGCTTGCGAAGCAAAGGCTTCGTTTAGTTCGATGACGTCCATCTGCCCAATCTTGAGATTTGTTTTGGCAAATAGTTTTCGAGAAGCGGGAGCGGGTCCCATCCCCATGATGCGTGGTGCAACCCCGGCTGAAGCGGCAGCGACGACGCGTGCTTTCGGGGTTAGGCCATGGCGTTTGGCAGCCGATTCCGAAGCCAGAAGCACTGCGCAGGCGCCGTCGTTTATCCCAGACGCATTTCCCGCCGTCACCGTCCCACCGGGCTTTACAACGCCAGGCAGCTTCGCCAGCGCCGCGAGTGATGAGTCGGCACGCGGGTGTTCATCGGCGCTGAAAAGAATGCCGTCTCCTTTTTTTTGCGGAATCGTGACGGATACGATTTCCTGCGCGAGCACCCCGCCACGCATCGCCGCGGCGGCGCGTTGCTGGCTTCTCAGTGCGAAGGCATCTTGATCTGCACGCGAAACGTGAAACTCCTCGGCGACAATCTCCGCGGTCTCCGGCATCGAATCGACGCCGTATTTTGCTTTCATGAGGGGATTGATGAAGCGCCACCCGAGCGTAGTATCTTCGATTTTCGCCCCGCGGGAAAAGGCCGCGTCTGCCTTGCCCATTACGAAGGGAGCGCGGGACATGCTCTCGACGCCGCCTGCAATGATTAGGTCGCCTTCGCCGCTTTTGATGGCGCGCGCGGCGGTGGCTACTGCGTCCATACTCGAGCCACAAAGGCGATTTACCGTTGCCCCAGGGACCTCTTTCGGAAGTCCGGCGAGCAGCAATGCCATCCGGCCGATGTTGCGGTTGTCTTCTCCGGCTTGATTCGCGCAACCGTAGATGACGTCGTCCAGGGCATTCCAATCTACTTTGGGATTGCGTTCGTTGAGGGCCTTGATGGGGATCGCGGCCAGATCGTCCGTGCGAACGGTTGCGAGTGTTCCGCCGTACCGGCCGATGGGTGTTCGAATGGCGTCGCAAATATAGGCAGTTTCCATTTCGATTCTTTAGCGCTCCTGAATCGTTCTATCCTAACAGGAAGAATCCACCCGGCGAAAATCGAGACGCTAGCCGGAGCGAAGGGAGCGGCGCAATGAAATTCGCGAAAACAGTTCTGCTAGTCGTGGCGTTGTGTTCGGCGGGAGCGATAGCCGTTCGAACGCAAACGAGCGCGACACAGGAGGTCACGGCGCTCCTGCGTGAGTTCATGGCCGGTGCTGGGAGCGGCGACCGCGCGATTTTTGAAAAGTTTTTTGCCGACGACGTAATTTATACGAGAGCGTCGGGCGTAGTCATCACGAAGGCCGACATCATGGCGAGTCTTGGGAAACCTGCGCCGGCGTCAGAAGGGAAGAGCGCTTATTCAGCCGAAGATATTACGGTTCACGAATACGGTGACACCGTGATCGTGGCGTTCCGGCTGGAGGGTCGCACGGAGCACGGCGACGGAAAAGTGGAGCAAGCTCACTACCGGAACACCGGAACGTTTCTGCGGCGTAATGGACGGTGGCAGGCCGTGGCCTGGCAGGCGACGAAGATTAGCGATACCGGGAAAATGCAGCAATGAGCGAAACAGTCTCAACGCGCTGCTGCATCGCGGGAGGAGGGCCTGCCGGCATGATGTTGGCCCTGCTTCTTGCCCGCATGGGCGTGGATGCTTTCGTGCTCGAAAAGCACGCAGATTTCCTGCGTGATTTTCGAGGTGACACGATTCATCCCTCGACACTCGAGCTCATGCATGAGCTCGGTATTCTGGAGGAATTTCTCAAGCGCCAGCATCAAGAAGTGCGCGAGCTTGCGGGGCAGGTCGGCAAGGAAACCGTCACGATTGGAGATTTCACTCATTTGCCCACTCACAGTAAATTTCTCGCTCTAATGCCACAGTGGGATTTCCTGAACTTTGTTCAAGAACAGGCCAGCCGCTATCCGGCGTTTCACTTGAGGATGAATGCGGAGGTGACGGATCTCCTGGAAGAGAAAGGTACTGTCGTGGGCCTGCGCGCAAGAACTCCTGACGGCTCATTGGAAGTCCGTGCAGCACTTAGTGTTGGTGCTGACGGACGCCACTCCGTGGTGCGTCAACGCGCAAACCTTGAGGTGGTCGATCTCGGCGCTCCCATGGATGTAATGTGGATGCGGATAAGCCGCCGGGACTCTGATCCGATTCAAACTCTGGGCCACTTCGACAAAGGAAGGATTCTCGTGATGATCAATCGCGAGAGCTATTGGCAATGTGCCTTTGTTATCCCCAAGGGCGAAGCGGACCGAGTGAGGCAGAGAGGGTTGCCGGCATTCCGCGAAGACATTGCTGATCTGGCGCCATTCTTGCGCGATCGAATGGAAGAGCTGGCCGATTGGAAGGACGTCAGTCTTCTTACGGTTGCTGTCGACCGGCTTTCGCAATGGTCCCGGCCTGGCCTATTGTGTATCGGGGATGCGGCCCATGCCATGTCGCCCATTGGAGGGGTCGGAATCAATCTGGCAATTCAGGACGCCGTGGCGACGGCCAATTTACTCGGCGCGATACTCCTGCATAAGGCTACGTCCGAAAGCGATCTTCGCGCCGTTCAGCGGCGCAGAAATTTTCCAACGTGGGCTACGCAGCGGCTGCAAATCGCTCTACAAAACAACGTGATCCGGAGAGTTCTCGGCAGTTCTAAGCCCTTTGGCCTTCCTTGGCCACTGAAGCTCTTACGCCGCTGGCCAATTCTGCGGCGAATTCCTGCTCGCTTGGTCGGAGTTGGGTTCCGCCCTGAGCACGTGAAGACGCCGGAGGTCCGCCCGGTTGCATAGTCTGATGATTGGATGTTTCCCACCGCGCGTTTTTGTGAGCGCCTGATTTTTCCACTCACGTCTCGATATCACAACCTTCCGCGAGGGGATACCCTTTGCGCTATCACCTCTCGATACTTCGTTGACACAACTCTGCTTCGCGCTCACTATGCTCTTACCCCTTCCAAATTTAATGTTTGGTGAGACCCGATGCGCATTCTTGTGGCTGAAGATGACGCACCGCTGGCGGAGCTTCTCCATCAGCGGTTGCAGCAGGAAGATTTTTCCGTCCAAATGGTCGCGGACGGTGGGGAAGCCCAGCGTCTGGCCTTTGACCAGCCGTACGACTTCGTGATTCTGGATCTCAATTCTCCTCCCGAAGGCGGCTTGGATGTTCTCCGCAACATTCGTGCGAAGAAGCCGCACTTGCCCGTTCTCATGGTCACGAGTTCCGACCTGGTAGAGGAACGCGTCCGTGTGCTCGATGCCGGAGCTGACGATTCGTTGGAGAAGCCTTTCGTTTTTGCGGAGCTTGCGGCGCGTATCCGCGCTGTGCTCCGCCGAGGAAGCCGGCCCGCCAGCGCGGTGCTTAAGGTCGGCGATCTGGAAATCGATCGAGTTGCGCACGCCGTTCAGCGCGGCGGCCACTCCATCGATCTCAGCCCCAAGGAATTTGCCCTGCTTGAGTTCCTCATGCGTCACGAGGGCCAGGCCGTCACCCGCACAACCATCGTCGAGCAGGTTTGGAAGATCAATTTTGACACCATGACGAATGTAGTGGACGTCTACATCAACTATCTTCGCCGCAAAGTGGATTCTGGCCATGACCGCCCCTTGATCCGGACAATCAGGGGCGTCGGCTACCAGATCGGCGGCAATGGCGCTTCCCACTAGCCACTTCTGAAGCCGGGCCTGGCCTAAGGTACAGATAACAAGCCGTTTGGTGGGCGATTGGACACCTATCCTCCCGCCCGCGCCCTGCATCCCTATTCGCTTTGCCACCACAAGCAACTTCTTTTCCACTTTGGGGTTCTACCCAATGGGAGCAATATAATGTATAGGTAGGCTCCGACCGGCCGGAACCTCAGGTCCGGACCAAGGATAAGGTGACCCAACCATGTTGAAGACCACTTTTTCAGGCAAGCTCAAGCTTAGCCTGCTGTTCTCTCTCATAGGTCTTCTCTGTTTATCAGCGCCGAATGCTCGCGCGGGTCAATCTGATCAAGCGCCGCCACCTGAACAAGCCGGTCAGCCCAATCAAGCCGATACAACTGATCAACCGGGCTCAAATGATGCTAACGATCCGCCAACTCGCGTTGCACGTATCAGTTATCTAGATGGCTCAGTTTCCCTCCAGCCGGGCGGAGCCGGCGATTGGGGCAGCGCAGCTCGCAACCGCCCCATGACAGTCGGCGACAAAATTTGGACGGACAAGGATTCCCGCGCAGAATTACAGACCGGCGTGGTCTCCATTCATCTGGGCAGCATGACCGCCCTTTCTTTCCTGAATCTCGACCAGGCTATCACTCAAATGCGCCTCGCTGAGGGCTCCATCAATTTCCGCGTCAAGGAAATTCGCGAAGGCGACACATATGAAGTGGATACGCCCAATGTTGTTTTCACCATAACTCAGGCCGGCGCGTTCCGCATTGACGTGAACGAAAACGGCGATAACACCGGCATCACCGTCATTCGCGGCTCTGGCCAAGTGACCGCTAGCGGAAAAACGTACGATCTGCAACCCGGCCAGCGCGCCATCTTCAACGGCACGGATGATGTGCAGTCTACAATTGTGCCGCAGGCGCCTCCT
>Ga0307478_10001239_pt1 | contig 22750 bp, 17 predicted proteins | sample atmos_gasesECM4C_2_FD_203713 | JGI IMG/M metagenome (GOLD analysis project Ga0307478, IMG submission 203713) | Hardwood forest soil microbial communities from Morgan-Monroe State Forest, Indiana, United States - atmos_gasesECM4C_05 | ecosystem: Environmental > Terrestrial > Soil > Temperate... | reverse complement strand
CATCATCTTCGAAGTTTCACTTTCACCGGCGTGCATGTCGATGGTGGTTTTTTTGGGGGGTCCACCCTGGTGCGGAGAGCGCTCATCGAAGACGTAGACGACGTAGTCGTGAGGCTTGTCGAGTTGCGTCTGGGAGAAGTATGGCAAGAAGCTGCTGTTGCCGCCGTGGCCGTTAACGATGAGGATCTTTTTGCAGCCGTTGCGGGCCATCTCATCGGTCGTCTCTTGCAGCAGAGCAAGTTGCAGGCTTCGGCTGTACGCCATCGTCCCGGGCTCGTGTTTCGCCTCCGCGATCTGGCCGAAATAGTATTCAGGAAAGACGACTGTGTATTCTTCGTCCGCAGCGTGCAAAGCGGCATAGCGGACATCGAGAAGGTCAGTGCCGAGAGGAAGGTGAGGGCCGTGCTTCTCGAGAATGCCGAAGGGCAGCAGGCACGTACCCTGCGACCGGCGAATGCCTTCGCGAAAATCAGCGGCAGTGAGCTCTTCCCAGTGCGCAGATAGCTTCCCGGAAGCTGGCGCGGATTGTGCGCGGGCGGGCATAGGGGAACTCAATGAAAGCAGCAGGGCTCCAGCCAATGCAATCGAGAAAACAGTGCGGATCAATATCACGGTGGATCTCCCGCCAAATTCTAGCACCCAAACGACTCGCACTAAAACGTATGAATAGGCTGTTTCTATTGAATTGAGGAAGCGAACATCATCCGGTGGCCGTCGACGGTGACAACTCCGAATTCGCGCATGCCCCAAGGCTCATCGCGAATGTTTTTGCAGATCTTCGCGCCTTTGGCGCGAACCGAACCATAGTAGTGGTCGATGTCGTCGATTTCGAGGTAGGCGAAGTAAGAATGGTCACCCAAGTCGGCTGGAGGAAGCGCGTCAGGGCAGAGGCCCGCCCAAATCGTGCACGCGCCTGAAACATAAAACAGAAATCCAGGATCGGGCATCGTGTGTACCGAGAATCCGAGGACGTCGCGGTAAAACGCGGCGGACTTTTGCAAATCGTGGACCGCTATCACGAAGCGCACTTTGGAAACGTTTGGCATAGCGCATACCATTTAGAGTCCGAGGGCCTGCTCTTCGACGGGTTACTGAAGTCGAAATCCCCACCCTGTCCCTCCAAAAAGACGGAGGGACAAGGGTGGGGCAGCCCGATTGTTTCTTATTTCAGGAAAATCTCCTGCATCAGTTGAGAGCTGATGATTTCGCGGATCTCGCCGCGCTTTTCTCCAAGCTGCTGTGCGGCCTGTTTCCCACCCAGAATCTTGTCGCGCGCGGCCTCGCCTTTGGCGGCCAAGCCATCCATGGCGGCATGGTTCTTGTATTCGATGGCCACGCAAATGTCCCAGTCTTCGGGACTGTTCTTGGTCTCTTTCAGGAAGACTTTGTAATCCACGATCGCGCCCTGGCGCTTTTGCTCTTCAATCAAGGGCTTGGTGGATTGACGGAGGCTGGTGAGATATTCGTCCATATGGTTGGGCTTGACGCGAATCAGTTGCACGCGCCAGACGGGTCCTTCGGTGTAGTGTTCCTGGGCAAATAGCGAAGGCGCCAGGAAGAGCAGGAAAATCGCGAGCCCGTAGAGCTTCTTCATAGGGATCTCCTCAATTGTAGGCGGATTGAAACGGCGGGAGGATCATACGCTATGCAAGAGGGCCAGTGAGATCAAAAAAACCAAGCGGCCCGATGCACCCGGGCCGCCCGGACAGCCGAAGGTGGCTGTCCCCACATAAACTGTACTGGTTCTTACGGCACTTCGATAAGCTGCATTTTGCCGTCGCGGGCGCGGTGCAGGACCATCACTTTACCTTTGGGATCGCGAAAGACGAAGACGTCGCGATCTTTGAAATGGGCTTCTTTGATGGCTTCTTCGAGCGTCATGGGGCGCATGGCGACAGCTTCGTCGGAACGAACCAGATGAACCTCAGTTGTCTTTGCGACCGCCGGATACTTATGCACTAACACCGGCACGGCGGTCTTTTCCGACAAGCCCACGGCGGTTTGCACGTCGTCCTGGGCGGAATGACCATTCCACCGATTGTCCTCCTCGCTCTTGCGCGCCGAACGCTTCTTGGACTGCCAACGGGTCTTGTATTTGATGGCCTGTTTTTCCAGATGATCGAGGGCTTCATTGACAGCGATCGACATGTCTTTAGCTTGAGCGAGCCCGACCAGCGGGCCGTTCCGCGGACTGATGGTGATCTCGGCTTTATGGCGGTGTTTTTCGACGGCGAGTATGACCTTGGTTTCAAATCTGTCGCCTAGAATTTTACGAATCTTCGCGAGGCCAGTTTCTACTTCTTTGCGGATGTTGGGAGTGACTTCGTAGTGACGTCCGGTGTATTCCACGTTCATGAGCGCCCCTCCTGGAAAATTCGGTCGGTCGAGTTAAATTGGGCACTACATTTAGGCAGCGAGCTAAAACGCGCGATTTATTTGCCTCGCAAAAAACGCGACGCCATTCGCGCAGCTCGCCTGGATCCTTCAGCCGCAAAAGCAGCGGCTCAGGATGACAAACTTATTTTTTTACCCGGCGCTGGTGCGTGCTCGGGATGCGCATGTCTTCGCGGTATTTGGCTACTGTGCGGCGGGTCACCTGGATGCCTTGGGATTGCAGGATGCGGGTGATCTGCTCGTCGGTCAACGGGCGGCTGGGATCTTCTTCATCGATGAGCTTTTTGACCCGGCGCTTGAGGATGAGCAGCGAGGTGTTGCCGCCCTCCGGGCCCTGCACGCTCTCGCTGAAGAAGTAGCGCAACTCGAATACGCCTTGGGGAGTGTGGGCGTACTTGTTGGCGACGGCACGGCTTACCGTAGAAGGATGCACGCCGATTTCTTCGGCCACCTCCTTGATCATCATCGGTTTGAGCTGATCGATTCCTTTTTCGAGGAAATCCTGCTGGCGGGCGACAATGGAGTAACAGACCTTGGTGATGGTCTGCTTGCGCTGTTCGATGTTCTTGATGAGCTGGATGGCGCTCTTGTAGCGCTCCTTGACGTAGTCGCGGGTGCTCTTGTCGTTGGTGCCGTCGCGCGTGACGAGTTTTTTGTAGGCTGGATTGAGGCGAAGCTGCGGTAGATCTTCGTCGTTCATGATGACCAGCCACTCGTCTCCATGCTTCACGAAAGCTACGTCGGGTTCGATAAGGCGTGCCTGCACTTTGTTGTAACGCAGGCCGGGCCGGGGATCGAGAGTGCGAATGTAGTCAAGGGCCTGCTGTACGGCTTCAATCGGACGTCCAATAGCCTTGGCGATCTCTTTATGGCGCTTGTTCTGAAGATCACGTAGGTGCTGGTCCACGACGGCAACGGCATCTTGCAGGAGCTGGGCTGTGCCATTTCCGTTCTTGTGCAGTGCCAATTGCGCTTGGTGATAGCGGAGCTGGTAGAGCAGACAGTCACGAAGGTCGCGGCAAGCCACGCCGGGCGGATCCAACTGGCGGACAACTTCCAGGGCTTCTTGCAGATCTGCGGCGGTGAACTTGGGCTGATACGCAGGAACTGCCTGAACTGGAGGCTCTGGCGCAGGGGCAGGTGCCGCGGCTGAGGCTCCATGGTTCGAAGACACGGATGCTCCCGGCGTTATGATTCCCGCAATCTCCGACGCGGGATCGGGATCGGCAAGTTCCCGCGACCCGTCCAGGTTAGCTGTTTCGGATATCGAATCGCTCTCCAACTCAGCCAGCCCCAGAGCTTGCGCCTCGCTCACAATGTTTTTGGCAGTGGCTTCGTCGGCCTCCGGAGGAGCCGGCGGAGCAACTCCCAGCAACTCCTCGTCGCTTGCGATCAGGTATCCGTCTTCGTTGAGGTTGCCGATGATAAGGTCGGCAGCCTCGCGCACTTCGCGGCGCAAGCTGAGCGCTCCCAGCTGCCAGGCAAGGTGATCCGTAAGATTGGTCGGCTTGGAGAGAAAGTTCTCGAACGACGGGCGCTCGATCTCTTCCATCTCGCTGTGAGTGCGGTAGCCGGGATCGAGATAGTCCTGAAAGAACGAGCCAAAATCAATTTCTTCGAAGGGATCTTTCTTCTCGACGGCGGTGATGGGGTTTTCTTCGGTGGTCGCAGCAGCGGCGCGCTCGCGGTCTTCTTCTTTCTTGCCGACTTCATCGAGCAGCGGAACCGACTCTTCCAGCTCTTCGAGAACGGGGTTCTCGACCATCTCAGAGTTGATCATGTCCTTGAGTTCAAGCTTGTTGAGCGCGAGGACGGAGACCATCTGCACCAGGCCAGGGGTAAGGATCTGGCGCTGAGACAGTTTGACGCTGAGTTTGTGCTGGAGTAAGACCATGTTTCAACGGTTCAAAGTTTCACGGTTGCAAAGGATCCAAGGTTCCCTATCTTTATACTTTCGCTTTGAAACTCTGAAACCTTGAAACCTGCCTTGTCACACCAAAGAGAAGCTCTCTCCCAAGTACACTCTTCTCACTTCCGGATCGCTAGCCAACTGGCCGGGCTGCCCCTGACGGAAGATTCTGCCATCATCGATGATGTAAGCGCGATCAGTGACCGTAAGCGTCTCACGGACATTGTGGTCGGTGATCAATACGCCGATGCCGCTGGCGCGCAGACCACTGATGATTTTCTGCAAATCCAGAACCGCAATCGGATCGATCCCGGAAAACGGTTCATCGAGCAAAATGAATGTGGGATTGATGCACAGGCAGCGCGCAATTTCCACGCGCCGACGCTCTCCCCCGGAAAGGGCATATCCGCGATTCTGGCGGATGTGCTCCAGTCCCAACTCGTCGATAAACTTTTCCATCTTCTCGCGGCGTTCGTGCCAGGAGATTGGTTGCGCCTCCAGCACCGCGAGGATGTTTTCCTCTACCGTCAGCTTGCGAAAGACGGATGCTTCTTGTGGGAGATAGCTGATGCCATACTGGCGTGCCCGCAAGTACATGGGGACGTCAGTAATGTCCTGATCGTCGTACAACACGCGGCCCGTATCAGGAGGAACAAGACCAACGATGGCGTAAAAGGTTGTGGTCTTGCCGGCGCCGTTAGGTCCAAGTAATCCAACAACTTCGCCTTGCTCGACCCGCAGGCTGACACCATTTACTACGCGGCGGCCACGGTAGCTTTTGCCGATTTCTTCTGTGGCCAGAGTACGCATTTATCTTCGCAATTAACGGGCCACTCGGGTCTGTGTTACCACAGGACTGCCAGATTTGCCTTCTACGAGCACCCTATCATCGCGTCTGAAGAAAGTCAACGAAACCCCGGTAATCTTGCCTTGTTCGGCATCAAAAATGCTGGGCGATCCGCCGGTGAGGACAAATTTATCATCTGCCGTCGTGTAGACGAGTTTCTGTCCTTCGGCTCGGCGGTTCGGTTGCTGAATGACTACGTTGCCCTCCGCCACCATTCGTTCGAGTTGACCTGGATTTCCAAACGTTTGATTCTTCGATGCTTGGCTATGAGGCGCCAGAAAGGCATCCAGAGTTTTGGCGGACGCCGTGAAGTCGCTTCCCTTGGCCACCACACCGCTCTCATAGTGCGCTCGGCGTTCGGAGTCTGTATAAGTAAGCCGATTGCCAGTGATCGCGATGGGATTTGCCGCCTCATTTTGCCCAGCCTTAGAGCTCGAACTTGCTTTGGCCGGAACAGGTATCAAAGTCGTTAACACTGGAGCGGACGACGTCCCTTGCGCGCTTACAAAACGACGATCGCGATCAAACTCAATGGACGGCGCCTGGATGGCATTGGCATCCTGCCAGAGGCGGGCATTACCGGTATAAAGAGCCTCTCCGGATGTGCTTTGAACCGTCAGAGTGCGCGAGGTGACGTGAATCGGGGAAGAAGAGGCCAACAGCGCGCCATCCGGTTGCTCTTTCATCTCGCTGTAAGTGCTCTTGACGTCACCGTCGGCGGTGGCTTCGCCAGTCGCGCGATTAATGCGGATCGTGGTCGCAGTCGTAGCCATCGCGCCGCTGGTGACGCGGGGAGCGCCTGTGAGGACCAGCATCTGATCAGCTGGCGTGTAGTGAGCGTTGGCTGCCCAAGCCTGCATGCGCTTATCAGGAGGTTGTCCGTCGCTGTAGGTGAAATTTCCCGACTGCGTGATTGAAACAATTCCGCCTTGCGGCAGGAATTTGGCTTCCAGCGTATCGCTGGTGCTGACGCGCGCAGGCTGTCCGGGCGTGGAACTGACTATGCGTGCATCAGGCGCGCCGGTAATCGTGCTCAAATAATTCCGGCCCGCAGGCCCTGCCGTTTCGCTGGCAAATCTGGCATCGAACTTCCCTGCGGTCACGATGGTTTGCGAGGGCGAGGAGGTGGTGGGCACACTCGGTGGTTGAGAAGGGGTGAGCTTGATCTGTGCCGCACCGGAGGTCTCGGCTCGCTCAAGAACATGTCCGCGCGCCAGGATGAAATCGATGGTGGGCGCCATAAGTTCGAAATCCTGCGGCCCGGAGCCGGATTCCGCCTTCCTGATTCCCACGCTGGCGTTTGATGCTTTCTGTACCAGCTGCGCTCCATCGGTCGCGTGCACTTTCTGCAGTTCGTTTTGTCCAGCGAATTCAAGAATGGCGCGGCCCGCATCGCCCTGCATCGGTTGAGCACCTACCTGCTCCGCATGAACATGCCCGGTCAGGGTCGCAGTTCGGAGCACGCTTTCTTTTCCGGTTAGTAGAAATTCGGCTTCGTCCGCATGAGTAAGAATCTCTGATTGCCCTCCGTTTGCCGGCTTCGCGGCCGAAGGTCGGGTTGATGCGCTGACGTTACCCGTCGCCAGAATACTCTCGACGGTATTGTCACGATTGAGATGGAATGTTGCCCGGTCCGCCTCCAGGATTCCTGCTTCGCGGCGAAGGTGAGGATGATCGAGAATGGCCTGGCGCGGGTCGTTGGTGATCACGCCATGGTCGGCGGTGATGGCTGCGTCCGTGCTGCTCAGGTTCACATGGATTTGGGAATCCAAGGTTAGGGTATTGCTTTTTCCGGCATAGTGAACGCCCACAGCCCATCCCGTGGCCTGGGGCGTGTTGAAATCGACCCGCGCCTGGGTCCAGGCGTTGCCGGTGTCCTTGTTGAAGACAAGGTCACGAGTCTTGAGATGGATAGTGTTCTTCAATTCCTTGGGCGTGGACTGATCGGGGCTGGTGCTTCCAGCCGGGTTTGCAACCAGGTCAATCTGAACTTCACCGTTGGCGGTCGCGTTTCCCGTCTTTGGGTCATAGGCGAAGTCGTCTCCGTAGATCTGGTCAAAGCGGGAGGCATCGCGGCCATAGAGGGTAATGCTGACTTTATGGAGTTCGGCGCGGCCATTGAGCTTGAATTGCTTGACGTCGCTGGCCTGAATGGTGAAAAGCGTCCGCCCGCCATCGGACTTGGAGATCTGGAATCCGTTCGCCGTCTGTTTGATGTCATACCCGATCTTGTTCGGGACTTCCTCGAGAACATTGCGCGTGCGAAATCGCGCATAGAAATACATGCCGGTTACGACCAGCGTGAGCAGCACTGCGGTGGCTGCCAGCAATCGCCGGAGACGGTAGATGGGAAGCGGCATCTGGCTTCAGTGTAATGCTAAAAGTCAGTTCGCAGTTCTCGGTGGCGAATTTCTTGGTACCTTAAACCTCATCTACACTTTGATGCGATGAGCCCAGAATTTTCACCACCGCTGCTCGACTTCCGCAATCTTCGTGTGATGCGAGGCCGGAAGATCGCGCTCGACGACTTTACACTCCGCATCGGAGCCGATGAGCATGTGGCGATCCTGGGGCCGAACGGCTGCGGGAAATCGACCCTAATCAAGACGATCACGCGCGAATGCTATCCGCTCGCCCGGACGGAATCCTTCCTCTCGATTCTCGGAGAAGAGTCGTGGGACGTATTCCAACTGCGCGCCCGCCTGGGAATCGTCTCAAACGACCTAATGCTTTCCTGCACCGGGGATGCTAGCGGCAGAGATGTGGTGCTGTCCGGCTTCTTCAGCAGTACCGCGATTTACCCGAACCACAAGGTCGACGCCAAACAGAACGAACTGGCCGAGGCCGCGTTGGAGGAGTTGAAAATCTCGCACCTGGCGGAGCGTCCTGTTTGTGAAATGTCCTCGGGAGAGTCCCGGCGCGTACTGATCGCCCGGGCTCTGGTGCACAAACCGCGGGCTCTGCTCTTTGATGAACCGTGTAACTCACTCGATCTTGCGGCACAGCAAAGCCTGCGAAACACCATGAGCGCTCTGGCCAAGTCAGGGACGGCAATCATTCTGGTAACGCATGAACTAGCGGATATCGTTCCCGAGATTCAGCGCGTAGTGCTGATGAGCCGGGGACGGGTCGTCGCCGACGGGCCAAAAGAAGAAATTCTGCAGGTTGATCGGCTAGCGAGCCTGTTCGGCGTCAGCGTGGATATTGCTCGACGCGACGGGCACTACCATTTGTGGTAGTGGCTTTGAAATCGCGCAGTGAGAGTTCCAAGCCGCCGTATTCAGGATGGTCGTTGTGGCTGATAGTGAAGGCGATGTCGAGCGTATCTCCCGCCAGGAGCGGTGTCTGCGCGAGGCGCTCGGCCATACTCCAGCCCAGAGCATCGAAAGTAATTCTGCTTCGTAGCTCACGGTTGTGCGTTCTGCTTGAATCGGCGCCACGCTCGGCAACGGCTGCAACCATTTCACTGCGACGGATAGCCGTCCCGTCGGGATGACAACGTGGGGTCGCCAGGATAGCGGCGGTGGAGAGTGCCTCCGACTCTGGATGCGACTCGGCTATTTCCGGAACAGGGGCTGCGCCAGCCCGCAGCTTCAGCTTCACGTGCTTGTCTTTCAGAATTCGTGGAGGAGCCGTCAACTGCACCCCGCGAGCCGCAAAGACAGGCTCGGGATTGCCGACTCCGTAAGGTTCGAGCAGATGAAGCGCTTGAAATAATTCGGGAGTGATCTCGCCCAGCCACAACTCCCCGTCGAGATCCAGAACAGGATCGAAATCCGCCATCGTAAGCTGTGCACGGGCACATGCATCGAGGCGCCCACGCAACTCTGCGATATTCGCTGCGGGCATAGCAAATCCGCAGGCGTGAGCGTGGCCGCCATAGCGCGAGAAAAGGCCGCCGCAGGTCTCGAGGGCGTTGAGCAGGTGAAAAGCTCGAATGGAGCGGCCGGATCCAAACGCCTCATCGCCTTCGCGCGAAATCACGAGCGTGGGACGGTTATAGCGCTCGACAATGCGCGTGGCAGTGATACCGATGACACCGCGATGCCAGCCTTCCCCGTCGATCACGATGCAGTGGGCATCGCACAATGATGGATCTTCGACGAAGCGTGCTTCTACCTCACTCAGAATGCGACGTTCCTCCTCCTGGCGCGCCGTGTTCAACTGATCAAGTTTAGCGGCCAGTTCTTTGGCGCGGGTTGCATCTTTTACGCTGAACAATTCGATAACGTCACGGGCTACGTCCATGCGTCCGGCTGCGTTGATGCGCGGGGCGATGCGGAATGCCACTTCCACAGAGGTCGGGGGACGATTGGCTGAAATCTGAGCGATTTCGAGCAGGGCTTTCAGTCCGGGATTGACTGCTTTCCTCAAGGCATCCAGGCCGAGACTGGCAAACACCCGGTTCTCGCCCGAGAGCGGGACGGCGTCGGCAATGGTCGCAATCGCCACGATCTTCATGAACGAGAGCAGAAACCGGCTCTGGTCTTTGGCATCGAGACGCCGCTGCATCAATCCCTGCGCCAACTTGAAAGCGACCCCGGCGCCGCACAGTTGCTTGTAAGGATAATTGCAGCCTGACTGATTGGGATTCATCACCGCGAGCGCTTTCGGAAGACCATCCGGCCCGGGCAGGTGATGGTCGGTCACAATGAGATCGACGCCGAGGCGACTTGCCGTTTCGGCGGGTGCGAAGGCCCGAATGCCCATGTCGACGCTGATCACGAGTCGAATGCCGGCGGCAGCGGCGCGCTCGATGACGTCTCCGCGCATATCGTAGCCTTCGAGGATTCGGTGCGGCACGTGGAAGTCGGCGGCGCCCCCGCAGAGTTCAATGGCAGTCTTCAGGATGATGACGGCCATTGTGCCGTCGACGTCATAGTCGCCGTAGATCAGAATCTGCTCTTTGCGTTCGATGGCAGCATCGAGGCGGTCGACGGCAGCGCCGAGCCCGGTCATCTCCTCAGGCGCATGAAGATGGGCAAGAGAAGGTGAAAGGTAAAACGAGGCCGCCTCTGCATCACAGATGCCGCGCTGCGCCAGAAGCCGCGCCAGAATGGGTGCTACTCCATTCAGATTTTGAGGAGATTGGTTCCGCATTTTCAGGACGGGCAGATCGGCAAGACCGAGTGACAGGCTGGCAACCCGGGCGGCATCCTGCGGACGAAGGTCCCAGCGCACGGTTAGTTCTCTTCGTCCTGATCCGGCTCATCCATGGTGAGTCCGCCGAACTCGTCGGAGACCTCGAGCAGACGCTGATAGCGCTCATACCACTCCGTGCTGACATCACACAGAAACATCGATCCCTGGTAAGCCCATCCCAGCTGCAGGAAGCCGACCTTGCCGGCGTGGGCGCGAAGCCACCGGGCATCTTCGACGTCGTCACCATCAGTGAATTCCGAGTTGCTAAGGCGTTGTACGAGCTCGTCGAGTTCCTCGCGCTCGAGGGTCCACGAGTGCATGGTCAGGAAGGGCGCGCCCGCAGTCTTCGCAAGCTCAACGAAGTCTTTCCAGCCATCGGGATTCTCCCCCATTTCCCACATGACGCATTGCACCTCTTCGTAGTCCACAAACCCGTGGAAGCGGCGCATGCCATGGCCTTCGATGAAGGCGATCATGTCATCTTTCACAGTGGAGAGATCATCTGGAATGGGAGACATAGTGGAAAAGCTCGTAATCGAGCATTGTATGCCGTTCGCAAGTTCGGTGCCAGCGCGGTGAAGAAACCCCAGCTCTGCGGGAACTCGACAGAATCATCGTGAGCGGAATCAAAGCTCGCGACCTAAAAACGCGGCGTCGGGGCTTCCATCAGATCAACGAACATGCGATAGAACTTTTCGGCGTCCAGATCCATTTGGATTTCGACGGGGCGCCCTCCCGCGCGAGGATTGTCCTTTGCCGTCCAGGTGAGCGTGTTCCCGTATCCGGCACCATGGTCAATGTCGACACCCATATAACGACTCTCAGACTTGGTGATGATCGAGGGATCGATCCAGGCTGCCGCGGCCAGTTCATCCCACATGATGTCGGCTCCGGGGGTGAACATGGCAAAGCGCGCAATGTAATGTGCCAGCGGAGTTCCACTGGCTTCGACCTGCTTCGCCATTGCTGGGGTCATATGAGTTTTGATCGAAATATCGGTAGGAGTGCAGACGATTTTTCTCCAGGGAGCGCGTAGAACGATCTCCGCTGCCTCGGGGTCGAACCAGAAGTTGAACTCGTGGCGCGGGTTATTCAGGAACTCTGGATTATCGGTTTGCGGGCTCAAGCTACCGCCCATGAAGACAAGTTGTTGCACCAACTCCGGAAACTCCGGGTCCAAGGAGATCGCGAGAGCGAGATTGGTCATCGGCCCACCCTCGTAGATCGTCACTTCGCGGGGATACTTGTGGACCATGCGTAAGAGAAAGTGAACCGCGGTTTCGTCGGAAGGCTTGGTCGTCGGCTGCCCCTCTGGCAATGGCGGTATTACGGAAGGTTCGTGCCACCAGCGATCGTCCCACGCTCCGGCATAGGCGACCTTGCCATAGCGCTGCTGCCAAAGTTGGGTCTCGTCGCGGCGGCGAACCAGCGGAAAGGTTGCGCCCGGCACGACTGGAATATCGGTGCGGCCCATGATTTCCAGCAGCCGCAAGGTGTGAGCCACTTCTTCATCGCGCCATTGATCGCCGCTGACGACGGTGATGCCCAGCACTTCGACTTGCGGCGATTGGATTAACAGCGCGAGTGTCTGGATATTGCTGCCTCCGGGGCCGGAACAATCTTCGTTGATGATGACCTTGCGGCGAGGCTGCGCAACGCAGAGTGAGCTGCCCACAAAGCAGATGATCGCAAGCCAGAAAAATCGTTTTCTCATTTGAAGTTCTATCAATCAAGAATGGACGACGGCCAGCGGCGGCAAGATTTATCTCTTGCTCGGCGGACGCGTCATCAGGTCGATGAAGATCTTGTAGAACTTTTCCGCGTCAATGTCGAATTGCACAGTCGCCAGCCGTTCGTACGGAGGCACCTGGGCGGAAGCATCCCAGAACAACGTCTTGCCGTAGCTGGCACCGTGATCGATGTCAATATCCATGTAGAGCTGCTTCTGGCCGGTGATGATTGAAGGATCGATGATAGCTGCACCCGCAATCTCGTCCCACATGAAACCAGGCAGGGAATATTTGTCGAGATACTCTGTCACCGGAGTGTGGGCTTTCGCGATGGTGGCCTTCATTTGCTCGGTGAAGTGTGTCTTCACGGAGATGTCGATCGGCGTAATCGTCATCTTCTTCCAGGGAGCGCGCAGCACGATGCGCGCCGCTTCGGCGTCGAACCACCAGTTGAACTCGCGTCGGGCATCGATGGCGCCTCTGTCGATGGCGCCCTTGTCGGCGTAAAGGCCGCCGCCCATCAGAACAAATTCCTTGGCCAATGTTGCTACCTCTGGGTCAAGCCTCAGAGCCAGCGCGTAATTGGTGAGCGGACCGCCGGCCCAGAGCACGACTTCTCCCGGATACTTGCGGACCATCTGCACGATGAATTCCGCGGCTGTCCCGGGCTGCGCGTGAATGTGCGGCTCGCCTTCTCGCATCGGAGGAACAACGTCGGGCGCGTGATAAGGCTCGCGAAAGATGGTGGAGCGGTTGGCTTCGAAGTCGGTCCAGCATCCTTTGTATTCGAACTTGCCGTAAAGCGCCTCCCAGCGCTCAGTTTCTTCTTTGGTGTTGAGCAGAGGAAACGTCGCTCCCTGATAGACGGGAACATCGGTGCGGTTGGCGATCTCGAGCATGCGCAGCGTATGCTGGGTCTCTTCTTTCACCCACTGATCCCCGCTGACGGTGGTGATGCCGAGGACGTCGAACTTCTCCGACTGGAGAAAAACGAGAATTGCCTGCTGATCGCTGGTACCGGGACCGCGGGCGTCCTGGTCGACGATGACTTTGATCTTTTGGCCGGTGGCCAGCGAGCTAAGAGTAGCAAGCAAAATCACCGCATGGTGCAGTCTCCGCATGCAATCCATTCTTGGCCCTCGCGTGCAGACTACAAAATTGAGGGCAGACTCGGTGAAATTCCGGTCTGCCCTGGAACTTATGCTCGAACTGTTTCCGGCATCAGAAAGTCAGCTTCAGCGCAAACTGCACCAGGCGCGGATTGTTCACCGTCTGTGTAACTTTAGCGAACGTTGAAGGTGCACTTATGTCCTGCATCGCCGTCAGAGGGCTGCCCGGCAGGAAGAATTGCGCATGGTTGAAGAGGTTAAAGAACTCGGCCCGGAAGTTCAGGCCCACTCGTTCGGTCACCATCAATTGCTTGATGAGCGAGAAATCGGTGTTCACGAAGTCCGGACCGGTAACGGGCGCTCGATTTGCGGTTCCAAGCTCGCCGGCTGCAGCGGGCGCAAAAGCGCAGGGATTGAACCAATTCGCAGTTGTGTGAATCTGGGAAGGGCAGTTCGTGTTGCCGCCCTCCGGACCTGCCTTGTTGGGATCTCCAACCTGATTCGGCCGGTTCAAGCTGTTTCCGTTCCATTGGAAGAACGGGCCCGCACCGTTAACGCTGTTCACCACGAACAACGGAAAGCCAGAAGTGATCTTCTCAATCACTGTGGTCTGCCAACCTCCGAACACCGCATTAACGGGTCCGCTCCAGCCGCTGCCAAACGCCTTCCCCTTACCAAATGGCAGGTCGTAGATAACGCTGGCAGTGATTTGGTTATTCAAATTGATCTGAGAGCGTGCCCAGTCTGCCTTGATCGTTCCGGGCAATGGCCAGTAGGTGGCTCCGGGAGTCGTACCCAGATTGTCCGCCATCCCTGAATCATAAGTGTGGGAGTACGTGTAGCTCACCAGACCGTAGAGTCCGTGCCGGGCGCTCTTGGTCTCGGCTTTCACCTGGAATGAGTTATACGTCGCATTGCCAGCGTCGTTGAAGTTGCCGACGATGGTGAACGCCCCGTAAGGAGCAGGGACAAATGCGCCACCTGCTCCACAACCGAAGGTGTATCCGGCAACCGGAGCGGGTCCTCCCGCACACGCGCTCGGAGAGGCGAGGTTCACATTAACCCCGCTGACCAAGATATGGTGGCTGCGCGACCCGGCATATCCCGCCGTGAGCACAAGATTGCCAGGCAATTGCTCCTCAATGTTGGCGTTGAACTGCTGAACTCTGCCCTGCTTGAAGTTGGTATTCTGCCACAGGCGCGTTCCCTGGAAGGTGTCGGGATTCAGAGGCGGCGGGAGGAATGGCAAGAACGCCGCTGCCAATCCGCAGCCCTGACCTATGAAGCCACAAGTCGTGGTCGGAGTCGCCAGCGTGTTGAAGGGAGCCAGCCCCGAGAAGTTATCCGATTCAGCGAGATACGGAGGATTCAACCAAAGCCCCTGGTCGCCCTGACTCCATGAGGCGTCGTGGAAAATGGCATAACCCGCGCGGAACGCGGTCTTCTGACTCCCAAGCACTTTCCAGGCCAGCCCGATTCTTGGCTCCAAAGCCGTGTTGTCCATCTGGACTCCAGCCTGGGGATCAGAGTGGATGCAAGAAGTGCAGCCAGATACTACCGGGCCAGCCACCAGGTACTTACCGGTGGAAAAATTAAAGTCCGCCTGGCGATTCTGAGCTTCCGTCACGGGTGTAACCAGAGACCAAGCCAGCCCAAGATTCAGAGTCAGATCGGGAGTCGCTCGCCAATTGTCCTGCACGTAGGGGCGATACATTTTCCAGCGACGGCCACTCGTCGCGCCATCGTAGGTCTGATCGTGGATCGCCCCTCCGAACTGTCCAAGAATGAGGTCGGCTTCAGGATCGCCGCTGTAAGTGCCATTACCAACCGCGGTGAAGGCATTACCCATTAAAATGAAGCCATCCTGGAATGCGTTGGACCGCACGTTGAGCTGGTGAGCGCGAAATCCAACTCCGACTCGAACGTCGTGCTTGCCGCGAATCATGTCGAATGAATCTGAGAGCGAGAACACATTCGTACCGCCCTGAGACGGCGCGTACCCCCGATCGCCGAGAGACCAATACCCGGTTAAGAACTGCATTGAACTAAGACCGCAGCTCATGCAATCTTTCGTCGACTGGTTCACGATGCCGGGCGGCTGTGCTCCGCATGCGCTGTTCAAATCCGCGCCCAGAATCCCAATCTTCTGCGCCTCGCAGCTATCGTTGCCGAAGGACAAAATAATGTTAAAGATACGGTTGAAGCCACCGGTGATCTGGTTGATATTGTGATCGTTGAAAATGTGGGTTTCGGAAATCACCGCGTTGCGCGCATGGTTGGTGATGTCTTGAGTACTGGCAAACGCGCCCTGCTCGGCGAACCCGGGTGAACCACCCGGAACGAACGAGGTAGCCTGGTCGTAGCTGAAACGGGCAAAGACAGAGTCTTTGTTGGAAAAGTTGTGGTCGAGACGGACATCAAATTTGCCCTCGTTGAGTCTTCTCACCGGGACATTCGTGAAGTTATAACCACCGGCGGCATTGCTGGTATTGCTTTGAGGATAGAGGTGGATCATCGCAAGCCCAGCCGCCTCAGCCATTCCACCGTTCTGTATGGTGGCAATGGGAATCTTGTTGCACGGCGATCCGCCAGTCTGGATGCCGTTACTACCAGGTGCAATCGGATTCCCGGTCGTTGCATCACACAGGAAGGGCCCGCCTGTTGGGAATTGTGGAGTAGGCGGAGAGTAAGGGTTGACGAGGTTTATAAACCCGTTTGCATTCGCAGCGGGAGCTCCACTGCCAAAACCCGGGCGAGGCACACCGAATGGATCCAGCGTGAAATCGCCCCCCATCATCGCTTGCGTTGGGATCAGACCTACGAAGGGAATGCCGTGCCGCTGCATCTTGGCTTCATAGTCCAGGAAGAAGAAGGTCTTATCCTTCTGGATCGGCCCGCCAAACGTCCCGCCAAACTGGTTGAGATTGAATTTCTCCTTTGAGGATGCGAAATAGCTTTTGGCGTCGAGGACGGTGTTGCGGAAGAACTCGAATAGTGACCCGTGAAACTGATTTGAGCCTGACTTTGTTGTCAAAAGCACGGTCGGCCCCGCACGCGTTCCAAACTCGGCAGAGTAGTTATAGGTCAGAACCTTAAATTCCTGGATCGCGTCGATCGAAGGGAGAACGGCAATGCCGCCGGCCGACAGTTCGTTGTTGTCGTTGCCATCGAATACCCAGTCCGTACTTTGGGCTCGCGATCCGCCCACAGAGAGCGAATAGGTTCCGCGCGCGGAAACTTCGCTGCTCGGACCACCGTTGAAAAAGCTGTTCGGGTTGGTTTCCTGCGTTACACCCGGAGCGAGAGTCGCAAGTTGGACGAAGTCGCGACCATTCAAGGGCAAATCAGCAACTTCTTGGGCGGTGATGACCTGCCCCAAGGTGGCATTCGTTGTCTCTACCGCTACTTCAGTGGCATTCACCTCGACGCTGGTGCTGACTGACGCAGGCACGAGCTTGAAATCGAGTTCGCGTTGCTCGTCGACCTGCAGCCGAACGTCTTTCGCTTCGGCACCCTTGAAACCAGGCGCGTCCACGTGAATGGCGTACTCGCCGACGCCAAGCAGGGGCACTACGTAATGCCCACTGTTGTCAGTGGTCGTTTCGCGGGAGGTATTCGTGGCCTGGGCGGTGACGGTTACCTTGGCCCCATTGACGACCGCTCCAGAATTGTCCGAGACTGTGCCGGAAAAGCTGCCCGTCGCTTGACCGTACAGCAGCGGGCTGATCAGGCCTACCAGTGAACAGCAAAGCACGGCGAACAGCTTCTTTTTTGACATTTTTGGAATCCCTTCGGCGGTCCCTGCCCCAAAAAGACAAATATCCTCCCCCTTCCCCGTTGAAGTTGGGAGGCCTCCCCGACCGCAGACACGGCTTATAAATTGCCACTCACTGGTTAGTCAAGAATTTTCGTAGTGCAAAAGGATTAGTCTGCTGCAATTTTCCGCAGTTGATGATCAGAAAAGCAGAATCTCCAGATCTAACCCGCGATGCACCGTTGGATCGAAGCTCTAGGTTTGGTAGATCGAATGAAATGGAGGCGAACTCATGCACGAATCGTTCTGCAATCATCCGCGAGCAGCCCATTCCTGGTCGTAGGCGGCGCGTTTGCAGAAAGATTTCTGCGTGCCAACTCTCGCGGTAGAAAGTCCAGCGTAAAGATTCGCGCGTCGAACCGCTTCTCTCTCCGGCAGGCCTTCGGCGAGGAACACGGCAAAGCTGCCGATAAAAGCATCGCCCGCTCCAGTGCTGTCAACGCTCTTCACGGGGAACGCCGGGATATGCTCGCTACCTTCGCGACTGGCGAGAAGCGATCCGTTTGCTCCCAGCGTTATGATCACGCCCCGAATACCTTTCGCCAGGAACTTTTGGGCACATTTTTTGGCGTCATCTATTGTGTTGATGCTCAGTCCGCAGATCGCTTCCGCTTCATGCTCGTTGGGAACAAAGTAGTTGAGACCATCGAGCGCTGCCATGTCGACCGGCTGGGCCGGTGCCGGATTCACAATGCATCGAATTCCATGCTTTCGTGCAAAGGCAACCGTGTAGTAAACGGTCTCGAGCGGGATTTCAAACTGGAGAACGATGCAATCGGCGGTCTTCAGAGTCTCGGCAGCGGCGTCGACGTGGGCCGGCTTCAATGCATCGTTGGCACCCTTCACAACGAGAATGCGATTCTGGCCGCTGGGCTCGACAAAAATCGGGGCAACGCCGCTCGATAAACCTTCGACTTGCTTCACATGAGTGGCATCGATCTCTTGCTTGCGGAAATTCTCGATCGTCGCCGGTCCGAACAAATCGCAGCCGACGCGGGCAACCATGAAGACTTCTGCCCCGCACAGGCGTGCGGCCACCGCCTGGTTCGCTCCTTTTCCGCCAAAGCCGAGATCAAACTTCTGCGCGAAGATCGTTTCACCAGGCTTGGGAAACTGGTCGCTGAATGTTGTCAGGTCGATATTGGCACTTCCAACGACGGCGATGCGGGGACGTTTTGCCATGTTTATCCCGCCGGACGGGGGCGGAAGGGCGAGTCTATTGATGCAGCGGGAATTATGTCAACGGCAATGGATCCATCGCACGGAGCTCAGCAGGATCTGCGGGATTGCAGTCTGCAATTCTGCTATAGTTTCGTTCCTCGACAGATTAATCCGGGAGGATTCCATGCCCCGCATTGTGCGTTGCGCTCTGATCCAGGCCTCGAATGCGCTGAGCACCCAGCGTCCATTGCCGCAGATCAGAAAAGCGATGATCGACAAACATCTGAAATTGATCGAGCAGGCCGCGCGCAAGAAGGCACAGATCCTCTGCCTGCAGGAGCTATTTTACGGGCCATACTTCTGCGCCGAGCAGAATGCACGCTGGTATGAACTCACCGAACGCGTGCCTGAGGGACCGACCACGCAACTGATGCAGAAAGTTGCCGCCAAGCATCGCATGGTGATGGTCGTGCCCGTTTACGAGGAACAAATGCCCGGTGTTTACTTCAACACCGCAGCGGTGATCGATGCGGATGGGCGCTACCTGGGGAAGTACCGCAAGCATCACATCCCGCACTGCCACCCGGGGTTTTGGGAGAAATTTTATTTCACTCCGGGCGACCTGGGGTATCCGGTGTTCGAAACGAAGTACGCGCGGGTTGGTGTCTACATTTGTTACGATCGGCATTTTCCTGAGGGCGCGCGTGTCCTCGGTCTAAACGGAGCAGAAATCGTGTTCAATCCTTCGGCCACGGTTGCCGGGCTTTCCGAGTATCTCTGGGAACTCGAGCAACCGGCGCACGCTGTGGCGAACGGATACTTTGTCGGCGCGATCAACCGCGTCGGGACCGAAAAACCGTGGAGCATTGGCGAGTTCTACGGCAAGAGTTATTTCTGCAATCCGCGCGGGAAGATTGTCGCGCAGGCCAGCCGGAACAAAGACGAAGTCGTCGTCGCGGATCTTGATCTCGACATGATCACGGAAGTCCGGAAAGTGTGGCAATTCTTTCGCGACCGTCGTCCGGAGAGTTACGGTCCGCTTACGACCCAGAGTCGATCCGTGGCCGCCGATTGACAGCACACTGAAACCAAGATCCCATGCCAAGTTCGGGTTCCCCTTCCCTCCGATCGCAAATCGAATCCAGTCCTCTCTACAATCACGATCTCGCTCCCGCTCTCGACGAACGGCGGCATTGGGGGACCTACAACTTCGCCGCGCTATGGATTTCGATGTCGGTCAATATTCTGACCTACATGCTCGCAGCCGGTTTGATTCAGGGAGGAATGAACTGGAGGCAAGCGGTTGCGACGATTTTTATCGGCAACATGATCGTGCTTGTACCGATGTTGCTGAACTCGCACCCAGGCGCGAAGTACGGCATACCATTTCCAGTACTGGCCCGCGCTTCATTCGGAGTGTTGGGCGCGAACGTCGCGGCGGTGCTGCGGGCACTGGTAGCTTGTGGATGGTTCGGCATTCAGGCCTGGATTGGGGGCGAAGCGATCAGCACTTTGTTGGCAACGCTTGTTCCGGGATGGAGAAACGTCGCTCATGGGGCGGCAATCTGTTTTTTCATTTTCTGGCTAATTAACCTCGCCGTAGTGCTCAAAGGAATTGAATACATACGAATGTTGCAGGGAATCAGCGCGCCTGTCTTGCTCGCTGTCGGTTTACTGCTGTTGGGATGGGCTTACAAGACCGCCGGAGGCGCTGGCCCGATGTTATCGGCACCGTCGCGTTTCACGAACTTTCCTGATTTCCTGAAGTTCCTCGTCCCCGCACTCAACGCGACCGTCGGATTCTGGGCAACAGTGTCATTGAACATTCCGGACTTCACCCGCTTCGCGCGCAATCAGCGCGAACAAATGATTGGCCAGGCGCTCGCCCTGCCCACGACCATGACTTTGTACGCGTTCGTCGGAATCGTGGTGACGTCGGCTACGGTCGTCATCTATGGCACCGCGATCTGGGATCCCGTTCAACTGCTCAGCCGCTTTCATTCACCGGTTGCGGTAGTCATCTCACTGATCGCAATCTTGCTGGCGACACTGAACGTCAATATTGGAGCGAATGTCGTGTCACCAGCCAACGACTTCTCCAATCTCTGGCCGCGCCGCATCAGTTTCCGCACCGGCGGGGTGATCACCTGCTTCATGGGTATTGCGCTCATGCCCTGGAAGCTACTTTCGGACTACAGAACTTTCATACTTGGATGGCTTGGCGGATACGCGGCCTTCCTTGGCCCGGTGGCAGGAATCATGATTTGCGACTACTTTGTGGTGAGACGGCGCGTCCTGCAGGTTGATGATCTTTACCTGCGAAATGGGCTCTATGAGTACTCGCGCGGATTTAACTGGCGCGCCGTAATCGCGCTCGTGTTGGGCGCTGGCACGGCGCTTGCGGGATTGGGAATCCCATCCCTGCGCGCTCTTTATGATTATTCGTGGTTTGTCGGGTTCGCCGTTTCTTTCGTCGCCTACTACGCGATGATGAAGTTTCAGCAACCCGCGCCGGTCCCTGTGCGGGAGACTGCTTAAGTTACTTTCTGCTTGCTTCCAGGTACGCAGGCAGTACTTCCCGTTGGTAGACGTCTAACGTCTGCTCTTCGTCCCCACACATCAGATAAATGTTGAACTGAGTGACGCCCGCACTCTCCAACGCGCGCAATTTCTTGCGATGCGCATCGACCGGTCCCACCAGGCAGAACCGGTCGACAACTTCATCCGATACGAAGTTGGCGTTATCGCTCTCGACCTCGCAATGGTGCTGGTAATCGTAGTGCCCGCGATCCTGGACATAGGATGTAAGCGCGGGTGGCAGATCTTCCGGCTTATATTGTCGGATGAGATCCATCACGTGATTTGAGACCAGCGCCGGGAACCAGCGCACGCGGTCGCGAGCGACGTTCAAGTCGTTCGAAACCCACACGGGCGCCGCAGCCATCACTTCGATCCGGCTGAGGTCGCGGCCTGCGGTACGCGCGCCTTCCTTTACGAAACTCAAGCACCACTCGATCAAAGGAGGATCGGCAAATTGCAGGATGATGCCGTCGGCCACCCGCCCCGCCATGTGCAATACCTTGGGACCATATCCAGCGACCCAGACGCGCGGAGAATCCTTCGCCCAACTCAGTCGCGTGGACTGACCGTCGTGCTGCACTTCCTTGCCGCTGGTAAGATCACGGAACTCTTTCACGGCTGCTTCCAGTTGCGACCAACTCACTGGCTTTTTCCCCATCACGCGACGCGAACTGTCCCCGCGGCCGATGCCGAGTTCCATCCGTCCGCCCGAAATCAAATTCAGCGTCGCAAAAAGGCTGGCGGTCACCGTGAGGTCACGCGTTGCGGGGTTGGTCACGCAGGTCCCGAACCGCATACGCTTGGTGTTTGTTGCCATTAAAGTCAGCAGGGGATACGGCTCCATCCACAAAACATGCGAATCGAAAATCCAGCCGTACTCAAATCCCGCCGCCTCTGCCTGGCGCGTCAAGCCGACAATTCGCTCAATGGAAATGTCGGGTTTTATCGTAATGCCGAAGTGCATCGCTGGGTCCCTTTCAGCGCTTGAACGAAGCATAAAGAAGGGGTGTGAGCGCTGAAGTGCGGCAGTGTAGCATAGAATTCCTTTTCCATCTTAAGAACGTTGGAGGATCCCGATGGGCTTCGACACAATCATCAAGAACGGGTCCGTGGTGACGGCAATCGATACTTACACGGCAGACCTTGGGATCACGGATGGCAAGGTCGCCGCCATCGGAAAAGATCTTCCAGTCCAGAATGCCGGCAAAGTGTTAGACGCTTCGGGGAAACTCGTTCTCCCCGGCGGCATTGACGTACACACGCACCTCGATATGCCTTTCGGCGGCACGACGAGCGCTGACGACTTCGAAACCGGAACACGAGCAGCGGCGTTCGGAGGAACGACTACGCTCATCGACTTCGCGATCCAGTACAAAGGCCAGCGCCTTCGACAAGCGTTCGACACATGGATGGGAAAAGCGTCGAGCAAAGCGGTATGCGATTACGCTTTTCACTGCATCGTGACGGATGTTTCCGGCGGACAACTCGCGGAGATGAATGACCTGGTCCATGAAGGAGTGACCAGCTTCAAACTGTTCATGGCCTATCCGGGCGTCTTCATGCTCGATGACGGCAGCATCTTTAAGGCGCTGCAAACGACATCGAAGAATGGGGGCCTGGTTTGCATGCACGCTGAAAATGGCAGCGCGATTGACGTCATTGTGCAGCAAGCGCTGGCCGAAGGTAAGAGGGCGCCGAAGTATCATGCCCTCACCCGCCCCACAACTGCCGAGGCAGAAGCGACGGCGCGCGCGATTGCGTTGGCCGAAATGGCCGGTGCGCCCATCTACATCGTGCATTTGAGCTGTAACGATGCTCTTGAGAAAGTTCGAGAGGCGCGCGATCGCGGTTTACCCGTATATGCGGAAACCTGCCCGCAGTATTTGTATCTGTCGATCGAAAACTTCGACGCGCCGGGATTTGAAGGTGCGAAATATGTGTTCACGCCGCCGCTGCGAGAAAAATGGCATCAGGAAAAACTCTGGAATGGATTGAAACGCGACCACCTGCAGGTTGTGTCGACGGATCATTGCCCTTTTTGTTTCAAAGAACAGAAAGAGCTCG
>Ga0307478_10001238_pt1 | contig 22765 bp, 21 predicted proteins | sample atmos_gasesECM4C_2_FD_203713 | JGI IMG/M metagenome (GOLD analysis project Ga0307478, IMG submission 203713) | Hardwood forest soil microbial communities from Morgan-Monroe State Forest, Indiana, United States - atmos_gasesECM4C_05 | ecosystem: Environmental > Terrestrial > Soil > Temperate... | reverse complement strand
GGCGAAAGAGTTGTCGTCGCATCCGCCGGGCTGCAATTGCGCGGTGCATCTGGCGTACCGCAAGAAAGCGGCGCGAGCCTAGCTCCCGCTCACCGTCCTTTTCCCCTCTCCCCTTGTGGGAGAGGGGAAGAAAGCATCTACGAATCTTCAAATTTCAAACAGCCACGCTTGCGCATTCCCGCGGCGCGATTTGCCCGACGGGCAAACTCACATAAACAAGACGGCGGCCGGTCCTTGACCGGCCGCCGCTTCCTTGGGCACAGAGGGTTCAGACGTCAGTGGCCGGCAGGCGGGGATAGAGCCTCGTCACGGAAGCTCCCCTGCTCGCCCGTATAGACATAGAACGGCACGGCCGACGCGTTGGCGTTGCGGACCTGTTCGTTCATGGTCGCGGCAACGTGGTGCTTCCTGGTACGCTCGCCCGCCGTGGCGCTCTGGACCATCGATACGGCAATCAGCGTTGAAACGACCGACACAGCGACGCGCTTGCTCATCTTGTTCATGGTGGTATCTCCCGGCTTGTCTTGTACGAAGCAAAATCGCCTCGCTTCCCTCGTAGGTAGTATCGGCCGGGTCAGGCGATAATACGCAAAAGGTGAAACAGATTGTTCTGCCAGGCTTGATAATCGGGCGCTTTGAAAAAACGCCCATCGAAGGGATCAAACGATCCTGATTTTCAGGAAAAAGGATCGATTAATTTCTTCCGCTCCGCGCTGCGGAGCACAAGAAGATCGATGAAGGTTTTGACCTTCACGGATAGTTGATGGCGATGCGGGTAGACCGCATTCATGGAAAGCTCGACGGGCCGATATTCCGGCAACAGGCGCACCAGCCTGTTCGCTTCGAGATCGTCATGGACCAGGAATCCCGCCGCGAGACAGATGCCCACGCCCTGAAGGACGGCAACGCGCAGCGTCTCGCCACTGTTCGTGACCAGATTGCCCGATACTTTTACCGACGCGGGCGTGCCGTCGCGGTCCGTGAAATGCCACCCGTCTTCGTAAGGATAAAGCACGTGACGCAGGCAATTGTGGCCGGACAGATCGGAAAGCCGTTCCGGCCGTTTGTGCCTCTCGAGATAATCATGCGAACAGCACAGCACATGCCGCCAATGGGCAAGACCGCGGACGATCAGGCTGGAATCCGGCGGCGGCGTCAGACGGATGGCAACATCGTATCCCTCATCGATGAGGTCGACGGTCCGTTCGCCCATCGTCAGGTCGACGTTGACCTCGGGATAGCTTTTCAGGAATTCGGTGACGATCGACGACACCAGCGGGACCATGCTGGTCACGGTGTAGACACGGAGCGTGCCTCTGGGTGTCGACTGCAACGCGCCGGCGATATCGTCCGCCTGCTCCAGATCGGCGAGGATATGCGTGCAACGGTCGTAGTAGGCCTTGCCTGCCTCGGTCAGGCTGACCTTGCGCGTGGTGCGGTTCAGAAGCCGCACGCCCAAACGCTCCTCGAGCGCGTGCACATGGTTGCTGATCATGGCCGTGGACATGTTGAGGCGCCGGCCGGCGGCGGAAAATCCGCCGCTGTCCACGACCCGGACAAACGCCGTCAGGCTGGTCAACCGATCCATCCCGATCCCTGATCAAATCGTGCCGGACAATGTTACATGGCGGAAGGGCTAGTGTCCCGGTCCTGACATTCGTATCATTTCGCAGCGGGCATTTTTACGAATGTCAGAACCAAAGGGACACTAGCAATTATATCATTCTAGTGTGGCTTTGGCTCAGAAGTCCGCATGATGAACTCGCGGGCCGCAACGATGCGGACTTCTAAACCGACCACACTAGCGACAAACCTACTTGCCCGGCTGCGACGGATCCGGCGCCAGCGCGCGCTTCTGCAATTCGGGAATGTTGACCTTGACGCCATTGGCCATGACGACATCGCCCGGCTGCTGGTCGGCGGCGCAGGCCCCGAGCCACTTGCCTTCGCTCGTCATCTTGGTATGCGGCAAATCGGCCCCTTCCGCTGTCACTGTCATGGTATAGGTGCTGTCGAAACTGCCGGTGATATCGGCGTGCGCGCTCGCGGGCTTGCCGTTGAAGTTGCAGCGCGAGTCGATCGTCATCCCGTTGTCCGACTTCTTCACCTCACGTTCGGGGCAGGCCGGCCCCGAGAATGGACCGGCGCTCGACTGCAGCATCTGATCGGTCGCCGCATCGATGCATTGCTGCACCGTGACCCCGCGCCCGTGGCCTTCGATCGTGGTCTTGACCTCCCACAGGCCCGGCTTTCGTGCAGGCAAGTCGGCGGCCTCAGCATACGTCGCGAAGAGCAAAGCAAAAACCGCGTTCAAGCATATCGTGACAGGCGGCCTGTATGTGTTGTGGCTCATCGGGTCATCTCGTGATTTCGCTCCATGACGGCGTCCTATCAAGTTCATCGCGCCCCGCGCAAGTACGGCGGACACAGACAAAAGCGGGTTTTTTCGGGCCCTGGTTTGGGGCAGGCGTGTGGCGACGCCGTGTGACATTATGTTACATTTCGATGCTTTTGTATGGAAGCGTTGCCAGATAGAAGCTGATCTGCAACGGCTTCGATCGCATCTTTTATGTCTCTCTCTACGCCTTTTATCCGCCGCCCGGTCGCGACCACGCTGTTGTCGCTTGGGCTTGTCGTGGCGGGCACGATCGCGTTTTTCAAACTGCCGGTCTCGCCGCTGCCGGACGTCGATATCCCGACCATTTCGGTGCAGGCGACCTTGCCGGGTGCGAGCCCGGTGGACGTCGCGACGACGGTCGCGAGCCCACTCGAGCGTCACCTCGGCCAGATCGCCAATGTCACGGAGATGACGTCGACGAGCACGCTGGGGTCCGCCCGCGTCAATCTGCAATTCGACATCGGCCGCGACATCAACGGCGCGGCGCGCGACGTGCAGGCCGCCATCAATGCGGCGCGCGCCGACCTGCCGACAAGCCTGCGGAGCAATCCAACCTACCGCAAGTTCAATCCCGCCTCGGCGCCGATCCTGATCTACACCTTGACGTCGGACACGCTGGTGCCCGCCGAACTCTATGACGCTGCCTCGACCATACTGGCCCAGAAACTGTCGCAGATCGAAGGCGTCGGCGAAGTCGCCGTCAGCGGCGGCTCGCTACCCGCCGTGCGCGTCGAGCTGCTGCCGCCGGCGCTCTACAAATACGGCATCGGCCTGGAGGACATCCGCGCGGCGCTCGGCAGCACCAACGCCCACAGCCCGAAGGGCGGCATCGACGTCGACAAACAGCGCTACCAGCTCTATTCCAACGATCAGGCCAACAAGGCCGAGGACTACCGGTCGCTGATCGTCGCCTACCGCAACGGCGCGCCCGTGCGGTTGGCCGACGTCGGCGACGTCATCGATTCGGTAGAAAACATACGAACGCTGGGGCTCGCCAACGGCAAGCCGGCGATCATGATGATCGTCTACCGGCAGTCTGGCGCCAACATCGTCCAGATGGTCGACCGCGTGAAGTCGCTGATGCCGCAGCTCAAGGCCTCGGTCTCTCCCGCCATCGACATCAACCTCGCCGTCGATCGCTCCAAGACGATCCGCGCTTCGCTGCGGGACGTCGAGATCACGCTGCTCATCACCGTCGCGCTGGTGATCCTGGTCGTGTTCGCATTCCTGCGCGATGCGCGGGCGACGCTGGTGCCGGTCGTGGCGGTCTCGGTGTCGCTGGTCGCGACATTCGCCGTGATGTATCTGTTGGGCTATAGCCTCGACATCTTTTCACTGATGGCGTTGACGGTCGCGACCGGATTCGTGGTCGACGACGCCATCGTCGTTCTGGAAAACATCACCCGCCACATGGATGCGGGCATGTCGCGGCTGGATGCCACGCTGATTGGCGCCCGCGAGGTCGGCTTTACCGTCGTGTCGATGAGCGTGTCACTGGTCGCGGTCTTTGTCCCGATCCTCCTGATGGGCGGCCTGGTCGGCCGATTGTTTCGCGAATTCGCCATGACGATCACGATTGCGATCGTGATCTCGCTGGTGGTCTCGCTGACGACCACGCCGATGATGTGCGCGGTGTTGCTGCGCCGCCATCGCGGCGAGGTGCACGGGCGCGTCTATCAAATCAGCGAGCGCGTCTTCGAGGCGATGTTGAACGGCTATCGGTGGACGCTGGCGATCGCGCTGCGTCACCCGCTCTCGGTGATGCTGATCCTGGCCGCGACGCTGTGGCTGAACTTCCATCTCTACGGCGTCGTTCCCAAAGGTTTCGTGCCGCAGCAGGACACCGGATTGTTGATCGGGTCGATCCAGGCCGATCAAAGCACCTCGTTTCAGCTGATGCAGCAGAAGCTGACCCAGTTCATCGACATCGTCAAAAGCGATCCGGCGGTCGACACCGCCGTCGGCTTCACCGGCGGCAGCGGTCCGGGCCCCGGCGGCTCGACCAACACCGGCACGGTGTTCGCGTCGCTGAAGCCGATTGGCGAACGCCAATTGGCCGCCGATCGGGTGATCGAACGGTTGCGAGGCAACCTTGCTGCGGTGGCCGGCGCAACGCTATTCCTGCAATCGGTCGGCGACCTCGGCGCCGGAGGCCGTTCGGGCAATGCTGCCTATCAATACACGCTGCAGGGCGCGACCTTCGACGAACTGAACGAATGGACGCCAAAGCTGGTGGCAGCACTGCAATCCAATCCGGCCCTTGCCGACGTCAGCAGCGATCAGCAGAACAAGGCCCTGCAATCCAATCTGGTGATCGACCGCGATTTGGCCGCCCAGCTTGGAATCACGGTCAGCCAGATCGACAACACGCTCTATGATGCGTTCGGGCAGCGGCAGGTCTCGACGATCTATGTCGCGCGCAACCAGTATCATGTGATCATGGAGGTCGAACCTGCCTATTGGCAAAATCCGCAGACGTTGCGGGACGTCTATGTCAGCACCGCGGGCGGGCCCGCGACCGGCTCACAAACCACCAACGCGGTGGCTGGAACGATCACCTCGCCCTCGCAGAAGAATTCGATCAGCGCGGTCGCGGCCAACGCGGTACGAAATCTCGCAACCAACTCGATCGGCGCCTCCGGCAAGGGAGCGTCGTCGACCGGCACGGCCGTCTCGACCAGCGCGGAGACGATGATTCCGCTATCGAGCGTCGCCCAATTTACGCAAGGCCAGACGCCGCTGACTGTCAGCCATCAGGATCTCTTCGTCGCCACCACTGTCTCCTTCAACCTCCCGCCCGGCGTCTCGCTGAGCACCGCCGTCACGACGATCGAGACGACCATGAGCCAGATCGGCATGCCCGCCGGCATGCACGGCAGTTTTGCGGGAGCCGCCAAGATCTTCCAGCAATCGCTGGCCAACGAGCCATTCCTCGTATTGGCGGCGCTGGCGACGATCTACATCTCGCTCGGCATGCTCTACGAGAGCTACATTCATCCGCTCACCATCCTGTCCACTCTGCCGTCGGCGGGCGTCGGCGCGGTACTGGCACTCATCCTGTTTCACACCCAATTCGACATCATCGCGATGATCGGGGTGATTCTCCTGATCGGCATCGTGAAGAAGAACGCCATCATGATGATCGACTTCGCGGTCGACGCCGAGCGTCAGCGCGGGCTGTCGTCGGCCGAGGCCATCTTCGAGGCCTGCGTGATGCGCTTCCGGCCGATCATGATGACCACCATGGCTGCGCTGTTCGGCGCGGTGCCGCTGATGATCGGGCTCGGCGAAGGCAGCGAGTTTCGCCAGCCGCTCGGCATTGCGATCTTCGGCGGCCTGATCGTCAGCCAGATCCTGACGCTCTACACCACTCCGGTCGTCTATCTCTATCTCGACCGCGCCAGACACTGGCGCCGACGGCGAAGAGAGCGCCGCTTGGCGCTTGGAGGACCGCCCGCGATCTGACCTAACGGCCCAATCTGCCGCCGGTCCATGCCAAAATTGCACATCAGGCCCCGCGTGCACCGTTCTGGATCGGCGCCACGACGGCGGCTACTCTCTCGCATAATAAATGCAAGACAAACACGGATGAGGAAATCATGTCAGGGATAGAGCCGGCGACGCCGCGCCTTAAATCAATTCAGCGTGTCGCCCTGGCCCTGCTGGTCGTTGCCGGCGTCGTCAATTACATCGATCGCGCGACGCTGGCCGTTGCCAATCCGCTGATCCGGGAAGAACTCGGTCTTTCGATCGCGGAGATGGGGTATTTGCTCTCCGCTTTTCTTTGGGCCTATGCGTTCTCGCAATTGCCGACCGGCGCCATGGTCGACCGTCTCGGCCCGCGCCTGCTTCTGACCATGGGCCTCAGCCTGTGGTCGCTCGCGCAACTGTTGGGCGGGCTGGTGCAGAATTTTACCCAGTTCTTCGGCGCCCGCGTCCTGCTCGGCGTCGGCGAAGCACCGCAGTTTCCGACCGGTGCGCGCGTGGTGCGGGACTGGTTCAATCAGCGCGACCGTGGGCTCGCGACCGGTGTCTTCAACTGCGCTTCCTCGCTCGGCACCGCGATCGCCGTGCCGCTCCTGACCTATCTGATGCTCTCCTTCGGCTGGCGCACGATGTTCGTGATTATGGGCATCGCTGGGCTGATCGTCGCCGCATCATGGTTCGCGCTCTATCGCAATCCCGGCGAAGTCGCTTTGACAGCCTCGGAGAACGCTTACCGGACGCAGGGCGATCCGCCGGGCCAGCGCACCAAGGTCACCTTTGGCGAGTGGAAGCTGTTGTTCCGCTTCAAAACCACATGGGGCATGATTTTCGGCTATTTCGGCTGCATTTACCTCACCTGGATCTACACCGCGTGGCTGCCGGGCTATCTCGAAATCGAACGCCACATGAGCGTGAAATATACCGGATGGGCGGCGGCAGTTCCGTTCGCTTGCGGCGTCGTCGGTGGCGTGCTCGGCGGCTACATCGCCGACATCCTGGTGCGCCGTGGCGTCGAGCCGCTCAAAAGCCGGCGCTATCCGGCCGCGATCGCGTTGCTCGGCACGGCCGCCTGCACGGTCGCCGCCGCCTACGTCTCCAGCAATGCGCTGGCGATCGCGTTCATCTCGGTCTCGCTGTTTCTGGTCTATGTGACCTCTACCTGCGCCTGGGCCCTGAGTTCGGTCGCGGTGCCGACCAATTGCACCGCCTCGATCGGCGCGGTGCAGAATTTCGGCGGCTACCTCGGTGGCGCGCTGGCGCCCACCGTCACCGGCCTGATCGTGCAGAACACCGGCTCGTTCGTACCGGCGCTGGTCGTCGGCGCCTTGATCGGCGTCGTTTCCGCGGGGTGCTATCTGTTCATCGTCGACGAGCCGATTACGGCGGCGGAGCTGGACGCAGCATCCGGCGCCAATATCGATTCGCTCGGCGTCGGCGCGAACCCGAAGCAATAAGCCCGCTTCAAGCGAGCTCCGCGCGCACCATCGCCGCACCGTCGGCGAGCGCCTTCAGTTTGGCAAACGCCAGTTCGCGCGAAAGGTACTTCATGCCGCAATCCGGCGCGGGTACGAGACGATCCGGGCTGAGATATTTGAGCGCCGCTCGAATGCGATCCGCGACGATGGCCGGCGTCTCCGCTTCGGGCGCGGCGAGATCGATCACGCCCAGCATGATCTTCTTCGGCGCGAGATCCTTCAACACGCCGAGATCGAGTTTCGGCTGCGCCGCTTCGATCGAAATCTGGTCCGCCTTGCACGCGCCGAGCTCGCCGAGGAACGAATAGCCGACCGGTTTCTCGCCCTTGACGACCGCCGCGTAACCGAAACAGAGATGTATGACCGTCGTCGCTTTAAGGCCCTCGAGCGCGCGGTCGATCGCCTTGACCGCGATGCGTTTTGCGGCAGGCGGATCCTGGCGCAGCCACGGCTCGTCGAGCTGAATCACGTCGGCGCCCGCCTTTTCGAGATCGCGCGCCTCCGCGTTCACCGCCGCGGCGAAATCCATCACCATCTCGTCGTCGTCTTTGTAATATTCGTTGACCGCCTGCCGGCTCATCGTGAACGGACCCGGCAGCGTGATCTTCGCCATCCGCTCGGTATTACCGCGCAAGAATTCCATATCACGCGTTTCGACCGCATGCGTGCGGCGGATCGGGCCGACCACGCGCGGAACCGCGGTGGGAAGACCGGCCTTCGACATCACCTCGCCCGGTTTGCCGGATGCAATACCTTCGAGCGCGGTCGCAAAACGATTCGAATAGCTTTCGCGGCGCACCTCACCGTCGGTGATGATGTCGATGCCCGCGCGCTCCATATCGCGGATCGCAAGCAGCGTCGCATCGTCCTGCGCCTGCTCGAGCCACGGCTCGGCGACGCGCCACAGGTCGAGGCGCACCCGCGCCACGCCCTTCGACAGCAACTGGCGGTCGACCAGCCAGTCCGGCTGCGGATAGCTGCCGACAACCGTGGTGGGCAACAATTTTGCAGTCATGCTGGTCTCCCTCGTCAAACGCTGCCGCCGAGATAAAGCCGCTTGACGATGTCGTTGCCGTGCAGCTCGTCGACGTTGGCCGCCACCACGATCTCGCCATGGACGATGATGTAGCCGCGATCGGCGATGCGGACCGCCTGGTTGAAATTCTGCTCGGCCAACATCACCGTCAGATCGAACCGCTCGCCAAGCTCGCCGATCTTGGTGATCATCTGCGAGACCAGAAGCGGCGACAAGCCCACCGATGGCTCGTCGATCAGGAGCAATCGCGGCGACGACATCAGTGCTCGCGCAATCGCCAGCATTTGCTGCTGCCCGCCCGACATGGTGCCGGCGAGCTGGTTGGCCCGTTCCTTCAAGACCGGGAAGGTTTCAAAAGCAATCGCCAGATTGCGTGCGATGTCGCGGCGGGCGGCGCGGCGGAAAGCGCCGAGCATGAGATTTTCCGAAACCGTCAGCCGCGGAAACAGCCGCCGTCCCTCCGGCACCAGCGCCACGCCGAGATCGACGATCGCCTCCGGCGATAATTTACCGAGATCGTGCGCGGTACCGTCGAGGGTAAGCGAAACACTGCCACGCCACGGTCGCACCAGGCCCATGATGCACTTCATCAGCGTGCTCTTGCCGTTGCCGTTGGTGCCGAGCAACGCCACCGTCTCGCCGGTCGCAACATCGAGCGAGACGCCGCGTAGCGCCTTCACCGCACCATAGCCGGCATCGAGATCGCGGATCGCGAGGCTAAGTGCCAAGATAGGCCTCCTGCACCCGCGCATTCGCCATGACGTCCGACGGCTGCCCGACCGCGATGATCTTGCCGGCATCCAGACACATGATGCGCTCCGAGAACCGCATCACCGCCTGCATGATGTGTTCGATCATGATGATGGTGATGGATTCGCCAGCCAGCTTGATGAGGAGATCGAGCACTTCGTCGACCTCCGAGCCGGAAAGCCCGGCCATCGCTTCGTCCGAGATCAGAAGTTTCGGGCGGGTCGCCATTGCGCGCGCCAGTTCCATCTTGCGCAGCTCGACCTGGCTTAAGCCGGTGACCCGCGCATCGGCTTTCGCCGCAAGCCCCATCTGTTGAAGGATGGCCATCGAACTGTCCCGGTGATCGTCGGTCGACAGGCGAAGATGGGTAGCGCTGGTGAAATCGGCGGCGACCATCAGATTCTCGATCACCGTCATGCTTCTGAACGGGCGTGGAATCTGGAAGCTGCGCGCAATTCCGCGTCGCGTACGCACATGCGGCGGCAATCGCGTGATATCCTCGCCACCGAAGATGACGGTCGAGGGTTCGGTGCGGAAGGCGCCGGAAATGCAGTTGATCAGCGTCGTCTTGCCGGAGCCGTTGGGACCGATCAATCCGAAGCGTTCGCCGGCCTTGATATCGACGCTGACGTTGTCGAGCGCGGTGAAACCGCCGAAGCGCTTGGTCAGCCCCCCGATCCGCAGCAACGGAAGTTCGGCAGCGGGCGCAGACGTCATGTCTTGCCCTCCGCGCGACGGCCTTTGCGAAACAGCCCGATGATACCCTCGGGCGCGGCGACCACGAACACTACCAGCATGACACCGAGCACGAGCACGTTCACCTCCGAGGAGATGGTGACGGCGAGGAGCTGCTGGGTAACGCCGAGCAGGATGGCGCCGATCACCGGCCCGATCCAGTGCGAGGTGCCCCCGATCAGCGCCATCGCGAGCACGGAGACCGAATAGTTCAGGTTAAAGGCCGACGCCGGGTCGGCATATTGCAGATACATCGCCGCCGGCGCGCCGGCTGCGCACATCAGCGCACCGGAAATCACGCAGGCCACCATTTTCAATCGTAGCGTCGGCACGCCGGTGCATTCGGCGGCGAGTTCGTCGTCCCTGAGCGCCTGAAGGCCGCGGCCGATCCAGGAATTCTGGATATAGCGGGCGACCGCGACCGCCAGAACCACGAGAATCGCCTGAACGAACACCAGCAACTGCACATAACTGTGGAACGGCGCCGTCACGGGCGGCCGCTGGATCTGGATGCCGGCGGCGCCGCCGAGGAACCGCCAGTTCGTCACCGTCGTCTCGATCACGATGGTCAGCGCAATCGTCGCGATCGAGAAAAAGATGCCCTGCATCCGCAGTGTCAACAAACCGACGGCAAAGCCCAGGAAAGCTCCGACCATGGCCGCGGCGGCGATCTGCACGACCAGCGGCGCGCCCGCGGCCTTGAACAACAGAATGCCGGTGTAGACGCCGACGCCGAAAAACGCGCTGGTGCCGAAATTCACGTAGCCGGCATAGCCGCCGAGAATGCTCCAGGCTACCGACAGCACGATGAACTGCAGGATCACGTAGCCTGCGAAAAACGGATATTCGTTGGCGACGAGTTGCGTCGCCGCGAGCACGGCAACGAGAAACAGTGCGGCTGTGCCCCAGAAAGCGATGCTCCCGCGTTTCATCATCGCCTGCCCAACAGGCCCTGCGGCCGGACAGCCAGAACGCCGAGCAGCAGGGCAAAGGAAATCGCCGGCGCCCAGGACGCGCCGAACATCGTCAGTACGATGGTTTCGGAAACGCCAAGGATGATGGCGGCGATCAGCGTGCCGGTCATGCTCCCGAGCCCCGCCATCACCACGACGCAGAAAGTGCGTCCGATATAGGCGCGGTCGAGCGTCGGCTCGACGGGGGCTACGATGATGAGAAGCGCGCCGGCGATGCCAAGCACCGCGGTCGCAATTCCGAACGCCCATTGCTTGATGCGAACCGGGTTGGCGCCCATCAGCCGCACTGCTTCTTCATCCTGCGCGACCGCGCGGATCGCGCGCCCCATGAAGGTCCGCGACAGATAGGCCGCGAGCAGCACTGTCAGCCCGGTCGCGACCGCAAACGCCACCATCAGGCGAAGCGGAATCCGCATGTCGCCGAAGCGCCAGGACTTGCCGATGTAGGACGCGGTGACGGAGCGCTGATCGACGCCGAAATGCAGGATGATCAGCACTTCGATGATGAAGGCGACGCCGAAGAAAAACGCAATGCCGCGCACCGCGGCATCGCTGCCGCGGCGTTCGAAGGTCTCGTAGTAAATCCGGTAGGCGACGAGCCCGAACACGAACAGAAGCGGCGTGATCAGAAGTCCCGCCACCAGCGGATCGATGTCATAGCTGTCGTTGAGGAAATAGACCCCATAGGACGCCAGCACCAGAAAGGCGGGATGCGCCACATGGGGAACGTCGAGCAGGCCGAACGAGACCGACAGCCCGATGCTGACGGCTGCATAGAAGCAGCCGAGCAGTACACCGGTCACCACCGCGTCGAGCAGCAGGTCCATCGAAAACAATTCGGCCCCCTTGACCCTTCTTGGCCCGCTCGCGAGAGGATTACTTTCGCGCGGCCTCGAAAGGCGTGATGAATTCACCGGACTTCAGTTTCTCCGGGAACAAGATCACCTGTTTGCCGGACTTCTTGAACTGATCCATGTTCTTGTCGACGATGCCCTGGAACTGCGCCTGCAGTGTCGCCGTCACCTTGCGCTCGCCGTCCGCCGCGAAGGAGATCGGACCGACAATGGTCTGGACCTCGTTTTCGTGCAGATATTTCGCAATTGCTTTCTGGTCGAGCGAGCCGGTGGCCTTGACCGCGGCTTCGATCAGCTGGCCCTCGGCATAGCCGAACGGCGCCAGATAGTAACCGAGCGGATCGACCTTGGCCTCGACCGCGCGCTTCGAATAGGTTTCGAAGAACGCTTTGGTGCCGTCGTAATACATGCTGGGCTCGGGCAGCCAGGTGTTGAAGTTGACGACGCCGTTGACGAGCGAGCCGAGGTTTTCCATCACCGGACCGAATTGCAGGCCAACCATACCGCCGCCGAACAGTTTGACGTTATCGCCAATTCCGATTTCGTTGATGGCGCGCAGGATGCCGGCGGAGTCGGGCGGATAGGACGCGACATAGACGATGTCGGGCTTGGCGGCCTTGAGCGAGCGAATGATGCCGGAGAATTCAACCGTGTTCGGCGGATAGGCCTGGTCGAACACGATCGGCATGTTGCGCTTGGTCGCGACTTCGCGCGCGGTCGTCGCCAGGTTTTGCGCGAACTCCTGGTCGGCGGTGAGCAGCGCCACCGTCTTGCCGCCGGCCTTCTGGCCGATATCCAGAAACGCGCTCGCCCAGGAATCGGCGGGTCCCCACGGCGCCACGTTGAACCACATGTCGTGGCCGATCTTGCTGTTGATCTGGAATGAGAAGTTGCCGATCAGCACCATGCCGCGCTGCTTGACCAGCGGCATGATCGGCGCGGTCGGCACGGTGGCGTAGGGCGAGAACAACAGATCGACCTTGTCGACGTCGAGCAGCTTGGAATAGATCGCCGGCGTTTCCGACGCGCTCGACTTGTCGTCATAGACCACGAGCTCGACCTTGCGGCCGAGCAGGCCGCCGCGGGCGTTGATGTCGTCGCGCCAGATCTCAGTGCCGAGCAGCGAGGCTTTGCCGCCGCCGGCCAATCCGCCAGTCTGCGCCATCGACATGCCGATCTTGATCGGTGGCTGTTGGGCACTGGCCGCTGGGATTATCGCGAGCCCCGCGACCGTGAGTGCCGCGCCAAGAAGCGTTCTGCGTTTCATCATTCCCTCCCCTTGTTCCTGTTCTTATATTTTCGGTTGCCCGCGCCGGTTTCTTCGGCCCGTGTTCGCGGACAGCATCAAGATGTCACCCAAGGTTTAAGGCCGGGACACGCCCGGCCACAACCCGACTCTGGTCGCATAATGTCGGCCGCCAATGCGCCGGCTTTCGTCAAGCCGGCTGCTTCAGGATCGCCGCCGGATCGGCGCCGACGCGTCCGCCGGCCCGGTCGGCCGCGGTTTCGCGCGACAGGCGCATATCGAAGCGGATGCTCGGCAGGCCTGGAATCGGGCATTCCGGGTCCTTCGGATTGATATCGACGGCCAGATCTCCCGACGAGCCGAATACGACGTCATCGGCCAGATGCGGGTCGTCACGCAGATAAAGCGCCGTCACCAACTCGCGATAACCGGGCGCGCCGACCAGGAAATGAATATGCGCCGGTCGCATGCCGTGACGCCTCTGCGCCGTGATCATCTCGCCGACCGGCCCATCCATCGGGATTGAATAGCCGAGTGGCTTCACCGTGCGCACCAGAAAGAGGCCGTTGGCGTCGGTGGTGAAGATGCCGCGATAGTCGACCGAAGTCGGATCTTCCTGGATGTCATAAAGGCCGGTGGCGCTGGTCTGCCAGAGCGAGACGGTAGCGCCGGCAAGCGGCTTGCCGTTCACGTCCGTCACACGACCGTAAAGAATGATTTCTGTGCTCGGATCGGCATTCTTGGCAATCTGGCTACCGGCGGCGAGATTCGGCGTGGTTTCGCGATAAAACGGACCGAGCAGGCTCGTGTTCGTCCCCTCTTCCATGGCGGTCTCGTCATGCAGCCCGTTGACCAGCGCCGACAGGCCCAGCGTATCGGACAACAGGATGAATTCCTGCCGCGCCGGCGTGCAGATTTTCCCGACCGCGGTCATGAAAGCGATGCCCTTGATCCATTCCGCCGGCGTCAGGTTCACGTCCTTGGCGAAAGCATGGAGATGCTTCACGGCCGATGCCATGATCTGCTTCATGCGCGGATTGGGCGTTGAAGCCATCTGGTCAAGCACGGCCTGCGTGATGGTTTCCGGCGTCAACTCCTGCATAGATACCTCCCTCGATCCATTGTTCTTGCCGATCCATGGCTTTGGCTATCCATGGCTTTTTAGTCTTGATTGGCTATCAGCCTATCGCGCTGCGGGCGCAACCGCAAATCCGGAAGCCATCGACCTCGGCGGAAATCGGGCACTGTGCCAGTCCAAATTTTCATCAGGTGATATATTAATCGGTCTGGTCGCGGCGAACACTGAGCGGATGGGTTTGCGCGGTGGCCGTGGCAGTGCCGAACGAGTGCGGCTGGGTCAGGATCTCCGGCTGCAAGATCTGGTCGAGTTGCTCGCGGGTCAAAAGCTTCTTGGCGAGCACCAGATCGTAAACGCTTTGATCGGTCAGAAGCGCCTGCTGGGCGATATCGGTCGCATTGGCGTAGCCGATATAGGGATTGAGCGCGGTGACGATGCCGATCGAGCGCTCAACACCACGGCGCAGATGCTCGCGGTTGGCGGTGATGCCCTTCACACATCGCTCGGCCAGTGTCAGGCAGCCGGCGCGCAGATGGTTGACACTCTTGAACAGGCTGTGCGCGATGATCGGCTCGAAGGCATTGAGCTGCAACTGACCGGCCTCGGCGGCGAAGCTCACCGTGACGTCGTTGCCGATGACTTCAAAAGCAATCTGGTTGACGACCTCGGGGATCACCGGATTGACCTTGCCCGGCATGATGCTGGAGCCGGCCTGCATCGGCGGCAGGTTGATCTCGTTCAACCCGACGCGCGGGCCCGACGACAACAGACGCAAATCGTTGCAGGTCTTCGACAGCTTGACCGCGACGCGTTTTAACACGCCGGACAACTGTACGAAGGCGCCGCAATCCTGTGTCGCCTCGATCAGGTTCGAGGCGGTGACCACGGGAACGCCGGTAACGTCGCGCAAGTGCTGGCAGACCAGACGCGCATAATCGGGGTGGGCATTGATACCGGTGCCGATCGCGGTGGCGCCCATGTTGATTTCGCACACCAGAAGCACCGCTTCCTTCAGGCGCAATTCGTCCTCGCCCAGCATCACCGCATAGGTCGAGAACTCCTGGCCGAGCGTCATCGGGACGGCATCCTGCAATTGGGTGCGCCCCATCTTGATAATGTCCTTGAACTCCTCGGACTTCGCCTCGAAAGCCTGGCGCAGCACAGCCATCGCCTCGACCAGGCGCATGATGCCGGAATAGGCCGCGAGCTTCAGCGCCGTCGGATAGACGTCGTTGGTGCTCTGGCTCATGTTGACCTGCTCGTTGGGGTGCAGAGACTTGTAGTCCCCCCTCTCCCGGCCGAGCAATTCCAGCGCGCGATTGGCGATCACCTCGTTGGCATTCATGTTGGTCGAGGTTCCGGCGCCGCCCTGAATGACGTCGACCACGAATTGCTCGTGCAGCCGGCCGGCCCTGATTTCCTCGGCGGCGGCGATGATGGCATCGGCCCGCGTTGCATCGAGCAGGCCAAGGTCGCGGTTGCTTCGCGCCGCCGCGATTTTGATCGAGGCCAGTGCCGAAATCAGATCCGGGTAGATCGAGATCGGCGTTGCGGTGATCGGGAAATTCTCCACCGCCCGCAGGGTGTGGACACCATAATAGGCCTCTGCGGGAACGTCCCGGTCACCCAGCAGATCGTGTTCGCGTCGCATGCTCATGGGGACCTCGTCCGGTTGCGCGAGAAGCGCGATAAAAACAGGGTGCGGCCTCTTTTCCAAGCCGCGATTTGCTGCGCTCTAGTGTCCCGATTCCGAAGCTCGTATCGTCTTGCGGCCGCGTATTTACGAACTTCGGAATCGAAAGGACACCAGCAAACGCCACGCTGGTAGTTTGATTTCAAACTTCTCTTTTAGGTTGTGACGGACGCTGCAAAGTCGAATCATCCGCCCAAAAACCGCGATTTTCAGCCTTATTGGCCGCTTTTCGACGTATTTAACGGCCGCTAACGCCCTGTGGGAGTTATGTTTAAACCATCCTTTAGATGTGAGAGCTACGCTTTCATTTGAATGCCCTGATCCAAAATCCCTTACCCAAAATTAATAAACAACCTTCCACGACTTAACCGCGGCGATCAGGGGGCGGGTGGACCGAAGGAATGACTAGCGCGCCCGACGACATTGACTTCGATTACGCGACAACGCTTGCGGATCGGGCCAACGGCTTCATGGCGCAGCACCGCGTGCCGCCAACACCCGATAATTTTTCCGTCTGGTTTTACTACACGATGGGCGGCTCGCTCACGCTGAAAAAAACCATCGACATCCTGATCGCAAACAAACGGAAGTTCGATTCCGTCGTCAATCGCGATCTTTACGTCACCTATATCAAACCACAGCACGATCTCAGCGCGGCCGAGGAATTCCCCGAGCAAATGCGCGGCGTGATCGCGAGCGCACAGGATTTCCTCGCGACCGCGATTTCCGACAATCGTTCGCACATGGAAAGCCTTGGCGAAGTCAGATCGGAGTGTCAGGCCACGACCGATCCGCGGCCGATCATCGAAAAGCTCCTGAAAGAACTATCGAACGCGACGTCACGCTCCTCGGCGCTCGAGGCGAATTTCCTCAGTACGACGAAAGACCTCGATGAGATCAAGGATTCGCTGAAACTCGCCGAGCAGCACTCCAACACCGATCCGCTCACCGGGCTCGCCAACCGCCGTTCGCTCGAGGCTTTCCTGCGTGCCGCCCAGATCACCTCGATGGAAGCTGGAACCCCGCTCAGCATCCTGATGATCGATATCGACCACTTCAAGAAGTTCAACGACAGCTACGGCCATCAGGTCGGCGATCAGGTTCTCCGTCTGGTCGCTAAGGTCTTGCAGGAGAGCGTGCGCGATTGCGATCACGCCGCGCGTTACGGTGGCGAAGAACTGATCGCGGTGCTGCCAGGCGCAACGCTAGATGCCTGCGCCGAGGTCGCCGAGCGCATCCGTCGCCGCATCGGCGAGGCGCGGTTAACCCGCCGCACCACGGGCGAGGAAATATCGAGCGTCACCGTCTCGATCGGGGTAGCGCAATTCCGAATGGCCGAGTCGGCCGAGGGCATGATCGAGCGGTGCGATCGCGCGCTCTATCAGGCCAAGCGTTCGGGCCGTAATCGCACGATCAGAGAGGCCTCGATCGACGAAGAGATCGCCGCCTGAGCTTTTAAGTCGCTTCAGATCGCCGCCGCGACCTTCTCCAGTCCGATCAGGCGGGCAAGCGAGCGCACCTCGCTCTTCTGGTCTTCACGCAATTGAAACAACAGCGGCATCGCTGCGGATTTCAATTGCTGGACTTCCGCCGCTTCAGGGTCGATCGGCACAGCGGCGGCATTATGCGGGTCAGCCTGCCGCGCGGTGTGAATCTTGTGAGCCACCGCGCGCAACGCGTTCTCGACCGCCGGCCAATAATATTCCTGGGACGGCGACAGCTTCAGTCGTTCCTTGATGCCGGCGATCTGCGCGTCGCTCAACAAGGCGTAGGATTTCTGGACCGGCGGCTTGGCGATCACCTTTGGTTTCGGCGTCGCCGGATCGGCCACCTTTAGCCCCTCGATTTCGGCCGACGACGTCGCTGCAAAAGCCTGCCGCAGCGGTTCGCTCGGGATCGCCTCGGTCCGCGCGGGCTCTGGCTCACCCCCTACGGAATCGGACGCGACCGCGGCGACCGTCAGCTTGTCGCCCTTGCTGTCCCGGTTGGATACGACCCCTTGCAAGAGCGCGGACGGCTCCGCCATCGCGGCCCCCGCCGCAGGCACGCTCTCACGGCCCAAAATGGCGGCTGCGGCGGCACCGATAACCAAAACCCCGGTCAAGGCAATAATAGTGACAGCTTTCGACAGGCGATTCTCCATCTGCGGACGGCTTGATTTACGAAAGTAACGAAAGACTCGGACCTGAACTGCCGGAAGCGGCTGCGTAGCCCTCAGTTTCCGGATAACGGGGGAGGAAATAAGGCTTAACCGTGCAGTCACGGTGACAATCTGGGCCGGCGGCGGATTGACAGATCAGGCGGCTGCGACGAGTTCGTAGGCCTCCTGGATATCGGCGACGATATCGGAGGCCTCCCACAGCGCATCGGGCGCAACCGTCTGCCAGCTGATGGTCCAGTTCCTTCCGCCTATGGCGGAGCGGGGCATGCCGACGATTTCGAATTGCACCTGGCGGCAGAGCGGATGACGCTCAAGGGCGTAAGCGACCCGGCGCTTGATCTCGTCGACGGTCGCCGGCGTTTTTGCAAAAAGCGTCTCGAAATCCATGTCACTCCACCCGCAACTGCCACTTCGCCTGCCCGCGCATGTGCTGCGGACGACGGCTCTGGACGTGAATCTTGGGGGAGCGTGGTTAATGGCCGGTTAAATGGCCGAGGATCGAATGTCTTGGCCGTGAGCGCGCGGCACAATCAAACTCGAAAACGCTATGGAAGCGCTACAGCGGCGGATCGACGGCCTCGTCGTATTCCTTCTTGAAGCGCGCGATCAGCTCAGCGGCCGGCACGACCGCATCGAGACTGCCGATGCCCTGACCTGAGCCCCAGATCTCCTTCCAGGCCTTCGGCCTGACGCGCTCGCCGGAATCGTCGGTCCCGAAACTCATCTTAGAGGCATCCGATTGTGGCAGATTATCCGGGTCCATGCCGGAGGCCGCGATCGACGGCTTCAAGTAGTTACCGTGCACGCCGGTGAAGAGGTTGGAATAAACAATGTCTTCCGCACCCGACGTCGTGATCATCTCTTTGTAGCGCTCGACGGCGTTCGCCTCTTTGGTGGCGATGAAGGCCGAGCCAATATAGGCGAAGTCCGCGCCCAGCAAACGCGCCGCGCGAATCGCGCGGCCATTGGCGATGGCGCCCGACAGCGCGATCGGACCGTCGAACCATCGCCGCGTCTCCGCCACGAAGGCAAACGGCGAAATCACGCCGGCATGGCCGCCGGCGCCGGCCGCGACGAGGATCAGGCCATCGGCGCCCTTCTCGATCGCCTTATGTGCAAATTTCTGGTTGATCACGTCGTGAAACACGATGCCGCCCCAGCGATGCGTGGCCTGGTTGACCTCCTCGCGCGCGCCCAGCGACGTAATGATGATCGGGACCTTGTGCTTCTCGCAAAGCGCCAGGTCATGTTCGAGCCGGTTGTTCGAGCGGTGCACGATCTGGTTGACGGCGAACGGCGCCGACGGCCGCTCCGGATGGGCCGCATCATAGGCGGCGAGCTCGGCGCGGATCCGCGTCAGCCATTCGTCGAGCAATTCGGGCGGGCGGGCGTTCAGCGCCGGAAATGCACCGACGATGCCGGCCTTGCATTGGGCAATCACGAGATCGGGCACCGAGACGATGAACAGCGGCGCCCCGATCGCGGGAAGCGACAGACGGCCCTTGAACAAAGCAGGCATCGACATCGGCAAGATCCTTGTATTCCGAGCGACGGAAAATCCGTCTAGCGGACAAAAGGATGCCAGACATCATCTCAAGAAAGCAATCGCGCTTTCTCAAAACAACGCCGCGCTACTGGCACAATGCGCGGGTGACGAAATTATCGGTCCGGCAGTCGTCCGGCTTGCGCGCCCGGCCCGGGATCAGCACTTTTGCCGAACAGGCTTCCACCGAATCCGTCGACAGGCTTTTGCCTTCCTTGAGGCCCTTGGCCTGACAGAGCTTGTCGGCCGCCGCCTTGCAATCGGAGGCGCCGTTGGCCGACACCGGACATTTGATGCGGCCCTCTGCCACGGAAGACGGCGTGGCAAGGCGCGACAGGCTTTCGCCGGCGTTCTTGGCCGCGTCCTTGGCACGAGCGTTGAGATCGTCGAGCGTCTCGCCTGTGCTTTTCAGCGTCGGCAGGATCGAGAGGGATTTTTCCAGCGCCTTGCCCATTTCGTTGAACAGACCCGGATTTTCCGCAGCCGCCGGCGGTGCCGGAGCTCCAGCTGGCGGCGGCCCTGCTGGCTGGGTCGTTGCCGGATCGGGCGATGGCGGTGGGGCTGGCTGCGGAGCGGCCGTCTGCGGCCAGCCGGAGGTAACAGCGATCATCCATACCGATGCGGCTACCGCCATCCTCGCGAGAAATAGGCGCGGCATTGCCCGAAAGGGGCCGGATCGATCACGCATCGGAGCAGGATAGCCCGGGCCGATCGCACGGCAAAGCTTCAGATCAGCTTGATGGCGACGACGAACCCACTGGCGATCAGGATCACGAACGCGGTCAACCACAGGCCCAGGCGTTTTTCGATTTCGGCGCGGATCACATCGCCATAGCGATTGAGCACAATTGCAACGATGAAAAAGCGACCACCCCTGGCGATGATCGAGCACAGGATGAAGAGCCAGATATTGTAGCCGGCGAAGCCCGAGGTGATGGTGACGAGCTTGTAGGGGATCGGCGTCAATCCTTTCAGCAGGATGATGACGCTGCCCCATTCGGCATAGGAGGCGCGAAAGGCTTCGACCTTGTCGCCGAGATGATAAAGATTGATCAGCCAAGTCCCGACCGAGTCATAGAGAAGTGCTCCGATGGCATAGCCGAGCACACCACCGGCGACGGAGGCAATCGTGCAAAGCGTCGCAAACAGCCACGCCCGGGCCGGCCGCGCCAGCGACATCGGCAGCAGCATGATGTCGGGGGGAATCGGAAAGAAGGAGCTTTCCGCGAAAGCGACCGCACCCAGGATCCAGAGGGCATAGGGCTTGTCGGCGGCGGCGATGCACCAATCATAGACGCGTCTGAGCATGCCGCGATGAACCATCACACGGGAGGTTTGTCCATGCTGGAAAAGCGAGGAAATCAGTGGCGCTTGCGCAGGGCCCGGCCTTCGAGCGCGACAATTGGCCGCCGCGAGAGCCGGGACGAGGGAACCTTGACGGGCGTCTTCGGCATCTTCTCGGCGATGCCAAGCAGATCCTCGCGGCGTTCCATCTCTTGCCACACATCTTCGGGACGCACGCCGGCCGCCGCCCAAAGCACCGTCAGGTTATAAAGGAGGTCGGCGCTCTCGCGGACGACGGCGTCGGTCTTGCCGTTGACGGCATCGATGACGACTTCAATGGCCTCTTCGGCGAGCTTCTTGGCCATCTTGTCCGGGCCGCGCTGAAACAGCCGGGCCGTCCGCGAAACCTGGGGATCGAGATCCTTGGCCGCGATGACTGCCTGATAAAGCCGTTCGAGCGAATCACTCATGCGTTAAACATAATCCAAACGCCTCGCCGGCGTGTTAACGGCCTCACAATTGCGGGAAAACCACAGGCCACGGTGACCAGCGGCTTAACTCGGTCGTGAGATTTGAAAGGTGCGGCAAAAACAGCAGGCGGCGGAATCAGGCGGCCTGCTTGTCTTGCGCGGGCAAGCCATATCGGCTTCGATAGGCCGCGTCACGGCCGTAATATTACGGTCGGGGCGGTTATCTCGCAGATGTGAAGACCTCGCCGACGGCGCAGCCTTTCGTGACCAAGCGGTAACCATCGCCGCTCATCTCCGGTTAAGGTTGGCCTCGGCAGAATGAAACGAAGGCCGGAAAAGGTGTCATGAAACCGACATATCCGGCGCAGCAACTGGCCTCCAATGCGCGTCATTCAGACCCTTTTTGCCTGTTGCCTCTCGGCCGTCTGTCTTGCCGGCCTGGGCGCGGATGCCGCAGAAACCCCTCACCCGCTCGCGGTCGAGATTGCGTTCGATCGCCCGATCAACGCGAGCTCAGCCCCGCTCGTCGTCGCCATGACCGACGGCCTGTTTTCCACGGAAGGCTTGGCCGTCACATCCAGCGTGGCCACCGGATCGCCCGAGGCGATCGCGCGGGTTGCCTCCGGGGCCAGCGAGTTTGCGGTCGTTGACATCAATGCGCTGATCCGCTTTCGCAGCCACACGTCATCGCCGGTCAAGGCGGTGTTCGTGCTGTTCAACAAAGCGCCCTATGCCATCGTCGCTCGCAAAAACCGGGGCATCCATGTCCTGTCGGACCTCGAAGGCAAGACGCTCGGCATCGCCGACGGCGACCTGTCGGCCGGGCTGTGGCCGGCGCTGGCGCACCAGAACGGGATCAATCTCGATCACGTCAAGCAAAGCCGGATCAGTGCAGCGGTGCGCGAGCCGATGCTGTCGGCTGGCCAAGTCGACGCTGTCACCGGATTTTCCTACCAGTCCGCTGTGAACTTGAGGGATCGTGGCGTTCCCGCCGACGACCTCGCGGTGCTGCGCTTTGCCGACTACGGCTGCGAAGCCTACGGCTTTGCGGTGATCGTCAATCCGGAATTCGCCGCCAAACGGCCAGAGGCCGTGAAGGGCTTTGTGCGCGCCGTGATTGCCGGCACCAACCTCACCATCCGCGACGAAGGCCATGCGGTCGACCAGGTTCTCACCCGGATGGAGGAAGGCTCGCGCGAACTGGAGCTGGAGCGGCTGCACGCGGTGGTCCGCGACAACATCCTGACCGACGAAGTGAACCGCAATGGTCTCGGCGGCATCGATCCGGCCCGGCTCGAACATGCGATCAATCAGGTCGGCGAAGGTTTCCATTTTGAAAAGCACCCCACGGCTGCGGATATTTTCGACGACCGCTTCCTGCCGCCGCGCGCCGATCGCCTGATCAACTGAGCAAAAGCCGCCTAGTGGGGTGGATTTTACATTCACTACCCACCTGGTGTGGCGGTTCAGAAGTCCGCATCATTATCGCCGCGAGTTCGTTATGCGGACTTCTGAACCAAAGCCACACTCGATCAATAGGTTTGCTAGTGTCCTTTCGATTCCGAAGTTCGAAACGTGGCTC
>Ga0307478_10001237_pt1 | contig 22782 bp, 16 predicted proteins | sample atmos_gasesECM4C_2_FD_203713 | JGI IMG/M metagenome (GOLD analysis project Ga0307478, IMG submission 203713) | Hardwood forest soil microbial communities from Morgan-Monroe State Forest, Indiana, United States - atmos_gasesECM4C_05 | ecosystem: Environmental > Terrestrial > Soil > Temperate... | reverse complement strand
AACCATCCGGCGGTCTTTTGCCAGGCGCACTCGCTTCACCCACCCCTGCTTTTGCAGATTGTCCACGACCAGCGTCATATTTCCGCCGCTGCGCAGAAGTTTGTCGGCGAGCTCATGCTGGCACATCGGGCCAAGGTGCAACAAAGCTTCGAGAACCGCAAATTGGCTCGTCGTTACGCCCTCGGACTCGATGTATACGGCGAGCTTCGAAGCCACCGAATCCGACGCCCGTACGAGATTGATGTACGCATTGAGCGCCCGCACGATGCCTTCGCAGCCTTCGAAATGGGTGGGCATTGTACTTTTTACTTTGAGCTCGAATCATTTGAACTCAAAGCATTCGATGCGAGGGGTTCGGGTAGGATTCCGCCAAAGAGGGGGATTCTACGGCTTTTGCGTCGGCCGCATAAGTATTTCGCTGATAAAGCTTTGCGGTGCCTGGGTGACGATCATCTCGACCGCGTGGGCTATGTCGTCTGCTTGCAATAGTTTACTGGTGTCCTTGCCCGTGTGCGGCGAAAATTCTGTAGCCACCGAGCCGGGGCAGATGGCGCTTACCCGAATCCCGTATTGCCGCAAATCCTCCGCCATACACTCCGTTAGGCCAAGCAGCCCCCACTTCGAGGCACAATAAATGCCGCCTCCCCGGAAGACGTTCTTCCCGGCTAGCGACGCGATGTTGATGATATGCCCGTCCCGCCGCTCGATCATATCGGACGCCACGGCTTTGCTCATGAGGAACACGGATTTCAAATTGGTGTCTAATACAGAGTCCCAGTTGTGCTCGGTGGCCTCGTGCGTAGGTCCAAAGTAGCCAATGCCGGCGTTATTCACGAGGATATCCACCGGTCCCAGGTTTTTCCCGGTGGCGGCGACATAAGATTCGATCTCGTCCATGCGACTAACATCCACGGGAGCAGCGAAGACCGCTTCTGAAGCGCGCCGCAATTCGTTCGCGACGGCTTCCAGCTTTTGCGGATCACGCGCGCAAATGCTGAGTTTCGCGCCTATGTTTGCCAGGCGCCGCGCGATCGCCAGTCCAATGCCGCGGCTTGCGCCGGTGACGATTGCGACTTTTCCTGCAAGAATTTTTGAATCGGGCATTTATGGAACTCCCCGGAGGCGACAGATCTCTTTGAACCATCATCTTATCATTTAGGTGCAAACAGCCATGGAGCGCGTCCAAATCAAGTTTTTGTCAGGCAGACCGAATTCACCTTGCACGCATGGGTCGCTTTCCCTATAATCCCGTGGATTTCGTTTACTCCGTTATTCTGCAGGGTTTGTGGTCCTAGGGCGTGGCCGCCAATCCATTGTTAAACTAGTTCAGGAGGCAGCGAACAGATGATGCGAAAGTGCTTGCTCATAAAGGGACTCTTACTACTCGCGCTCTTGCCGTTAGGTCTGCTGGCGCGGCCGGCCTCCGCCCGGCCTCAGGCGCAAGAGGCGAAGCCTACGTATACGATCCCGGAGTACAACGCCTTTCAGGCGGCGCGCGCGGAAACTAATCCGCAGAATCGCATCAAGCTGCTCGATGATTTTGTCGCCAAGTTCCCGAATTCCACGTTGATGATTTATGTGGATCAGCTTTACCTCAGCACCTATAACGAACTGAAGGACTATCCGAAGGTCACCGAGACGGCCGATAAAATTATCGCCATGGGCGACAAGGTGGACGCGGCTGCGCGCCTGCAGGCGCTGCAAACACGGGTACAGGCGTTTCTCTCCAGTTTTAATCCGAAAGCGCCCGACGCGCACGATCAACTGACCAAGGAGCGCGACTCCGCTCGCCAAGGCGCGGACTTGCTGGGGCAGTATCCCAAGCCTGCAAATTCAACGATGACCGATGCGCAGTTTGGAGACCAGAAAAAGCCGGGCTTGGCATTCTTCTATGCCTCAGCGGGGTTCGCTGATCTGCAGCTCAAAGATTTTCCAGCCGCGGTGGACGATTTCAAGAAAGCGCTCACGAATAACCCCAATGACGCGGTCAGCTATTACCGCCTGGGCCTGGCTTACTTGGGAATGAACCCGCCGCAATCAATTGATGGCTTCTGGTCACTGGCCCGAGCGATCAACCTGAAAGTTCCGGACGCGGACAAAATTAAAGATTATCTGCGCAAGGCAATCCTCGCTTACGAGCAGCCCGGATGCGACAGCGCCGTAGATGAACAGCTTAACGAACTGATGACGCTTGCCGGCACCACGGGCGATCGTCCGGCAACGTACACGATTCCCGCCGCGGCGGACCTGCAGAAAATCGCACAAGGCAGCACGATTCTGACGGTGATCACGGACCTAAGCGCCGGCGGAGACAAGGCCAAGATGACTTGGCTGGCCATCTGCAACGCACAGTTCCCCGGCGTAGTCGGCAAGATCATCGAAGTGAAACAGGGCGGGGGCTTTGTGGACTTCATGGTGTTCACTGGCGCGAGCGAAGACGAAGTGGACAAAGCCACCACGCCCAACATGGACGTAAAGGTGTGGATTACGGCGCCTCCTTCGGGAACTCCTGGAGCGGCGCAGGATACGCCGCAGCCGGATGTCGCTCGTCTGCAGAAGGACGACGGTATTCGCTTCTCGGGAGCGATCATGAGCTACGATCCAAATCCCTTCCTGCTGCATTGGGATCAGGTGAAGGTGGATCCTGCGGCGATTCCGGAAAAGGCCGAGACGGGAAAGCACCACAAGATTCCGCCAAAGCAGTAATCGCGATCGAATCTCCAAGTAATTACGGCCGGTCCAGAAATGGGCCGGCCTTTTTTTTGGTGGGCTCAGGACCGATTCGACTTTGTGCAGCTGCGGGCCGCCAACGGACAAGACTGCGCTCGAAAGAACGGAGCTAGTGTTCGAGCAGACCGGCGAGGTCAGTGTCATCCCGGGCGGAGCGCGGGATCCGCTTTTCGCTCGGACGTTCGGTACGTTCTAGCCGCGTCTATTGCGGGCGTGATCTAACTTATACTCGCCTACCTTGCGGCTCAATGTGTTGCGGTGAATTCCCAGGGCTTTGGCGGCGCGTGATTGATTGCCGTCCAGTCGTTCCAGGACGCGCTTGATGAATCTCTTCTCAAACTCCGTGACGGCTTCTTCCAGCAGAATTCCGCGCTCTACCATCATTCCGACCAGAGATTCCAGTTGATCTTTCACGCTTGCACGCTCCGCACGCGATCATGGGGCCGGAGAATGGGCCTGTAATGTCGGGTATCCGTGACGCGACACGCGGACGCAGCGCCCCGCCCGGGCTAGTCGAGCGCGTGGCCTGTAACGCGTTGATAGGCGTCCCGGTATTTGCTTTGCGTGGCCGTCACAACGTCTGCGGGCAGCGCAGGAGCCGGAGGCTGCTTATTCCATCCGATCTTTTCCAGATAATCGCGCACAAATTGCTTGTCGAAAGACGGCTGGGCGCGGCCCGGAACAAACTCATCGGCCGGCCAAAATCGCGACGAGTCCGGCGTCAGCGCCTCGTCGATCCAGATCAGCTCGTCGCTGATCAGCCCAAATTCGAATTTCGTGTCAGCGATGATGATTCCGCGCTCGGCGGCATGTTCGGATGCACGCTGATAAATCGTCAAGCTGACGTCCCGCAGCTTCTCCGCGAGGGGCCGGCCTATGCGCGCGACGGTTTCATCGAACGAAATGTTCTCATCGTGGCCCGTGGTGGCTTTGGTGGACGGCGTGAAAATCGGTTCTGGCAGCTTGTCGGATTCACGCAATCCCGCGGGCAGCGGAATGCCGCAAATCGCGCCGGTCTTTTGGTAATCCTTCCATCCAGAGCCGGAAATGTAACCGCGCACGACGCACTCGATCGGCGCAGGCTCGGTCTTGCGCACCAACATGGCGCGGCCGTTCAACGACGCGGCGTATTGCGTGAGTTCACCACTGAAATCTTTCGCTGCGATCACGTGATTGGGGATGATGCCGGCGAGTTTGTCAAACCAGAACAAGGAGATCTGGGTGAGAACTTTTCCCTTATCGGGGATGGGCGTCGGCAGCACGACGTCGAATGCGGATAGCCGATCCGTCGCCACGATCAGCAGTTGGTCGCCCAATTCGTAGATGTCGCGCACTTTGCCGCGCCCCCGGAGTTTGAGTCCGGGAAAATTCGTTTCTGAAATCACTGGGGTCATTTGCGGAGATGCCAAGGATTTTTACCTCATTGCCAAGAGGCGGGTATTCTAGCGCAGCGAGTTGAGTTGTCAACCGTTAAGAAAGCGCCGCAAGGGAATTTTTCACAGGCGTGAACGCTTCGAAAAAAATTGGCGCGTACCACGCTATGCGGCGTTTGAAGCAGCTTTGGGCGCGGCCATCGCGGCGGTCTCTTCCCATTTCACTGAAACGAGTTTCGAGACGCCAGGCTCTTGCATCGTGACGCCATAGAGCACCGAGCCCATCTCCATCGTCTTGCGATTGTGGGTGACCACGATGAATTGCGTTTGACCGCACATGTCCGCGAGCATCTTATTGAAGCGCCCGACGTTCGCTTCGTCTAGTGGCGCGTCCACTTCGTCCAGGATGCAGAACGGGCTCGGCTGATATTTGAACACCGCGATCAGCAGCGCCAGAGCCGTAAGCGCCTTTTCGCCGCCAGAAAGCAGCAAAATATTTTGCAGGCGCTTGCCCGGCGGCTGCGCCACGATGTCGATCCCCGCTTCGCCGGAGCTATCAGGCTCGCCCAGGCGCATCTCGCCGTGGCCTCCGCCGAAAAGTGACTGGAAGGCGATGGCGAAGTGCGCATTGATGAAATTGAAGGCTTCCTCGAATTTTTGCCGCGAAACTTGATCGAGTTCGGTGATCGTGAGCTGCGTATTCTGAATCGAGGTCACGAGATCGTCGCGCTCGCGCCGGAGGAACGTATCGCGCTCCTCGCACTCCTTGAATTCCTCGAGCGCCATCATGTTCACCGGACCCATGGCCTCGACGCGCGCTTTCATTTCGTTGTAACTCGTTTCGGCTGCGACCAGCTCCTCGCCTAACAACAGCTGTGCTTGCTGCGCCATCAGTTCTTCTGGCTGGACGTTCAATTCCGCCATGCAAGTCTGCCGCAGGTAATCACGGTCCGCGTCGTTGCGCGCTTTCTCGATTTGCCGCTGGCCGCGTTCGGCGCGAAGCTCATCGAGCGCTTGCCTCTTGCCGCGCACCGTTTCATCCAGTTGCGTTGCGCGCGTGCGAGCCTGTTCCCATTCGGCCTCGAGCGCAGTCTTCAGTTCTCCGAGCCGCGACTTTTCCTTTCGCAGCTCTTCCACTTGCAGACCCAACTGTTCGCAGGAAGTTTCGAGTTCAGCCTTTTCCTGTAGCATTGTCTCTCGCTGCTGATTCAATGAAGCCACGCGTTCGCCGGCCAGTGTCATTTCTTCGGTCAAGCGCTGTTCGGCAGACTCGGCAGTGGTCAGGCGTTCGGACATCGTCGCTAATTCCTCGCGTCGCGCCGCAGCCTGCTCTTGCAAAGTTTGAAGGTCCTGCCGCATGCGTACCATCTGATCCGCCACTTGGGCGCTTTCGATTTCCGCCGCTTCGCGTGCTTGGGAAGCTTCCGCGTGCTTGTGACGAGCCTCCGCCGCACGGCCGCGCGCGGATTCTGCGTCGGCGCGCAACCGCGAAATCTCTTCACGTTCGGCGGCGGATTGCTTCTCGATGCGCCGCAGCTCGGAGCGCGCCTGATCGCGTTGATGTGTGGCGGCCACGAGCGATTTTTCCGCTTCCATCTGCTGCGCGATGGCCGAAGCCACTTGCGCTTCACCTTCCGCGATGGCGTGCTCCAGGCGAGTCATCTCAAATTGTTGTTCGTTTACCTGGTGCTCCAGGCGCAACGCCTCCGCTTCGTGCTGGCGCAGTTCGCGCTTCAGCGCCAAAGGACCCGCTTCGCCAGCGCGCCCGCCCGAAACCATGCGTCCGTGATAGCAGGTGCCTTCGGGCGTCAAAAAATAGCTATGCGGATTCTCGTTTGCCATTTGCTCGGCGAGCGCGGCGGATTCCACCACGTAAGCGGTGCGCAACTTCGTCAGGAAATGCTTTGCAGCAGGACCGAGCGGATCGCGGAAATCCACCAGGCGATCCAGCCGCCCAAGCACCCCCGCGGGCATCGGCAGTGAAGCGTCCGCTTCGGGTGAGGGCAAGTTCAACTTATTGAGCGAGTCCACGAAAAACGTGGCGCGGCCGCCCATCTCGTCGCGCAGCAGCGAAATTCCCGCGCGCGCGTGATCGAACGATTCCACCACCACGTATTCGAGCTCATCGCGCAAGAATTGCTCGATCGCGCCTTCGTACTTTTCCTGCACTTCGGCGTAGTCTGCGAGCAATCCAACCGCGTGGAATCCGCTCGGCGCAGACTCCGAATTCGCCTCGCGCGCCACATTGAAAAGCTTCTGCACAGCGTCAGCGGTGTACGCACGCTCGCTTAAGATCTGCTCGATCGAAGCGCGCCGCGCACGCTCCGCGGAGAGCCCTTCGCGCACCACTTCGAGCCGCTGGCTGGTTTCCTGCTGGCTGCGGCGGAATTCAACGAGCCGTGCTTGTGCATCGCGTACAGCGCTGCCTAGTTCGTGCGCGCTGCTTTCCGACTGCGCGAAAGTCTGCTCGGCCGCCGCAACTTTGTCATTCAGCGCGCCGCATTCCGTTTCGATCGCTTGCATCGCCGCGGCACGCTGTTCTTCCGCCGCCGTGTGTCGTGTCGCCGCTTCCTCGGCTTGCAAAGATTCCGCCAGCTCACGCGCAGACTCTTCGACCAACCGCCCGGCCAGCTGTCGCAATTCTTCCAAGCGCGCTTCCATGTGGACTTGTTCTGCAGCAGTTGTTGAAGATCGCTCGGTCGTTTCGCGCAGCAGCGTTTCCAGCGCGCCGGTCTGCTCGCGCAGCGTCGTCACGGCTTCGCGATGCGCCACCATGCGCGCGCTCAAATCGCTCACTTGGCGTTCCGCCACATCCGTTTCCACGGCCAGCCGCATCGCCCGCGATTCAATCTGCGCCGTTTGTTCGCGATTAAAAGTAATCCGGTTTTCTGCGCGATCGAGGTCCAGCACGGTTTGTCCCAGCAAATTCTGGATTTGTCGCAGCTCGCCGTCGAGTTCGTAGCTGCGATTGCTCAGACGTTCCTGCTCGCTTTCCAGTTCATGCACGGAACTAGCTTCGCGCGCCTCCGCAGTGTCCATATCGCGCAGCAGGTTTTCGAGCCGCGCCGCCTCGATATCCAGGTGCTCTGCCTTACTCGCCAGCACGCTGCGCAGTAATTCGCGCATCTGTTCGCGAAGCTCGGCGTAACGCCGCGCCTTGGAGGCCTGGCGCTTCAGCGAAGCCAGCTGCTTTTCCACTTCGACCAGAATGTCGTGCACGCGGGACAAATTGACCTTGGACGCTTCGAGCTTGGCTTCCGCCAGGCGGCGCTTGGTCTTGTACATGGTGATTCCGGCCGCTTCTTCGATGATCGCGCGGCGATCCATCGGCTTCGAATTCAGAATTTGTCCGATGCGGCCTTGTTCGATGATGGCGTAGCTATCAGGACCAAGTCCCATTCCCATGAAAAGCTCTTGCACATCGCGCAAGCGCGCTACGCGCCCGTTGATCAAGTATTCGCTCTGCCCCGAACGGTACAGCCGCCGGCCCACCACGACCTCCCCGGGTTTCAATGTGATCGCCGGTTTTTCAGCACCGCGTTTTTTCCACGGCTTGCCTTTACCGGCCTCAGCAGGTTCCGCAGTGGCGTTCTCTTCGGGTGCCGCTTCATCTGCAACCAGCTCAACGAACCCGTCCACGACTTTCGTTTCTGGCTCAGGCGGATTGTCCACTATCATCGGTCCAGCGGTTTCAGTCGCCGCGGTAGTATCTTCGTCCGGCGCATCCATCACCTGCGCGACGGCGTTCGCCAAATCGGGATCCACGAGCGTCAAAGTGACTTCCGACAGCCCCATCGGTGGCCGTTTCGCCGTTCCGTTGAAGATGCAATCAGACATGCGCTCGGCGCGCAGCATTTTGTGGCTTTGCTCGCCCAGCACCCAGGAGATCGCGTCCACTACATTCGATTTGCCGCACCCGTTGGGACCCACAATGCAAGTGATCCCCGTGCCGCTGAACGTGATAGGGGTCTTCTCGCAGAAGGACTTAAAGCCCAATAACTCGACCTTACGCAGTTTCAGCACCAGTTCCCTCGCACAGTTCGCTCCCTCGGCTTCGCAGCCTGAAGAAGCTTCAATTTATCGATCTTTCGTCGGAGGTATTTCGAGACAAAAACGCTGGAGGGTCGACTCAATGGCCCTTCCGCCTGGCGCTTACCGGGACGGCGGTTACGGGAATAAAAAGTAGCATGGCAAGCGAGCAGTGTAAAGCAAGCATTTGCTCTGGTATGCACATTCTGTAGCGGCGGCGAACCGTCACGGCCCACCGGGCAGTACGCGGCTTCCCACACCATTGAAACGCTTGCAGCGCGACCGTCAGGATCTAGTCGGCGGCAAATCGCCGTGGCTCCGCTTCCACTAACTGATTCTTGCAGATTGACTTACCGACCCCCCGCAGCCTAGGATGGCGCGAAGTGGAGGCACGATTGCAACAGGACGCCACCCGGAGCTCCGGCAGCATTTTGTCCGCAATCGCGATTTTGGCGCTAATCCTGTTCCTTTCCATCGAAGGATTGCGTCCCCCAGCTCCTAAGCTCGCCGATGCCGGCCCCACGGAATTCTCTGCAGGGCGGGCCCAGGGGATTCTCTACCGTCTCGCAGGTGACGGCGTTCCGCACCCCACCGGCAGCCCCCAAAACGAAGTCGTACGCGGCCGGGTAATCGACGAATTCACCAAGCTCGGTTACCAGCCTAGTGTGCAGCAGGGCTTTGCCTGCGACGAGTACGGCGGCTGTGCCACCGTGAACAACGTAGTCACGCGCCTCGATGGCAGTGAACCCGGCGAAGCTGTTCTTGTGGCCGCGCATTACGATTCCGTGGCGGCTGGTCCCGGTGCCTTCGATGACGGCGCCGGAGTCGCGACGGTTCTCGAATGCGCCCGCGCCTTCAAATCCCTGCCGCAGCCGAAGCATTCGATCATTTTTCTGGTGGACGACGGCGAAGAAGTCGGCCTGCTTGGCGCGCGCGCTTTTGTCAGCCAGCACCCCTGGGCCAAGGAAGTTCGCGTGGCGGTGAATGTGGATAGCCGCGGCACAAGTGGGCCCAGTCTGATGTTTGAAACGGGCGATGCGAATGAATGGGCGTTGCGCGCTTATGCGTCGCGCGCGAGGCGTCCTGCAACCAGTTCGATCTTTTACGAAGCGTACAAACGAATTCCGGTCGACACGGATTTCACTGTCTTCAAAGCCGCTGGATATCAGGGCGTGAATTTCGCCAATATCGGCGGCGTGGTGCACCACCATACGCCGCTCGATAATTTCGCAAACGCGGATTCTTCCACGCTGCAGCATCAGGGAGACAACGCCCTCAGTTCGCTCGAAGCATTCGCCAACCGCGACATCTCCAATCCGCCGCGCACTTCCGCCGTCTATTTCGATGTCTTTGGCCACTGGGTTTTTTCGTGGCCGGCCGCTTTGACGCTGAAAATTGCGATTCTTGCCGCGCTATTCCTGTTCCTGGAAATTTCGTGGCTGATTTACAAGAAGCGTCTCAGCGGCAGCGAATTTCTCTGGGGTTTGTTCGCGTGGTTTGTGGCCATGATCGCCGTGGGAGTTCTGGCGCTCGCGTTCAGCTATATCTTGCGCCGTACGGGCGCGACCGCCAGTCCGTGGGTGGCGCATCCAATTCCGGCGCAGGTCGCTTTTTGGTCGCTGGCCATTGTGGTCGTCTCTTTACTTTCCATCCGATTCGCCGGCCGCGCTAGGTTTCTGGGCCTGTGGGCGGGCGTTTGGACCTGGTGGGCGATCTTTGGTGTAGCGATTGCCTCACGCCATGCAGCCGTCGGTTACACCCTGCAAGCTGCTACGTGCGCTGCGGCGCTCGCGGGATTTCTGCTGATGCTCCGCCCGCAAAATTCATCGCGCGCCGCCACCTTGGCGGTGGTCATACCGCTGGCGGTCGGAGCGACGCTCGGATTTGTGCCAGCGTTGTTGCTCTATCAGACTTTCGGCAATTCGGCGCTGCCAGGGATTGCGCTGCTCGTCGGGCTGCTCTGCACTCCGATGGCTCCTCTGTGCGCCGACGGCAGTCGTTCGCGCGGACTCTCCATGGTGGCGATTCCCGCGTTCGCTGCTGCTGCCACAGTAATCGCCGCATTTGCGGCCGTTGTTGCCCCGGTATTCTCGGCGAAGTCGCCGGAGCACTTGAACCTGGAATACGTCCAGGAAGCAGACTCCGGCCGATCACAATGGGTGGTGTATCCGGCTTCGGGCCGGCTGCCTGAGTCTCTTGGCCTCGCCACAAATTTTCGCCGCCAGGATACTGGTCCCTATCCATGGATTGCCGAGCCGTCATTTGTCGTGAGCGCTCCGCATCTGGATTTGCCTCCGCCGACCTTTACGATCTTGGAGCTTTCCGCAGCTACCGGAAAGCGCATGTACCACGCATTGCTGCGCTCCGAGCGCAGCGCTCCTGAAGCGCTTGTGATGTTCCCGCCGGATTCGGGCATTGAATCGGTGAGCGCGCAGAACGAGCCGGTACAACTCGAAACTGAAAGAAACCGCAGGAATTTCAACGGTTGGTATGTGTTTGACTTTTCCGCGATTCCTGCGAAAGGGATCGAACTCGGTTTCACTCTTCCGGCGGGGAAGGCGGTGGAGGTGTACGCGCTCGATGCGACCTATTCGCTCCCGCTGGAGGGGCTATTCTTGCTGAAGGCTCGTCCGCTTACGGCAGTGCCGTACGGCAGGGGCGACCGCACAATCATCAGCCGCCGCGTGGAATTGCTTCCCTGACTGGGGCGCTGGTCCGCTTCGACTGACGCTACTTCTTCGCTTGAGCGATCACCAGCTTGCCCTGCGCATCTTCGTCGAACTGGATCACGTTCGCGTCTTTCGACTTGCTTCTGCGCTCTTGCTCCTGCCGCGCGGCCTCAGCCACGGTCGTTGGCCGCAACGCCGCCTCCAGTTTCGCCTCCGCCAGCACGTCCTGGTAAGTTGAGTACTTCGACGGCACGAATTCGCCCGGGTTCTTCGAATTCCTGTTCACGACGACATCCGAAGCAGCACTAGCGCTCCCGGAATTCGTTGTGCTGGTGCTGACATTCGTATTCAACGTTGTCGCGTGATTGATCGAACTGCCCCCAGTATTGATGACCCCGCCGGAAAACTGCGCATGAGCCGAGCCTGCGAAAATCAAAACGATCGCTAGAGCGAATACAGTTCTCATAAGCATCCCCGTTTCTGCAGCGCTTCCGAATCCCGGCAGCGCCCCCTCAGCCTGCCCGTAGACTAACTGAGCACATCCTTTTGAAAATGGTACTTTTGGCCTATGGGTACTACATGGGCTTTCTGCGGGCGTGAATAGTACCCGCTCCCGAACGTCGCAGGAATCAGCCGGAACTGCTTGCGCTGGTTGGCTTTTGGTCAGGGGCCCCAGATACCTCCGTTTGCCGCCAGCCAGCGCCTCAGCTACAATCACCGTTTTGGATTGCGGCACAAATGCCAGACATACGTTTGCACAACACGCTTTCGAACCGCCTCGAGCCTCTGCAACCGCTGCACAAAGGCGAAGTCCGCATCTACACTTGCGGCCCGACCGTCTACGACTACGCGCACATCGGGAACTTCCGCACCTTCGTGTTTCAGGACATACTGCGCCGCTTTCTGCATTCGCGCGGCCTTTCCGTCCTGCAAGTGATGAACCTCACCGACGTAGACGACCGCATCATCCAGAATGCGGCCGCGGCCAACGAATCCATCCGCGATTACACCGAAAAATACATTCAGGCGTTTCTCGACGACATGAAGGCGCTGAACCTTGAGATGCCCGAGGAAGTCGTTCGCGCCACCGATCACATCGAGGACATGGTTGATCTGATCCTGCGCCTGCAGGAGAAGGGCATCACCTACGCAAGCGAAGGCTCGGTCTATTACCGCATCTCGAAATTTCCCTCCTACGGCAAGCTTTCAAAAATAGATCTGACGGGGATGAAATCCGGCGCGCGCGTGGATAACGACCGCTACGAAAAAGATGATGCGCGCGATTTCGCGCTTTGGAAAGCTCCCAAGCCGGGCGAACATTTTTGGGAAACGCGCATCGGCCCCGGCCGCCCCGGTTGGCACATTGAATGTTCCGCGATGGCCATGAAATATCTGGGCGAGACGTTGGACATTCACACCGGCGGCATAGATCTCGCGTTCCCGCATCACGAAAATGAAATCGCCGAAAGCGAAGCCGCCACAGGACATCCTTTCGCCAATCTTTGGCTGCACGCCGAACACCTGATCATTGATGGCGAGAAAATGTCGAAGTCGCTCGGGAACTTCTTCACCCTGCGCGATCTTTTTGCGAAAGGCGCAAAGCCTTCGTCCATCCGCTACCTGCTGCTCTCGGTTCCGTATCGCCGGCAGCTCAATTTCACCGCGGACAGCTTGAAGCAAGCCGAAAATTCCGTCGAAAGGCTGCGTAATTTCGTCGCGCGACTGAAGAACGAACAATTCTCCGGCGGCACGAATCCAAAAATGGAAGCGCGCGCGCGGCAGGCGTTAGCTGATTTTGACGCAGGCCTCGCGGACGATTTGAACACGGCCGTCGCGTTGGCCGCGATCTTCGACCTCGTGCGCGACGTGAACACGTCAATGGATCGCCGCGAGTTCCTGCAACAAGATGCGCCCCCCATGGTTGCTGCAATGGAGAGATTTGACGCGATCCTCGCGGTGCTCAATGATAACGACGAAGAGAAGCTCCGTCAGCTCGGCTTCGGCGGTCCAAAACGGCGTCTGACGGCAGAAGAAGTGGAAGCCCTGATCGCCGAGCGCAACGCTGCCAAGAAGCGCCGTGACTTCAAACGCTCCGACGAAATCCGGCAGATGCTTGCGGATTCTGGTATCATTGTAGAGGACACGCGAGACGGCAGTGTCCGCTGGAAGTACAAATGATCATCTCCGCAAAACACGATCTCTCGCTGCACAGCCAGCCCTCTCACGAGCGCCCGAACCTCTACGGCGTTGACTAGGTAAGCTCCTCCAACTTTGCGTACCCAGCATGTACCCGGCGGAAACCGGTGCGCGCGCTGAGCCCAAATCAAATTTCTGGAGGATGCTATGCAAGCCGTTGACGCCAAGGTAGATTCGAAATTGCCGCATCTCGTTACGTCATTGCCCGGTCCCAAGGCGAAGCAACTCGTTGACAGAGATCATCACGTCGTTTCTCCGTCCTACACTCGGGATTACCCGCTTGTAGCCAAGACCGGTCGCGGCGCGATGGTAGAAGACGTCGACGGAAACATCTTTCTCGACTTCGCCGCTGGTATCGCCGTTGTTTCCACCGGTCATTGCCATCCTGAGGTTGTCGCCGCCATCCAGAAGCAAGCCGCCGAATTGATTCACATGTCCGGCACGGATTTTTACTATCCCAGCCTGGTTGAGCTGGCTGAAAAATTGGCCTCGATCGCCCCAGGCAAGGAAGCCAAGCGCGTTTACTTCGGCAACTCCGGTGCCGAGGCCATCGAAGCGGCCATCAAGCTCGTGAAATTTCATACCAAACGCGACAAACTCATCGCGTTCCACGGAGCATTCCACGGACGCACCATGGGCGCACTCTCGCTGACGGCCAGCCGCGCGGTCCAGCGCAAGGGATTTGGCACGCTTCTCTCGGGCGTGTTCCACATGCCCTTTCCAGACACCTATCGCGGAACATACGGCATTCGTCCCGAACACGCTTCTGCCGATTGTCTGTCGTATCTCGAGAACGAACTATTCCGTCGCCGCGTGGATCCCGATGAAGTGGCGGGAATCTTCATCGAGCCGATTCAAGGCGAGGGCGGTTACTTGCCGGCGCCAGCGGAATTCCTGCAAGGCCTGCAGCGCATTTGCCGCAAGCACGGCATCCTGCTTGTTGCCGATGAAGTGCAATCTGGCATGGGGCGCACCGGAAAGTGGTGGGCTTCGGACCACGCGGGCATCGAGCCGGACATCATTTGCACCGCGAAGGGCATCGCATCCGGAATGCCGCTTAGCGCGATCATAGCGCGCGCCAGCATCATGAACTGGACGCCGGGTGCCCACGCTTCAACTTTCGGTGGCAATCCGGTTTGCATCGCGGCTTCGCTCGCAACGATCGGCCTGCTCGAGCGGAGTTACATCGTCAATGCCGCACGCATGGGAGAATTCATCATGCGCCAGACCGCCGATTGGACCGAGCGCCACAAGATCGTCGGCGAAGTGCGCGGCAAGGGTTTGATGATTGGCATCGAGCTGGTGCGCGATAAGAAAACTAAGGAACGCGCCGGCGATCTGCGCAATCGCGTCGTGCAGATGGCGTTCCACAAAGGCTTGCTAGTCCTGGGATCGGGCGACACCACCCTCAGGCTTTGCCCGCCATTGCTCGTGGACGAAGAGCAGGCCAGTTTTGCTTTGCGAACATTGGATGGAATTATCAGCGAAGTCGAACGATCGCTTTAACAGCCAGCGCCAAGGCGGATTTGCACTTGTAGCGCGGCACTTCAGTCCGCCATCGAACGTCGCGGCGACGACGGCTGGCGGTCCAAAGATCGCCGCGACGAAACCAGACCGCTTCACAAATAGCACAGGCTTGCAACCGCGGGCCTGTGCTATTTTCTTTGGCACACACAACGATTCGCGCGCTCGAATTGTGCGAATCGCGTCTTGAAGAAATCCACGCAGGAGGCGATTTGCCCAGTATTCTGGATGTCGGTTGCGGTCCCACGAAATATCCCGGCTCGATTGGCCTGGATATGAACCCCTCCACCGCCGCCGATGTAATCTGCCATCTGGACCGCGGCGGTCTGCCGTTTCGCGACAATTCCTTCGACCACCTCCGCGCCGAACACGTCATCGAGCACGTCGCAGACATCATCGCCACGATGGAAGAATTTCATCGCGTCACGAAACCCGGCGGCACTATCTTTATCGTCACGCCGCATTACACGGACTTCAGCTCTTTCTGCGATCCTACCCATCGCTGGCACCTGAATACCGGCTCGTTCCGCTATTTTTATCCGGGCGGGACACACGGCCGCGATATGTGGTACACCAAAGTAAGAGTGCGGCAGCAGAAGCTCGACGTGAAGCTCCTGAAGCTCTGGCGCGCGATCGGCTTCCAATTCCTGGTGAATCGCAGCCGTTTGTTCCGCCAATTCTGGGAACACTATCTGAGTTTTGTGATTCGCGGCAAGCGGATGGAATTTACATTAGAGGTCATCAAGTAAATCGCAATCATGTTCGCGCGATTAATTTTTTCAATCGTTGATTTTGGCGCTCGCAAGGGGCTGAGCACGCCGCCCGCTGCTGGCTTGGCATCCGAGGGCGAACTTTCCGCAAAACTGCGCGCTCGCCAGACTGGGGTACGCGGCGAAACTTATGCGTACTGGTACCTGCGGCGTCACGGCTACACCCTAGTTGCGCGCAATTTCACGACGCACGGAATCAAAGGGGAGATTGATCTGGTCGGCTACGACGGCTCCGTGCTGGCCTTCGTCGAGGTGAAAACCCGCACGATTCCCGACGCGGCCGCTACAGCGTCTCCGCAAGCAGTGCAGCGCACACCCGAGGACGCCGTGAACTGGGAAAAGCGTCGCAACCTTTCGCGCATGGCCCGGCAATTTCTGCGCGCTCGTCACATCGAAAGCGCCGAATGCCGATTCGATGTTCTGGCGATCGAAACTCGCCCTGGCGTCAAGCCCCTGGTGCGCCTGCACAAAGGCGCATTCGGCGCCGAGCGCACCTAGAACTTGCCCCGCCCGGCTGTGCACAAAAGTCGGCACTCCGCTCATTACTGCGTTTCACGAATCCGTCATCGTAGTACAATAAAACCAGCGAAAAACGCCGAAATTGCCCGTCTCAGTGCCCTAAGGTAGTGCAGTTCGTCGGCCCGAGGAGGAAATGGTTTGCCGGAGCTTCGCAAGGATCCCATCACGGGCCGCTGGGTCATTATTTCCAGCGATCGCAGCAAGCGGCCCATGGATTTCGTGCGGGAGAGCGTGCAGATCAAAGGCTCGCCGAATTGTCCCTTCTGCCCTGGCAACGAAGGCAAGACGCCGCCGGAAATTCTCGCCTACGGGCGCAATGGTAGCGGCAAGAACACTCCCGGCTGGACCGTCCGCGTGGTTCCCAACAAGTTTCCGGCGCTGGGCATCGAAGGCGGCCTCGACCGTGAGGGCGAAGGGCTTTTCGATCGCATGAACGGGATCGGCGCGCACGAAGTGATCATCGAAACTCCCGATCACAAGAACACGCTCGCCACTATCAATGAAAAGGGCGTCGAAGAAGTTTTCTGGGCCTATCGCGATCGCATGCTGGACCTGAAGAACGATCGCCGCTTCCGCTACATCCTGCTTTTCAAAAATCACGGCGAGCCTGCCGGCGCCTCTCTTGAGCACACGCACTCGCAATTGATCGCGTTGCCCATCGTTCCCAAGCGTGTACGCGAAGAAGTGGACAGCTCCAAGCGCTACTACGACGAAAAGGAGCGGTGCATTTTTTGCGACATGATCCGTCAGGAAATCGAAACGAAATCGCGCATGATCCTGGAAAACGAGCACTTCATCGCGCTCGCGCCCTATGCGCCGCGATTCCCGTTCGAAACCTGGATTCTTCCGCGCCAGCACAGCTCGGCCTTCGAAAATATGCCCGCACCGTATTACGCGAGCCTCGCGCGTGTGCTGCGTGATTTCCTAGGACGCCTCGATTCCGCTCTGGCGTTTCCCTCGTACAATTACGTTATCCACACCTCGCCCATCGGCGAGGAAATCAATGACCACTATCATTGGCACATCGAAATGATGCCCAAGCTCACGAAAGTGGCGGGCTTCGAGTGGGGAACCGGTTTCTACATCAATCCCACGCCTCCCGAAGAAGCAGCGCGTTTCCTGCGTGAAGCAAAGTAGAAAGCTGAAACCGGGCGGCACTCGCCTCAAGCCTTCAAGTACCACGGCACATTCACAAGAATAATTCGCTGATTTCCCTTCAATAGCAGCAACGCCTTCAACAACTCCGACCGGTTGTTCTCCAGAAAATAATGCCACCAATGGCTTTCGATCATTTCCGGAATCACCACCGCAATTCTGCGCTCGGGATGCTCCTGCTGCACCTTCAAGACGTGATCAACAATCGGCGTAATCACGAAGCGGTAGGGCGATTCCAACAGAGTCAGCTTCACCGCAGCGAAGCCCGCCGCTTTTGCGGGCTCTTCCACGAGCTCAACCCACTTCCCTTTCAGTTCGTTGTCTTCTCCTTCAGCGCAGACGTGAACCGCCTGCACATCGGGAGAAATCGTCAGCGCCACCTGCAGCGCTTTCTGCGTCAACTTTCCCCAATATTGGACGGGGATGATCACCAGAGGCGGCCGCAACCCGCCCACTTCCAGCGGGTGGGGACACTCCAATTCTTTCTGCACTCGTCCGAAATAGCGGTGCACCGCCATCATCAACGCGAGCAGCGTCGGGATCAGCAGCGCGGTCATCCACGCGCCTTCTATGAATTTCGCCACTAGCACCACCAGCACGGTAATTCCCGTGGCGAATGCTCCCAGCCCGTTCACGAACATGTATCTTCGGAAGCGCGGGCCTCTTACGCGGTGCCAGTGCGCCACCATTCCAGCTTGCGATAGCGTGAAAGCCAGGAAGGCTCCCACCGCATACAGCGGAATTAAACGATTGGTCACACCGCCAAAAATAGTCATTAGCAGTGCCGCGAGGATCGCCAGTACGTAAACGCCTTGCGAGTAAACCAGCCGCCTTCCTCGCAATCGAAAACCATCTGGCAGATACCCGTTGAGCGCGATGGCGCGGCACAGGCGCGGAAAGTCAGCAAACGCGGTATTTGCCGATAAGCACAGCACCACCAGCACGGAGCCAATCGTGATGTAGTAAAAAGGCCCGCGCCCGGCGACCGCGGCGACGATCATCGAAAGTACGCTTTGATAGCCGGTCAGTCCGGGATCGGTGGCGACGATGTGATACGCGCGAACCAAGTACGCGATCCCGCCCAGCATCAGAATTAATAGCGCTATGATCGCGGTCAACGTGCGTTGCGCCGTTTGTACTTTGGGTTCGCGAAACGCGCGCACGCCGTTGCTTACCGCCTCCACGCCAGTCATGGCCGTGCAGCCGCTCGAAAATGACTGCAGTAGGAGCCAAGCGCCCGCAGCCGCCATCACCGGATGCGCGGCCGCGGGCGGCATCTGCACTGCAACCGGATGTCCTCCGGCGATCATCGACTTGAACACGCCCCATGCGATCGTCACCAGCAGGCTGCCGATGAAGATGTATGTCGGGACCATGAAGAAAATTCCGGCTTGCCGCATTCCGCGTAGATTTATCACGGTGATGAACACCAAGATCAGGAGGCAAAAAAGCAACGTATGAGGTAGCAGTTGTGGCCACGCCGACACCAGCGCGCCCACGCCGGCGGAGATACCCACCGCGACCGTCAGAATGTAATCGATCATCAGCGCCGCGGCGGCCAGCAGCCCCGCAAAAGTGCCCAGATTTTCCGAAGCGACAGTGTAGGAGCCACCGCCTCCCGGATACGCCGCTATCGTTTGGCGGTAAGAAAAATAAACGATCGCCAGCAGGATGATGATGCTGGCGCTGATGGGAACGATATAGGCGATTCCCGCCGCACCCAGCGGAATCAGCAAGGTGAGCGCCGCTTCAGGGCCGTAAGCCGCCGAACTGAGTGCATCCAGACCGAAGATCGGGATGCCGGGGCCGGTTCCCAATTCTTCGGCGCGCTCGTCCCAGGTAGGAAGCGGCTTGCCGAACAAGATGTCCCGAATTGTCATCGGCCGGCGTCTCCTCATTCGGCAGGCAGGAGGGCGATGCTCCAGCTCCAGGCCCGATCCAATGGGTGGACAGCTTAGTTCGTGACTGGTTCAAAAGAAACGGAAAATCATTGCGTGTAAGTACGGAGATTCCCGCCGTCCGGTTATGTGAAATCAAGTATGGATTAGAATCGCGCTGAGGGCTAAACTTCCGCCGTTCGACAGCCAAAAAAGGAGAAGTCCATGGCAGCCCAGGAAACCAAGAAGTGCGCACACCCAATTTGTACGTGTCAGGTCACTTCGGAGAAGTATTGCAGCCCGCAGTGCGAGGCGATGGAAGAAACCTCGGATGTGGATTGCAAATGCCCTCATTCGACTTGCACGGGCAGAACGGAATACGCGGCCCACGCTTGATCAGCAACGATGTGCGCCGCTGTATCACCCCGAGGCTTTGCTACGATTGGGGTGTGCTCTTACGTCTAGCTGGCCCGCCGGTAGAATCGCCCGTCGCAGTCTTCGCAACGAAAGGGCCGCAGCAGCACCGCACGGAACACCAGATCAATCATTCCGTGACGGTGGGAACGATGTACGTACTTGCTTCCGCAACGAGGGCAAAGCTTCGGTACCCGTAGGGCATGAGGATTTGTCGAAATCAGTTCTTTCATACCGCACCAGCAAATTCGATCACGCCATCCTGCGGATCGCGTGGTAGACAACCAACAGCACAACAGATCCTATCACCGCTACCAACAAGCTGTACAAATTCACTCCCGTTACGCCGGGAGCTCCGAAGCGATTGAATAACCATCCGCCCACGAGCGCGCCAATGATCCCCAGCACGATATCCAGCACGATGCCTTCGCCGCTCTTATTCACGATCTTACTTCCGATGAAACCAGCGATCAAACCCAGTACGATCCAGGCCAGAATCGACATGTAAGTTTTCTCCTTTGAATTCGGACCCGGCGCATCCACACACTCATTAAGCGGACACGTGACGCGGACTATACGTCGAGGGAATTACCGACGACCATACAGCGAAGCCTGTAGTGACGGACCTGACCTCTGTACTGGCTGTACGCGCGCACCTGCTCAAGGCCATGAAAACGTGCTGGTTATGGTGAAGCCAAGTCGCGGCGCATCGATCGCCGCCTCAACCATCCAGCCCACTGCAGTTACGGCTTGACGACCAGCGTCAGGAAGTTCGGCATCGTTTGCGTCTGCCCCTGGAACGTGATCGTTAATGTGAGGTTGTAAGTTCCCGGCGGAGTCGCTCCGTTCGGTCCCTTTGGAAGGCCGCCGCAGGCGGCCGTGCCCATCGCGACCAGCATCAAGACCGCGAACGTCAACGCCACACGGCGATTCCGTTGCATCACCCACGCAATGCCGCCCAACGCGAGCGACAAAAGCAGCATCGCGATTCCGCCAAAAGGCCAACTTCCCGGCACGTTCGGCGCGAATCCCGTATTGGTCGCACCCTGGCAAAATGTTTGAACCCCGAACGCGACTTCAATCGGTTTTCCCGTCAGCGTAATCGAGCTGGGAATTACATTGCACGTAATTGTCGGTGTAGATGGCAAGCAACCGAGTTGTACCGTGCCGGTCACGTCCGGTGCTCCGGTAATTTGCAATCCAAAAAATGCCGTGCCGCCCGGTGTGGCCGTACCGGTCGCGGATCCTCCGGGGGGAATCGTAATGATTACCGGCGAATTGTTGCCTGTGCCATTCAACGAGACGAGCTGCGGGCTTCCCGTGGCATTGTCCGCGATACTAAGGATCGCGACGAGCTCTCCGGTGGCCGTCGGCGTAAACGTCACTCCGATCGTGCAACTGGCATTCGCCGCCAAAGTACCGGTGGGATTGCAAGCGTTCGTACCGCTCGCGAGAGCATAGCTGCTACTGCTCCCACCGGTAATCGAGAAGCTGGTGAATGTAACGGGTCCGGTGCCAGTGTTCGTCACCGTCACGTTTTGCGCTGGGCTGGTCGAATTCACCGTTTGCGAAGCAAATGTCAGTGACGTGGGGGACACTGTGACGGTCGCCGGCCCATTCGTCGCTGTTCCCGTCAACGTCACCGTTTGCGGACTGCCAGTCGCGTTGTCGGTGAAAGTAATCGCGCCGGTGCGCGTCCCCGCAGCGGTAGGTTTAAATGCAATCTGGAAAGTGCACGTAGCAGCATCCACCGCAATACTCGGGCACTGCGCTGTCGTGGCTCCCGAAAAATCGCCAGTCGTCGCGATACTGGTGAAAGTGACGCTCACGTTTCCGTTGTTCGAGACCGTCACCGTCTGCGTCGCGCTGGTCGTCCCGACAACCTGGCTTGCGAACGTCAATGACGTCGGCGAAATCACAATCGACCCGAGCGGAGCCGTGCCGGTGCCACTCAAAGCCACCGTCTGCGGACTCCCAGTCGCATTATCCGACACATTTAGAGTAGCCGTCCGCGTCCCGGTCGCCTGAGGCGTGAACAACACGTTGATTGTGCAGCTGGATTTAGCTGCCAGCGTGCCGGTCGGGCTGCACATACTTCCAGAAGTTGGCAACGGAACCGAGAAGTCTTCCGCGTCGGGTCCCGCAGTTGCGAATCCACTGAAATTCACGGTCGTTGTGCCGTTGTTCGTGACGGTCACACTGAGCGGCGCGCTGGTAGTCAGCACTGTCTGCGAAGCAAACGTCAAACTCGGGGGCGCGACCGTCACTCCCGATGTTGCCTGTGCGGGAATGGATTGCGCCACAACGACGTGCGGATGCACGGAAGGCGCCGGGTCCGATGCCGGCCCGGTGGTGTCCAGGAAAATCGCTTCGAACGGCGAAACCATGTACCCGGATTCGTTGCCTTGCAGTGTGCCGGTCAGCGTGAAATGCCCCGACGCGTTCACTGCGTACGTGAAGGTGCCCAGCGACTGGTCGAAGAAAAGATCGCCGCCGGGGTGGGTTTCGTCGTCCAGGGGAGTGAAGCTGCTCGAGGCTCCAATCATGGCGATGCCCGAAAACTCGCTCTCGGTGCCCGACAACGCCTCTTGCGGTCCAAAAAATAAATTGTCGTTCGCAAACGGCGTGGCGGAGAACGGCGCGCCGGTTTGCGGCTGGATCGGCCCGAATTCAACGGAGCTGTCCGTCCCCAGCACGAACCCGGTGTCCGGTTTTGTCAGGTAGATGATCAGATTGGTGTTGATGGTGCCCGGGCTCATCGTTCCTCGCCCGTTCGCCGCGATAGCCAATACCGCCGTCTGCGCCCGGCCGATCGTCACTGTACCTTGATCGTTCGTGTCCAGCGTAATATTCACGGTGGGCGAGGTTCCCGGTGTTACCGTCAAAAGTGCAACATTCGCCGACGTTCCACCTGCGTCGCCGCCCGTCACGCTCAGTATGTCCGGCCCGGCCAGCGAAGCATTCGAGAACGATCCAGGGCTGGATTGCTTCACCGCCGTTCCGGCCAGCAGGACATTGGTGGCACGCGCATCCAGCGTCATGTGCGCCACTTCGTTCGCCGAAATTTGGTACACCACCACGCTGGATGGCGTTTTGTTCACGGTCAGCGTAAGCAAGCTGCGGCCGTTGCTGTCTGGAGTTGTGTAAGTCCCTGTTATCGTTGTAATGCTTCCCGTGCTGCCATTGAGGTTCGTATCGGCGGTGCCCGACGTGACGGCATTGGCGGCATTGAGCGTGGTCAAACCCAGTTCCGCCACGCGATTGCCCGCGGGATCCTGACCGGTATTATCGTAAACGTAGGTTCCCGCAAATGCAGCGTTGTTGAACGAAGTTGGGTCTTGCAGTTGCAGTGTGCCGGCGTAGAGGTCACCTGAACCGCTATCGTCGGTGAACGAAGCCATGTTCGCCTTCGTCGCCACGCCGTTGACAATGTTGCCCACCGAGAACGCGAAGATTCCCGGGGTCTGCCCTGCAGGAGTGATGCTCATCACGCCGCGATTATCCGCGCCAATTACGTACACACCGG
>Ga0307478_10001235_pt1 | contig 22788 bp, 20 predicted proteins | sample atmos_gasesECM4C_2_FD_203713 | JGI IMG/M metagenome (GOLD analysis project Ga0307478, IMG submission 203713) | Hardwood forest soil microbial communities from Morgan-Monroe State Forest, Indiana, United States - atmos_gasesECM4C_05 | ecosystem: Environmental > Terrestrial > Soil > Temperate... | reverse complement strand
ATGGAGCCGTTGGCGCGGATGATGTAGATGTCTTTCTTATTCGCCATTTCGGTGGGGCCGCCAGCCTGGCGAAGATAGGTGCGCGCGCTCATTCCGGGCATATAAGTCAATGCGGCGGAGTTGTACACCTGCCCTGTCACGACGACAAAATTCGGCTTTTTCGGAATGGTGAGCATATCGCCGGCTCGCAGCTCGATGTCGTTCACCGTGTTTTCCCACTTCTCGATGTGGTCCGAAATATTGATCACCAGCCGCCCGCTGGCAGGTTGTTTTCGCAAAGTGGCGAGAAGCTGGTCCTGCTGCTGGCTGACGCTGGCCAGGAGAGCCGCTTGATCGGTGGCGGAAGCCCCGACCGGAAATTTGGTATTCTGCCCGGCCATCTCCACTTGCTGAATCAGTTGCAACCTGCTCTTCTGCGCGATTTGACGAACCTGAACGCGCTCAAGCACCGATCCTTCGGGATAAGCCATCGGACGGAATCCGCCAGCCCGCTTCAGCAAAGTGCTCAACTTTTCTCCTTCTTCGATTCCGTAGGTGCCAGGATAGAGGACTTCGCCTTTGACGATCATCGAAGTCCCCACATCCTTCCACCCGGAGAGTTGACGAATGGTCAACACGTCATTGGCTTTCAGTGGAAAATCCATCGTATGGTCCCCGGCCAGGGCTTTAGCGATCGCCAGCGTGGCATGTTGTACTCGGACCTGTTCGCCATTCTCGACAATGTAGCTGGTGATGTCGGCCTCGCTCGTAACCGCGCTGCGCTTGAAGCCGCCAGCCATGCGGACCAGGCCCGAAGCGGTCATTCCGTCGCTGAGTGGATACTCCCCTGGCCTGAGGACTTCGCCGTAAATCGAGACTTTGGGTGCGTCAATTTCGTATCGGCCGAAGATGCGAATGGTGTCAAACGGTTCGAGAGCTATGGGATCCTCTCCGCCCAGCACATCGCCTAGTTTGAAATCGATCACCTTCGGTCGATAATCCGGCGGTGTGAGCCGGATAATTTCGGCATGCTCCGCCGGTTCGGGGAGAAGGTCCTGATAGGAGCGCAGGACTTCCGCAATCTCCATACCCGCGTGATAGGAATATTTTCCCGGCCTGAAAACGTGGCCTTGCAAATAAATCGTGCTGTCGCTGTAAGGAAGGATTGGAGAAACCGTCACTCGGTCGCCATCCTGCACCAAAAAGTCTCCTAGTGCTTGACGAAGGGCGGCAGGGTTCACGTCGGCATTGTCGGGAACATTCACGCTAAGCATCACGCGCTTTTCGTGGGCTTCAATACGCTCCACTTTAATCTGCCGCAGCGCTGCCGAAACCAGCAGGCCCCCGGCGAGATCGAGCACTTCGGCCAATCCCTTCTCGTTGCGCAATTCGTAGATCGCCGGCCGCTTCACCATGCCGGCCACTGTGATCTGCGCGCCGCTCGAAGGCACCAGGATGCTGTCGCCGGGCTGCAACCGGGCCAGATCGAAAAGCATGCCCTTCAAGATCAGGTCGTAGAGATCAATTTCCCCCACCAGTTGATTGCCGCGAAAGTGACGCAGAATTCGCAACGATCCCTGCAGGGTTGGCCCCTTGGCGGCGAACAAGGCATTCAGGGGCGTGGACAAAGAGCTGAGATCATAAGCGCCCGGCTGAGCAACATCGCCCACAACGTACACTCGCACAGTTCTCAGCCGGGTAAGAGAAATATCGATACGGGCGTTCTTGAATTGTCCGCTCAGCGCCTGCTGAATCATCCGCTGGGCTGCGGCCACAGTCTGCCCTGCGACCATCACCCCTCCTGCTTCAGGCAAGGCGATCTCGCCGCCTCGGTCGACGGTCACTTTGATCCTTTGCGAAACGCTGCCCCACAGGTTGATGAACAGACCATCGCCGGGTCCTAGGATGTAGTCGGGACCAGCGGGCATGTCCATCGGAAGAAGATCGGTGTTGCCTGTTCCATGGATGAAGATACTGGCTCCAAAGCGTTGCAGCCTCGTCTCCTGGCTGGGAAACTGGCGGTACAAGTCCTTGGTTGATTGCAGGCCGGGGTAAGGGTTTTTGAGGCTGTTGGTTGCCGGTTGATTTTGATCTCGAGGGGGAGGACGATTCCCCGTCCGCCGCTCGGGTTGCCGCCTGAGATTGCCGGATTCCTGATCTTCTAGGTTTAAGCGGTCACGATTTTCAGAACCGGGGAACTCCCGGTTGTCAGGATTGACCGATTCGTGGTCCTGCGGATTGGAGGAGTTGCGTGGGTTCGCGCCGTTCCCTTCCCGATTGTCGGGATTGTTATATTCGCTATCGTCGGTGCCGCCGGCCCTATGAGTACGCTGGCCGCCGCGATCGTCGTTAGATTCCGCATCGCGATTTTCCTGATCGCTGTTGCCGCCATCGCTCGCATTCTGCTTCTGTATCTCGCGCGCCGCCAGCGCGCGAACGCTGCGATCCTCTCGAATCATTTGAAACAAAGATTCGTCGTCGAGATCATCCGGATCGATCGTTCTTCCCTGCCCGTAGGCTTTCTGCACAACGTCATCTTTGACTGGCTGCAGCAGCTTGGGATCTTGCCGCAGCGCGGAAATAATATCGTCGGCCGAAAGCGAGGACGAGGACGAGGAAGACCCAGCTTGAGGAGAATTTGCGTTGTCCTCATCCTGCGCCCACCCCGGAGCACACAAACCCACAAATAAAATCAGCCCGAGACCAAGACAACGCCTGTATGTCGATCTTCTCTTTGTCACTCTAATTTCGCGCTGGTGCAGGGCCATGAGTCGGCGAGGGTCCGAACTGCGTGCTACCAGCAGGGCTCAATGTCGGATTCGTCAATCTCTACTGCTACTGCCCGCCGTAGAATTTCAATGGATACCACCAGCCGTGGGCCATCCTTGCGCCGAATCAGAATTCCCTCGAGACCAGCCATCGAGCCGCAACGTATGCGCACGCGCCTACCCACTTGCAGAAATGGGTGCGGGTGTATTCGTACGCAACCTTCCATTCCTTGCTGAAAGCATTCAATCTCGCGATTCGCTAGTGGCGTTGGTTTTCCTTTTGCGCCCACCATATCGACTACGCCTGGAATCTCCAGCACACGCACCCGGTCTCGCAACGCGAGGTGGACGAAGACGTAGCTGGGAAATAGAGCCATCTCGATCTCTTTGCGACGATCCTTCCACCGCCGCAGGGAGCGATAGACAGGAAGAAAGCCGCGAATTTTCCTTTGCGACATCATCTCCGCCACGCGCTTTTCGTGGTGCGCCCAGGTGTAAACGGCGTACCAGTTTTGCTCGGCGAACTCAGGCACCAGTCCTGGCTCGAGCCCTTCCGAATTGGCCGCGATTAGTTCCATGGATTTGCCTTCGGCTGCAGCTTCGCCACCTTGCTTACAGGAGCAATTTCAGATAAGAATCTTAGTTTCAATTACTTGCTGCAACTTCTCAGCGTTTATCAAATTACCGAACGACTTAGTGGACCACGGCGTCACTCTCGTTGCAGTGAGGGTTGCCGCGTAACGCGTTCAAGATTCCTTCTTCCGAACTTTCCACCCGCATCGACTTGATATCTGTGACCGCCCAAAAGAATTCGCCCATGTTCCGCTCGGGAGCTAACGCTAGAATTCTCGCTTGCGGGTTGTGAGCCAGAAGCTCACTGCAAATGGCAGGCCGTTCGTCGAGCTTCTCCGCAAAGATGATGATGAAATCTGGCTTGCACGCAACCATCGCATTCACGATATTGTCATCCCCTGCCACCTCTCCGGCTAGTTCCATGTCGGGCTGATCCGAGATCGTTGCGAGCACGAGATCGCGCATGAGGCGAGGATGATTAGCGATCAATACTCGAATTTTTTCCATACAGACACTCCACGGACCAGATGGAATGAACGAGTATCGCGGATGAGAAGACTAAGAGGAAGGATCAATTCTGTCCGCGAGGGTTGGTCCTTAGAACAGTACATAGGTAGTATCGAGTTTCCATTTGCGTGACCGGTATCGTTCCATCGGCAGTACCCAGCTTGTACTTAACGACCGGCGATGCCGTGCACAACCGTTCCCGCACTGGGAACAAGGTAGTACAGCGTGCAGAATGGGAATTGAGCTTCTCGTCAACTACCTCGGAAGAAATTGAAGGGTCTTAAACCGGCAATCCTTCCGTTCGACACATCTCTACTACTGCCAAACGGTCGGTCGCACCCAGCTTGCGCAACATGTGGTGAACGTGATTACGTACCGTCTGCTCCGCCAATCGCAGTCGAGATGCGATCTCCTTGTTCGTCATCCCTCGACCCAGCAGGAAAACGAGTTGCTGCTCGCGATTGGTCAGTCCCAGGTTGCACTTTACTTTGAAGGTAGGTATCTGATTCCAATTCCCGGCCACTTGCTGGAATAGGCAACTGCACAATTCTACCGGGCACACCGCTTGGCCTTTCACGACCGCCAGCACCGCCGCGATTATTTCAATCGAAGGAGCGTCTTCCAGAACGTAACCCGCTGCACCCTCGCGAACCGCTTGCAGAAAGTTTTGCGGCTCTTCATCCATTCCGATCAGCACTACCTTTATCTTCGGAACACTGCGCCGCACCTGTCGAATGAATTGCAGATGCGGTACATCCGCGGTAAACGAATCAAAAAGCAGCACGCGCGGAGCGGCGATCGCGATCTCATCCGCCAGCGCGGGAGAAAAGGGACGAGCTCCCACCACTGCGATCTCATTTTTCTTGTCGAGTATTCTGGTCAGAGACTCTCGCAAAAGACGGTTTTCGGCAACTAAGAAGACAGAGATTCGTTCTGCGGATCCGACTACCATTCAACTCCAATTGAGGCAAGTATGCCGATAAAGCCCTGCGTTCACGCTCAGCGAGCTATCCGCAGAATCGGCGGTTCCGCTGTAACCAGATGAAAACTACTGAAGGTACGTGCCCAATTCGCGAGGACTCTCAAACTCTATCGTGGCCAAATAAGGTTGTCTATGAATTGGGCAGTACATGTCGGATTTTCTGCCCACTTGTGGTGCCAGTTTGGTCCGTCCCGGAACAATCTCGTTTCTGCAATGTGAATGTGAAAAAGCCGGAGGTCAGTACGTTTAATTGGGACGGTCTAATGATACGGACAATTACTCCTCAATTCGCCGTCCGTCGACCGCATCGATCCCGTAGAAAAGAAAATTCAGTCTGCAATTCTGAAACAAGCGCCGGCGTGGCCGATGCCGAAGCCGTTTTCGCGCAAGTCGAAGCACAAGAAGAGAAGAAATGATTCATCTGGGGATGACCGCCTCTTTTGACTAGCTCGGGGCACGCTCTCGGCTGCCCGCTCGAGCGAAGCTCTACGATTTCAGCGCAGTCAGCGAAACTCGTCCGCTGATGGTAAAATCCTGTAGTCAACCCCATCCGCTGCGGAATGCGAAGCAGCGGGTTCCTTCCTTGTCGGGACGTGGCTCAGCCTGGTAGAGCACTCGCTTGGGGTGCGAGGGGTCGGCAGTTCAAATCTGCCCGTCCCGACCAATCTGTTACTGATGTCTAACATGGAAGCATACCTGCAAGGGTTGCTCCTCACACGTAAAGTCCACCGAAAATCGGTCTCGGCAAATCTTGTTTGAGGCCAGTCCGCTCCTCACGGTGTCCGATCCGAAGCCCGGTGTCATGTAGTACCTCACGTGGTGCAAGGAACGGGGCAATTGCAATTGCACGTTGTCCAATAAATTGATACGACTCTCAGCGTTCTACCGAAGTGTCGGTATCAAGCTGGACGGTATCCCGAAGCCGAAGTTCGTGACTCGGACGCCAGAGATTTATTCCATTAGCGCCGGCGGGCAAGTTCCTCTGCAACTCGCACCACAGGTCAGGCAATTGGTGTTACAGCTCAGGGTGGGGCTCACGCCGCCTGCCATCGCATCCAATGTGGGTTCATCCAGGTTCCGCAGAGTCATTTTCTTAAGTTCGAGTTTCTTAGTCTTTTTCAATTTAGCCTCCTTAGAGCTTTGTAGACGGCAGGCCAAAGTACAAGACGAATGTTAGTACCAGATAAGCAACCGGTCAACGTAAATTCATAGCGCTCCTTGCGAATAGCAAAGGCTACTCTATTAGCAACAGAGAGCCCGTAAGGGAAGATTCCTCACGCCCTCCCAACTTCAGAGGTCCAGAATTCAAATGGTCAGCACTTGACGCAGGTAGCTGTACGCACGTGATGCAGGTCTTTTAACTGTACACAATTTGTCACACAGGTGATACAACCGCCTGTCATCGCTCCAGCGTGGAAATGTTTAGCACTTACTTGTGGCCGCGATGACTGGTCAAGGCAATTCACGATGATGGAGGTGTAGGGAACGTGCAGAGACGAGTTCCCGCTACAGCCGGTCCTCGGCGTGACCAGCCTCCGCCTGAGTGGTAATATCTCAAGCCATAATGACCAAGGAGCAGCAAAGTAAGAAACCACTGGAATTGTCCCATTCGCACTTCTTCGCTCTCCGAACTCCTTTGTTGCCAATCGAGGAGCTAACCGCATGGAGAAGAAGTGCTCACGTGGTTTTGCTAAACTTCAGACATAAAGCCTCCATCCGTCAACGATAGACGAACCTTGGCGCATTCGCCTAATATTCACCCATGGCACGAACGAGCCATGGTGTCAAAGCGACGGCCCTACTTGACTATGAAGCCAACAGAAGTCACCTCCGGGGTGCGAGGGGTCGGCAGTTTCAAATCTGCCCGTCCCGACCAATCTTGAAATAGTTCACTCCTGTCGATTTCGCGAACCGACGAATGGATCGTGGTATAAGATCATTCGCCTGGGATTCCTTGATTCCCACGGTTGCGATCGAACCAGGGCATGGCCAAGAAAAAGACGCAAGGTTCCAAACCGGGGGCTGTGACAATTAAGGCCGTGGCTCAACATGTGGGGCTGACTCCCGGGACAGTCTCGGTCGTCCTCAACCATTCTCCCTCAGCTCGCTCGATTCCGCAGGAAACCCAGGAGCGCATCCATGCCGCCGCGAAAGAACTTAACTATCACCCTAATTTTTTCGCCCGGACCTTGCGCAACAAGCGGACCTTCACCATCGGGGTCATTGCGGAGGAGATCGGCGATTCCTACGGGTCCGCTGTCATCAGCGGTATCGAAGCCTATCTGAAGAAGATGGATTATTTCTTCCTGACGGTGGTTCATCGCCACGATGAACAGTTGTTGGGCAAGTACTCTCAGCTTTTGCTGCAAAGAGGCGTCGAGGGATTCATCACGGTAGACACGACTATTCAAGACGTCCCGTCTCTGCCGACGGTTGCGGTTGCGGGACATAAAAAGGTTAAAGGTGTCACGAATATAGTGCTCGATCATATACAAGCGGCTAAGCTGGCTCTGAATTATCTGGTGGGATTGGGCCACAGCCGTATCGCTTTCATGAAGGGCAGCCGGTTCAGTTCGGACTCGAAAGAACGCTGGAATTCAATCTGCGAGGTCGCGCAGCAAATGGGCTTGCCCATTGATCCGGAATTGACAGTGCAGATTGAGATCGACGATTCGACGCCGTTCCTCGGCTACCCGTACGCGAAACAGCTGCTGGCCCGCAACAAGCCCTTTACCGCTCTGTTTGCCTACAACGATATCTCCGCGCTCGGCGCCATTCGCGCACTGCAGGAGTATGGTCTGCGAGTTCCGCAGGATGTATCTATCGTCGGCTTTGATGACATTCCGAGTGCGGCCTTTAACATTCCCTCTCTCACTACCGTTCGCCAGCCGCTTGTCCGCATGGGTCAAGTGGCCGCGGAAACTCTGCTGGAGAGAATCAACGGAAAGGACGATTACCCGTCCACGATCGCGATCGAACCGGAGCTGGTAGTCCGTGAATCGACTGCTGCGGTTCCGCGAAGCTAGGAGGAGTGCGTTGCATGAGATGTGAACTGCGCCCCAGCCGCCTTCGATGAGTCTCTCTCGCTTGCCGCCGGCCCATGATTCTGCAGACCCTGATTCTTCGCGAGCTTTAACCATCGCTGCTAACATCGCATTTGTTCCCATCGGAATCGTAACGGTGTTGCTCGGGCCGCTGTTGCCAATGCTTTCCACCAGATGGTCAATGAATTACGCGCAGGCGGGATCGCTTTTTACGGTTCAATTTCTTTCCTCGACCGCGTTCGTGGCGCTTTCAGGGATCTGTACTTCGCGCTGGGGATTCCGTTTTCCTATCAAAGCGGGTCTCCTCGCCATGGCCATGGGCGTGGCAGTTTTGCCTTTTAGTGCGAGATGGCCGGGCGTTTTGTGTATCGCCGTCTACGGTGCAGGCGTCGGACTCGCGAGCCCAGCAGGGAACTTGCTGGTCGCCGCAGCAAATCCATCCCGCCGAGGCGCGGCTCTCAACGTGCTGAATTTTTCCTGGAGTGCGGGAGCGGTCGCCTGTCCGTTCCTGGTGGCATTTGCGGCCCGCCGCAATCAAGTGAACCTTCTGCTCGCTTTTTTCGCTGGGCTCCTATTCATCGTGTTTCTCGGCATCGCGGCCATGAGTTCTAAAGTTGTCGAACCTCACGCCGTTAGGTCGGAGAGCGCAGAAAGTCAGCGGCGCATCGATTGGACGAGCGCGTCCGTCCTATTATTCGCGGCGATTTTCTTTCTCTACCTGGGACTGGAGAATTCTGTCGGCGGCTGGATCGCCTCTTATGCAAAAACCTTGAGTGTTCGCTCGCTCGACCTTGCCTTGATGACCCCCTCTTTTTTTTATTTCGCTTTGATGATAGGAAGATGGTTTGCTGCGCTGCTGCTGCGTAGGGTCAAAGAGGTTACCCTCGCTCGCGCCGGACTCTTTACGGCCTGCGTAGGAATGGTGTGCCTGCTGCTAGCCAATTCTCTGCTCCAAATATTTGTAGGCGCTGGGCTCGCTGGAATCGGGCTGGCCTCGATCTATCCGATTGCGATATCGCTCATGTCTCAACACTTCAGACAATCCGCGTCTGCGGTGAGTTCCCTTGTGTTCACAGTAGCAAACGGTGGCGGCGCCAGTTTGCCGTGGCTGGTCGGCTATACCTCCAACCGGCTCAGTAGTTTGAGAATGGGGATGGTGATCCCCTTGGTCGCTGGCTTGTCGATGTTGATTTTATTTTCGAAAAAGCGGATCGCCGAGCACGAACCCGCTGCGCTGGAGTCTTGAGATCAACACTGACGGAAGATTGAGCCCGATACGCCATCGCGCTGATATTTAACAAGGAGTACGGCGATGCAAAGAGCAATACAAATCGTCTTTACCTTGCTGATAGGTCTGCTGACAGCTGCGGCAGCGCAGACTGCCGATCCAGTGAATGCCGGGGCGTCGCCCGCGTTCGCCCGGGTGAAGCGCTTGCAGCATGGCATCAACGCCAGCGAGTGGTTCGCTCAGGTGTATGACAAGCGCGGATACACGAAGGAGCATTTTCACGATTGGACTACTGCCGAAGACATTGCGCTAATCAAATCGATGGGCTTCGATCACGTGCGCCTCAGCGTGAATCCGCAGCCGATGATGGATGCGCGGGAGCCGAACAAAATTCCCGCGGATTATCTGGCGGAGCTGGACGCGGCCGTGAAAATGATTTTGGATCGCGGGCTGGCGGGCGTAATCGATATGCACCCAGACAGCGACTTTAAGGCGCGGCTCGCCAAAGATGACGATTTTGTCGAGCGCTTCGCCGATTTCTGGCGGGCGGTGGCGCAGCACTATTCGACCTGGGATGTGGATCGAGTGTTTCTGGAGATTCTGAACGAACCTGAGTTCGCCGACCGTTATCGCTGGATGGGAGTGCAGGCAAAATTGGCGGCGGCGATTCGCGAAGGCTCGCCCACGCTCACCATCATTGCGTCGGGAGCCCGCTGGTCCAATGACGATGAGTTGGTTTTTCAGGAGCCGCTGCACGATTCGAACGTAATTTACACCTTTCATTTTTATGAGCCGCACATCTTCACTCACCAAGGGGCGACGTGGGGTTCGTATTACTGGCAATGGTTGCGGGGAGTGCCATACCCATCGACGGTCGAGGGTGCAGAGCGGGCGGCCGTGCTCGAGCCGAACGAGGTGAATCGTCTGCAGGTGATCCGTTACGGACTCGACCACTGGGATGCCGCGCGGATTGCGGCCGAGGTGAAACAGGCCGCGGCATGGGCACAGCGGCGCGGAGTTCCGCTGATCTGCAACGAGTTTGGTGTGTACCGCGCCTATAGCGATCCGCGTGATCGTGACGCCTGGTTGCACGACGCCCGCACCGCCTTCGAACAGAACGGAATCGGCTGGACGCTGTGGGACTACTCGGGTTCGTTTGGCGTGGTCACGAAATCGGATGGGAAGGCGGGTGTGGATAGTGGAGCGCTGAAGGCGCTGGGGTTGAAGTAAGCGCCATTGATCCCCTTCATCAAGCAAGGGCCTAAAAGCGAGCTACTGGCCGAGACGAATGGACCCAACACCAACTCGGAACTTCTTATTTCTTGCCTGCCTACCCCCAGCCCGCTAGTCGGGGTTCTAGTCTCCGCGATTCGGTTCCATGACTCGCATCAGACTCAAGGCGAGCAAAGTATGGAATACGCGGTCAGCCACATATCGGCTGAAAGCATCCGGTGAAAGCAACCCATGCGCGAGGTTGTTCCTCAGATTCAAGCCTCTCTTGTCTACGTAGACCACCTCTAGATATCGCCATAGGTTCTCCGTTAGAACCGATCGCATTTGCTCATCGCGGAGAACTTCGTTCATGCTCCTTGCGTCCATAACGCCCGGGTGGCCTTTGACCGTCTTAAGGGTAGGCCGCCCCAAGTGGCCTAGGAAGTTCCGAAGAATATCCTCGACTTGAGGAACGAGTACATAAATCGCCTTGACGAAATCTTCCCGTTCGTAGGCGAGCAGGCCATCTCGGAGCAAGCCATTTCGGGTTTGCTCAAAGAGCGGAGATTGGCATAAGAAGTCTAGAACGTTCTCAGTGGTTGGGGCATATTTCTCCTTGAGCCTCGCCAGCGTGCGGGCTAGGAACGGCTGATAAAAACCTACCGTTTCAGCCAACTGCTTATGTAACCTCCCGTCCGGATCCTCGTCCAACGATCCGACTCGCGCAGTCGTATGGCCGTCGCCCGCGATTATGCTAATTGGGATTATGCTCATCAGAGGCGCATCAACACGTATCCGCTCCAGAAGCTTTCTCGCGTCATTGGCTTTCGGAACGAAGTAAGTTGCAATTCGACCGAGAGCGGCATTCAGATCATCTGTTCCGATGAGTTTTTCAACAAGTTTTGCAATCGCTTCCTGCTCTTCCTGCGTTACCTCAACCTGAACCGAAACCTCTTTCAGGTCGGTGCCAATGTTCTTGCCCTTTTCCGCCGACATCAACTGAAGCTTCTCTGCTTCGGTCTTTAGGCCTTCCTGTTCATAGCGTTCAATCACCGGCTGCAACCAGGCCATCGCCATCATTGGGTTCGCCTGGCCAGCCAAGAATTTGAAAGCACCTCCATATGTCTTGATGACTCGCTCAACGTTTGGCCTGTCGCTGTGTCGGTGATAGTGCTGCGCGAGTCTTTCCGCCGCGGCCTAAGCACCCCATGGATCGAGGCCGTGATAAACGCCGGTCTCCGACATCGTTGTGTCGGACGTTTTCGCCAGCATCACTTCTAGGCTCGCGACGATGCGGCACTCCTGCTCCGGGCTGACGAATTTCTGGCCGTACAGCTTGTCAAATAGGAAGAGCCACGTTCCCGCGAGTTGGGGTTGTGCGATCCTCTCATAGAACTCAAACATGAATTCCACGACGCGCTTGGTACGATCGACGTCGTTTATCAGGAGCGAGAGGTCTAGTGCCCGCCCCAGCCACTGAATTCCAATGACCTCCATCGGGTAGAGCTTCTCGTCGGCCGCCTTTAGATAAGAATCAATGGCAGTCCGAGCGTAATCTGCGCTTGCCCTCTCCCTCGTAATGGTGCGCTTCAGATCCCAAACCAGATCGGAGTACCTAGCCTGCATCACCGGGTGACTGCAGGTCCTGGCCTGTTCTTCCCAATGGGCCACAGTGTGAGCGTCCAAGGCCTTGACGTCGGGCGAAAAGATGTCGGTATCGTCAGCTCTCTTGGCCGACATCATGGGCGCAAAATAGGTACCCCAGACGCTCTTCTTGCCCTGACCCTCAAGGAAGAGAAAAGCCGACCACTCCGCGATGAAACCCTTCCAGTCCTCGTCATTCAGATCGCCCTGGCCCTTGCGAACGGCATGCAGCGCATCAGCGATCTCCACTTCCATATAAGGTTCAGTGCGTTGCCCAAAGCTCGACAGCACCTTCTTAACCCACTCCGGGACCTTCACAAAGTTCGTCGTCAATTCTGTAGCCATACGACCCTCTCTTCAAAATTGGGCGAGCTCACGGTTATTATATTCGCCTTTTATTCCCTTTAAGAAAAATAAATAAATATATGGAGTTAGTCTGCAGTACTTGTGGCAGGCGTCTGAGTTACAGCAGTATATCCCCATGCTTCTTTGCTGGGTTCTTATGCCGCCTGTTTTCGAGCCTGGCCAGCGCTTGGGATCAACGTCTTATGGCCGTGCTTTTTAAGCATTGAATACGATGCGAATAAGATGTAATATCAGCGCATGGTTAACGTAGCCGAGGACATCCACTCCTTTACTACCTTCAAGCGCAATTCGTCCGACCTGATGAGGCGTATGAAAAAGACAGGGCGGCCGCTTGTGCTTACGATCAATGGCAAAGCAGAAGCTGTGGTTCTTGATCCAATCGTTTACCAGCAAGTGGCTGAACACCTCGATGCGATCGCCAGAATTCGACGCGGTCTGGCCCAGGCCAAGAGAGGGGAGGGACAGACGGTGGATGAAGTATTCGATGAACTGGAAAGAGAGCCCTGAGCGCTGCGACACGTTATCGCGTCATGGTCACGCCGGAAGCCGAGGCTGATCTTCGCGACATCTACCGTTACATTCGGGACTGTGCTCCGCGAGCCGCGACGCAGTGGAGCGTTAGCGCACGCGCCAGTATTAAGGCGCTTTCCCACTTTCCCGAACGCTGTCCCCTCGCCCCTGAAAGCACTTACTTCGATGTGCCCATCCGTCAGATGTTGCTGGGCGCCGGCAATCGCGGAACCTATCGGGTTCTGTTTGTAATCGTAGATAAATCCGTACAAGTCATCCATGTTCGTCACGGATCCATGCTTCCGCTGGGATCGGAAGAATCTCGCGAAGATTAAATCCAGCCGCGCATGGGATTCCAGCAGCGCCATCGGGAGATTTTACAGCGGAATATTCCCATGCTTCTTCGGCGGGTTCTTGTCCCGCTTGTTCTCCAGCATGGCCAGCGCCTGAATCAGCTTCTTCCGCGTCTCGTGCGGCTGGATGATGGCATCGACAAAGCCGCGGTCGGCGGCTACGTAGGGACTGGCGAAGCGGTCGCGGAATTCTTCCACTCGGGCCTGGCGTACTTCTTGCCGTTCGTGGGCGTCTTTGACTTGATCTAGTTCGCGCTTGTAAACAATATCCACCGCGCCTTCGGGTCCCATGACTGCGATCTCCGCCGTAGGCCACGCATAGTTCACATCGGTGCGAATGTGTTTGGAGGCCATGACGCAATAGGCGCCGCCGTAGGCTTTGCGCGTAATCACGGTGATCTTGGGCACGGTGGCTTCGGCGAAGGCGTAGAGCAGTTTCGCGCCGTGCTTGATGATGCCGCCGTATTCCTGCGCGGTGCCGGGGAGAAATCCCGGGACATCTTCAAAGGTGATCAGCGGGATGTTGAAGCAGTCACAGAAGCGGACGAAGCGCGCGCCTTTCACCGACGCGTTGATGTCCAGCGTGCCGGCAAGCATGGCCGGCTGGTTGGCCACAATGCCCACGGAGCGGCCGTCCAGGCGGGCGAATCCGACAACAATGTTTTTCGCGTAGTGCTCCTGCACTTCGAAAAAATAAGCGTCATCGACCACCGCGTGGATTACATCCTTCATGTCGTAGGGCAAGTTCGATTGCGCGGGGACGATCTTGTCGAGCGCCGCATCGGTTCTATCGACCGGATCGGTGCACACCTTGCGCGGCGGGTCGTCGAGGTTATTCGACGGCACAAAGCTCAGCAACTCGCGCACCATCGACAAACACTCGGCATCGTCGTGCGCCAGGAAGTGCGCTACGCCTGAGGTTTCGTTGTGGGTGACGGCGCCGCCGAGCTGCTCCTTGGTGACTTCTTCCATGGTCACGGTCTTGATGACGTCGGGTCCGGTGATGAACATATAGGACGTTTTGTTGACCATGAGAACGAAGTCGGTGATGGCCGGCGAATAGACCGCACCACCGGCGCAGGGACCCATGATCGCCGAGATTTGCGGGACGACTCCGCTGTAGAGCGTGTTGCGCAGAAAAATATCGGCATATCCGGCGAGCGACGCTACGCCTTCCTGAATGCGCGCGCCTCCGGAATCGTTGAGTCCGATGACGGGCGCGCCCATCTTCGCGGCGAGGTCCATAATCTTGACGATCTTTCCGGCATTCGTCTCCGAGAGCGAGCCGCCAAAGACAGTGAAATCCTGCGCGAAGACGTAGACCAGTCGGCCTTCGATGCGGCCATAGCCGGTGACAAAGCCGTCGCCATAGGGCTTTTGCTCAGCCATGCCGAAGTCGCTGCAGCGGTGCGTGATCAGTTTGTCGGTCTCTTCGAAGGTTCCTTCATCGAGCAGAAACTCGATGCGCTCGCGGGCCGACATTTTGCCTTCCTTGTGCTGGCGCTCGCGGCGCTTGGCGCCGCCGCCTTCTTCGGCAAGTTGATTGCGCTTTTTCAGTTCCGCAAGTTTTTCTTCAAGATTCATGGCGGGAGAATTATAGCGGGTGGGCTGGCCGCCGATTCTATTTTGAAGCTAGGATGAAGCCATGCGGAAGGCGATCGTTGCCATCGGTGGCGGAAGAATCAGAATTCTGAAGAGCTGGAGACAGTGCCCTATTCCATGGTCGAGCCCAACTGCTGGTAGCGATATTTCTTTTTCTTCCCATCCCAGTAAATGACAGAAGAGGTCTGTTCGCCTTCGCCTTGCTCTTCCATGTAGATGCCGAGAACCGTCTTGTTTTTCAACGCCAGCCGTTTCATGGTGAGGACTTTGAAAGGCAGATTGATCATCAGGAATTTTGGTTTCTCTTTATCGGAGCGCCACGCTTCAGGGCCTACGCCCTCAACGATCAACAGCGAGACTCCCTTACGCTCCGGTTCATCGGAGGCGAAAGTGGAAGTGACCTTCACGTCGCCGAAGCCCATAAAACTGTTGTAGGGATCGATCACGTGAAAGCCATACTCGGCCTGGTCGGCCATGGGATTCTTGCAACGGGCCGCGACCACCAGGTCGTCCACGCCGTCGCCATCAAGGTCGCCGACGAACTGCGGAGGTCCACCCAGCAGCGAGCAATTGTCGCCAAACTCTTTGTGAATGTACTCATCGGTCACGGCGGGCACAGGCGACTTGGCGCGCGCCGGCGGCGGAGGGGGCTGCTTTTTGTCGGCAGCGAATAACGACGCAGCCGAGATCGTCAGCAAGGCGAGCAAGAAGCAACGGGAAAGGATTCGGGAGTACGGCATGTCCTCACTTTAATCCTGCGACTCGCAGCGCGGTAGAGACACAGATGGTGACAGGTCACCAAAGTAACCACTATTTGCGGAAGTGTTCCCACCCCTCAGCGGCCAATTTACGCCTAGCGCCGTTTTTGCTGATCACGAAGATCGTTCGCCCTCGGGTGATCTCGCCGATCATCGTGATCGGCACGCCAACCATGCGGAATGGGACTTGCTTGCCGCGCGGCGCAGTGAACAGCAACTCGTAGTCTTCTCCGCCGTGTAGCGCAAACTCAAGACTGACTTCCCGCGAGGGCTTCCCCGCGCTGGCGCGGGGGATGGCGTCGGGGAGTATCTCGGCGCCTACGCCGCTCTCTTCGCAGATGTGCGCGAGATCGGTGGATAGGCCGTCGCTGGTGTCGATCATGGCGGACGCCAGTCCTTTCTCGCGCAGCATACGGCCTAACTCGATGCGCGGCTCGGGTCGAAAATGCCTCGGATAATCCAGCGGGTTCAGCTTTCTTTTTGGCTTCTTACTCATTTCCGCAACTGCGGCCGCCGACCCTCCGAGTTCGCCGCTGACGTAAATGCCGTCCCCCGGCCGTGCCCCTGACCGAAGCACGGACTTTCCCTTAGACACGGTCCCGAGGACGACGATGTCGGCCAGAATTCCATCGGGCGACTGCGCTGTGTCGCCGCCTGCGAGGGTTACTCCGTATCGCTTCGCTAGGGTGAGCAGGCCTCGAGTAAAGCCCTCAACCCAGCCCTTCGGCAGGCCGTGCGGAAGTGCCAGCGAGAGGAACGCCGCCACTGGCTCTCCGCCCATTGCGGCGACATCGCTCAAGCCGCGCGCCAGGCAGCGATGCCCAACCGACTCCGCCGAATGCCAATCCCGCCGGAAATGGATTCCTTCCAGGGAGAAGTCGGTCGTGACTAATACGTCGTTTTGCTTCGGTTGTTTACTACTTCCCCCGTCCTGCGGCTGCAGCCGCAGGACGGCGCAATCATCCCCCATGCCGGTCATGACGGCGGCATTGATCGTAGACTTCGCCAGGCGGCGAATTTTCGCAATCAACGCTTTTTCGGGAATCTCCACGGCAACCACTATAAGCGACCCACGCGGCCTCGCGTGAAGCGCCGGACTCGGCTCTTCGGCTCGTTTGTGCCAGAGGCTCGATTCCCGCGCCAGACGGCGCGTTCCAGCGCGTTTGTCCGCCCATGCCTGTATGGTCCTTCCGGTCAATAGGTTAGCTGGTCATCTGATCCGGTCACCGGCACGACACGGCCAAACGATTACCCTGCCTAAAGTAACTTTCGACATCCCCTTCCGGTCGTTGACAGGGGGAACCCAGTTTGCTACCTTTTACCAGTCATTCACAACCCACTGGACTAAGCAAAAGCCCGTAGCTTCTGGATGCGCGGAATTTGGCATCCAAGAAGGCCGGATAAGAAGCGGCTTATGGCTTGGGCTTTGGGTTTCCGTAAGCAGCAGGGCACGTTAGAACATTCCATTCCCAAGATGGGAAGCGTGGCCCGAAAAATCAGGTTGTCCGATCAGGCTTTCTGCAACCTCAGAACTTGCCTGGAGTTCCGGCCCTGATCATTCAAAGCGGCAGAAGGAAGGCATTTGCAAAAGCGTTTCTACATATTATTTGTGGCTCGCGGGGACGATGGGCAGCTTCGCAAAATCTCCATCCCACTTCATTATCTATATGTATTCGTAATCGGCGCCGCAATCGGCTTCCTAAGCCTTACAGGCATCGCCTCTTCTTATACCCGGATGTTGTTGAAGGTCTCGCGCTACAACGAACTGCGCACGGAAAAAGAGCAACTGAAAGACCGCTATTCCCGGCTGGAAGAGGTCGCCAAAGAGCGCGACGTACAAGTGGCTTCTCTGGGTTCGATTGCCAGCGAGGTCTCCGCGCTTTACGGATTGAAGTCCGAACCTACGCTGGTGACTGCCTCTCAGCAGCAGATTCATGATGCCGACGTCAGCTCTTCGCTCGATCAGTTGGGCGCGCTGCGCAATTCGGCTCTTACCGGCGCTACCAGCGTTGGCATCAGCCTGGGCATGACTCGCAATGCGACGACTGCCGACTGGTACCGGGCGAACTCCGCTCCGAACCTGTGGCCAGTGGAAGGTCAGGTAACTGGCAGCTTCGGTGAGCGCATCGATCCGTTCAATGGCGAAGGCGCGTTCCACAGCGGCGTCGACATCAGCAGCAACTACGGGCATGCGGTCATCGCGCCGGCGGATGGCGTGATCACCTTCGCCGACTTCATGGGCGGATACGGCAAGGCCATCATGATGGACCACGGCCACGGCATCTCCACCCGCTACGGACATCTTTCCGGCTTCGCGGTTACGCCGGGGCAACACATTCACCGTGGCGATACCATTGGCTATGTCGGACTCAGTGGCCGCTCCACCGGACCGCATCTTCACTATGAAGTACGCATCAATGACACACCGGTGAACCCGTACAAATACCTCCGCATCACGGTCGCACACAGCGGCGATTTCCAGACGGGCAGCTAGGGAACGTCAATTCTCAGCGCCCGATCGTTCCGGTTCGCTGGTCTTACGCTTGCGTTCTTTCCCCTCGCTCAGCTACGTTCTAGACTGAGAACTGCCCATGACCAGTTTCTTCCGCTCGGTGCGCGAGGACGTTGCTGCGGTCTTCGAGTCCGATCCCGCGGCCCGCTCTTACTTTGAGGTTCTCTTCCTTTATCCCGGCTTGCACGCCGTGTGGTTTCATCACTTGAGCCATTGGCTGTGGGCCCACGGCATGCGGTTCCTTGCGAGGCTTAACTCGCAATTCGCGCGTGTGCTCACTGGGATTGAGATTCATCCCGGAGCCGAACTCGGGCGCCGTCTCTTCATCGATCACGGCACGGGCACGGTGATCGGCGAGACGGCCGTCGTAGGTGACGACGTCACGCTTTATCAGGGTGTAACACTAGGAGGCACCGGCAAAGAGAAAGGCAAGCGCCATCCCACCATCGGCAACAATGTCTCGATCGGCTCCGGCGCTAAGATCCTCGGCAACATCACCATTGGAGACAATTGCCGCGTAGGCGCAGGCTCGGTTGTGCTGCGAAGCGTGCCGGCCAATTCCACGATTGTAGGCGTGCCCGGACACATCGTTCTGCGCGACGGCAAGCGTGTAGTCATCACCGATCCCAAGGACATTCGCGACCCGCTCTCCGATGTAATTATCAAGCTGGCTGGCGAAGTACAAGAATTGCGCCAGAAATTTCGGCATCACTCACACGCGGCGCTTGGCGCGGAGCCTGACCGGACGATCGACGAAGGCACACTGACCCCGAATATCGCTCCGGAAGAGCTGTTTCAGGATGACTACCAGATTTGAGGCGGGATTGGTTACTTGGGGCCGGACGCCATCCAGCCCGTGTGCTCCAATACCTTAGTGCGGTAAGGGGGTGCACGCATTGCTGTAGCATTCTGTCATTATGATTCGGAACGGAACGAAGGCTGGTAGTAAGGCCCGTAAATCGCTGAAAACTTTAGCTAGCTAGAAATCCGACCAAATTGGGTAACGTCCATTGCGGTGTCAGGTGCTGTGATTGGATCCAGGTGCCATATGCGATCGAGAATTCTTTGCACTCTCCTGACGATCGCCATGGCGGCGACAGCAGCAGCCCAATTCGAAACCCGGTCCACCGCCCATGCACAGTCCCATTCCGCCTCCGTCGCGGTTGGGGATTTCAACGGTGACGGCAACCTAGACTTCGCCGACGCGAACAGCAGCTTGCAGGTATTTCTAGGCAACGGCGACGGAACGTTTCGGCCGCACGGCAACTACCTCGATAATACTGGCGTTATCTTTGTCGTAGCCGCGGACTTCAATAACGACCACAAGTTGGATTTGGCAGTGGCCGACCTCAACGGGCTCTTCGTATTAATCGGAAATGGCGATGGCACATTCCAGGCTCCCGTAGCCTATGCGACAGCATGCATCCCTCTCTCTGTTGGCACTGGGGACTTCAATGGCGACCACAACCTAGATTTACTGGTAACTTACAGCGGATGCCAACTACATCAGCGTATTTCTAGGCAACGGGGATGGCACATTCCAACCGACTCCGGTCAATACCACACCCTCCATCCCACCTGCCCCGCCAGCAATTGGCGACTTTAACCGAGACGGAAAGCTCGACCTCGCGTTGCCCGAACAGTTCGGCAATACAAGCCAGATTGAGATTCTACTCGGCAACGGGAACGGGAGCTTCACGCTAGGTGCCACTTACCCTGTCGGCGTTTTTCCAGAATCCGCTGCTGTGGCCGACTTCCGGGGGAACGGCAGGTTGGACATTGCTGTAGCCTCGCTCATTGGTCTCACCGATGTCCTCCTCGGCAATGGGGATGGGACTTTTCAGGCGGCGGAAACTGCTGCAAGAACACCTGATGCCGTCTGGGTGGTGACGGCGGACCTAAATGGTGACGGGAAAGCTGACATGGCGGTCGCCTCGCATGGCCTGCCTCCAGGTGTCACCGTGATTCTAGGCAAAGGCGACGGCACGTTCGAACCGCCCGTCTACTACCCGTTCGGGTCGGACGACGAATCCGTGGCGGTGGGTGATTTCAATGGCGACCAAAAGACGGACATCATGATTCCTGATGACCGCTTTGCGGATGTAATCGTGGCGCTCAATACAGGTACGGTAAGCTTCTCCCCGAATACCCAGTTGCAGTTTCCCTCCCAACTAATAGGAACGACCAGCGCAGCTCAGACCGTCACTCTCACCAATACCGGCAACACCGCCCTATCGATCTCTTCGATGACTGCGCACGGTCCGTTCCACGCGAGCAACACCTGCGGGTCAAGCGTAGCGGCGGGAGCGAACTGCACGATCAACGTGTCATTCAAACCGAGCACCGAGGGTGGCCTGCTAGGAGATGTTTCCATTGTCGATAGCGCGTCCTCGAAACCGCAGGTGATCGCACTCACTGGATCGGGGACTATCGTCAGCTTTTCGCCGAACGCACTGAGCTTCCCGCCGCAAAAAGTAGGTACAACTAGTCCACCGCGGACAGTAACGATGATCAATCACGGCACGACCGCGCTGGCCATCAAGCTAATCTACACCGGCGGCGCTAGCGCGAATCCATTCTCCGAGACCAACAACTGTCCGGCATCGCTTAACGCGGGTGCAAGCTGCAAGATTTCGGTAACATTCGCACCGAAAAAGACCGGCGCACACATAGCCCGCCTCAACGCCGAGGACAACGGCGGCGGCAGTCCGCAGGGCATCCCTCTTAGCGGGACGGGGAATTAGCGCCGCACCTACTGCCGCAACCCCATCCAACTCTCCGAAACCACCAGCGAGTTCCCCGGGTTGTGCGGGTCATACTTTACCGACGTGGGCAGTCCCAGCCGGCAGGAATGCAGGTTGATCCACTGGCGCAGGTAAGTGACGTCTTGCGAGCACTCGTACGAAACGCCCGCAACGTCATATTTATAAATGAGCAGGACGGCGGCGTGGTGGCCGTTGGCGGGAGCCATTTCCTGCACGTCGATGACGGTGCCGTCGGTGATGCGGCCGATGCCGTCGAGCCAGGTGCGGCGCTCGCGTTCGAGGTCTGCCGGGCCTTTGGGCTTGCGCCGCAAAAACGCATATGCGCCGGCGGCAATCGCGCCGCTTACAACCACAACCGAATAGAAGCTGAGCGAATCCATACCGAAGGTGAGAGACGCATAGGCGGCGAACTGCCAATGGCGTTTTCGTTACCAGCATATGACGGAAGCGGCGTTAGCGGAAGTGGGTGAAGAGTTACTGAGGGTCCGGGGCTGTGGAAAATCGAAGCCCTTGACTTTCACCGGCGACTGGCCGGTTCATTTCTGAGTGCAAACAAAGTCTCGCGCAATCCCGCCGAAGTTGCCCTCTGATACCAACCCGAACTGATCGTCGTGATGGGTCTTCTTGCTGACTACGAGTTTGCCACTGTGGTCGCGAGAGTAAAGCCATTCGGAGTTCGCAACCACGCTCGACAGCCCGCTGCCGCTGGCGCAGTTGAAGCGAACCCGGGCACGCAGTTCCACAAAAGGACCGCCTTGCGGAAGCTTTGTCGGCTCTTTGTATTCCACGCGGATCCATGCGGTGCGCAGACCGTTCTTATGGGAAGTGACCGAGCTAACCAAAATCTGATCGCCGCTGGGAGTAGCGCCGATCTGCCGCCAGTCACCGGCGGCCAAAGCCACCACTCCCACGAGCAGGATTGGGGCCAGCACCACCGCAATGATGATGAGTAAACCCTTCTTTACAGCAGCTGGGGGAGCAGGCATAAAGAGCGCAGAGACACTTTGGGGTAAAAACCGATTTCTGTCAACTGTCGCTTGGACCAGCTTGGGGCGTACCTCACTCCACTGCTACCGCCTAATAAGTCCGGATACAACCGGCGAATCGTCTGGTATCGTGGTTTGCGGCGGAGGATCAATTCACATGCCTCAAGCGGAAACACTTCATACGACAACAATTACGTCAGCCATTGGCCCGCTCTTTCTGGCCGCTTCTTCGCATGGATTGGTTGCGCTGGAATTCGATGCCCGACTGCCGGGGCAGCAATCGATCCGCTCCAACCCGCGCGATCTTCGCGATGAGAAGAAGGGCCTTACTTTCGAGGAATCCGCTCGCGTAATGCAGCCGTATCTGACTGAGCTGGAAGAATATTTTGCCGGCGAGCGGCACGAATTCAGTTTTCCACTAGACCTTCGCGGTACGGATTTTCAACTAGCCTGCTGGCGAGCGCTGCTGGCGATTCCTTATGGCGAGACGCGCAGCTATGCCGACATTGCCCGCGCCGTAGGTAAGCCGAATGCGTTCCGCGCCGTAGGCATGGCTAACAATCGCAATCCCATCGCGATCGTCGTCCCGTGCCATCGCGTGATCGCCTCCGACGGCGGCCTCTGTGGCTACGGTGGCGGGCTCGACGTAAAACGCAAACTGCTCGAACTCGAAGGCGCGCTCAGCGGAACGCTCGCGGCGTAGAGTAGATGGGTTTGTCATCCTGAGAGAGCGCGTTCTTTGCGCGAACGAAGGATCCGGGCGAGCCGCGCGAAGTGGCGCGTTCTTGGCGCCACAATAATCGCGTGTCTGGCTCGCTTCCTTACAACATCACAACACTTTGACCTCTTCCAACAGCTCCGCGCTGCAAAAGGCCGGCCTCTTCTATCTCGTCTTCGTAATGTTTTCCTACACCACCGGCGGCCCTTTCGGCCTCGAGGACATGGTCACAACCTCAGGCCCCGGGATGACTCTGATCTACCTGCTGGTGCTGCCATTTT
>Ga0307478_10001233_pt1 | contig 22791 bp, 17 predicted proteins | sample atmos_gasesECM4C_2_FD_203713 | JGI IMG/M metagenome (GOLD analysis project Ga0307478, IMG submission 203713) | Hardwood forest soil microbial communities from Morgan-Monroe State Forest, Indiana, United States - atmos_gasesECM4C_05 | ecosystem: Environmental > Terrestrial > Soil > Temperate... | reverse complement strand
CCATGAAGGCCGCGTCGGGATAAGTGGAAGGCTCTTGCTTCTTTAAAGTGACCAGATAGCTCGCCACATCCTCGGCATCTTGCGGTGAAAGACGCAGACTGGGCATGACCGTCATGTTTTGCACTTGGAGTTCATGCCCGTCGTTCGGACACCGCGTGTGCTCCAAATCAAAAACGTAGGGCAAGCCCTTCTTTGCGTAGTCTTGCGGGCCAATGTCTTTCTTCTCGTACATGCAGTAAGGACGAGTGCGCTCGCGCGCGTTGTGCACCCAGCGGACGAGATAATCGTAGTTATCTTTCTCTCCGACGCGCGTGAGATTCGCCGCAAAGCTTCCCCCTTCCATCTGGTCGCCTTCGCGAATCGAGTGGCACGCCAGACAGCCGCGCGTTTCGAACAATTCCTTTCCATGCGTTGCGCTCCCCAGCTTGTGTTTGGGCACCGGATCTGCCAACGCGGATTGCCACAGATAGGCTGAAATAGCCTTGATCTGGTCGTCGTTCAAACGAAAGTTCGGCATCTTGGTCGTTGCTCGGAAGTCGCTCGGCTTTTTCAGCCAAACAGGAATCCAGTTCTTGTTGAGCTTCAGCCGTACGTCCTTGAGATTTGGGCCGACTTTCTTTTCGTCTTGGAGCAGGCTCTTCGTTGTGCGGTCGAACTGGACGAGGCGCAGGTCCAGTTTGCTGTTGGTGACTTTCAGCGCGACGGCCTGATCGTTCAAGTGATTGGCTTCTTCGTTACTCTCGGCGGCGTCGGCCTGTTTCATCAAATAGGCCGCTTGCTTCAGATTCTCCGTTTTCTCCTGGTCGATCTGTTTGATTTGCTGCGCGACCGAGAGCAAGTCTTCGGGCTCCTTGTCGTACCCTTCATAGCGATGACATCCCATGCAACCGCGTTGACGGAAGAGGTCTTTGCCCTCATTAAGCGTCGAGCCGACGTCGTTCATCGCCAGCACCATGTCCGCAGCGTGACACGTCTGACAGCCAGCTTCTACATTTCCTTTCGGGAATAGCGGCCACAGCCAGTGCTCGTAGGTCCCGTGGGCTTTCTCGAGGCTCGTCGTTGCGCGGCCATTGCCCTGGTGACAAGGTGAGCACCCGAACTTTTCCGGATCATGCGTCTTCAAAAGCTCGGGCTCGCGATGAGTGGTGAACGCCCGTGCGTATTCGTCTGGCTTTTTACCTTTCACCGACATCGAAGCCACCGTCAGCTTGACTGGCTCGCGAATGCCCATGTGGCAGGACTCGCAGCGGTCTACGATGTTCGCTTCCGGCACATTGATCTGTTGAATTTTCGGGCTCCACGCCTCGGTCTTGTCGACCAGGCCCGTAATCTGCGCGGGAGTCAAGCTAACCATGTGGTCCGAAACGTAAGCATCCAACTTTGCTTTCTGCTCGTTGACAGGCTTGATCAACTCGCCGAGTTCCGCGCTCAGCGCGGTGCGCTCATTTCGCAGGTCGTTGTAGGTTTTCTCGAGATGTGGATAGTCGTACGTTTTGCTGCTGCCGTCGGGGTAATTGACAGTTGTTATTTTCTGCTCATACTTCGCAAGGTCGTTCTGTTTGCTCTGCTTGGAAGAAGCGCTGGTCTCCGTCTCAATGGCGTAGGTCGAGGCGCTTACGTACGCCCGCCGGTCCGTAAAGGTATTCTGTACGGCTAGGATTTGCGCGCCGAGGTCGCGCAGCTTTTCATTGATCTCTTTGATCCGAGGAGCCGCATCTCGGCTTGCCTTGTCGTACGCTTGCTTGAGGGCCAGATACTCCGGATTGTCCTTGACCTCTTTTTCTGACGCGTCCGACTGCGAATGCGCATTTTTCAAAAACTCCGAATAACGCACTTTCCATTCATTTTGAAACGCTTTCCACGGACGCTGCCCGAAATCCTCGTCCCACAAAGCCCAGAACAACGTGGCCATCAAAACCAGCATGGCCACAAGGTAATGCGGCGCAAGCGATTTGCTGACTACCGGATCGTCTTCGGGAATGGGCTTGTCAGGCACCACTTCCTCCTAAACGTTGAACCACGGCGTAATCCACACATATTTAATGTGGAACGCCAACCGCAGCAGCATTTTGATAGGCAACCCAATCATGGTGATGAAGAAAACCATCAGAATGGAGTACTGCAGCAAACTCATCCGCTTGTAATTCTTCGGGTTGTACCGCCGGAAAAGCGCGTGCACCACCAAACCGCCAGCCACAAAAAACCCCCCAACCACGGCCGCGCCAAAAACTCCCTTAGCCCAGTTCGAGGTAATCCCGAAGAGATCTGGCAGGTCGCGGTTCACTTCATAAATCAGCCGATTGTGGTCCCAAGTCTGTCCCGGCCAGAACCACTGCCATCCTGGTCCCCGAATGAACGTGCCGATCGTAATCATCGAAACCCATAAAACAATGAACCCAAAAAGAAAAGTTCCAATCGCAAACTTGCGCTGCTTCCACGTGTAATAACCCGCGCCCAGCGGGTTCGTATCTATATAAGGAATCACCATCAGCCCAAAGATGATGAGTGTAGGCATCACCACCCCTGCGATCCACGGATCGAAATACACCAGCATTTCCTGCAAACCCAGGAAATACCACGGCGCCTTCGCCGGGTTCATGGTCAGATTGGGATTCGCTGGCTCTTCCAAAGGCGCATTCAAGGTGATGGACCAAATCATCAAAATAATCGTGACGATGATGGCCGCTAGGAACTCCACACGCAGCAGAAAAGGCCAAACGTGTACTTCTTTTTGCCACCCCGGCTTGAACGGCCAGGCCTTGCGATGATGCGTCTTGGCCAGCGTAGGGTCGGCTTCCAACTGTTCGATCAGCGAGTCGTTCGCTTTCGCTTGCCGCCAAGCAAGGTAAATATAAAAAGCGAGCAGCGGAATCATGGCCACGATCGGCACATTGTCAGGCGCGGAGATGATTTCCCACACTTGTTTCCAATCCATGGCTATTTCCGCGCCTCCTTTACCTCAGAGTCGAGGATCACTTGTGCCGGGCCCGAAATCCCGCCGTCCTTGCGCACGCGCCAGAAGTGGAGAACCATAAAAATGGAAGCGATGATGGGAATGCCGATACAGTGCCAGATGTAAGACCGCAGCAGCGCGTTGGCATCGACGATCGAGCCGCCGAGCAAACCGAAACGTACGTCATTGTACGGAGTCATGCTGAGATAATTGCTGAACGGGCCTTCATGTCCCAGCAGCGGCGTCGCCCGCGCCATGTTGGTTCCCACGGTGACGGCCCAGAAGCCAAGCTGATCGTCCGGCAACAAATATCCGGTAAAGGAAAGCAAAAGCGTCAGCACCAGCAGAATGACCCCGACGTTCCAGTTAAACTCGCGCGGCTTTTTGTACGAACCGGTGAGAAACACACGGAACATGTGCAGCTCGACGGCGATCACCATGAGGTGCGCCGCCCAGCGGTGCATGTTGCGCAGCAGCCTGCCAAACGGGACGTCGTGCTCAAGATAAAGCACGTCGCGGAAAGCCTGCACCTTGCTCGGGTGGTAGTAAAACATCAGCAGCGTGCCGGTGAAGGTGAGCACCAAGAATAAATAAAAGGTAATCCCGCCCATCCCCCACGTGTAGCTGTAACGCACCGAATCGCGATTGATTTTCGCGGGATGCAAATGTAAAAAAACATTCGAAAGCACGCCCAGCGCGCGATTACGCGGCGTGTCATCGTGCTTGTGGCGAAATATCGAAGTGTAGACCTGAGTTTTCGTCGGACTCTTCAGCGTCTCCAGCGATTCTTTCGCTTTGGCCGGGAGATCTGTCTTGAGCGATTCGAAATCTTCTTTGACACCTGTTTTGATCGTATCGACCAGGCCGGTCGACTTCCCGTTTTTGCCGTTCGAGTTTTTCTCTTCAGGCATTGCTTGTACTCCCGTTTCCTTCCCGCTCGAACCGTTCTCTTTATTTCGTCACTTCCTTATTTCGTTTCCCCGCGTGCCTCTTTTCGCTGCTCTCTTTCACTGCCCTGGTCTTTACACGTTTAGATACGATCCCGGGTCGCTGAAGTGGCTCGGCTGTCCTTTGGGCCATTCGAACAACTGTGAAACATCCACCACAATCTGCCCATCCGGCGCCAACTCCACCCGCGCACGGTCCATGGGACGCGGGGCCGGCCCCTCGAAATTAATCCCTTCGCTGTCGTAACCGCTGCCGTGACACGGACACTTGAATTTGTTCTCGCTGGCTTTCCAATCCGGAGTGCAACCCAGATGCGTGCAGCGCGCGTAAATCACAAACATGCGGTCTGGAGTGCGGTCCACCCAGATGCGGTACTTCTGCTGCCATTTTGTATCGACACCAAGAGCGTAGTCGGAGGGATACCCGATTTTGAAAACGGTCGGAGGTTCAAAAAGTGTGCGTGGAAGAAAAAATCGAAGAAAGGCGATAAACCAAGCCCCCAGAAAACCGGCCACCGCGCACCAAACCAAACTTCGCCGCCGCTCGTTCATTCCGCCAGCTGATGGGCCCACAGTCGGCACACCCGCTGCCGGCGCGGCCTTGGAGGTACCGACAGCAGGCGTGCCCACAAACTTTGCAGCTTCGCCTCCACCAGCAGCAGGCGTCTTCGCTGCATCCGGTTTCGGATTGGCCGAACTAGATTCCGGGCCCGCCATGCATTACCTCCTGGATAGACTATGGTCGAACTATTCGGCGGCCGCGACGGATGCCGCCACTTCCCTCCCCTGAATTTGTTCCCAGTGGCAGATAGAAATACAGTGAAGCCGCAAAGATTTCTCTAAGCTCATGGCTGCGATAAATTGATCTGCAGAACGACGCTTCCACCGCGCGGACAAACGACCAGAGCAGGAACACGCCATTGCGCGCCTAATAATGTCTGAATCACTCGTTGGAACACACGGCCAGGGCATGGCCTGTGGAAGCGTCTTTGGCCCGCCGAATTTGGAGAGCGTATAAGCGATACATCGTGAGGTCCCTACCATTCCACTGGACCCCCCAGGAAACGTGCCGGATGTTACTCAAATAATTTTTTTTCGTCAACACAAGTCTAAAATTTTCTACATGGGTGGAGGTCCTGACGATGTGCGAAGCTGAAAAATGCTGACCAATTCCGAGGCGCGTTCTGCGCGGCGAGGGAAAAAAGAGATGCAAGAACCCGCTTGCGCTCGCAAAGAGCTGTGGTAGACTCGCCCCGTTTGCGGGCTTGCGAGATCCAGATTCCGCAGGTTTGATGGCCGTTGCAGATGTGAAAACGGATTATTCAACCGGGGAGGTCAGGGTACATGGGCCTAGTTCTTCTCGTTGTCATTTGGCTGATCACCTTCATCAGCGCGTACTTCTTCATCGCCAAGACCTGGTGGTTACCTGTTGGAGCTTCCGCCGCAGCCGCTGGCATCGATCATCATTTCGCAACGACGTACCTTCTCATGGGCGTTGTGTTCGTCGCCGCGCAAGTCATCCTCGGCCTTTTCGCCTGGCAATATCGTCAGCGCACCGCAACCACTCCCGAGGCGTACTATTCCCACGGCAACAATAAGCTGGAGATTACTTGGACCATACTCACTTTGGTTTTATTCGTGGGACTGAATTTCATGAGCAGTTCGATCTGGGCCTCCGAACGTTTTCGTCCCGCAATCTCCAACGCCGTGCAAGTCGAAGTCACGGGAATGCAGTTCCAATGGTATTTCCGCTATCCAGGACCTGACGGAAATTTCGGCGCGACGAAACCGCAATTGCAGGATCCTTCCGGGGGAGGTGAAGCCGCCCTCGGCCTCGACCCCGCCGACCCCGCCTCTAAAGACGACATTGTTGCCGGAACCATGTATGTGCCGGTGAATCGCGAAATCGAGGTGATTCTTCGCGCCGAAGATGTCATCCACAGCTTCTTTATCCCCGCGATGCGCTTCAAGCAGGACGCCGTGCCCGGTCTCGCCATCCACTTGCACTTTACGCCGATAGCAACTGGAGACTACGAGATCGCCTGTTCCCAGCTTTGTGGCCTGGGCCACTACAAAATGCACGGGATTCTACGAGTCGTCAGCCAGGAAGAGTTCGACAAGTGGCTGGCAGCGCGCGAAGCGGAGAAGCAATAAAATGGCTACCGGCGAATTCGCTGCCCGCGCTGTACATGCTCACGCGGCCCCCACAAGTTGGATTCGCAAATACGTTTTTAGCCTCGATCACAAAGTCATCGGCATTCAGTACTTTTTTCTGGCGCTGACGGCCGTCTTCGTCGGCATGTTTCTCTCCCTGCTGATGCGCATCCACTTAATCTGGCCCGCCGCATCCCTGCCGCTGCTTGGCGATATCAAGCCCGAGACCTACCTGACGTTGTTGACCATGCACGGAACGATCATGGTCTTCTTCGTGCTCACCACCGCGCCGCAGGGCGGATTCGGCAATTATTTCCTTCCGATTCAAATCGGCGCGCCAGACATGGCCTTTCCTGTTCTCAATATGCTCTCCTTCTGGGTGACCGCTCTGGCTTTTTTCGTGATGATCGCTGCCTTCTTCGTGGTCGGAGGCGCCCCGCTCCACGGCTGGACGGGGTATCCTCCCTTAAGTGCCCTTCCCGCCGCAGGGCCAGGCGAGGGACTCGGCGCCGATTTATGGGTCATTAGTATCGCTCTCTTCTGCCTCGGCGCGCTGATGAGCGCTTTGAACTTCATCACCACAACACTCGACATGCGCGCCAAAGGCATGACCCTCATGCGCATGCCGCTCACTTGCTGGGCCTGGTTCATCACCGCGATCCTCGGATTGCTCGCCTTTGGAGTTCTTTTGTCCGCCGGCATATTGCTTTTGCTCGACCGCAACGCGGGCACCAGTTTCTTTGTGCCCCTCGTCACCATCAACGGCCAGCTCACCGGACACAAAGGCGGCTCGCCTCTCTTGTGGCAACACCTCTTCTGGTTCTTCGGTCATCCCGAGGTCTACATCGCCATTTTGCCGGCCATGGGTTTGTGCTCCCAGTTGCTCTCGGTTTTCTCTCGCAAACCTATTTTTGGCTACAAGGCCATGGTCTACGCCATGCTTTCCATCGGCTTCCTCGGCTTTATGGTTTGGGGCCATCACATGTTCATGAGCGGTATGAGCCCCTATACCGCCTTCGCCTTTTCCGTGATGACTATGGCCATCGGTGTGCCCTCCGCCATCAAAACATTTAATTGGCTCGGCACCATCTGGCGAGGACGCATCCGTTTCACCTCGCCTATGTTGTTCGCGCTGGGATTTGTTTCGCTTTTCATCTCCGGCGGAATCAGCGGACCCTTCCTCGCCCAGCCCGTCCTCGATATTCAATTGCACGACACCTACTTCGTCGTCGGCCACTTTCATCTGATCATGGGCGTGGCTTCCATCTTCGGCATCTTTGCAGCTACGTACTACTGGTTCCCCAAAATGTTTGGCCGCATGATGAACGAGGGCATGGCGCGCTGGCATTTTTTCATCACATTAATCGGCACCTACGCCATCTTCATGCCCATGCATTATCTCGGCATGGCCGGACATCTTCGCCGCTACTCGCAGCTCACCGAACTGAATTACTTGCACGGTTTGGTCCCCTTGCAACAATTCATGACCTACGCCGCGTTCGTTACCATAGCCGGCCAGTTCATCTTCCTCTTCAATCTTTTCTGGAGTATGAAGTTCGGCAAAAAAGCCGCCGACAATCCCTGGGAAGCCACAACCCTCGAATGGACCACGGCAACTCCTCCTCCTCATGACAATTTCGGCGGACACATTCCCGTGGTTTACAACGGGCCGTACGAATACAGCGTGCCCGGCGCACCGCGCGATTTCATAATGCAAACGGACCCGGCAACCGTGAAGGCACACTAGGCGTCGATGGCTTCGATTACCACAACGGCCTCGGTTGACACGGCGCAAGTCCTGCTTGCTGGGAAGCAACGCCCATCCCCGGAATCGCTGGAGTATACCGCGCGCCTGCGCCGTGCTCGCCTTGGGCTCATCGTCGCCATCACTGCCGTTGTGATGATCTTCGTCTCTTATTCCAGCGCCTACGTCGTGCGAAAAGGCCTCCCCAGCCTTGACCCGCGGACGGGCACTCTCGTTCACGACTGGCTCCCTCTGCAGCTCCCGAATTTTCTGCTCATCAATACCCTCGTCTTGCTGATCAGCACGGTTACCATCGAACTCGCACGTCGTCAGTCCGCTCGGGAAGCCGCCGCAGCCGCGGGAGTCTCTGTTCCCTTGTCGTCTCCCGCTCACGCTGACGGAATGCCTTGGCTCGCGCTCACAACCATTCTCGGCGTCAGCTTTCTCGCAGGCCAGTGGCTTGTTTGGCTGGAACTAGCTGCCAGCGGCTTCTACGTATCCACCAGCCCCAGCAGCTCCTTTTTCTATTTACTGACAGGCATGCACGGCATCCACCTGTTGGGCGGCATTCTCGCGCTGCTCGCGGCTGGCGCCGCCTCCCTACTTCGCAAGTCCGCGGAGTCGCGCGCGGTCATGGTCGACGTAACCGCATGGTATTGGCATTTCATGACTTTTCTGTGGGTCTATATCTTGTGTTTTCTGGAGTTCGCACGCTAGTTCGGCGCTAATCGCGGCCCGGCTCGCCCGCGGCCGTTCGTCTCAAGGAGGCCAACCGCATGTCTGAAGCGACGCTACCGCACGAGATGCCATCCGTCTACGAACCGTCGCTCTTTGGCACCTACTCGAAGAAAATCGGCATGTGGCTGTTCCTCATGTCAGATTCGCTGACCTTCGGCGCTCTTCTCTACGCCTACAGCTACGGCCGCATCTCCACTCCTAACTGGCCGACGCCGTTCCACTCCGAGAGCATCGTCAACGCCACGATCATGACCGCTTTCCTGCTCACCAGTTCCCTCACCATGGTTCTCGCGGTCCGCGCCTCTGCCGAAGGCAATGCAAAATCGCAGCGCCTTTGGCTTCTCGCCACCATGGCCTGCGGCATGGGTTTCGTCCTTCTACACGGCCGCGAATGGAGCAAACTCATCGCCGAGGGCTTGTCCCTTCCCGTCTTTCCTAAACCGCCCGGCTCGGCCTCCGCCGGCGAATATGCCAACGTCGTCCAAAACGTCCCGCAATTCCCCGCCACATTTTTCGGCCTCACCGGCATGCACATGCTGCACGTAACGCTCGGCGTCGTCTACCTTGGCATCGTCGCCCTGCGCCGTTATTTCATTCCCATCTTGTTAGTTTTCTGGCTGGCCGCATGGCTGGGCACACCTGCCTACAGTCCGTTCCACTACGCCGCCCACGTCCTTCTGCTGGCAGCGATCGTTTGCTCCATCATCCTGTGGCTCAAGCCCAAGGTATACGATTCGTCCGACGTCGAAGTCGCCGGCCTCTACTGGCACTTCGTCGACCTGGTCTGGATGTTCATATTCCCGCTGGTGTATCTGATGTCGGCCAAAATTCTCTAGGAGCGCTCGAGCATGGAACCCGATCAAATCGCCATCGCGACCAGGGTCGCCGAAGAGCAGCGCCACCACGGAAAAGCGCAATTCTTCTACGTGTGGATCGCGCTCCTCATCATGACCGCCATCGAGGTCTACCTCACCTACCAGAACATGCAGCCCGTCCGCATGCTCACCATTCTGATGGGCCTCTCACTAATTAAAGCCGGCCTCATCATCGGCTACTTCATGCACATGAAGTTCGAAGTTTCCCGCATGAAGTGGCTCACGATGGCCTCCCTGGTGGTATGCTTGGCCTTGATGATGATCTTCTTCCCCGACGCTTTCCGAATTCTTGCGCTTGGACCAAAATGAAACCCTGCGCCGTCCGACTCGCTGCTCGATGCGCCGCCACTTTCGTCGCCGCTCTTCTGCTATCCGCTGTCCCAGCCTTCAGCCAGGCCTGCTCGATGTGCTACAGCACCGCCAAAGCCACCTCCAAGGACGGCCAACGCGCTATCAGCAAGGGCGTCGTCATCCTGCTCATCCCTCCTCTCAGCTTTATGACCCTCGGCATCGCTCTCGCCTTCCGCTACAGCAAGAAGCGCGACCTCGAACAAGACCTATAACCTTAGCTGGGGCAATCCTTTGTTCTAAACAAGGACCGCCATGTCGTAGCTGTTCCAAAGCGGAACCTTGCGACGGCGATGGCGCAAAACTCTCTTAACGGTTCCTCTCCTCCTTTTTTCTTGTAAACGTAGCTTCTTAGGATTCAATACCTTACGTGTGGTCAGGGTGTCGTAGACAGGCGGCTACTTGGATGGCTTCGTGCAAGAACACTTTGGAAGGTTCTGCGGCCCACCACCAACCACGGACTCAGCTACCAGATCATGGGGTCCTGAGCGTAGGAGTGGACTCCGCTCGGTGATTCTTGCATTCGCATCAACCAAAAACGATCGACCATGGCCCCAGCGCGCAATCGAAGGATATTCGCGCGAACTTCCGCCGCATCGAACGCAGGGAATGGTGGCTCTGGGCCGCCGCTGCCATCATTACTCTTCTCCTGACGGTGGCGTTGGCCTCCTTTCTTCTTCCTAACCTTCACCTTCGTCAAGACTTCTACACACAAAATGTGTTGCCCCAGGCCATGCGAGGACTTGTCGGCCTGGTTTTCCTCTTCGACCTCTACACCATCTATCAGTACCTTATGATTCATCGCATCCGCCGCCAGTTGGTCGATCGCGAAGAACTCTTTCACTTGATCAGCGAGAACGCTGCCGACATGATCGCGGTCGTGGATATGGATGGAAATAGGATTTACAACAGTCTTTCCTATCAAAAAGTCCTGGGATATTCGCCCGAGGAATTGCAAGCCTCTTCCGCGTTCGAACAGATTCACCCCGATGATCGTGAACGCGTTAAGAATGCCGCTGCCGAGGCCCGGCGCACCGGCGTCGGAAAAACCCTGGAATACCGTCTTCGCCACAAGAACGGCGAGTGGCTGGTGCTGGAATCCACTTCCAGCGTTATCCGCAATGCCGATGGTCTACCCGGAAAGCTGGTCATTGTGAACCGCGACGTCACCGAGCGCAAAAGAGCAGAGGAGTCGCTGCGCCGGTTGGAAACAGGTTTTCGCTCCGTGGTCGAAGACGCTCCTTATGGGATTTATCGCGCAAGCACCGCCGGCCGGTTTCTCCAAGTCAATCCGGCGCTCCAGAAAATGCTCGGCTACGACTCCACGGAGGAACTGCTCGGCAAAGACCTGCCCAGTCAAGTCTTCCGCCATGCTGGCGAATATCAGCGCTTAACTGAACTCCTCGCCCGCACCGAAGAAATCAAGGATCTCGAAATGGAATGGAGGCGCAAGGACTCCACGCCGATCACCGTTCGCTGTTCCGGCCGCCGCGTAAACGATGAACGCGGCGCCCTGGCCTACCTTGAAGCGTTTGCCGAGGACGTGACTGAAAAACGCATCCTCGAAAGGCAGCTCCGCATGGCGCAAAAGATGGAGGCGATTGGCAGGCTCTCCGGAGGCATCGCTCACGATTTCAACAATCTTCTGGGCGTAATTATCGGCTACAGCAGAGTGCTTAAGCGGGAGCTGGGGGCAAATAGTCCTCTGGCTGAGCATGCCCTGGAAATCGAAAAGGCGGGGCAGCGGGCCGCCTCTCTCACTAAACAATTACTGGCCTTTAGCCGCCAGCAGGTCTTGACTCCGGCCGTCCTCAACCTCAACACCCTTGCCTCCGACATGGAAAAAATGCTCCCCCAGCTTCTGGGCGAAGACATCGAAGTATCCCTCCTGCTGGATCCCGCGCTCGGCAATGTGAAAGCTGACCAGAGCCAGATCGAGCAAGTCATCATGAACCTGGCGGTGAACGCCCGGGACGCCATGCCCATGGGTGGCAAACTAAAGATCGAGACCTCCAACGTCGAGTTAGACCAAGCTTATGTCTGGAGCCACCCAGGCTCCAAGGTCGGCAGATTCGTGCTCTTGGCAGTCACCGACACCGGCACTGGCATGGACGCTGCTACGCTCACGCATATCTTTGAACCATTCTTCACCACCAAAGAACTCGGAAAAGGTACCGGACTCGGCCTTGCCACCGTCTACGGCATCGTCAAACAAAGCAATGGATATATCGGCATGGAAAGTGTCGTCGGGAAGGGCACATCCTTCCAAATTTACCTCCCCAGGCATGCCGGTCAGCCCGTAGTTGACGATCTTAAAACCGATTCGCCCGACAATTTGCGCGGCTCCGAAACCATTCTTCTCGTGGAAGACTCCGAGCCCCTGAGAAAGCTTGCAAACACTTTTCTCGAATCCCGGGGATTCCGTGTCCTATCCGCCGAGAGCGGAGAAGACGCCCTGAAAGTCGCCGAACGCTTCGGAGGGCCCTTTGATCTCCTGCTCACCGACGTCATCATGCCGGGCATCAACGGCCGCCTCCTCGCCGAAAACTTGCTGCCGCGTCAGCCGGGGATGAAAGTGCTGTACATGTCCGGCTATACCGACAGCTTCATCGCCGGCCACGGCGTTCTCGATCCCGGAATCCACCTCCTCCACAAGCCCTTCATCGAAGAAGTTCTTATCCGCAAGGTCCGCGAGGTCCTGGATGGCGGAAAGAGCCCGGCGCCCGCTTCCGACTCTTTGCCCGTTTTGGTTGGAACTAATATTCCCTCAGGTAGATAGGAGCTACTTCAAAATGGACAAGCTCTTGATTGTCGACGATGACGAGGCCATTCGACGCCTCATGCGTCTTGAATTGAGCGACCTCTTTGAAATCATTGACTCTGGCGAGCCTCAAGAAGGTCTCGCTCTCGCTCTCGAACACAAACCCCACGCCATCTTGTTGGACCTCCGCATGCCCAATTATTCCGGCTATGAACTCCTTCAAACCTTCACCGATTTCAGTCACACGCAAAAGATCCCCGTTATTATCGTCAGCGGCGAAGCCGGCGGACAAACCAAAGATCACTGCAAGCAACTCGGCGCTGCCGCTTATTTCGAGAAACCCATCGATTTCGGCGCGCTCCGCACCTGCCTCACCCAACTCGCCAAGGTCCGCCGCTTTATCCCTCGTTCAGAAGTCCGCGTGCGTCTGCGTGTTCCGCTCAAACTGCGCGGCACGGACATCCGCGGTAATAACGTCGAACAGGATACGGCCACCGAAGACGTCAGTCTCAGTGGCTTTCTCTGTAGCTGCACCGTCGAGCTGCCCGTCGACTCTGTCGTGGAAGTGTATCTTACGGACCGCGCGGCGAAATACGTGGGCAAGGCTCAGCTCGTCCATTCGACCTCCAAGGCTCCTCCCCTTCGCCATTGCGGATTCCGTTTTACGGAAAAGACCGGGCCCTGGGTGCTGAGTTAGCGTTTTAGGCGCGCTCTTTCTATGGCCAATCCAACTGCTCCTCTCCCCCTTCCAGATCAAATCATCCTCGGTGTCTCTAAAAGGCGTCCGCCTGGTGTCGTCCGCGTCCTCGCCGTCGACGACGAGCGCGCCGCCTGCAAACTCCTCGCCCTCATGTTGCGCCCGCCTGCATTCTCCTGCGCCACCGCCGCTAGCGGCGAAGAAGCTCTTGCGGCTTTGCAGCTCGAACACTTCGATGCCGTCATTTCCGATCTGCAAATGCCCGGCATCACGGGCCTAGAACTCCTCGCCCACGTTCGCCGCTCCTGGCCTCACGTCGCTTTCCTGGTCACCACTGGTGTGGACGACGTCGAAGTAGGCGTGCAAGCCATGCGCTCCGGCGCCGACGACTATCTCGTCAAACCTCTTCTGGAGGGCGCCGTGCTCGCCAGCCTGGAAAGTTCCCTTCATAAGCGGCATCTCGAGAAGCAAGTCGAAAACTACCGCCTGCATCTCGAAGAAATGGTTGCCGAGCGCACCGGCCAGCTGAGCCAGGCTCTCCAGCGGCTTGAGCACAGTTATGAAGACACTCTGCAAGCTCTCGGCGCGGCGATCGATCTCCGCGACACGGAAACTGCCGGCCACTCCCGGCGCGTCTGCCGTTATTCGCTCGAGATTGCCCGCTCCATCGGTTGCTCTGGCCAACAGTTGGGGAGTCTCAATAAGGGAGCCCACCTGCATGATATCGGAAAGCTCGGAATCCCCGACGCCATTCTCCTAAAGCCAGGGCCTCTCACCCCGGACGAACGAAAACTCATGCAGTGCCACGTGCAGATCGGCTTCGATCTCGTCAAAGACATCGCCTTTCTCAGCGACGCCGCCGAACTTGTCCTCACTCACCACGAGCGCCACGACGGCAGTGGCTATCCCCGCGCCCTGAAAGGCGATGCCATTCTTCTCACCGCCCGGATCTTCGCCGTGGCCGATTCCTTCGACGCCATCACTTCCGACCGGCCCTATCGTCTCGCCTCCCCTTTCGAGTCCGGCCTCCAGATCATCCGCGATTGCTCGGGCACCCAGTTCGACCCGCAAGTGGTCAGCGCCTTCCTAAGCATCCCCACAGAAACTTGGCCAGCCATTGCAAAAGATCAGCGCCACCCCGCTTCCCGCTCATCCCATCCGCTTGTAGACCCCACACTTCATCCCCCAAACTCTGGCCAGTGACGCACGGATCACGGGCCACGTCTTCTCCGCTCAACGCGCCATCGTGGTCAGGCTGACGGATGCTTCAGGACATCCGCCAAAGCACGCAACCGTGTCGAGTCAGCCGGACTCTTCGCTGTCGCCGCGCTCTTTTCCAACGACGGGGCCATGCTCTTCAACTTCGCCAGCTTGCCCTTGCTCATGTGCGAGCTCTCCGCGCTTTGGATCGCTTTCTGCACTGCTGCGACTTGGTCTACCGGCAAAGCCTGCGAGCGTGACAACTGGTCCAGGTACGCCTTCGCCACGACCAACTGTGCAGGCCACTCGATCTTTTGCTGGTTTTGCACATTCAGCTCAGCGACCCGAACCGTCTTCGCCGCATCGATTTCGTTCTGCGTCAGAAACTTGCTCGGCGTCAGTTCAAAGACGTCCAGGCCGCGCGCAATCTCCGACCCGTAGATGTAGCCGTTGTACCAGTATGCCGACCAGTCGCCGCCCAACACCAGCAAGTTCGGGTCAATCGGCCCGCGGTCGAAGTAGGCAATCTCGAATGGTTGCGCCGGGTCGGTAAAGTCCACGATGGAGACGCCCCCTTGATACCAGGCCTGCACTTCGATGTCTCGGCCAGGGACCGGAATCAGAGAGCCGTTGTGCGCCACACAGTTCTCGGTGTCGCCCTGCGCGGCGGGCAATTTGTAATAGCTCGCGAAATTCAGCTTGCCATCCTTCAGACGGAAGATCGCATCCGCGCCCCACTTGCTCGGATCGTTCGGACGGCACCGCGCCCCCAGACCGCCGCCCCACTCGTCGGTAAACACCACCTTCGTTCCATCGTTAGAGAACGAAGCCGAGTGCCAGTACGAATAGTTTGGATCGTTGACCGCATCCACACGCTTCGGATGCACCGGATCCTTGATGTCGAGCAGAAGTCCATTTCCAGAGCACGCGCCCGCCGCCAACCCAATGGCCGAGTACACCGTGATGTCGTGGCATTGGTTCGTGTCCGCAGGCTTCTCAATTCCCTTCTTGCCGTGCGTGCCGCCATTGTTAAGACCGTTCAGCGCGCCCGTTCGCGCGTCGATGAATACCCGGGGGCTCGAGACCACCTTGGCGTCCTGCGGCGCAGCCACCGGAACCTTGATCACGTCGATACGAAACAGGGCCGTATTCGGGTCCTTGTCCGGCGCTTCACCCGAGCACCCGGCCAGTTCTTCCGGTTGACGCACAAACGATGTGCCCGACACGTAGATGTACACGTTGTCTTTGTCGTTAGGATCGGCCACCAGCGTATGCGTATGCGATCCGCGGCACGTCTGCACCGCCGCGACTTGCTTCGGATTCTTGATGTCGGAAATGTCGAAGATTCTCACGCCGCGGAAACGGTCCTTCTGCGCCGCCGGCGGGCGTCGCTTTTTTTCTTTTTCCTGCTCTGCAGTCGGAGGAGGCTCCGGCGGGAATCCCTGGGCGCCGCAATCCAGCCGTCCATTCGGCATCTCCACCGACATGAACAGCAGATTTTTATATGCCGACACATCACCCTGCCCGCCCGGGCACACCAGCGAAGTCAGCAACGTGGCGTTCGCTGGATTGGAAATGTCAAAAATATTCACGCCATAAAAATTCCCCTGGAAAAGGTGGTTGCCCTCGAACGCCAGGTCCGAGTTCGAGAAAGCAAGCTGTGCGATTACCAACTGTATCGGCTTGGGAATTTTCGAGGCGTTGCCTATCCCGAGCTGTCCAAAAACCTTCTGCACTTTGGGATCATCGGGATCGGAAGAGCCTAGTTGAAACGCGTCAGGCTTCTTCAGCAGCAGCAAGTGCTTCATACCCATCGACGCTTCGCCCGCGTCATACAGCCCCGGCTTCAGTTTGGCTCGCGGATCGCTCGCATCCGACCCCGTCATCCCCGGCGGAAGCGACGGCGCGGGTTGCGGAGCAAACGGATTTTCATCTTCTTCTGCGTCCTCGGCTTTCGGTGCGGTCGGTGGGGTGTCAGCTTTCGGGGACTGTGTCTGCGGCGGAGTTCCGGTTGGAGGCGCTTGCGCCTGCGTCCGGTTCACACCGAAACAAAGAATAACCGCGGCGCACAACACACTCAGAACAAAACTGGAAACTCGCTTCATCATTTCTCCCTTGACGATTTTTTCTCCAACATGGTCCGCATAATCCTGATCTCCGCCCGTTGCCCGCTATCCACATCCGTCGCGAAGTTGAAAAGCTCGGCATCCTGCCCCGCGCCCGCGGTGTCGAACAAGTCCTTCACCATGGTCAGCGCACCGTTGTGGTGCTGAATCATGCCTGTCAAAAACAGCCGGTCGAACTCAGCACCTTTCGCCTTCCGCAGCGCTTCCATCTGCTCCGGCGTAAGCATGCCGGGCATAAGTGCCATCGGTCCGTGCGACATGTCCATGCCCGTCATTCCCGGCGTCGCCATGGAGAGTGCTTCTCCCCGAGCCGCGAGCCACCGCTTCATAAATTTAATTTCGTCCGACTGCGAGCTGCTGATTCGCGCCCCGAGCAACAGCAAATCCTTGTTCTCGGTATGCGTCGCCATCAGCGCCGTCATTTCCACCGCTTGCGAATGGTGCATGATCATGCCCTGCATAAACTCCACATCCGCTTGCGACCGCGGCGGCAGCGTGCCCTTCGTCGACGGCGGCAGCGTCCTGCTCGGTTGGCCCGGCGGACCAGGCTGCACCACAACAGGCTTCGCGGGATCAGTTTGCTGCGCCCACACAACAGAGGAGAAGAGCCCCGCGAAGCAGAAGCAGAAGAAACCTGCGGAAGCGCTCACTTCGAGCAACGTGCAACGCAGCATCTTGCGCCGATGCCATTCGATCCGTGTTGATTGCGGAGTATGCGCCAATCCCACGCGCGGATACAGATGCGGCGTAGAATTAAGCTGGATGGAGCAGGCGTGAGTTAGGATTGCCAGTTTTCTCCGTACTTTCGCGTTCCCGTCGCGGGCGGCCAAGGAACCGCACCGATAAACATGCAGCAACGCAGGATAGACTAAGAGTGCGGGCGATAGCAACGCTTAGAAAGGATACGTAGTCTTCTTTGGCCGAGGTGTCGTTCGCGGGTCTCGAAGCATCCAAACGATACCGGCACGATTAGCGCCGCGCGCCGGATGGCCTGTACAGCTTCTGCACTACACGTGCTAACTTACCCATGAAGAGGTTTCACATTGCTCCGCACAATTAGCGTTTGCGCAGTTGCATTGATCGCCGCGTCGATGATCTCGGGACAGCAGAAACCCACGGGAGATGCCGACGTCACGCGAGCGACGTTGGACAACGGACTGCGAGTCGTGATCGTCCGCAATCCGCTCGCTCCTGTGGTTACCGTTGAGGAGAACTATCTGGTTGGGGGCAACGAAACGCCGGCTGGTTTTCCCGGAATGGCGCACGCCCAGGAGCACATGGCTTTCCGCGGGTGCGCCGGGGTCACCGCTGACCAGACCGCCGCAATCTACGCGCAGCTCGGCGGGGCCGGCAATGCCGATACCCAACAAAATATCACGCAATATTTCACGACTCTGCCTGCTGCCGACCTCGACGTCGCACTGCGAATCGACGCCGCTTGTATGCAAGACGTGGGAGACGAGCAAACGGAGTGGGCGAACGAGAAAGGGGCGATCGAGCAGGAAGTGGCGCGCGACCTCTCGAATCCTACCTACAAGTTCATAACGCGGCTAAACGAGGACATGTTCTCTGGCACAGTTTATAGCCATGATGCGCTGGGGACGCACGACTCATTCGAAGCGACTACCGGCGCGATGCTCAAGGAGTTTTACAAGAAGTGGTACGCGCCGAACAACGCAATCCTGGTGATCGCCGGGGATGTCGAGCCGGCCGCGGTGCTGGCCAAGGTTAAGGAATACTACGGAAAAATCGAAAAGAAGACTTTACCCGCGCGGACGGAGATTAAGCTGCCTTCAGTAAAATCGGAGTCGTTCACGCTCGATAGCAATCTTTCTTATCTTCTGGCGTTTATTTCCTATCGCGCCGCTGGAACGGAAAGTCCGGATTTTGCGGCAGTACAGATTCTGAGTGACGTGTTAGGGAGCCAGCGTGGAGATTTGTATGCGCTGGTTCCGCAAGGGAAAGCGCTAGATACGGGATTCGGGCTTGCGGAGTCCTTCGCGAAGGCAAGCGTGATGTATAGCGCAGCCGTATTGCCAGCCGAGGGAGACGCGCAACCGCTTATCGCCGAGATGCGCAAAATCATGTCCGACTACGCGGCAAACGGCTTGCCCGCGGAACTGGTGGAAGCTGCCAAGCGCAAAGAAATCGCCAGAGCAGAGTTTCGGCGCAACTCCATCCCCGGACTTGCGGAAGCTTGGTCGCAGGCTCTCGCAGCAGAAGGACGAAATTCACCGGACGATGACGTTGAGGCGATGAAGGGAGTGACGGCTGCAGATGTAAATCGAGTGGCAAAAAAATATTTGGTTGATCAGGAGTCGATCACGGCCGTGCTAAAACCGCAGCCGGCAGGCGGACCCGTATCGGCTGAGGGCTTTGGAGGAGGAGAGCAGCTGACCGTGGCTCCGAAAAAACCGGTTGAATTGCCGTCGTGGGCGGCGTCGAAGCTGCTAGCGCTTGAAAAGCCGCGGCCAGCGCCCCTGCCCTCGGACGTGACCTTGGCTAATGGCCTGCGGCTGATCGTGCGAACGGAGAGGATAACGCCGACAGTTACGATCCAAGGCGAGGTCCGAAACGATCCTCAAATGGAAGCGGAGGCCGGAAAGCAAGGAGTCAGCGATGTGCTCGATCAGCTCTTTTCGTACGGGACAAAAACGCTCGACCGGTTGGCGTTTCAAAAGGCGCTAGACGACATAGCTGCGGAAGAATCGGCGGGATTCGAGTTCTCGCTCGAAGTTTTAAAACCTGATTTTTCGCGGGGAGTGCAACTGCTAGCCGACAATGAGTTAAACCCCGCGCTTCCGGACGAGGCTTTCAAAGTTCTCAAGCCGCAGACGGCGCAGTATTTGGCGGGCAGGATGAAGAGCCCTGGTTATCAGACCAGCCGAGCATTGAATACGGGGCTATTCCCTGCGAATGACCCGGCGCTGCGGGAAGCCACGCCGCAGACGGTCTCGTCTCTCACACTCGACGATGTCAAACAGTATTATGCCAAGACGCTTCGTCCAGATCTCACGACGATTGTGGTGATCGGCGACATCACGCCAGCCGAAGCCAAGAGCGCGATCGAGAAATGGTTCGGAGAGTGGAAGGCGTCCGGAGCCAAGCCTGAAGTGGACCTGCCGCCAGTTCCCGCCAACAAGGCCTCGGCAGCGAATGTTCCCGATCCGAACCAGCTTCAGGATTCGGTGACTCTTTCCGAAACAGCGGGCATCACGCGATTTGAGCCCGACTATTATCCGCTGCAGATGGGAAACCACGTGCTGGGCGGTGGTTTCTATGCGACGCGGCTCTATCACGACCTGAGGCAGGAGACCGGGTATGTGTACACCGTAGACGTTCGCATGAGCGCGGACAAAACGAGGACGATTTACACGGTGACGTACGCGTGCGATCCGAAGAATGTGTCGAAAGCAAGAGCGCTAGTTCGACGGGATCTTGTCGCGATGCAGCAGGAAAATGTAACGGACGCAGAACTCCAGCAAGCCAAGGCGCTGCTGTTGCGGCAAATCCCGCTCGCCGAATCGAGTGAGACCTCGGTAGCAAGCGGCTTGCTCGCACGGGCCGCAATCGGCCTGCCGCTTGATGAACCCGTGCGAGGAGCACAGTTGTACTTTTCCATGAGCGCCGACCAGGTCAAGGCAGCTTTCGCAAAGTGGATCCGTCCCGACGAATTTGTCCAAATTGTCCGGGGGCCGGCGCCGCAATAATCAAGTGCTTTTCAAATCGGGACCATCTGGTGTGACAGGGCCAGCCGCTTCAACAATCTGCACATCACTCCTAGAAACGGTGTGCTAATCGGTGTGTTCACCCGGAGGCCGCCGGCGAAAAGATCTCCCAGAACCGCAACCAACCGCGAATTGATCGTGATTCTTAGGGCATCAGAGAACTCTAATGGCATGGAAGTGACTCATTTAGGTCAGTTTTGCGGGCCGTTTTAGCCAAGTATAGGTCAGTGAATAAAAGAACGAGACGATTCGCCAGATGTCGTAATCGAAATTGTTGGCGGCAACGGTCAACAAGATTGGCAAAACCGACAAGCAACCCAGGGAGAATTTAATGAGCGAATCTGTAGAGTTCCTGACCGGCCCAAGAAAAAACGAGAATACTGCCACAATCGAGAGCGTGGCCGACATTCTTGAACGCGAACTCCAATCTGTGATTACCGATTGGCTTGCACGCGTCGAGCAAGAACCGGACCTCACGTGTATTCCGCTGAACTTTGAAGAACGGACGGGCCATCTTCCTCATCTTCTGCATGACGTGATTGCACGGTTGCGTCTAGATGCCGGTACGAAAGCCCCGATTTCGCAAGCAGCGGCCGAACACGGGGATTTGCGGCGTAAGCAAGGCTACACGGTCGCGATGGCGGTAGAGGAGTCTCGCTTGCTGCAGGTCACCATTTTTTCGACGCTGCACAAAAACGTGAAGAACCTGGAATTCAGCTTGCTGCTTCCCGGCGTTGTGACGATTGCGGACGAGGTGGATGCGCAGTTGAAGGAGCAGATGCTGCGGTTTATGGCAGCTGGTGCCGCGAAGTCAGCCAAGGGCAAGTAACGCGTTCTTGGAACATCAAGTTGGATGGCAAGCCAGGAGTAGAAGACTGTGAAACTAACGAACACGAAGGATAGCGGCGAGTGCGTTCTCATCATCGGGGATGAGGCAGGCGAAGCGGCTGGAATTTTAGAGGGATCACGGTCGGCAACGGATGAAGGAGTACGCGTCGAGTGCGTCGGCGAGCTTTCCGGCGGCATCGAGCGGCTGCGCAGCGGGGGAGTTGGGGCTGTTGTGTTGGACCTGACATTTCCCGATAGCGGTGGAATGGCGACGTTCGACAAGCTTTTTCAAGCAGCGCCCGGCGTGCCCATTTTGATCGTGAGCGGAGCCGATGGAGAAGAAACGGCCAGGCAAGCGGTACGGCGCGGGGCTCGGGATTACGTTATCAAGAGTCCCTCCGACGGCTACCGGCTGAGGCGCACGGTGCGCACGATGCTGGATAGCCGTGCCGCGGAAATAAAGCTCTCGGAAAACGAAGTTGCCAACATGACGCTGGATTCCATCGGAGAGGCGGTCCTGCGCATGGATTTGGAGGGAAACGTCAAGTATCTAAATCAGGTCGCTGAAAAGATGACCGGATGGTCCCGCGAGGGGGCACTGGGCCGCCCTGTGGCCGACGTGCTCCGGCTGATCAATGGCGCCAGCCGCGCGCCAGTCGGCAGTGCCTTGACACCCGCAACAGAGGAAGACAAAGCTGCGAGTTCGGTAGCCAACTGTGCAAACTGCATTCTGGTTCGACGCGACGGCTTCGAAATCGGCGTCGAAAGTAAAACGACGCTCATCCATGAGCACGACGGAAGCGTAACCGGCGCGATTGTGGCCTTTCGCGACGTGACGGCGGCGCGGGCCAAATCGCTCGAAATGTCGCACCTGGCGCAACACGATGTGCTGACCGATTTGCCGAACCGGGTGCTCTTCAACGACCGGCTTACGCAAGCGATCGCACTCGCAGAGCGCCAGGGCAAGCAGCTCGCGGTGATGTTTGTCGATTTGGATCACTTCAAAAAGATCAACGACTCGCTGGGCCACGAAGTTGGCGACAAACTGCTGCGCTCGGTAGCCGAGCGATTGAGGGCGTGCGTCCGGCGGTCGGACACGGTAAGCCGACTAGGCGGCGACGAATTCGTGGTATTGCTGTCCCAAGTCGAGCATGCGGAAGACGCAGCCATTAGTGCCCGAAAAACCCTTAGGGCGTTAACGGCGCCGCACATTATCGATAGCAAGAGTCTGGATATCAACGTGAGCATAGGGGTGAGCGCCTACCCCATAGACGGGCAGGACGCCGAAAGCCTGATCAATAGGGCGGATAACGCGATGTACGAGGCCAAGCAACGCGGGCGGAACAACTATCAGTTCTTCCGCCACGAGATGCACGCGCGATTGGCAGAACGGCAATCGCTGGAAGCGGATTTGCGGTGCGCGCTGGGACGGAACGAATTTGTGTTGCACTACCAGCCGAAACTCAATCTTCAAAGCGGGCAGATTACCGGGGTCGAAGCGCTCATCCGGTGGCTGCACCCGCAGCGGGGATTGGTGTATCCGGAACAGTTTGTGCCCCTCGCGGAAGAGTGCGGCCTGATTTTGGGTATCGGACAATGGGTTCTGGTGGAAGCATGCAAACAGGCACGGGCGTGGCTGGATGCGGGAGCGGGAGTTGTGCCTGTATCCGTGAATGTGTCCGCGGCGGAATT
>Ga0307478_10001232_pt1 | contig 22795 bp, 16 predicted proteins | sample atmos_gasesECM4C_2_FD_203713 | JGI IMG/M metagenome (GOLD analysis project Ga0307478, IMG submission 203713) | Hardwood forest soil microbial communities from Morgan-Monroe State Forest, Indiana, United States - atmos_gasesECM4C_05 | ecosystem: Environmental > Terrestrial > Soil > Temperate... | reverse complement strand
AAATGTTTGTGCGCGACGATGTGCGGGCCGTCCTGAGCGCGCGCGGAGGTTATGGCGCCAACTACCTGCTCAAGCACCTCGACCTGGATAAAATCAAATCGCATCCCAAGGTTTTTGTCGGCTACAGTGACCTCACGACCCTACTGACTTACTTCGCAGACGCATGCGGCCTCGTCACCTTCCATGGGCCGATGGCCGCCAAGGATTGGACGCACGAGGATGGTGTCGACCTCGCGTCGTGGCAAGCTGCATTGTCGGGCGCGATCCCTTGGGACGTGGCTCTGGGCGCGGGCGTCAGTGGCCTGGCGGATGGTCAAGCCGAAGGCATCTTGTACGGAGGGTGTCTCTCAATCCTCGTCGCGACCCTGGGCACTCCCTACGAAATCAACAGCGCAGGTACAATTCTGTTTCTCGAAGATGTCGCAGCCAAACCTTTTCAGATCGACCGCATGTTAATGCAACTGAAGCTGGCAGGGAAACTTGGTGAGGTGCGCGGCATCATTTTTGGCGAAATGCTCGATTGCGTGCAAACGGCAAATCAGGGCTACAAGCTCGAGGAAGTCGTGATGCGCATCGTAGGCGATCTCAAAGTGCCCGTAGCCTTCGGCGTTCGCTCCGGCCACGTCACATCGCGCAACATCACGCTGCCGATCGGGGTACGAGCGAGACTTACAGTAGATGGCGGACAAGTATCACTGCGAATTCTGGAATCGGCGGTCGAGGTCTAACGGTCTGCGAAAAATACCTGATTCGTGGAGGAACGCGATTCGTATCAGGGCATGCCTTCAGCCATGCCACCAAGGACGCACCACCGCTTCGCCTTTAGGCGCTGCAGCCGGCAATCAGAATGAACGACCCTAAACACATTCACCTCATCGGTATCTGCGGCACCGCGATGGCATCGCTTGCCGGAATGCTGAAGGAGCGCGGCTTTCGTGTCAGCGGTTCCGACGCCGCCGCGTACCCTCCGATGTCCGATTTTCTGCGCGGCTTGGGCATTCCCGTCGCGCAGCCGTTTGATCCCAGAAATCTGGAACCGCGCCCCGATCTGGTCGTGGTCGGCAATGCCATGTCCCGCGGCAACGTAGAACTGGAACACGTGCTTGACCAGCGCATCGATTTCTGCTCCTTGCCCCAGTTGCTGCATGACGAATTCCTGCGCGGCAAAGAAGTGCTGGCCGTCGCCGGAACTCACGGCAAGACCACGACCACTTCCATGCTCTCTTGGATCTTGCATTCCGCCGGACTCGACCCGTCGTTCCTGATCGGCGGAATCGCGGAAAATTTTGGATCGAGCTTTCATCTCGGGCAAGGCAAGCACTTCATTCTCGAAGGCGACGAGTACGACACCGCCTTCTTCGACAAGGGCCCCAAGTTCCTTCATTATTTTCCCGACGCCATCATCCTGACTTCGGTGGAATTCGATCACGCCGACATCTACAAGGACCTGGATGCAGTCGAAACCGCTTTCAAGCGCCTGGTGAACCTGATTCCGCGCCGCGGACGAATCGTGGCCTTCGACGGCATGGCCGGCGACGCCACGGAGAGCCCAAGTCTGGAGCGCTGCCTGGCCAAGGCATTTTGCCCCGTCGAGCGCTACGGCGCCGGCCCGCGCGCAAACTGGCAAGTGGCGAACCTCCGCCTCGATCCGGGCCGTACTTCGTGGGCAGTTCTGCACAACGGGGAATCGTGGGGAGACTTTCAGTTCTCACTGGCGGGTGAGTACAACGTGTGGAACGCGACTGCTGCCGCCGCGTTGGCAGCGTCATACGGCATTTCGAAAGGAGCGATCGCTGAGGCTCTGAAGACCTTCAAGAGCGTGAAGCGCCGCCTGGAAGTGAAGGCGCAAGTGAACGGCATCACCATCATCGACGACTTCGCGCATCACCCCACCGCAATCGCCGGAACTCTAAAAGCCCTGCGGGCGCGCTATGCCGGAGCGCGTCTATGGGCGATTTTGGAACCCCGTTCCAATACCCTGCGCCGCCGCGTCCTGCAAAGCGACCTGGCGCGCAGTCTGGCCCTGGCGGATGAAGTCGTGGTGGCCGGAGTGTTCCGCTCCGATGCGGTGCCCGAGAACGAGCGCCTGGAATTACCCGCTCTCGCCAGCGAGATCGAGCGAAACGGCCGCCGTGCGCGCCTCATGGCCGACGCCGATGCGATCGTTCAGACCGTTGCCCCCGAAATGCGCTCCGGCGATGTCGTGGCCATTCTTTCCAATGGCGGGTTCGGAGGCATTTATGAAAAACTACCGGCGCGCCTGCAAGAACTCTTAAAGACGGAATGAATCGCTTTTATCAGTTCTACGGAATTCTGCGCCTGGCACTGTGCGCGGCGGCCCTTGCTTTGTTCGCAGCCCAGGCGGAGTCGACTCCGGTGGCCTACACCATTTCGCTCGCTTCTGCTGAGCAACATCTTGTCCAAGTACAAATCATCCTTCCTGCCGGTGCCGCGCAGCGCGAGCTGCAGCTACCCGTGTGGAACGCTCTCTATCAGATTCGCGACTTCGCCCAATACGTGAACTGGCTGCGGGCCAAAGATCGCGCGGGCAAGGAACTGGCCGTGCGAGAGGAGGACAAGAGCCGGTGGGAGATTCAGGGCACCGAGAGCGGTGCTATCGTGGAATATCAAATCTACGTCGATTCGCCGGGGCCGTTCGGAGCGCAGCTGAATTCCCATCACGCATTTTTTAATCTCGCGGAAATTCTCATTTACCCGGTCGATGCCCGGAACGCCCCCATGCATGTGCATTTGAGCCACATCCCCGAGGGATGGCGGGTCGCAACGCCGCTGGCCTCTCTGCCCGACGGCGGATTCAGCGCCGACAACTACGACCGTTTGGTAGACTCGCCCGTCGAAATCGGCAGCTTTCAGGAGTCCGACTTCGACGAGGCGGGCGGACACTTCCGCGTCGTGATCGACGCCGATCCCGCTGACTATCGCATGGACAAGATCACCGCCGACGTGCGCAGAATCGTTGCATCTGCAACCAGTTGGATGAACGATCGCCCCTTCGAGACCTACATGTTTCTTTACCACTTCCCGCGGGGCCCGGCCGGCGGCGGGATGGAGCACGCCTTCTCCACCGCCATCGATATCAACGCCGAATCCGTCAGGCAGAATCCCGATGCTCTGGCCGGAGTCACCGCCCATGAATTCTTCCATCTCTGGAACGTCAAGCGCATCCGGCCGCAGACGCTGGAGCCAGTCGACTACACCAAAGAGAATTACACTCGGGCGCTCTGGTTCAGCGAAGGCGTGACCAACACAGCCCAGGGCACGATCGAGCTGCGCGCCGGGCTTCTCAGCGAGAAGCAATACCTCGAACGCCTGGGCGACGAAATCACCGAACTGGAGCGCCGTCCGGCCCACCTGACGCAGTCGGCCGAGGAGTCAAGCCTTGATGCCTGGTTGGAGGGCGACGCCTATTACCGCCGCCCCGAGCGCAGCGTTTCCTACTACAACAAAGGTGAACTGCTCGGCGTGATGCTAGACCTGGCCATGCGCGAGGCCAGTCATGGCCGCGCATCCTTGCGCGAACTGCTGCAGTGGATGAACGCAAATTACGCGCAGAAGGGTCGCTTCTTCAACGACTCGGTCGGCGTGCGCGAAGCCGCCGAAACCGTTAGCGACGCCGATCTGGGACTGTTCTTCAAGAAATACGTTTCGGGAACCGAAGAAATTCCCTGGGACGATTTTCTCCGCTCCGTCGGCCTTCACGTGGAGCACGTCGCCACCACCGTGCCCGATCCGGGTTTCACCGCGTCCCGTAATTTCGATGGTCCCATGGCGGTGGGCGCGGTGACGCCGCGCAGCGATGCCGAACGCGCGGGCTTGCAAGTCGGCGACACCATCCTTGAACTGCAAGGCAGGCCGGCCGGGCAGGAGTCGCGTCAGGAGTTGGCGCGCTTAAATCCCGGCGACGCGTTGACGCTCAAAGTTCGCGGCCGCCGCGGAGGCGAGCGCGAACTCAAATGGAAAGTCGGAGGCGGCCAGGAAATCTCCTACGAAGTCGTCGACCTCGACCACGTCACAGCCGAGCAGCGCGCTCGCCGCTCCGCTTGGCTCAAAGGCGAAGCGCAGGACGCAGATCAAACTCCAGCAGTCGTAGGCACAGCAAAATGATCCGCACCCTCGTCATGCTGACTTTCTGGGCGCTGGCCGCTCCTGTAGCCGCCCTGATCGGATTTCCCTGGACCTTTCTGACTGGCGACGTTCGTCTTATCTATCGAATGTTCAATTGGGGAGCGTTCGCAGGCGTTCGACTGGCAGGCGTGCGTGTCGAAACGGTCGGCCTCGACCGCCTTGACAGCTCCCGCAACTACATCTTCATGACCAATCACGTGTCGAACCTGGATCCACCGATTCAGATTCCGCTGATCCCTCGTCGCACTTCGGTGATGGTGAAAAAAGAACTGTTCAAGACTCCCATTCTCGGCCCCGCCATGCGCATGGCCTCCCTGGTTCCCGTGGACCGCGGCAATCGCGACGCCGGCATAGAAGCTGTGCGCGCCGCCAAGGCGGTGGTTGCGCAGGGGATCAATATGACCATCTACGTGGAAGGCAAGCGCTCGTTCGATGGCAAATTGCTGCCCTTTAAAAAGGGCCCCTTTTATCTGGCTATGGAATGCGGCATTCCTGTAGTTCCCATGACCATCGTGGGAACGCACTACGCCATGCCGAAGACGCGTTTCGCCATCAAGCCCGGCTTGGTGAAAGTAATTTTTCATCCCCCGATCGAGCCCAAGGATTTCGGCGACCGCGATCGCTTGATGGAAAAAGTCCGTGCGGTGATCGAGAGCGGCCTGCCGGAAGAGTATCGGCAGCCGGCATCTTCAAGTGCCGAGGGCGCAGAGGCACACGGAGTTGGAATCTGATTTCGTTCGTTTCCTCGGTTTGTTTGGTGGTTGGTCCATTTTCAGCTAGCGTGAACCAAACCACGTCGTCATCCCGAGGGCAGTGAGGGATCTAGGTGGTTGCTGGCAGGGGCGACACTGGTGGCGCGGGCAAGGACCTAGATCCCTCGTTGCGCTCGGGATGACAGATCGTTCTGGGATACAGCAACTGCGAAACCGGCCTAGTCCTTCTTGTCTCTAAGCCGCACCGCGCGGGCAATCTCCGGCAATCGAGGCAGAATCGCTGAATACTTCAACCACGCTCGGTGATCCACAGCCGGCGATCCGCTGACTAGCGCTCCTGGCGCAATATCGTTCGCCACTCCACTCTGCGGCGTCACGATTGCATTTTCCCCGACCTTGCAGTGTCCGACCACGCCGACCTGCCCCGTGAGAATGACCCTGCTGCCAATCTCGGTCGAGCCCGCCAGCCCGACCTGTGAGCAAAGCAGAGCGTCTTCGCCAACCTGCGATCCGTGCCCGACCTGCACCAGATTGTCGACCTTCACGCCGCGCCCGATGCGGGTTTCGCCGACACTGGCCCGGTCAATACAAGAGTTAGCCTGGACTTCCACATCGTCCCCAATGACCACCGGTGCAGGCTGCGGGATTTTGTGCCAGCTTCCATCCGCAGTCTTGGCAAAGCCAAACCCGTCGGCCCCGATCACGACTCCGTTTTGCAGAAGCACATTGCTGCCGATCCGGCAGTTCTCGCGCACGATCGCGTGCGCGTGGCCGAAGAAGTTGTTCCCGATCCGCGCTCCCCGGTAAATCACGACATGCGCCAGCAGAATTGCATTGGCCCCGATCTCGACATCTTCGTCAATCACCACGTAAGGCCCGATATGCGCATTCGCCCCAATACGAGCACTCGCATGCACCACGGCCGTGGCATGCAGGCCGGGCGCATACTGCAGCGGCTGGTGAAATATTTCCAGCGCCCGCGCAAACGTCAGATAGGGATCCTTCGCCCGCAACATGGCCGCCGTGATAGCAGGGAAGTCCTCGCCAACGATGACGGCGGAAGCCTTGGTTGACCGCGCAGCCGCCGCATACTTGGGATTCGACACGAACGTCAACTCCCCCGGTCCGGCCCGTTCAATCCCGTTGAGCCCGGTGATTTCTGTGTCTGCAGATCCATTTTCGAGGCGCACCTCGAGAGCCGAAGCAATAGCGGAAAGCTTCATAGTTGAAAGGAAAAGACGAATAGATCGTACACCAGCGAACGCCAGGCGCTTCGTAGAGACATAACTGGTTACGTCTCGCGGGCCGCGAAAACACTTCCGCAGGAGCGAGATCGGGAAGGGCACGAGTTCCACTCGTGCCGCATGTCACGCCAAATTGATCCGGCTTTAGCCGCTGACGTCGGCTGTTCCAACTCTCTCCGCCCAAACGACTCTTCCGTGCCCTGCTACTCGTCCGAGACCAAAACAAAGAAGCCAGCTCTCGCTGGCCTCTTCTGCAAATCGTGTTTCCTTACTGCACCGTGAGCGTGAAAGTTCCCGACTCCGATGGCGCTCCGGTGGCGGCCGCAGTCAGAGTCACCGTATAGGTCCCTGCCGGCGTGCCGGGATCCTGCGTATGTGTCGAGCCTCCGCCACCGCCGCAGGCGGGAACCGTCACGAGCAATGCCACTACTATCAGTCCCAGCAGCGCGCTCCAGCGGCGTCGTTTCGGCGAAGCGAGCAAGAGTATGCCCGCCAGCGGCAGCCCTCCGCTGAAGACCACCGCATAGTAGTATTTCCGCTCGTTCGATCGCAGCATGGTGGTGTGCGGGGCGGTCGTGGTGACCGTGATGTTAGTGGTGACGACCGTAGTCGGCCCCTTTCCCGTAGCCGATGCTGCGCCGCAAGTGGCTTCCGACGGCAGGCCGCTGCAGGTGAAGGAGATGGCAGCAAAGCCTGTGGAGGCAATGATGCCAACAGTCGTCGTACCCGTACCGCCTGGAGCCGAGATCGTGACGGCGGTTGGACCAGAGACTCCGGCGAAGCCGGGCTGGACCGTGAAGCTCACGGTGTTGCTGACGGGGCTCGGGTTGAAGCTGGCGTCGCCCTGATAGGTGGCCGATATGGTGTGATTTCCGGCGTCGAAGCTGATGATTCCGTCACCGATCGACGTGTTGCCTTGGCTGTTGACTGAGGGCGAACTGGAAACCGGGACCGGCGGACTGATTTGTGGGTTCAGCGTCGGTATAGCGCCGAAGGTGTCGGTGAACTTGACTGAACCCGTCGGGACACCTTTTCCTGACGCCCCAACCACGTCCGAGCGCACGAAAACGAGACTCCCAAACGGGAAGGGGCTGGTTAGCGAATTACCGCTTGAATCGTTTGCCAGCAGAGTCACAGTGGTCGTGCTGCTCTCAGGGGTGACAGTGACCTGAACTCCCGGCGAGGAATCGCTAGGCGCAAACGTGCCATCGCCCGCATAATGGGCCGTGACAGCGTAAGTGCCGCCAGGCAACACCGCGGTAGACCCAGAAATCGCGCCACTCGCAAGAGTGAACTGGGGAAGAATCCCAGTCTGGTTACTGATGGAGCCAACACCCCCAATTGCTGCCACGAGGGAGACGTCGCCCATGGGCGCTCCGGTCCCGCTACTAGGAGCGACCGTTCCAGCCACGGTCACCGCTGCACCGTGAGCGACAGAGACCGGAGTTGTGTTCCCACCCGCGACGCCATTGAGCGTCAAGGTGGTAGTCGTAGGACGGAAGATCGCGAGCGCCCACTGATTCACCAGGTTTTCGACATTGATCGAGCCCAAGCCTGTGGCCAGATCGTAGCCAGCCCCGGCCTGATAGGACGCCGTGGCCGTGCCATAGCCAGTCTCGCCAGGTACCGCATTATTCCCGACAGTGACGTCGTAGAACACGCAGGTGTTGTTCAGCGCGGGAATCGGAAGCGCGGACGCATTACACTTGGTTCCGGCCGTCTGCTGAGCCGCAGCCAGCGGGTAGAGAACGTAGTTGGCGAGGCCCTGCCGTGCTCCGCTAATAGCTCCTTCTGCCCCTAGCGACATCTTTTGGTCGACCAGCGCCATGACGCCGGCGAAAGACGGCGTCGAAGCGGACGTTCCTCCAACCCCAGCAAAGCCGGGGGGATTCGTAGCGCAGGAAGCCTGGAAACACAGCAGGTAAGGATCATTATTTGACGCAGCGCTGAACACGATGTCAGGCACGTCGCGCGCCTTGTCCGCGGGAATGCCCGTTACTCCGGCCTGCCATGTGGGTTTCGGGAAATCAACGCTGACACCGCCGCCCCCCGCCAGGATATTCGGGCCAAGGCTCGCCGGGCACGACGTAGTGCAACTCTCGTTCCAGACATCTTCGGGAATGTAACTGAGGGCGGAACTCCCGTTCGTCGAATTGTTGGTGGCGCTCCAATAGGTAGCGGCTGTGCCACCGTTTGCCGTCTCGTTGAATATCGTTCCACCCACCGCGGTGGTGAATGGCGTGGACGCCGGCAAAGTGACCGCAATCGGCTGCGTGGCCACCGTTTCAGTATTCGGGTCATCGCAACCTTCGGCTCCGGCATCGCCGGTTGAAGCCATGAAGCTGATGCCCTGGGCCGCAGCCTGTTCCGCCATCGATAAGTCCAGAGGCTCCGCAGCGCTGAACTGGGGCTCGCAGCCGCCGAAGCTGTAGGTCATTACGTTGGAGAGATTATTTTCCAAGATGTACAGCTCAGAAAGTGTTACGCCGTCCGTATCGTTGGTCGTGCCGGAGTTCACGAAGTACACTTGTGCACCGGGCGCAATTGCGCCCGACCAGGAAACGTCCAGCGTCGCCTCAAGGTCATCCCCCGAAATATCCCCTGGATCCGGCCCATTCACGATGACGATCGGAGTCGGACCGCCGATGCCGAGCACGCTCCGAAAGTCGGTGATGTCGCTCATAATGATGTCGGAGCGTCCAACCACGCCAATCGACATGCCGGCGCCGGTGATGGCAGTTGGGGTAGCGGTGTAGAGCGGCGCGACGTTATAGATCGTTGCGAAATCGGCCGGAGCCAACGCATGCAGGCCAGTGCTGGACGTGAACTGCGGCGGCTTGCCCGGTACTATCGTGCCTACAAAGCGCTCCTTCGACAGTCGGTACATCGGTTTCTTCACAAAATTGTGCAGCGTATACACGCCCGCCACCGCCGGGGTGAGAGCCGTAGGGATCTTCGGATCGCTGGCGTTCGCCCAGTGCTGCTCCCCGTTCACCGCGTACTTGTGGATCGTTGTGTGAAATGCTTCCTTCACCTGGCTGGCCGAGCCGGAGAACTCCAGTGCCGTGCGGCCCTTCGTCGCTCCCACTTGAAATCCATGCGACTGCAGCCAGCTCGTGATTGCCTGCATGTCGCTGTCACTCGGTCCGAATTGTTTTCCGAATTGCTCCGGCGTCAGCCACTTGTGGTAGTTGGGCGATCCCTTGTCCTGCTGATCGTCGAGCAACTTGCGCAGCGTGCCTTCCTGCTCGGGACTGCGCTTCAGCACCAGCAGCATCCGTTCCATCGGCAGGCTCGCGGGAGCCGTTCCCAAATCAAACACGGGACGCGCCAGCGGATGCGTGTTGCCCTTCAGCGTCGTGAGCCGCGACTCATCCAGCGGCTGGGTGATCAGGGGAGAGCGCACCGCAGCCGGTTGCGCTGCTTCCTGTCCCTGCATCGCAGAACACAGGACAGTGGCGAAAAAGATTGCGGTGATGAGAGAGAAATGGAAGACCGAAGAGGATGAGAAACTCGACCGAGAACGACACACTTGCATCGTCTGCATGACAGGCAACACCTCTGGAGCGGGATAGAAATCTCCACAGAGTCGAGCGGCTCGGGAGGAAGGAACGCCCCAACGTCTCTTTTTGCCCGGCTCTTGGCCCGTGTGGAATTCAAACGGTACCTCAACTACCAGGATTAATTCAATGGATTTCAGGTGCGCGGGACCCGCCATTGGTGCGGTGTACGGCCGATCAAACCCTTTCGGGCCTTTCGCGCATCACACTGTAGCCCTGCCGCAACCACTCCGAAGCTGCAAGCAATTCGAGACACTTACTCGTCGAACATGGGCACTTGTCGCTGATCTTCCGCGCCCGGTCGCCGGCGCCGCGGCGCCCCAATGACGGCCAGCACGGTGAGTGACTCCAGGGCGGTCCGCGGGACAAAAATCTTCTGCGTGTTTGAGCGCTGATCCGGAGGACTGACCAGGAATCCCTCCGGCGTCGTCTGCACCAAGTCGGCGGGCATCAGTCCTTCAAGCACTTCGCTATCTTTGAACCGCAGCCGCACCCACAGGCCTTCCGATCGCGGACGCGAGGTGAAGGTCTTGCGTGTGAGCGACTCCGAGTCGCTGAACTCGCGCACGAAATACACGCCCTTGATTTCGCGCAGATCAATGGAGATAACCGTCCCCGACGTGTTCAGCAACTCGAGTTTGCCCTCGCGCACAAACTGCGCCGGTGCGACATAGCCCGACACGGAGTCCCGGTCCATCTTGCGAACAATCACTTTTTTGTGCGTTGAAGGCATGGAGGCCGCGTTACAAGTCGGAGCGTTTTGTAGCGATGCTGATCACGTTCTGCAGACGCGGTGTGCACCCACGGACGTGGACGAGCCGCAGATTCGCCCGCGTTCCGTTGCGGGCGAATCGATGGCGCGCCAGGCTCGCTTCCTACTCCCCTTGGCGTGATTCTCGCACTTTTTGACAGCAATCTCGCGGAATCCGCCTTGCCAGTAGCCAAACTGTAAACGTTGTGTTATTTTCATTAACTTGCCGCAAAGTTTCCACTTCGCCTAAGTACTTTGTATTAGGGTACTTGCGTCTGCGCGGGCCCCACCCTGTCGGACGCAACGTCCTAGGCTGTGGAAATCTTGTGGAAAGCTCGGTTCGTTCAGCCCGTGAGGTCTTTGGTCGCGACAGGCATAACGCAGCGAAACGCTAGACCTGAGGGCTGTTGAAAGCGAATGGCTGATTACATTTACACGATGGAACTCCGGTTGACGCCGGACCAACTGAAAGGCGTCGGCCTGATACAAGACGTAGCCCGGGCAGCCGGCCTCAATCTTTACCTTACTGGCGGCGCCATCCGCGACATCATCAGCGGCTTCTCCATTCGCGATCTGGATTTCACCATCCAGGGTAATCCTCTCAAGTTACAAAAAGATCTCGAAAAGGCCGGCGCCAAAATCACCGCCGTCGAAGAGGACAACCGCACCATCTTCATCTCGCTGCCCGGCAACGCGCGGGCTGAGATCAGTATGGCGCGCACCGAACACTACGAGAAGACGGGCAAGCCGCCGGTCGTGATGCCCGCGACCATCCACGAAGATCTGCGCCGCCGCGATTTCAGCGTCAATGCCATGGCGCTATCGCTCAACGAAGGATCCCGCGGCCTGCTGCTCGATCCGTTCAACGGCGTCGCCGACATTGAAGCCAAACTGATTCGCATCCTGCACAACTATTCCTTCCTCGAAGATCCCTCGCGCCTCATTCGCGCCACGCGCTTCGCCGCGCGCTTTCACTGGCCGATCGAAGAACGCACTCAGGCCCGTTACGACGCCGCCAAGGAAGGCAAGTACATCGACCACATTCTGCGCGGTTCGATCGGTCACGAAATCGCTGCGCTGGCCCATGAAGACGACCCGCTGTATGTCGTGAAGATGCTCGAAAAAGAGGGTTGGCTCGAGGTTCTGCATCAGCACTGGACCACCGCCAAGGTCGACACCATCGGCCTGTCCGCCCTCATGAAGACGCGCCAGCAGATGGTCGACCTCGGCTATGCCCCGGACGCCGGCCCGGCGGTCATGTATTTCCTGACATCGCGTTTGGCGGACAAAGATGTCGCGGATGTGCAGCGCATGATCCCGCGGAAAGATCTCGTGGAAGCCTGGCGCGACATCGAAGATCACGCCAAGGAACTGGCCAAGCGCCTGATGGGCAAAGAAGCCGCGACTCCTTCACGAACCTGGCATCTGCTTAGCAGCGCCCGCCCCGAGATGGTGCTCTTCCTGGCGGTTACGGCCAAGCAGCAATCGGTCGAGCAGAAAATCAAGAACTATCTCACCAAGTGGCGCCAGGTGCAGCAGAAGATTCCGCTTCCCGAGATGACGGAGTTGCTCATCACTCCGCAATTGCCTGAGTATCCCAAGATTACGCACGACGTTTTCATGTTGCTGCTCGACGGCAAACTGCGCTCGCGCACCGAAATACTGAAATTCCTGAAGCCCTTCGCGCCCCCGCCTCCGCCTCCGCCACCCGCGCCTCGTCGCGGACGCGCCGCCAAGACGGCAGCTACGGCTCCAGTCGCCGCTCCGGCAAAAGCCGGCAAGAAAGGGAAAGGCGCGCCGCCGATTCCCGCCGCTGTCGCAGCCCCGCCGCCGAAGGCCAAGACGCTCGAACCGCCAAAGGTCGCAAAGCCCGATCACAAACCGGTCAAAACGGTCGCCAAACCGGCTCCTGAACACGCCCATCCAGGAAAGGCTGGGGCGAAAAGTAAGGCGACGAAAAAGAAGAAGTAGGAACTAGTAGGTGGTGAGAGTCTCGCGGCTCCGGCCCGCTAGTGCCATGCCGCGAATCCCGCGTCAGTGTTAAGCTTTCTGTTCGCCCCAGTCCAGGGCGGGGGGCTATTTATCAATGCGTAAACAGAAGGGTTTTTCTCTCATCGAACTGCTGATCGTGGTCGCGATTATTCTCATCATCGCCGCCATCGCGATCCCCAACTTGCTGCGCGCGCGCATGGCCGCCAATGAGTCCTCCGCCGTAGGTTCGATCCGCACCATTAATACCGGAGAGATTACCTACAGCGCCTCTTATCCGACCGTGGGCTTTGCCCCGACATTGAGCAACCTGGGCGGCCTTACTCCCTGCACCCCGACCACAGCCGCCGGGTGCCTGATCGATAGCGTATTGGCCAGCGGCACCAAGAGCGGATACATCTTCACGGCCACCGGTTCCGGTGGGCCTCCCGCAACCCAGTACTTTGCCACGGGCACTCCGATAACTCTGAATCAAACCGGCATCCGCAGCTTCTGCTCCTTCGAAGACGCCGTGATCCGAGTCCAGCCTACCGGCGGCGCCATCTCGAGCGAAGCCGCCTGCCAGACTCTTCTGCCGCTGAACCAGTAAGCGGCATCGCGTCCTGAAAGTTATTGCCTGACTCGACACGCTTGAAAAGGCGCGGATTCTAGCTTGGGCGTGTCGTCACCCTCGTGGAGCACGCCCGCATGTTCCACAGCGGCCACTGCTCCCGCTCCCAACAGAAGCAGAAAAACCACCAGCACAGTTGGTCTCAGCCTCATGTCGACATTCGCTGCAATGACGTCGCGCCATTCTAGCGAGCGATCCAGGCGCAGTCATTACCAGGAATGAATTAGGCCGGGATGCCCGCATTTCTCCCGCACTTTGAGGGAGGTGGGGACGACGGTCCGTTTGCCGAGCTCCTGTAGGGCCCGCCCGCGGAGAATAGGGTGAAAGTAAGATCCGTATCAGAAGGCCGCACGTGTACAGCATCAACGCGTCTTTAGGCGTTCCGTTTGGGCGTTTTGAGTCGATCCGTGAGTTGCTGCCGCGCCTCCTGTTCCGGCCAAATCGTGGCCCAGAAATTTTGACAAGTTCTTGACAAACTTCACTTGCTTGTTTCTTGCCAATCGGGCTTATAATGGCCCTGTATGCGCCGCCTGGCAGCCATCACGGCGTTCGCGCTTTTCCTGGCCGTGCCCGTGTGGGCGCAGCATGGAGGAGGACACGCCGGCGGGTTCGGTGGTGGACATGGTGGCGGCTTCAGCGGAGGACATGGCGGTGGCTTTGCTAGCCACGGTGGTTTCGCTGGCGGCCATGGTGGTTTCGCTGGCGGCCATGGTGGTTTCAGTGGCGCCCATGCTGTAGGGGGCCACTCCTTCAGCGGAGTGCACGGCCCGGGCATGTCTCGGGGCTTTACTCACGTTCCTTCGACGCGCGCGGGTTTCTCGCGTGGTCCATTTTTGCGCGATGGGTTCCGCAGTTCCGGCTTCCGTGATCGTGGATTTCGCGACCGCGGATTCCGCGACCGCGGATTCCGCGACCGCCGCTTCCGCGACTTTAGATTCCGCAATAATTGCTTCGGTTTCGGCTGCTGGGGTTATGGCTATCCCTGGTGGGGCGCGGGAATCGATCCCTGGTGGTGGGACTCTGGTTCGTCTTATGACGAGGACTATGAGCGGGATCGCGCGCTCGCCAACGAGATGAATGCGCAGAACCTCCAAGAGCAGCAAATGCTTCGCCAGGAACAAGCCGACGGCGATCAGGATGCCTATGCGCGCCCCCCTCGCCGGGAGCAAGAAACACCCGAACCGGAAGGCGCCGCGATCCTGCCCGCCACAGTGCTCGTGTTCCGCGATCAGCACAAGCTCGAAGTCCAGAACTACGCCATCGTCGGCCAGACTCTGTGGGCCTTTGCGCCCCAGCACCAAAAAATCGCCCTGTCCGATCTCGACCTTGCCGCCACCACCAAGGCCAACGACGATCGCGGCGTGACCTTCCGCGCCCCAGCCGCGAACGAAGCCCAATAAATCACCTCGCCGAAGACCCCGCTCAGCCCTCCAATGACCCCCTTCACTGTTCCCCATTCCTTATTCAGCCCATTGCGATTCGCTTTTCCCGCCCGCACGAGTACAGTGGAATCAACGATTTAAGTCGAACTTGTGGTTCGGGCATCTAAGGCGGTGAGGAATCGCAGAAGTAACCGTGCTACGGGTGGCCCCTGTTGTTAATGGTAAAATAAGAGACACACTCAATATGCCTCTAAAAACACTGTTCCTAAATCCCCCTTCGTTTGAAAACTTCGACGGAGGCGCAGGCTCCCGTTGGCCCGCCACCCGCGAAATTGAGAGTTACTGGTACCCGGTGTGGCTGGCGTATCCGACTGGAATGTTGGAGGGCGCGCGGCTGCTTGACGCGCCGCCGCACCATGTTTCGGGCGAGGAGACTATCGAGATCGCCAAGGACTATGAGTTCCTTGTGCTGTTCACTTCGACTCCCGGATTCCCCGGCGATATTCGTCTGGCGCGGGCGATTAAGCAGAAAAATCCCAACATCAAGATTGCGTTTGTCGGTCCGCACGTCAGCGTGCTTCCGGAAAAATCGCTGCGCGACTGTCCGGAGATCGATTTTGTCTGCCGCAAGGAATTCGATTTCGCCGTCACGGATTATGCGAAGGGCAAGCCGCTCGGGGAAATTCCGGGCGTGTCTTTCCTGCAGGATGGCGAGGCCGTCCACAATCCAGACTCCCCACAGATTCAGGATCTCGACGCGCTTCCGCACGTTACTGACGTCTACAAGCGCGACCTTGACGTCACCAAATACAACGTGCCGTTCCTGCTGAACCCCTACGTATCGCTGTACACCACGCGCGGCTGCCCGGCGCAGTGTACCTTCTGCCTGTGGCCGCAGACACTGAGCGGACATCCCTGGCGCAAACGCTCCACCGATGACGTTGCGCGGGAAATGGCTAAAGCGAAAGAGTACTGGCCGAACGTCAAGGAATTTTTCTTCGACGACGACACGTTCAACATCCAAAAGGCACGCACCATTGAGCTCTGCTCCAAACTCAAGCCGCTCGGGCTCACCTGGTCCTGTACCTCGCGCGTGACCACCGATTTCGAGACCCTAAAAGCGATGAAGGAAGCCGGCTGCCGGCTGCTCATTGTGGGCTACGAATCCGGCGACCAGCAGATCCTGAAGAACATCAAGAAAGGCGCGACCATCGAACGCGCTCGCCAGTTCACCAAGGACTGCCACAAGCTCGGCCTGGTGGTCCACGGCGATTTCATTCTGGGCTTGCCCGGAGAGACCCGCGAGACCATCAACAACACGATTGCGTTTGCGAAAGAACTCGACGTCGAGACCATCCAGGTTTCGGTGGCGCATGCCTATCCCGGAACTGAGCTTTACGACTACGCCGTGAAAAACGGTTTCATGGTCGGCGACAACAAGATGGTGGACGAAGGCGGACACCAGTTGGCCCATATTCAGTATCCCGGGCTGCCTGCCGATGAGATCCTTTCGTCGGTGCATCGCTTCTACGATGAATATTATTTCCGTCCCAAAGCCGTGTTCCGCATCTTGAAAAAAGCGGCGTTCGACAGCAACGACCGAAAGCGGCTGTATAAGGAGGCCAAAACCTTCCTGAAGCTGCGGTCGGCGCGCAACAAGATGGTCAAGAAGCACGCGGAAACGGCCGCCACGGCCGAACCTGCCAAGGCCTGATGATCAAGTGACTTTTCGCAAGTATCTGGTGCTGGCTGGAGTTACCGTCTTTGCAGCGGCCGGTGACTCCATGCTTTCGCACGGGATGAAGCAGACCGGCAACGTTTCCCTGCATCACTTGCAAAGCGTCATTCTGGCGGTAGCCAATCCCTGGGTCGCGATGGGAATCCTTCTGCTGCTGGCCTTCTTCGCTTCCTACATGAATTCGCTCTCCTGGGCCGACCTGACCTACGTGCTGCCGGCGACATCGCTGGGATACGTCCTGCTGGCGCTGGTGGCGAAGTTCGCGCTGCACGAGCAAGTCAGTCCGCTGCGCTGGCTGGGCATCGCACTGATCTCCGGCGGGGTCGGATTTGTCGCCGGAGGCCCGGCGCTTACGTCTCACTCGCACCACGACGCGGCACGCGAGCCGGAGCCCGCCCGCGCAGCGGTTTCCGCCGGAGCCGAGCGATGAGTCACGTCTATACGTCTGTCGTATCTACCTGGGGCGGCATTCTCGTCGTCGTATTGGCTTCGGTGGTGGGAGACATTTTTCTGGCGCGCGCTATGAAGCAAGTTGGCGACGTGCATGCCTTGTGGGGCCGCGCGGGACTGTGGACGGTTGTTGCCCGCGTCCTGTCGAACTCGAACTTCTTCCTCGGCGTCACCGCGATGGCGGTCGCGTTCTTCAGCCTGCTGTTCGCGCTGTCGTGGGGAGACGTCAGCCTGGTCGCCCCGGCTGCCGCGTCATTAACGTTTATCGGCAATGCCTTCGCGGCCAAAATCTTCCTGCATGAAAAAGTAGACCGCCGCAGATGGATTGCGGCAGTGCTGGTGGCGGCGGGAGTGGGGTTGCTGGCGGGGTGAACTTCACCATAAGTTAACCTAAGCTCTTTCCGTTCGTGGTCTGCCATCTCTTAAAGAGTCCGCCTCTCGATAACTTCTGGACAGCCGACGATCCAGAAGTAAAGTACAGAGAGCGTGTTTGTCGGTACTAATCGATGGTGAACTTCGCCCAGCAGGATTGACTCGTCCGGTTATCGCGTTAAATCGGGACTTACGGATGCGAGTTGTATCGACCCCTTGTATGCATTTCGGAAGCGCACTCGGACTAGCCAGAAAATCAGCATAATCAGTGGGAGTATGCTGAGAATTAAGTACAACATCGTGCTGAATAGAGCCGGGGACAGGTGTTGCCCGAGCCCCACTGCCGAAAGCAATCTCAATGGGCGGTTCGAGGGTCCCAGGAAAAAAGAGCCTGCTGCGATGAACAGTCCAAAGCACATGCGCCAGAGATGCCGCGCGATGCGCTTTGCTCCAACAACACTGCCGCGTACCAGCATGCGAACGTCCCCCGCGCCAGCCAGCAGCATCACGGAACCCATGAAGAAGGTCATTCCGACGGGAACTCCGTCTTGTGAACTCGCTCCGCTACGCACGACTTTTAGACCATTCATCCAGGTGAGGATACCGAGCGTCAAAGGAATCAGGAGCACCACCCAATCGAAGCGACTGGTTTCGCCGTCTCGGCGTCTCGCGGTCAGCCATGCCGTTCCGATGAGATAGAAGGTTAGAATCCCGCCGCCGACGTTGTTCGGTTGATGCCTCACGATTGCAAGGTACACTGCGAGGACGGCCATGGTGAGCATGGATGCGACAAAGACCTTTCCCGCCTGGGCATGGCGGGGGGAACCCTTCCGGAAAGACATCGCCGCGGTCCCGGACAGCAACCCTAAGGTCCCCGCGCAGATATGACCAATCAGTATGGGCGAATAGGCCATGGGTGCTTTCTTGGAGATAATATACGCGGACCCGAGCCCGCGCGTTCCACTGGTCAACATTAACTCTCGCTCCCCGGGCAAAAACCGGAGAAAATCCTGGCTTGACTGCACAATCGGGCGTCGTCTTACTAGACCGTTGTTTACTCCCAAGCTGGTGCTAATATTCTAGCCATGAAACAGCGAATTTCTTTGCAAATAGCCGTCATAGTGGCCATGGGTGCAATCGCTATCGCATTGCATGCTGCCGGCGACCAAAGCGCGAACTACATAACTCGTACCCTCGCCCTTCCCGACCACGGCCAGGGAAACATCACCATGGATTACATCGCATATGATCCCAAAACGGGATATGTCTGGGTTCCCGCCATTAACGTTGGCTCGGTGTACGTGGTGGACACCGGCGACAGCTCCGTTCGCGAGATATCGGGCTTTGCAGCAAACGAAGTTGAACTCGGCGGCCGAAAACGCCGTCAGGGGCCCAGCGGCGTATCGGTTGGCGACGGAGTGGTGTACATCGGCGACCGCGCTGATTCCAGCGTTTGCGCCATCGATGAAAAGACGCTTACACGGAAGACCTGTGGACACATCGATTCCACCCCCGACGGCGTAGTTTATGTGGCGCCCACGAAGGAAGTCTGGGTCACCGCGCCGCGGGACAAGTCTGTGCGTATTCTCGACAGCCAGACCTTAACGCAGAAAGAAAAACTGACCTTCGAAGGCCAGCCCGAAGGATACGCAGTCGATGCCAAGCGCGGGCGACTCTACATGAACTATGAGGACAAGGACCTTACTACCGCCATTGATCTCAAAACGCGCAAAACCGTGGCCAAGTGGCCGTCAGCTTGCGGCGAGGATGGCCCGCATGGTCTATCGGTGGATCAAGACGCTGGCTTCCTCTTCGTTGCTTGCAGCACGCAGGCCGAGGTTCTGGACGCGGGACACAATGGGGAGAAGTTGTCATCCATCAATACCGGCGATGGCGTGGATGACCTCAATTACTCACCAGCCACTCACACGCTGTACATAGCCGCTGCCAAGGACGCACGACTCACGGTCGCTCGAGTTGACGCTGCCGGCAAGCTCAGCTTGATCGCACAAGTACCTACGCACGAGGGAGCTCGCAATGGAGTCGTCACCAGGGACGGCACGATCTACCTCGCACACTCGCAACTCGGTCAATTGGCAGGGCTGATCGTGGCATCGCCGAGTAGGAGGTAGCGTCGCCCGCTTCGTGCGCGGCGTACTCCGGTCGGTTAGCGATCCTACGTGTGTGTGAGCGACATGGCTACGGGTAACTCGGATAACGTACGATCAGGGTTGACCTACCTGCCGTAGATGTTGCCGGAAGCAAGGAGATTCCGGCACCCGACCCTTTAACTTCCGGTTTGCCGATCCGCTGACTCGCGGTCTGGCCGAAAGCACTACGCCTTTAGGGAGGGCTTACCTCGCTGCATTGCAGTCGAAGGTTGCAGGGTCACAGGACCTACCTCAGGATAGCCCGTGTACTCGTCCGACTTGATATAAACAAGTTTCGCGTGGTTCACGAGTCTGAGTGGTGCTGGAAAAACGACGATCTGCAAGTCCGTCCACGCCAGAATTCCAGACCGCGGAATTTCAGGATAACCCGCGAAAGTCCGCTTACGTGTCCGATCGAAGAAACGGCGCGTCCTGAAGCAGTTGTTCGAAATTGGATATCAGCCTGAAGGGTTGACGGCCGCCTGTTCGATCGCGTGGAGAATGGCCTGTGGCAAAATTCTCCTGGTTAGCAGATCATGGTCGGGTGACAATTTTGCGCTGGCGATTCCAATGGCCACGCTACACCTTCCACGCTAGGTTCGCGCCATGTCCCAGTCTCCAAATCCAGCCGCGGCGCAGCAGGTGGCGCCTCTGCTTGCGTTGGCCGCTAAGTTGCTCAGCGCCGGGCGACCAGCCGATGCGATCGCTCCGTTGCGCGATGCAGCACTGCTGGAGCCGTTCAATCCCACGATCCAGCAGGATCTCGGCCTTGCCTGCCTCGAGGTCGGCCGCGTATCGGATGCCATCGCAGCATTCGAGCGGGCCGTCGCCATTCGACCGCGCTTCAGCGATGCATATTTCCGCCTGGGAATCGCCTTGGAGAAGCAGGGCGACATCGGCGGGGCAATCGTTGCGTACGACCGGGCCACTCAGCTGCTCCCGTCCCTGACCGAAGCGTGGTTCCGCGCCGGCGCCCTGGTCTACGAACTGGGGCATCGCGACGAGGCGATCGGCTGTTTCCGCCGCGCAGCAGCGACCGGGGGTAAGACGAGCTTCGGCCGCCTTGGTATGGCTCGGGCGCTGCTGACCGAGGATCGCAATCAGGAAGCCGAACGGGTACTCGGACAGATGCTGGCGCGCGATCCGGGGAACGCCATGGCGCATGATCTGCTGGGCAATTTGCTCTCTGAGTTCGGCCGTTTCGATGAGGCCCGCGAGTGCTTCCAGCGGGCGATCGCTACGGCGCCGCTGCTGGCGGGATGCTACTACGATCTGGTCCGGTGTCGCCCAGTCACGAGCGAGGACGACGGTCTGCTTCAACGGATGGAAGCCGCCGTCGACACTCCGGGGTTGGAAGCGGCGCAACGCCTGCGGATTCACCTCGCCATTGGTAAGGCGGCGGACGATCTTGGCGACTACGCCTTGGCCATGCAGCATTTCGACGCCGCAGACGCCGTGCGCCGGGGCTCTCAGTCGTTCGACTCGGCCGCGTTCTCCCTCGAGACCGACCGCCTTATTGCCCGCTGTACACCCGAACTGATCGCGCGGGCGCCCGAACTCGGCAGCAGCGATGCGACGCCGGTGCTGATCCTCGGCATGCCGCGGTCCGGCACAACTCTCGTCGAGCAGATCGTGTCCATGCATCCCGAGGTCGGGGCCGGCGACGAGTTGAATTTCTGGAACGAGCGCGGGGCGGCGTGGCACCGCTGCGGCGCGGCCGGGAACCAGACGCCGTTCGTCGCCCAGGAGTTCCTGGCCCAGGCGACGGCAGACTATCTCGGTGTGCTGCGCAAAATCGCACCGACGGCGGTGCGAGTGACTGACAAGATGCCATTCAACTTCCTCTGGGCCGGGCTGATCCACGTGGCATTCCCGCGCGCAATCATCATCCATTGCCGGCGCGCTGCAGTCGACACGGCGCTGTCGATCCATCAAACTCATTTCCATCCGGGCCTGGCGTTTCCGACCGGAGGTGACGAACTGGTCGCGTATTTCCGGAGCTACCGGCGCCTCACCGACCATTGGCGGAGCGTGCTGCCGGCGGATCGCTTCATCGAGGTCGATTACGAGGAGCTGACCCGCGCACCCGAACCAGTCATCCGGCGGATTATCGCAGCCTGCGGCCTGGCGTGGCACGACGCTTGCCTGCGCCCCGAATGCAATCCGCGGGCGGTGAAGACTCCCAGCAAGTGGCAGACCCGGCAGCCGATCTATCGCACCTCGGTCGCGCGCTGGCGACGCTACGAACCCTGGCTGGGGCCCCTGCGCGCGCTGGTCGACGACGGCTCGGAACCGGACGTGGGTATCGCCCGATCGTGACTCGGCTGAAGCAGCCCACCTCACCGGAAAAAACAGGGCGCGGGGGAAGATGAGTGTAGACGCGATATAACGTCAATTGAGAGTTTGGTTCACGCGGAGCTGATTAAGCACCAGGCCCGAACTCAGGCTGCCTGTTTGGATCAACGCCTTGGCTTCGGATGTGAGCCGCCGTTTTCGCTGGACTTGCCCCAGTTCGGGAAGATTTGTTCAATGGGATATGTGACTACGGCAGGTCTTTGTCGCCGCCTCTCGCGGAGAGTGAACATGATAGCGAGTAAAAATCCTGTTAAAGCTCCCAGGAATGCTTCTGTAATTGAGAGGCTGTTGAAAGTCCGCAGCCCCTGGCCGGTCAGAAGGAATCCGGAATATGCCATAGCCACCGTCCAGAGGATTGCTCGAACCGGGTGCATGGGAGGGCCCCTCTCGATGAGCAAATATTGCCACAATTCGCTCTTGCGGAGTGAAAGCTTTTGAAGTCTACCAAAGGATGGCGACCTTGACCCAGTCGACGCATTATGAAAGAGCGCCCCGCTTCAGAAGGCGGAAGCAACGCTGGTCGGTATCCGGCGGCGGGGGCTTTGCCTCCGCACCCCCAGGATTTAGCGCTTTGGTGCCTCTCCCGATGAGGGGACTCTACCCAAGACTAAAAAGGGGTGCCGTAGCATCCCCCCTCGATCGGTCGAGGCCACTGAGTCGGCGCTCAGGTTGCTTCCCAGCAGTGAAAGTTCCAGACCGGGGTCTGGACAATCAGGGAAGGAACAGGCTTTAGAGGGCGGCCGGTCAGCTGGCGGCCTCAGCGTTAAGTTTGACAAGATCAAAGCCCAGCTCCCGAGCTTGAGCGCGAAGACGAAGGTGCTTGCGGTTCTGAGAGCGCCGCTCCAGAGATTCGAAGACCGTAGATCGTGTATCACATGGTGACGACTCGGCAGGAGTTTGATGCCGCCATGGTCCTCACTCCACAACTCTTCAGCCAGTCCGCCAGCCGATGCAGATCGGCCGTGAAACACTCGAACTTGCGTACCGGTTCCAGATCTCGATCCGGACGCACCGCCACATAATGGGAAGCGTTACCTACGTCAATCCCGGCGGCCTGCGGGCGAATCACGTCCAGCCCCGGGTCATTGGACTGCAACCGTCGTGCCCATTCCTTCTTCTCTTTGCGAGTACGCCAGCGCCTGTCTGCTCTCATTCCGGCTCTCCTGTGCGCCGGTTAAACCGGCGAGGTGTAGTGAATGAAAGAGTCATACGAATGTGAAGTAGCGACCCACATCGGCCCTGAGTCATGCGGAGCCGCTCGCGAGGGCGGCGTCGAAGCGTTGACAAGGGAACGTGCGGGCCGGGTATTCAGCCGCGTAAGACCATTACTCCGGG
>Ga0307478_10001231_pt1 | contig 22802 bp, 16 predicted proteins | sample atmos_gasesECM4C_2_FD_203713 | JGI IMG/M metagenome (GOLD analysis project Ga0307478, IMG submission 203713) | Hardwood forest soil microbial communities from Morgan-Monroe State Forest, Indiana, United States - atmos_gasesECM4C_05 | ecosystem: Environmental > Terrestrial > Soil > Temperate... | reverse complement strand
GTGCACTTGTAAGCAATCAGGAGAAAAAACCCCTTATGCGCAGCGCCCGAGGTTTGTTTACTTTCGGTTTCGTGGTCGTGCATTCCATCGCACGTCTTACCGCGCAGGATTCGTTTACGACCAAACTTTCTTTGGATGAAAATATTGCGCTCTTAGACCAAGAGGAGGCGAAAGACACATCTTCGAACTCTCAGACCGCGCCCCCAGAATATCAAACCTGGCTTCTTCACGTTCAGGGAACTGAAATCGCCCAAGGCCAACCGGGGTTTCATTCCCCTTACGAGGGAAAAAACAGCCTGCGGTCGGATGACAATTTTAAGCAGTCGTCATCGATCGATCTTTTCCTTGGCGCTCGTCTCTGGCCCGGCGGCGAGTTTTATGTTAACCCCGAGTATTACCAGGGCTTCGGTCTCAGCAACACCCATGGAATCGCTGCTTTTCCCAATGCTGAGAACTACAAGGTTGGCCAAAAGATCGGCGACATTTTCAACGCCCACATGTTTTTGAGGCAAACGTTCGGCTTCGGCGGCGAACAGGAGGACCTTCCAAGCGACCAGTTACAACTGGCGGAACGAGTCGATGTCTCACGCCTAACCATCACTGTCGGCCGGTTAAGCGTTGGGGACCAGTTCGACACCAATGCTTATGCCCACAGTGCGAGGACGCAATTCTTGAATTGGGTCCTAGTTGATAACGGCGCGTTTGACTACGCCGCCGATTCCCTCGGCGTGATTGAAGGCGCAACTGTCGAACTGAACCAGAAGACGTGGGCGTTGCGCTACGGAATCTTCGATGTGCCGCGAGTGTCGAATGGCCTCGCCAAGGACGGACACTTCCTCAAAGCCTGGCAACAAGTAATCGAATGGGAAGAGCGTTATTCCGTTGGAGATCATCCTGGAAAAGTCCGTCTTCTTGGCTGGCTGGAGCGGGCACACATGGGAAGTTATCGCGAAACGCTAGCCGACCCGGCGCTAATGGAAGATATCACTTTGACGCGGCGTTATAGGTATCAGTACGGTTTCGCTTTCAATGCTGAGCAAGAAATCAGCAAGGATTTGGGTGCATTTGTCCGCGCGAGTTGGCGCGACGGGCAAGAAGAGATTTGGCAATTCACTGACATCGATCGGAGCCTGTCGGCGGGGTTGCAATTAAAAGGAACCTCCTGGAAACGCTCTGCCGACAACGTTGGTCTCGCCGGTATTATTGACGGCCTTAGTTCGGCGCATCGCGATTTTCTCGCAGCTGGCGGACTTGGACCGCTGGTTGGTGATGGAAGACTGCCTCACTACTCACCTGAAGGAGTCGTGGAGATGTATTATGACGCCGAGATCTTTAAGAACGTGCACCTTGGTGTCGACTATCAGTTCGTTGCCAATCCTGGGTATAACAACGATCGCGGGCCGGTAAATATTTTCTCCAGTCGTTTTCATTTTCAGTTCTAGAGGTGCGAAAGCGCTCTAGCTTGTTAAGGTTTTCACAAAATGGGCCAAGAACAGCCATTCACCCAACAGCCGCATGTGAATCTGGTAGGTCGTTTAGCAAGACAGCTCGTGCGTTTTTTGCAAAGGCAGTCGCGAACCGAGCTGATCATGGAAAGTTTTGCCCTCGTTGTTGTCGTCGGGGTGGCCGACTACGTGGCGGGATTCGAACGTTCTCTGCTGGTATTTTACCTGTTTCCAATTGGCCTTGGAGCATGGTTCGTAGGTTGGCGCTTTGCCATAATTCTATCGGTTCTGAGCGTAACGGTTTGGATCGTGGGGGACATTGCGGCCGGCGCAGTCTATTCAAGCGCGTCCGTCCCTTTTTGGAATGCAGGCATCGCCCTGGCTTTCTTTCTCATTGTCACCTCATTGTTAAGCAGGCTGCGCTCCGTCCTCAACGAACTTGAAGATCGTGTGCGCCAGCGCACGGCGGCGCTTCGCGGTGAAATCGAGAAACGAAAGCGCCTCGAAAAAGATGTGGCTGAAGTTACCGAGCGCGAACGCCGTAGTATTGGTCATGAGTTACACGACACACTTTGCCAACACCTAACAGCGACAGCGCTGTCGTTGCAGGTGTTGAGTGGCAAGCTAGCGGAAGCTTCTCTGCCGCAAACGAAAGATGCAGACCAAGGCGTCCAATTGGTAGAAGATGCGATCGACCTGACCCGCAAACTTGCCAAAGGTTTGTTTCCGCTGGAATTGGAGGGAGCAGGGCTACCCAGCGCCCTCGCCGAACTTTGCCGGAGCATGGCAGACCGCCACCGCATTAAATGTGAATTCAAGAGTGACTGGCAGGAACTGACGTTCGATTCGAACACCGCAACGCACCTTTATCGGATCGCTCAAGAAGCCACCACCAACGCAACCAAACACGGCCACGTCAGCTATGTGTCTGTCGTGCTATCGCGGTTCGAAGGAAACCTGATCCTCAGCGTTACCGATGACGGTATCGGAATCCCGGAACCTTTGCCGGAAAGCCGCGGCCTCGGACTTCAAATAATGTCCAGCCGCGCGGGAATGATCGGCGGCAGCCTTTCCCTAACGAACCGGCCGGAAGGCGGCGCGGTCGTGAGATGCCGTCTGCCGCTGCTTCGGGAGGGCGAACCAGGAAGTAAAGAGGTTGCGTATGTCAGTTCCTAAGAACACTAAGCAGACGAGGCGGGTCTTTTTGGTTGATGATCATCCTCTGGTTCGAGAGTGGCTGACGAACTTGATCAATCAGCAATCCGATCTCGAAGTATGTGGAGAAGCAGAAAACGCAGCTGACGCATTGGCTGGCATCGCGCGCACGGCGCCTGAACTGGTGATAATCGATATCTCACTGAACGCGGCGTCGGGATTGGAACTGCTAAAAGACCTTTCCATTCAACATCGCTCGGTCGCTCCTCTTGTTCTCTCGATGCACGAAGAAGAGCTCTATGCCGAACGCGCAATGCGAGCTGGCGCGCGCGGATATGTGAGGAAGCGGGAGACCAGCAAAAACATTCTTGCGGCGATTCGACGGGTTTTGGAGGGCAGCATCTACGTTAGTGAAAAGCTTTCCAACAACATGGCTCTCAAATTTTTGAAGGGCCAGGAGGCAGTTGGTATTCCGCGGTCGCGAGTCGAACAGCTGAGCGACCGCGAGCTGGAGGTTTTTCAACTCCTTGGTCAGGGGCGCAGCACTTCGCAAATCGCGGAACAATTGCACCTGAGTTTAAAGACGGTCCAAGCCTATTGTGTGCGCGCCAAAGAGAAGCTCGGTCTAACTACTGCGGCGGAACTGTTACGGGAAGCCATTCTTTGGGAAGAAAGTTCGCACCTAAGGTAGTTGCGATCTTGTCACAGTAAGGCTTCGCCTACTACCGAAGAATAGGCGCAGCCTAATAGCCGATCGAGCGATACTACGCTAACTCTGGGTGCGTCTCTTCCCGCGTGTGATTGCGCGGTTGAGCTAGGATGTCAGACCTGAAACACGCAGCGCCTAAAGCGCGACTAGGTAGAGCCGTGCACTTCACAGCAACGGCGATCGCGGCAGTCCTTGCTCTATCCGCGTGTGTTCGATCTTCAAACACAAGTTCATCCACGGACGCAGGCCCAAGCGCGAATACATCTCAGTCCGACCATAGCGTCGAGCTATCGGATGGCCAACTTAGTGCAATCAAAATTGAACCAGTTGGTAGTTCCCTTTTTGCCATTGAGAAGAAAGGCATCGGTAGCATTGATTTTGATAACAAACTCTACTTCGACAATAACCTGTCTGTTCAAGTGTTCCCGCCTCGAGAGGGAACAATCGTTAAGACTGTCGCGGAGCTTGGCGATGAAGTTCAAAAGGGAGAGCCGCTCTATACGATTGCTACTCTCAATGACCCAGCGTTGATGGTGCGCAGTCCAGTCATCGGTCAGATAACAGCTGTCAATGCTGTGCCTGGTCTTTTCGTGCAACCGGGAAAGGCTCCGGCGCCTTACGCGGTGGCGGATGTTTCGACCAAATGGATGGTGGGAAGCGTCCCTGAAGGCGACAGCCCCGCACTCCATACCGGACAGACGGCTAAGGTCACCGTGATGGCCTGCTCCGGGCGCGTGTTTGAAGGCAAAATTACCAAGATTTACCCGACCATTGATGCGAGCACCCACAGGGTAACGATTCGCTCGGAGGTCGCCGATCCCAAAAATGAGCTGCGCTCCGGAATGCTCGCTGTGTTCGCGGTTCGAGTTCAAGACCCGGTGGAATCCACGGCTCTCCCAGCTAATGGCGTAGTTCGCGAAGCCGATGGCACGATGACTGCCTGGGTGACAAGCGATCGGCATCGCTTTTCACAAAGAGTCATCAAGACTGGCTTGCGGGAGGAAGGCCAGGTTCAGATTCTCGAGGGTCTTCAACGGGGAGAACTAGCCGTCATCGACGGCGGTATTTTCCTAAGCAACATGCTCCAAGCTCCGCCTACCGATTAGGGGTTTTTCGGAAACGGGTTCGTTCGAAAACGTGCTCAAATCTGTCGTAGCATTCTGTCTCAGCCGCCGCGCAATCGCCGTGTTCGGCTTGCTGGCGTTTGTGGTGGCCGGCTTCGCCGCTTTCCAGAAACTCAACATCGAAGCGTATCCGAACCCGACGCCGGTCATTCTGGAGATTACCGCGCAGGCACCCGGCTTGTCTGCCGAGGAAATGGAGCGCTACTACACGCGGCCGATAGAGATTGGACTCTATACAACGCCCGGCATCGATGTCATTCGCTCGACATCGTTCTACGGACTGTCGTTTGTCCGCGTCGTCTTCAAATATGACGTCGACTTTCACTTCGCCTACAGCCAGGCAGCCACCGCCATGCAACAAAACGTTAGTTTGCCTGGCGGTCTCGTGCCCACGATCCAACAAGGGAGCACCACGGGCGAGATTTTTCGGTATCAGGTGGTTGGTCCGGCTCGTTTCGGCCTAACAAATCTTCGCACCGTTCAGGATTGGATCGTTCGGCGACGCCTTCTGACAATTTCCGGCATCGCAGCCATTAACACTTGGGGCGGCACTACCAAGCAATTTCAGGTCGAGGTCGATCCACGCAAATTGGAAGTTTTCAATATCACGGTTCCGCAAATTCTGACCGCGTTGGGTAATGCCAACCTCAACGTCGGCGGCCGCGAAATCCGCATCGGCCAGCAATCCATCAATATCCGCGGTGTCGGCCTAATTGACGACGGCGGGACTGATGATCTGACCCAGGGTTACAAAGTCGACGACATCGAGAATGTGGTTCTAACCCAGCAGAACGGCGTTCCCGTGCTGGTCAAGGACGTCGCGAAAGTAAACGTGGGCTATGTGCCGAGACTCGGCATCTGCGGCCGCGACAAAGATGACGATGTGGTTGCGGCGATCGTGGTGATGAGCCGGGTGGAAAAGACCCTCAACATGCTGCCGAAAGTGAAGGCAGAGATTGACAAGATGAACCGCGAGGGAGCCCTACCACCGGGAGTTAAGATTGTGCCGTTCTATGATCGCGGCTGGCTCGTCGGAGTTACAACTCACACCGTTCTGCACAATCTGATTTTCGGCTGCCTGTTGGTGTTTCTGATCCAATGGATTTTCCTGGGAGACCTGCGCAGCGCAATCACTGTCGGAGTGAATATTCCGTTCGCGCTGTTCTTTGCCACCATGCTGCTGGTGATCATGGGTCAAAGCGCCAATCTGCTTTCGGTCGGTGCCGTGGACTTGGGTATCATTGTCGATGCAGCGGTGATTGTCGTTGAAAATGTCTTCCGAAATTTTCAGAGGGATACGGAGGAAAAACAGGGCCTGCTGCAGCGCCTGAAGGAGGGCTTTTACGGACCGGACCCAACGCAGACCGTAGAATCTTCGCCGGAACAGGGATGGACTGATCGGCTGCGCATGATCCTGATCAGCGCTATCCAAGTGGATAAGCCGGTTTTCTTTTCGGCGCTTATCACGGTGGCCGGGTTCGTACCGCTCTTCACCATGCAGGGAGTGGAAGGGCGAATATTTGGCCCGATGGCGCAGACGTATGCCTACGCGCTGGCCGGTTCATTGATCGCCACGTTCACAGTCACACCCGTCCTGGCCTCCTTCTTTCTTCCCAAACAAGTTAAGGAGACTGAGACGATCATCGTCCGGCTCTTACACCGCTTATACGATCCCGTTCTTCGATTCACACTGACTCATCGTGCCATCGCTGTCCTGTTCGGGTTGATCTTTCTCGGAGCCGCTGCGTTCCCGGCGATGCGAATCGGAAGCGAGTTTCTACCGCCTTTGGAGGAAGGCAATTTTTGGATTCGCGCCTCCATGCCAATGACACTGTCACTCCAAGACGGGGAAGCGGCGACACGAAAAATGCGGGGGATCCTGCTGCGGCATCCGGAGGTAATCACGGTGGTTTCGCAGCATGGCCGGCCAGACGACGGCAGCGACGCCTCGCCGTTCTCGAACGTGGAACTCTTCGTGCCGCTTAAGCCGTATGAGAAATGGTCGAAAGGTCTGACCAAGGAAAAATTAACAGAGCAAATTCAGGCGGAGTTCCAGAACGAATTACCTGGAGTCAACTTCAACTTCTCTCAGTACATCCAGGATAACGTCGAAGAGGCGATCTCCGGGGTCAAAGGCGCCAATTCGGTCAAGATCGTCGGTAGCAATCTCGAAGTGCTAACAAAGTTGGCCACACAAGTCAGAGATGAGATGAGTCAGATCCGCGGCATCGCCGACCTAGGAATCTTTCCGGTCCTTGGGCAGCCGAATTTGAACATCAAGGTCGATCGCGCCAAGGCGGCGCGTTACGGACTGAATGCGGGCGATGTGAACTCAGTCATCCAAGCCGCGATGGGTGGCGCCGTGGCAACAACGGTGCTGGAAGGAGACCGGCAGTTCGACTTAACCGTCCGTTTTGCGCCTGAAGACCGTGACAGTGTCGAAAAGATTCGCGACATCAAGGTGGCCTACCAGACAAGCAGCGGTGCCAATGGTTACATCCCGTTAAGCGAACTAACGACGATCACGCTGGATACCGGAGCGGCCTGGATCTATCACGAGAGCACCCAACGTTTCATCCCCATCAAGTTCAGCGTTCGCGACCGCGACCTCGGCAGTACCGTTGCGGAAGCGCAACGGCGCATTGCGAAAAATATAAAACTGCCCAGCGGCTATCGCATGGTCTGGGCCGGCGAATTCGGAGACCTTCAGGAAGCCAAGTATCGCCTGGAAATCGTAGTGCCAGTCAGCTTGCTGCTCATCGTTGGTTTGCTCTACTGCCTGTTTAATTCGCTGCGAGAGTGTCTGCTGACGCTTTCCGGGATTCCGTTCGCCATCGCGGGTGGTGTGCTGGCTCTCTATCTCTCCGGTCTCAATCTGAGCATATCTGCCGCCATCGGCTTCATCTCGTTGTTTGGCGTGTCCGTAATGAACGCCATTCTCCTCATCACATACTACAACCAGTCGGCGCTGCGCGGAGGGACGCCGCTCGAGACCATGTTCCGGGCCGCATCGACTCGTTTGCGGCCACTGATGATGATGAGCCTCTCCGCTTGCATCGGATTGCTTCCGGCGGCGATTTCAAGAGGAATCGGGAGCGAAGTCCAACGTCCACTCGCCACCGTAATCGTCGGCGGCATGCTGGTAGGCCCGATCATGCTCCTTATCGTTGTGCCGGCGCTGAAAATGATCTTTCTGGGCCGAGAGAAGAATCCGGCACCCGAAGCCGAGTCAAAATGAAAGCTGCCATTCTTCTTCCCGCGATCACTTGCTGTGCGGCGCTCATGGGTGGGACATGTATTGCCGGGCCATCGAATTCCACAGAACAAGCATCCTCGGGAAATCGCCAAAAGACCATCCCTCAGAAGAGCACGTCGCTAGACGTCGAGCTTCGCCAGAACAAAGCGGCTAATGACCGGACTGTCGGCGTTCGGTCGCCGTCTATCAGCCCATCCCAAAATCTGCGCAGTCACGGTCCACGCCCAGCAACCATTGGTGGACCCGTAAGTACGTCCAAAAACACAGCAGTGATCAACGGAACTGCCGTCAAGCGCAAGCCTTGATAGCAATGACGAATGACGAAAACCAAATGACGAAGGAAGCTCGAATGACGAATGGCATACGAGATTCTTGGTCATTAATTCGGCATTCGGCATTCGGCATTCGGCACTTCGCCATCGCAGCCTTATTGCTCGTCCCCGGTTGCATGGTAGGTCCGAATTTCAAAAAACCGGCGGCTCCGGAAGCTGGCGGTTACACACCCAGTCCGCTGTCGGCCACGAACTCTGCGAACGTAACCGGCGGCGAGGCGCAACAATTCAGCAGGGAGATCAACATCCCGGGAGAATGGTGGACACTGTTTCATTCGAGACCGCTTAACGATTTGATTGAGCGTTCTCTCAAAGCCAATTACGACATTAAAGCAGCGCAGGCGGCCTTAACGGTCTCGCGAGAAAACGTTCTCGCTCAGAAGGGCGCATTTTTTCCGAGTATCTCTGCGAGTTTTTTTGCGGGACGGCATAAGACATCCCAGGAGGTCTCACCTTTTACGGCCTCCGGTGCCTTGTACTACAGTTTGTACACGCCCCAGGTGAGCGTTTCGTATGTGCCCGACGTCTTTGGTCTTAACCGGCGGACCGTTGAATCGTTAGCGGCCCAGGCGGAGCAGGCGCGCTTTGCTCTAGCAGCGTCGCACATCACACTCAGCTCGAATGTTACTGCGGCTGCGATCCAGGAAGCGTCACTGCGCGCTCAGATCGACGCAACACGTCAACTCATCGCGATCAGCTCGAACTTGGTGCAAGTCGTGCGCAATCAACTTGCCAAGCATGCTGCTACGCGAGCCGATCTAGCCGCGCAAGAATCGCAGGTGGCCCAAGTCAGCGCGACTCTACCGCCGCTGCTCAAACAATTGACGCAACAGCGTGATCTTCTCGCTGCATTGTCGGGCGGATTACCTAACCAGGAGTTATCGGAAAAGTTCGAGCTCTCGAGTTTGCAGTTGCCGCAGAAACTGCCGGTGAGCCTTCCCTCCCGGCTGGTCGAGCAGCGCCCAGATGTGCGCCAAGCCGAAGAAAATATGCACTCGGCCAGCGCTTTGATCGGCGTCGCCGTCGCGAACCGGCTCCCAGTTTTTAATCTCACCGCAGACGCCGGAACTATGGCGTTGACGGCCAGTAAGATTTTCTCATCGGGCGCAGGCTTCTGGGACCTGGGCGCGGGCGTGACGCAACCCATTTTTGAAGGTGGCACGCTGCTGCACAAAGAACGCGCTGCACGGGCCGCCTATGTTCAGGCTGCTGAACAATATCGCGGCGCTGTCATTACCGCTTTCCAAAACGTCGCCGATACATTGAACGCACTTCAACGCGACGCCGATGCTCTGACAGCCGCATCTGCTGCGGCCAACGCCGCGAAAGTCACTCTCGATCTCACCCGGCAACGTCTCGAGACCGGTGGCGCCGGCGAGGCGAATCAGCTTGCACTACTTAACGCCGAGCAAACCTACCAACAGGCATCGCTCAACCTAGTCCAAGCCCAGGCCAATCGTTTCGCGGACACGGCGGCGCTCTTCCAGGCACTCGGCGGTGGTTGGTGGAACTGCGTCGACCTGGCCGGGATCGACAGCGAATCGGCATCGAACCCGAATCAAAACGCCGCCTCTCGTTAGGCTTGAAAATGTGATCACATGGCTCGGCTAACAGTCATCTCCCTGATCGCGGCCTCACTGCTCGGGCCTTTTATAAGTCACGCCGCCGCGCGCGGCAGATCTTTTCCGATTGAAGTGACCGGCGTGATTACCGCCGTCAATAAAACGGATCACACGTTCGTAATTCAAATCGACAAGTCAGCTTGCAACCTCTTCATGGCGGTAGGAAGAAATTGCGAGTTCAGGGAAAACGGCGCCCTTACCAGCGAGAATATCCTTCAAAAACGTGCGCGCATGAGGGTCAGTTACTTCTCGACAATTTTCAGCGGCAAAGTCGCGGTCAAGATCGAATCGCTGCCGGCCTTCTGAATGCAAACAGGGCAGATTGATTTCTCTCACGAAGTTCACCCTTGACCTAACCATCGTGCGTCGCAGCAGGGCAGTGCCGCGCCTTAAGTCGCCTAACGAACGCAGCAAACCAGGCTACACCATCCCCGCCGGGTCATGGTCCGCTCCGTGTTCGTTAGGCTTTAAGAGGAGCCTGACCGTCACTACAGGCGCTGGATAAAGTCAATCCAGCTTCCCGGCTGGGCGATGCCGGTCAATCGGGAGGGTAGACTTCGTGACTTGTTGATGTGGGCGTTCTGCGCGGCGACCAAATCGGGAACGCAACTCCGCGGAGCCGGTAGGTGACGACGGCCTGCACGACAATGAGGGCTATAGCTGCCTCGATGCCCAGCAAGTGAGCGGGTCGGGTCATGATTCCCAACGAGATAATCAGCGTCGTCGCCCCGGCCGGCGAATGAACCACGTCGAACAGAATCATCAGGGCGCCCTTCAACGCCAGTGACAACACCGCCGCCAAAAGCCGCGCCGCGTGCATCCCTTGGTGTATCGCCGACGGCGCATCTTGCAATCCCGTAAGCCATAACGCCGCATATCCCCACACGATGCCAATGGCGTGTCCGCAGAGCGTGTTGCGCGGGCTCGCTGTCGGCAACTCCGGCGCGAAGAACAATAGAAACGCCGTCGGTCCGAGCGACGGAAACACCAGCGGCATCCGCAGCATCATCGCCAACGCGCCCGACAGGACAACGGCGACGAATGTGTTTACCAATACAAGCCGAGCCGGTCGGAATCGGCGCGACGCCGGTTGGAACTCTGTTCCTCCTTCGGAATCACCGCCGCGCAGGCGAGACGCCCCGCTTCATTGAAGTATTCTTCGTCTTCGTTGTCGTCGCCTTCACCGCGGCGCGGTGGTGTAGATGGTCTCCAGGAGGTCAACTCCTCGATACAGATTTCACCATCTTAAAGCCGACTCATGTCTCGACGCGCAGCCGCGCTACCGTTTTTTTTAGTTTCGCGTCGAGATAGGCCTTCAATGCGACGGCGTTGTTGTGTTTCGTATCGCGGGCGCTGTAAAGAAGTGTGACGTTTCCTTTGCCTGCCCTTGTAAGCAGCGGTTGCCACGCCTCGGGATGAGCGTCCAACTCCCGGTCGTTTCTCCGCTCGAACTCAGACCATTTCTTTGGATCGTGGGCGAACCATTTCCGCAGCGCGTCGCTCGGCGCGACGTCTTTGAGCCACGCGTGCATGTGCAGCGATTCCTTTTGCATGCCGCGCGGCCAAAGACGCTCAACCAAAAATCGCGCGCCATCAAACTTTGGAGCTGGCTCATATACGCGTTTTGTTCGGATGCTCATCGCAGGTCTGCGCCAGACGTTTTTGATCAAATGGAGATGGCTCCATTGGTCGATTGAAGGCTTTCATTACTTGATCGCGCGCGAGTCGGCTTATGGTCGCCTCGAGTGTCAATAAATGGGAACGCGTGGAGCGTCGTTCCGGCACGATTCTAAATTCGCGTGCCGCATTTCACGCCGGCTCTGGCGCCTTCTGCCCGATCAATTTTTTGAACGACGCGGCGTCGAGCGTTTCTCTTCGGAGGAGTTCGCCCGCAACAAGGTCAAGCTCGCTACGATGCTTCTGTAAGATCGACTTGGCCTCAGCGTAGGCGTTGTCCAAAAGCTTTTTTACTTCTTCGTCGATCTCGCGCGCGGTCGCTTCGCTGCAGTCGCGCTGCATGATGCCATCTACCCCCGCTAGCATCGGGTTTTGCCGCTGGGCGCAATGGACCAGGCCGACGACCTCGCTCATTCCGTAAACTGCCACCATTTGCTGCGCGAGCGCCGTCGCGTGCTCAAGATCATTCTCCGCTCCGGTACTAACTTCCTGAAACACCAGCTCCTCTGCCGCGCGTCCGCCCAACATTCCCTTGATCTTGTCGATCAACGCGGTGCGGCTGATCAGGTAACGATCGCCGGTAGGCAACTGTATGGTGTAGCCGAGTGCTGCCCGTCCGTGCGGCACAATACTGATCTTATGAATCGGATCTGCGTACTTGCTGTATTGCGCCACGATAGCGTGACCGGTCTCATGAAATGCAACGCGACATCTCTCCTCGTCGCTTAGACGCCGGCTCTTTCGCTCCGGGCCGGCCACGACTTTTTCGACTGCGTCCTCGAAATCTTTTTGCGTGATCTCCGTCGCGTTACGTCTCGCCGCCAGCAACGCCGCCTCGTTGACCAGATTTGCCAGGTCGGCACCGGAGAAACCCGGCGTCTGCGCCGCGACTTTTCGCAAATCAACACCGGTAGCGAGCGGCTTGCCACGCACGTGTATTTTCAAAACGGCGTCCCGCCCCTCGAGATCGGGAGCGTCCACCACAATCTGTCGATCAAAACGGCCCGGTCGAAGCAGTGCGCGGTCAAGCACTTCCGGACGGTTGGTCGCCGCCAGAATAATAACGCCGACATTCACCTCAAATCCATCCATTCCGACGAGTAGTTGATTCAACGTTTGCTCGCGCTCGTCGTTAACCGCACCCACGTGCACACCGCGCTGCCGTCCAATGGCGTCCAGTTCATCGATGAAGACGATGCAAGGCGCGTGCTTCTTGGCTTTTTCGAAGAGGTCGCGCACTCTGGCTGCCCCAACTCCTACGAACATCTCAACGAAGTCGCTTCCGCTAATGAGGAAAAATGGGACACGCGCTTCGCCCGCAACGGCGCGGGCGAGCAAGGTCTTACCGGTGCCGGGTGGCCCGACCAGCAACACTCCTTTAGGAATAGCCGCTCCGAGGGCCTTGTAGCGGTCTGGGTCTTTGAGAAACGAGACCACTTCCTGGAGTTCGAACTTCGCTTCATCGCACCCGGCAACATCTGCGAAGGTGATTCCGGTAGCCTCGTCGGCAACGAGCTTCGCTTTGCTTGCGCCAAAACTCATGATCCCCTGACGCAATCCACCCAGGCGTCGTAAGACGAACTGCCATACGAAAACCATGATTCCGATCGGCACGATCCACGACCACAAGAACTGGGAAAGGAAGCTCGGCCGCTCTCCGGCAAACTTGACGCCGGCCTTCTGCATCTCGTTCACCAGATCGGGGTCGTCCACGCGCACTGTGCGAAACAAAAAGCTGGCCGGTTTTTGCGGGGGCTTTTGTGTCCCAGGCGATGGCGAACCCGCGGTCTGCTGCTGGCTGGGAAGTTTCTGAGTGTTTTTGGAAGTGTTGCCAGCTCTTGCCACAGATGCCGTCGGCGCTGCAGGTGCCTTGCTTGCTACGGGGTTGCTACCAACTCCCTCAGGAGGCGCTCCACTGATTTCACCCTTAATTTCTGATTCACCGACACTGGCGGTCATTACGCGGTGCTGCCCAAGCAGCACTTTGAATTCGCTGTACGGAATCGTTCGAACTACAAGGTTGTGAGCCGCTTCGAGCCAGAGCCACTGGACGCCGACGACGATTAGAAAAAACCAGAAAAATCTTTTCCAGTGCGGAGGCAACTGCTGAGCCCGTGGTGGAGAATCTTCTTCGGGTCGGACACCGCGTTTGTCCGGACTATCGGGCGCTTGGAATTGGCTTGCTTCCTTTTTCATCACTCCAGTTGGCGACATTACTCCACCTCGCCATGGAGTGCTGGCCGAACCCGAGGACAAAAGGCGAGAGGATCACCCAAATCCCCAAGAGGATATTTACCCAGCTGACCCCGGCTACGCCTTGTGGCACTTCATTGTACCCTGTCCTAGTCTCTATTTTGTTCATCGTCCCCTCCTTTCCTGATTCCACGAGTTCTCCTCAAATATAACCTCCGGCTGCACTTTTGCTGCCGCAATGGCGGGCATCGCCTATTCGTCTATAGATGAATTTCCGATAGCTGAGCGAGCTATCGAATCTTGCTCCGAGGGTTACCTTTTCTTCCACTCAGCGCCGCCGAGTAGCGGTAATACAAACAAATTGGCCAGGATATCGATGATACATCCGGCCAGAACCACGACTCCGAAACGTTGCGTCGGGGGGAAATCGGACAGCAGAAAAATGGCAAAGCCGGCTGCGATGATCACGTCTGAATAGACGATTCCGCGCCATTGTTCTTCGCGCGCGGCGATCCAGGCGGCCCAACCTTTCTTTCGGTCTCGTTGCGCGCGGCGCACGCCGAAGACGAGATGAATGATCGAATCGATTGCGATGCCGATGCAAACGTTGGTGGCGGGAGCCGAAATAATATCCATTGGCACGTGCAGCCAGCCGATCCCACCAAGCATGCATAATGGCACCAGTGTCAGGCTCACGATCATTGCCAAGGCACCGCGGATCGATCGCGCCACAACCCAGGCAATTCCGATAAACAACAGATTCAGCCAGAATAGGCCGGTAACCAGACTGGAAGCGACAAGTCGCGCCAGTCGGCCTTGCAAATAGTAAATACCACCAACAAGGGCGGTCTTGAATCCATGCTTTCGCGTAATGGAACGCAAATCGTCAACCACTTCGAGCCGGTGCTTCTGGCGGTGGCTTTCGACCATGCGAAGCAGGAACACTGCTTGCGTCCGGTCCTCGGTTACAAAACTCTTGGCGATGCGCGAGTACTTCGGTTGCTCCATAATCTCCATCATCTTTTCGTAACTGAGCAAGAAGGAGAACGGCGTCCTATCGCCCTCGGCCAAGAGAGTTGGAAGCGAAATTACGGTCCCCACATTCTCATTTTTCTCAAGCGCACCCTGCAGCGTCCACATCTTTTGGTAAGCGTCGTCGGTGTTCAATTTGCTGCCGTTGGCTGCCGAGACGACGAGCGTAAGCGGGTTGCAGCCGCCGTTACGGTCGACGTATTCCAGGCCGTCGCGCAATTCGCTGTGCGGCTTGAAATAATCAAGGAGACTTGGGTCAGTATCTATTCGTCTTAGGCCAAAACCCAAACCGGCACTGACGAGAACAACCGCAGTCGATAGCAAAACAAACCGCCGCGACCAAAACCAATGCGGAGGTTCTTGCTCAGCGAGTTTGCTTTTACGAGGCACGCCCCAGCGAAGAAACGGCGGATACATCACATAGGCGCAAATCAAGGCCACGATCGCCCCGAGCACGCCGCCGAATCCCAATTCGCGTAACGGCCTGGCCTGGACGATCAGCAAGCTGCCGAACCCAAGCGAAGCACAGACCATCGACCAAAACGAGGCTGGAAAGGTCATCCGGCGCGCATCCGTCCCCAGATCGGGCGACCGCTTGCCGAGGCGATGCATGCGGTCGGCAAGTGTCTGCCAGTTGAAGGTCATGTAGACCAGGTGCGATAAAGCCACGACAAAAACGATCGTGCCGAGGTTAACCGTCAGGATCCCGATTTTTTTGCCGAACATTGACTGAAGGAGCAAGGTCAACAAAACAGCGCTTGTGCAGGTGGCGAGCATTCCCAGAAACACACGAGCTGATCGAAACATGGCCGCCATGGTCAACCCGAACAAAACGACTGCCGTTAAACTGAAGTAGTGGAAATCGTGGGCCAAACTGCGCTGAAGAATATCCACCACATAGGGCGTGCCGGCGATGTGAATCCGAAAGTCGCGCTCGTCCAGCTCGTGCGCGATTACTTCCAAACGCCGGATGAGTTTTCCCGTGTCCTTGGTATGCGTGAAAACGATGAGATTGCTGGATTTGTGGTCTTTCGCCACAAGCAGCCGACTCCAAAACGGGCTCTCCACTGCATCCTGAAAACTCTTTGGCCCGGAGGTCAAACTTTTGACCGTGCTCACTCCATCGATCGCTTCGACCTTTTGAGTGAGTTGTTGCACTCGACCAAGATATTGCGGTGAAGAAATGTCCCGGGACGAAACGACCACGATGATGTCCGGCTCAGATGGGAAACGTTGCTCGACCTTTTTGGATTGCCCTAAAGCTGGGTCGCTGGTGGCAAAGAAGAAGTTCTCCTCCACTACAGGCTTCAGATCGACAAACACCGCCACGAGGATGAACAACACAACCGTGACGGCGAGCATCTCCCACGGCACGCCTACCCAGGCTGACTTCTTAGCCAAGGAGGAAAACATCAATTCGTCCCCTTAAAGAATCGCTCGGAGTCGATCTGGCAGATGCCGGGGCAGCAAGCAGGAATTAGGCCTACTCCGGCTTCTTTTCCAAATGGCCACCGAAACCAAACCGCATGGCCGAGAGGAGCCGGTCTTGGAAGCGGGCGTCCCCGCGCGAGGTGAACCGGGCGTAGAGCGCTGTCGTTAGGACCGGCACCGGCACGCCTTCATCGATCGCAGCCTTGATCGTCCACCTTCCTTCGCCCGAATCTGAAACCCGCCCTTCGAAAGCAGAGAGGGCTGGATCCTTGATCAGTGCGCTCGCCGTCAGATCGAGTAACCATGAAGCAATGACACTGCCGCGCCGCCAGACTTCGGCGACGTCGGCAAGATTGAAGTCGTATTGATAATCCGCGGGATCGCGTAGCGGCGTGGTCTCCGCATCCGATTCGCGGATCTGCTTGCCGACGTTGGCGTCAGCCAAAATACTGACGCCTTCGGCGTACGCGGCCATGATGCCGTACTCAATTCCGTTGTGGACCATCTTGACGAAATGCCCGGCGCCATTACCCCCACAATGCAAATAGCCTTGCTCGGATGTCCCGCCCGCGTTTTCGCGTCCAGCCGTTCGCGGAATTTGGCCGATACCAGGCGCGAGCGAGGCAAAGATAGGATCGAGACGCTGCACGGGTGCGCTTTCGCCGCCGATCATCATGCAATAACCACGCTCCAATCCCCAAATACCGCCGCTTGTTCCAACATCGAGATAGTGAATTCCTTTCGGCGCCAGTTCTTTTGCCCGGCGGATGTCATCGATGTAATAGGAGTTCCCGCCATCGATGAGAATATCGCCGGGATCAAGATTTGGCAGGATACGGAAAATGGAATTGTCCACCCCAGCCGCAGGAACCATCAGCCAAATCGCGCGCGGCTTCTCGAGTTTGGCCGCGAAGTCGGCAAATGAAGAGGCACCGGTCGCGCCTTCGGTGGCTAAGGCGTCGACATTCGCGGGCGACAGATCAAAGACAGTGCAGCGATGTCCGGCTCTAAGAAGCCGGCGCACCATGTTAGCCCCCATCCGGCCGAGCCCGACCATCCCGAGTTGCATGGGTGAATTCGTTTTCATAGGCAATGGTTCTACAAATTAGGGTGGCCGTTTAACAGCGTTTGTTTCGCTACTGTTCTGTCACAATAGTTTCTTTTGCGGTTGTGGCATCTTTACCCCTCACCTTTATCCTCTCCCCTAGGAGGGGCGAGGCGGAACACGCTATCACGGAGAGGATGAAGGCGAGGGTTCTCTCGCGGCTTCAGCCCGTCGTTTAAATTTTCTCAGTTCAGCCGCTCGCGATTGTGCGGCCCGGTCAGATCGAGCGCGGGACCGATCGGGACGATTCCGGTCGGATTAATTTCGGTGTGCGTCATGTAGTAATGCCGCTCGATGTGATCGAAGTTGACCGTGTCGGCGATACCCGGCTGCTGATACAAATCCATCAGATAACCTTGCAGGTTCAAATAATCGACGATGCGACGGACATTGCATTTGAAGTGTCCGTGATAGACGACGTCGAACCTGACGAGCGTGCAAAAGAGGCGCCAGTCAGCTTCAACGATGCGACGGGGAAACAAATAGCGAGAGGTCGTTAGGCGCTTTTCCAATTCATCGAGTGCGTCGAAAAGTTTCTTCGCGGAATTCTCGTAGACCCGCTGTCGGATGGCAAAACCGGCCTGATAAACACGATTATTGACCTTGTCGTAAATAAAATCCGCCAGCTTTCGATGTTCGGTCTCGATCTCTTTCGGGAAAAAGTCCATCTCCTTGTTCTTGGCAACGGCGTTGAAGGTACCGTTAAACATTAGGCAAATATCGTCCTCGCAATTGTTGACGATCTTCTTCGTCGTCTTGTCCCACAGAACAGGGACCGTCACCCGCTGATCGAAGTTCGGATCGGTCGCGACATAGGCTTCGCTCAGAAAATGGAAGCCGTTCACCGGGTCGGTTGATTCGAAGACCCCGTTGAGAGGTATTTTCGGATCGCGGAACGCCCAGCCTTTCTCATCCCGAACGGGATCAACGATCGTGATTCCGATTGCCTCCTCCAGTCCTTTCAGTTTTCGGAATATGACCGTCCGACTCGCCCACGGACAGGCGAGCGAAACGTAAAGGTGATAACGGCCAGCGACGGCAGGGTACGGCGTCGATCCGTCATTTGAAATCCATTCACGAAACGCGTCCTCCTGACGACGAAACTCCCCGGTCTCAGATGTTTCGGAAGCGAACTGCGCGGGCATTGGAGATTCCTTACGCCGCCTTGATGGCAAGAACGGCCGACCCCTCGAGTTTGCCCGAGCGCAAACGATCAAGCGCAGTATTGGCTTCCTCGAGTGGGAAGACTTCAGTTTGCACTCGGACCGGAACACACGGCACAAGCGCCAGAAATTCCTCTCCGTCGCGACGGGTCAAGTTTGCCACTGAGCAAACAACGCGCTCGCCCCAAAGATCGACATAAGGAAATGAGGGAATATCGCTCATATGGATGCCTCCACAGACCACGATGCCACCCTTTAGAACTGCGCGCAGAGCCACCGGGACGAGCGGACCAACCGGCGCGAAAATAATGGCGGCATCGAGTTTTTCAGGCGGTGGCTCATCGGAGCCGCCAGCCCAGACGGCGCCGAGCTTCCTGGCAGACTCCTGTCCTTCACTGTCGCCCGGACGAGTGAATGCGAAAACGCGCCGACCTTCAAAGAACGCAACCTGCGCGATCAGATGAGCGGCGGCGCCGAAACCGTAAATGCCGAGTCGAAAAGGATCTCCGGTTTTGCGGAGCGAACGATAGCCGAGCATACCTGCGCAGAGGAGCGGAGCAGCCTCGATATCGTTATATCTGTCAGGCAGACGAAAACAAAAACGCGCGTCGGCAACCGCGAACTCCGCGTATCCGCCATCGATGTTGTAGCCGGTAAAACGCGCGCGATCGCAAAGATTTTCGTGCTGAGATCGACAAAAAACGCAGTCACCATCAGTCCAGCCCAGCCATGGAATGCCGATGCGCTCGCCAATTGAAAATCCATCGACCCGTTCGCCAATTTGTTCGATGCGTCCGACGATTTGATGTCCGGGGATCAGTGGCAGTTTCGAATCGGGTAACTCACCATCGACGATGTGAAGGTCCGTTCGGCAAACTGCGCAGGTCGCAACGCGCACCAGCAATTGCCCAGACTGGGGCGCTGGCGTGGGCGCGTCGCGCAAAATCAGCGGCTCTCTCGGTTTCTCAAGTAGCATTGCACGCATGGTCAGTTGGATTTCATATCACCCGGCTCGATTTAATCGAAGGGATTTTGCGTGAAGCGAATACGACCAGCGCCCAGTCGTTTCCGAATACAGACTGAAAATCAACTACCATTGCTAGGTCCTCTCTGCCGGTTGCACTGAGTCAGTCCTAACGATGCACAATAAACTTGGATCGCGACAAAAGTCTGTGAAGTGCCGCCTCATTCGTTTTTGCGGTTGCAGGCGTAGCTGAAAGGCCCGACTTTTGCCTCAATTCAACATTCGCCTTCTCTCTTATGACTGAGCCTCCCGAGGATGAAGGGATAGACGTCGTTCCACAGGATGAACCGCGAGAGACACTATCCTACAGCGCGATCTCGGGCACTCAATCTCAGCAACCGGAGGAGGAAGAGGCCTTGGCCACTCGTCCGCGCTTCTCCTATGTTGGCGTCCTTACTTTTGTCGGCGTTTTTCTGGCTTTGATCCTCGCCGTCATCGCCGCCGCAACCTATTTAGCCGAACCGAAAACCCCGATCCGTTCCGGACTAATTGCCACCGAAACGGTGAAAAAACCGGTGCGGCCCTCGGTCGCGCCTTCCATTGCTCCAACGATTGCGCCGGTGGCGGCCGATACGTTGCATGTCACTTCGATTGCGCTCGGCGATGTTCCTTTGGCCATCGTAAATGGCAAACGGGTTGCGGAAGGCGACTGGCTCGCCGTAACGACCGCTTCAGGTAAGGTTTCCGTAAAGGTCGCAAAAATCGAAGATGGCGTTGTCCATTTTGACAATGGACAGCAAACCATTGATGCGAAACTGATCCCAGCCGCAACATCGCAGAAAGCCCCGAAGTAATTCCAAGACGGCAATCTGATCGCGACGGGACTATTGCTTGGCTCGGTTCGAGTAAAGCTTATTTGCCTTCTTTAGCTCTGCGATGATTGCACGCAGTTCGGCCGTGCGCTCGCGAACGGCATCCTCAAACGCGGCTCGTTGATTATCGAGAAGTAAATGTAACCGGCGGCTCTTAAGAAGATTGCGAATACGCAAAGCAACCTCGGTGTGGTCGAACGGCTTAAGCAAAAAGTCTGTCGCACCGGCTTCGAGCGCACGCCGCTTTGTTTCCTCATTTGTATCGGCGGTAAGAATGACGACCGGTAAAAGGCTGCTCTCATCTCCCTCACCACGAAGCGCGTCGAGGATGGTGAAACCGTCAGGAGGCGGCATCATCAAGTCAAGCAAAACGAGGTCCGGCTGAAGGTTCTTGCAGGTACTGAGCGCAAGTTTGGAATCGGTGACGGATTCAATGCGAGTGTAGCCGTTCTCAACCAAGATTTCTTGCAGTAGCGCGGCGTTCACCGGTTCGTCGTCGATGACAAGAATTTTCATTTTGGCGAGTTCCGCCGAATCATCATGCCACTGGTTCGCTGTGTTCATGATCCAACCTCGGTCAGCTGCTCGCTGGAGCGCGCGGCCAAAGTAGCGCCCTTTCCATTGGCGGCCATCGTGGCTTTGTCCAGAACTTCGAAAAACTCGGCCACATCCAGCGGCTTGGTCAGATAAGTATTCGCTCCCGCCGTCAAGAGCCGGTCGACCTGACACCTGGTTGCATCGGCGCTGAGGATAACGACCGGAATATCACGGGTGGTCCCGGACGACTTCAGCTCGGAAATCACCTCCCGCCCATCGAGATCGGGCAAATGAACATCGAGCAAGATAAGATCGGGGGTATGCTGGCGCGCCAAATCCAAGCCGATCTTTCCTTGCATCGCCGTCAACAATTCGATCTCGGGACGTTCCTCCAGCAGTTGCTCGATCAACGTCAGATTGGAGAGGTTGTCCTCGATGTAGAGAATCTTGCGACTCGTGGCTTCAGATTGTGTTCCACCGCTCTCGCCGCTTTTCTTGGGCAACGAATGCTTTTGCAACGGCGACGCGGTCCGGGAAAGTTCGACCCAGAAGGTGCTTCCCTTGCTCACTGTGCTTTGGACCCCAATGGAACCGCCCATCGCTTGCATCAGACGCTGAGAAAGAGCGAGGCCGAGGCCCGTTCCCTCGACATTCGACTGTTCGGCACCAAGGCGCTCGAACGGTCTGAACAACCGCTCGAGTTTTTCGCTAGAAATTCCCGGGCCCGTATCTTGAACAAGAATTCGGACGTTCCCTTCGCCGGTAGCGTCATGGGAAACACTAACGCTTCCCGAAACCGGCGTATACTTCACCGCGTTGGTCAAAAGATTAAGCAGGACTTGCTTGAACCGTTGCCGGTCCGCGCGCACAAACACCGAGTTGTCGAACGAGGCCGGCGTTGAAAGCTGGATGCTGCGCTCGGCCGCGAGTGGACGCATTAGGTCGAGTGCCTCGGTAAGGGCATCAGCGACGCAGACCGGTTCGAGCGAAAGCTGCATCCGGCCCGATTCGATGCGGCTGATATCGAGGACTTCGTTAATCAGTCCGAGAAGATGTCTTCCGGCGTTGACGATATGGTGAATGCGTGGGCGCTGCACTTCGGTCGGATTTTGCCGTTCCAACAATTGCCCGAACCCGAGAATCGCGTTGAGTGGCGTGCGCAGTTCGTGACTGACGCGCGAAAGGAATTCACTTTTGGCTTTGTTTGCTCGCTCAACTTCCTCGACCCGCTTCCGCTGCGTTATATCTTCGACAGTGCCCTCGTAATATAAGGTGGTCCCGGTCGCATCGCGGACGGCTCGGGCGTTCGCGCAGAGCCAAATCTTGGTCTGATCCTTGCGATGGATCTCATACTCAAACAGCTCCACAAATCCCTGCGCCTCAATCAGGCGCTTGAACTCCCTCCGGCGTTCGCGATCCACATAGACGGCCTGCCCTACGTGAGGAATAGCCATTAGCTCTTCGGGCGAACCGTACCCGTACATTCGCGCCAGAGCCGGATTTACGCTGAGATATTGTCCGCCAGGAGTGATTTGGAACATTCCCTCGATAGCGTCTTCGAATATGAGTCGGTATTTCTCTTCCGCTTTGCGCAATGCGCTGTCTTGCGATTGAATCCGGGACAACATTTGATTGAAGGCATCGGTCAAAAATCCCAACTCATCGCCGCACGCTTTCTGGGCGCGCACGGAATAGTCGTTGTGGTCTGCAATGGTACGCGCCGTATCAGCGAGCTGAAGAATGGGATCGGTGATAAAACGCAAGAATTGACTGGAGAGAATGAATGTAACGAGGAGCGAAGCAGCCAGGACCGAGGCAAAGATGCCGCCATACAATTGGAGCAACTGCGCTGTCATCGCGTGCAAATCGGCGAGGACGTAGAGAGTTGCTTCGCGCTTCCCACTGACCATGACCGGTTGAGCGAGGAGAATCCGATCGCCGTTGATCCGGAAACCGGATGGTAACCGCGCTACTCTGATTTCGGCTTCATCGCGCGTAGTTCCAAAAAAAGCCAGCCGCTGCTGGTCCGTAAGCTGAAGCATTCCACTCACAATCTGGGGCATCGTTTTAAGCCCAGTAAGGATTTGAGCGGCGGCATCTTCATCCTTGAACATGACCGCTGCCGCGCAGTTGTGGGCCGTCATTCCGCCCAATACGGCCAGCTCATGAGCGGAATGCTTCTTCA
>Ga0307478_10001230_pt1 | contig 22802 bp, 15 predicted proteins | sample atmos_gasesECM4C_2_FD_203713 | JGI IMG/M metagenome (GOLD analysis project Ga0307478, IMG submission 203713) | Hardwood forest soil microbial communities from Morgan-Monroe State Forest, Indiana, United States - atmos_gasesECM4C_05 | ecosystem: Environmental > Terrestrial > Soil > Temperate... | reverse complement strand
GCTACACTCTCCGCGTCCTGGCTAAAAGTCCCGTCTTCACCACCGTCGCCATCCTCTCCCTAGCTCTCGGCATCGGGGCCAACACCGCCATCTTCACGCTAATCAACGCCCTCCTCCTCCGCGACCTCCCCGTCCGCCAACCCGAACGCCTTGTCGAGCTAACCGTCGTCCGCACGGAAGGTAAAGTCCCCTTCTCCTATCCCATGTTCCGGGAAGTCGAACGCAACCAGCGCGTCTTCACCGGCCTCGTCGGCTGGGGCGCCGCGGGTATGATGAATGTAGAGGTGAACGGAGCACTCGCGCAGAACCACGTAGTCACCGCTACGGGCAACTGTTACTCCGAACTAGGGGTGACCCCGCTCATTGGACGATTGCTGACTCCGGAAAATTCCAATCCCAGCAGCGGTACCTCCTCCCAAGTGGCAGTGCTCGGATATGAGTTCTGGCAACAGCGTTTCGGCGGCGCGCTCGACGTCCTCGGCAAACAGATTCGTATCGAAGGGCATCCCTTCAACATTATCGGTGTCACTCGAAAATGGTTTGCAGGGATGACCACCGGAGAACCACCTGACATCACCATTCCCGTCACGGCCTATCCCCAGCTCGCTGAAGGCAACAATTTCACTCTGGACAGCCGTTCCATACTTTGGCTATCCGTAATTGGCCGCCTCAGAGACGGCATCACCATCGAGCAGGCTCGCGCACAGCTCCAAGCCTTCTGGCCGGAAGTTCTCCTCGCGACGGTTTCCACGGAAACTCCCGGCCCTCGCCGCGAGAGGTTTCTCTCGATGGGTCTGGAAGTCACATCGGCCGCAAAGGGTTTCACCAGCGGCTTGCGTTCCGATTTTGAACGGCCTCTCTACGTTCTCGCTGGCATCGTCGGGCTGATTCTGCTCGTAGCCTGCGTAAATCTCGCGAACCTCATGCTTGCCCGCGCAGCCGCACGGAGCCACGAAATGAGCGTGCGTGTTGCGATCGGCGCGAGCCGCTGGTCAGTTGCCCGCCAGGTTTTGAGCGAAAGTCTGGTGCTCTCTATCTCTGGCGCGTTGCTTGGCCTCGCCTTCGCATACTGGGGTAGCCACCTGCTCGTGCTTCTCATGACGGAAGGACATTTATTTCCAGTCACGCTTGATCTCAGCCCCGATCTGCGTGTTCTCTCGCTCACGATCTCCGTGGCGGTCTTCACTGGAATTCTCTTCGGTCTCGCGCCCGCCCTGCGTTCTTCGCGTGAAGACCCCGCCACTGCGTTGCAGCAAAATGCGCGCAGCTTGAGCGGCGGGACCGGCAAACTGAGCAGAGCGCTTATCATCACCCAGGTCGCTCTTTCCCTCGTTTTGCTGCTGGGAGCAGGCCTCTTCGTGCGAAGCTTCCAGCGTTTGCGTTCCCTCGACCTCGGCTTCCAGAAAGAGAGCGTCCTGGAAATCTCTCTGTATCCGCGGCCGGGCGGCTACAAGAACCTCGACCTGAGCAGCTACCGTAAGCAACTCTTGGCGCGCATCTCCAGCCTCCCTGGCGTTGCTTCGGTTAGTTTTGGGGACGCAGAGATCCCAAGCCCGCAAGCTTGGCACGACACGGTTTCTCCGACGACCGCCGATTCGACCACTGGCGTCCGTCTAATGACAAATGCCGTGTCCGTCTCTCCTGGTTTTTTTCGAACCCTCGGAATTCCTTTTCTTCGCGGCCGAGACTTCGTTGAAACGGATGACCAACACCATCCCCGTCTCGCTATCGTGGACAGCAACCTCGCGGATAGCCTTTTCCCGAATGGCGACGCCCTCGGAAAGAGGATTCGTTTCGGCTTCATGCCTGACTATGAAAACCTCGAAATCGTGGGCATCGTCCGCAATGCTCGAATCTTCGATATCCGCGATGCGACCACCCCTGTTCTTTTTCTTTCCTCGCTTCAATACCCATCGGACTGGGGCAGCCTCGTAGTGCGCACCCAGCAATCTCCCGAGGCGCTTACGAAAACGGTAACCCACGCGATCGATTCGCTTGGCCGCGAATACGCGCTCCGCACCAGGACCGTCGCGCAAACGATTGATGCCGAGCTCGTCGAAGAACGCGTCACTGCCATGCTCTCCGGCTTCTTCGCCGCTCTCGCTCTGCTCCTCGCTTCCATCGGCCTCTATGGACTCATGTCCTACACCGTCACGCGCCGCACCCGCGAAATCGGCATTCGCGTCGCCGTCGGCGCGCAACCCGAAAATGTTCGCTGGCTAGTCCTCCGAGAAACCCTCACCCTCGCGCTCTTCGGCATAGCCATTGGCATCCCCTCCGCCCTAGCTGCCACGCGCCTAATCGCCAAAATGCTCTTCGGCCTCTCCCCAAGCGATCTTCCCACCATCGTCGCCGTCGCTTTGATCCTTCTCCTTGTAGCGCTTTTCGCTGGCTATCTCCCCGCACGCCGGGCTTCCGCGATCGACCCCATCGTCGCCCTCCGCACAGAGTGAGCACCAAGCCAGACTAAGTAGGCGGTGGAGTAGGTGCCAGCGCACTTGGCGATTCTTTCTTGGAAGCAGGAAGGCTGGGGCGGAGTAACAATATGGCAAAAAGTAACATCCAAGGAATGAGCAAACCGATTCAGAAGTGACCTAATATCGTCATACAGTTCCCGGTTAAATGATGTCAATAGACCGTATTTGGGCATTACACCCGAGCCCAACCCTCTTGTTTTTCTCGTAAGTCGTTCAAAATAAATACTCTAATTATGGATAAGAATTAACAATCGGTGGAGGGCAGCATGCACCAACCAGACCCCGATAGGACAGAAATAATGCTAAGAATCACCACAGAAAAGAAACGCGGCAAGACGGTGCTGAGCGTCGAAGGGCGCTTGGCCGGGCAGTGGGTGGCGGCCCTCCAGCAATGCTGGCGGGAGCGGGCTCAGGATGAGAAATTCAGCGTGGATTTGTGCGGCGTGAGCTTCATTGACGCGTCTGGCAAAGCGTTGCTGAAGGAGATCCATCAACAAGGCGGGAAGCTGATTGCGGAGGGATGTCTGAACGAAGCAATCGTGGAGGAAATCGCGGGACGGGGAAAGACGGGCTGCTGGGGCCGGAAAAAAGGCTCGCACATTATTTTCTATGTGGCGTTCTTTAGTTTGCTGGTGACGCCGGCGGTTGCGCGCTCGCAAGCCACCGGGAAGCAGAGCCCGTTGCCGGGAAATGCGCCGACGGGAGTGATGCGCTTGACGCTGGATCAGGCCGTGAGTTTGGCGCTGAAACAGAATCCCACGGCTCAGATCGCGGTTTTGACGGCGATGGAGAGCGTGCAGGACCGGAACGTGGCGCGCGCGGCGCTGCTGCCTCAGGCGAGCTTGAATGTGACGGACACCGTCGAGCGCCTCAACCTGCAGGCGTTTATTGGCAAGAGTTTCCCTGGATTTGCCCAGCACGCCGGCCCTTTCCAAATCTTCTCGGCAGGGCCGGGATTCAGCGCGCCGATTTTCGATTTGACGCTGTTCCGACGGTACCAGGAAGCCCGCGAAACCGCGAATGCCAGCAAAGCCGACAGTCTTTCGACGCGGGAGCAAGTGATTTTGCTGGTGGTATCGCAATACATCGGGACGCTACGCAACGTGGCGAATGTGCAAGCGTCGCAGTCGCGTGTCGAGCTGGCACAAGCACTTTACGACCAGGCGGCAGATCTGCAGAAGGAAGGCGTAGGCACGGGGATCGACACGCTCCGCGCCAATGTGGAGCTTCAAAACGAGAAGCAGACGCTTCTGCAAGCGCAAGACGATCGAGACACTTCTCTGTTTGGACTGAGCCGGCTGCTGAATCTCGACCCGCGCCAGAACATCGAATTGGGAGATTCGCTGAGCTTTTTCGATACGCCGCAGCCGGAGATGGAGGCCAGCATCGAATCGGCCCTGGGTGAGCGGCAAGAGTGGAAGGCGCTGCTGGAGCGGGTCAAAGCGGCGGGATTGGAGAAGAAGGCAACGCAGTCGTCGCGGCTGCCCACTTTGGACTTTACCGGAAACTGGGCCTACGAGGGATCTTCGTCGAGGACCGGAATCCCGGTCTACACGTATGAGGCGGGTGTGAGCCTGCCGATATTCACGGGCGGGCGGATTCACGCGGAGATCGTGAAGGCCGATTTGGAAATTCAGAGACTGCTGCAGCAGGAAGACGATTTGCGAAATCAGATCGCGCTGGACGTGAAGACGGCCCTGATCAATTTGGATTCGGCGCGGAACCAGGTGGCCGTGGCGAATCTCGGGGTGCAACTTTCGAAGGAAGAAGTGGATCAGGCGCGGGACCGTTTCAAGGCGGGTGTGGCGAACAACATCGAAGTGATCCAGGCGCAGGATTCGCTGGCGCGCGCGAACGACAACCAGATTGCCGCGCTTTACCGGTTCAATCAGGCGCGCGCGGACTATGCGCGTTCGATTGGACAGATGGAAAAAGTGTACTCGAAGTGAGGGGAACCGATGAGCGTTGAGATCGAAGTAGGGCTGGAAAACGCGACAAAAGTGCGGCCGGTCATGGAAGAAGTGCCGCTGGAGAAAGAAGCGCCGAAGGGACTTGCGAATCCGAAGGTGCAGCGGCTGGCGATTCTTGGCGGCGTGGTGTTGATTGCCGCGATCGTCGGATTGTTCCTCTACTACCACAACCGGGAGAGCACGGATGACGCGCAGATCGACGGGCACATCACGCCGATCGCTTCGAAAATTTACGGGAAAGTGGCGAGCGTACTGATCGATGACAACCAGGCCGTGAAAGCCGGCCAATCGCTGGTCAAGATCGACCCGCGCGATTACCAGGCCGCAGTGGACCAGGCAAAAGCGGCGCTGGACTTGGCTGAGGGCGAGGCACGGTCGGCGGGAGTGGACGTTCCGCGGACGGTGGAAAACGTCGCGAGCGGGAACTCGAGTGCGGACGCACAGCTGCTGGGGGCGATGGCGGACGTGGCGCGCATGCAAGCGACTTACGAGCAAGCACAAACGGCGGATTTGGCATTCGCGCAAGCGAACGTGAACAAAAGCATGGCGAATGCGGCGCTGGCGCAAGCGGATTTGGCGCGGTACAAGCCGCTGATGGAGAGAGACGAAATTTCGAAGCAGCAGTACGACGCAGCGAAAGCGAATGCGGATGCAACCGCGAGCGCGTTGAAGGCGGACCAGGAGAAATTGTCGCAGGCGCAGAGGAATGTGGAAGTGGTGAAGGCGCAACTGGACGCGGCGAAGGCGCGGGTGCTGCAAGCGGGGGCTGGGGTGAGAGCCGCGCGCGCGGACGACAAGCAGGTGGGCATGCGCACAGCCGATGCTCAAGCGAAAGTGGCGAAAGTGGCTCAGGCGCGCGCTTCGCTGGATGCCGCGCAGCTGAATTTGAGCTACACGGATGTCGTTGCGCCGGTGAACGGCGTAGCGACGCACAAGCAGGTCGAGCCGGGACAGATCGTACAGGCTGGGCAAGGATTGCTGGTAGTTGTGCCGCTGCAAGATGTGTGGGTGACGGCAAATTTTAAAGAGACACAGCTGAAATACATGAAGCCGGGACAGAAGGCGGAAGTGAAAGTCGATACGTATGGAATGACCTTCAGCGGGCATGTGGATTCGATTGCGGGCGCGACAGGCGGAGTGTTGAGCTTGCTGCCGCCGGAAAACGCGACGGGGAACTACGTGAAAGTGGTGCAGAGAATCCCGGTGAAGATTGTGCTGGATCCCATTCCGCCGGACAAGGCGGTGTTGCGGCCGGGAATGAACGTGGACGCGACAGTCATTACGAAGTAGGGCGGAAGCGGTCGCGTCGATGGAGGGATTCGCGATTCAGTGAAATAAAGAAAGTAAGCAGGGCAGTCATGCGTAATACCCAGTAGAGGTCGACGAACAAGAGCCGAGAGTAAGCGAACGAGATCGAACGCGCGATGAGACACAGACTGCTAGCCAAGTTGAGGATGCCGGACGGATCGATCAACCCCTGGGTGATCGCCGTCACGGTGACGCTCGCGACGTTTATGGAAGTGCTGGACACGTCCATCGCGAACGTGGCGCTGCCGCACATTTCCGGGAATTTGTCGGCGGGGGCGGACGAATCGACGTGGGTGCTGACATCTTACCTGGTCTCGAATGCGATCGTGTTGCCGCTCTCGGGATGGCTTTCCGGGCTGATCGGGCGCAAGCGGTTTTACATGTCTTGCGTGGCTTTGTTTACGGTGAGTTCGTTTTTGTGCGGGCTGGCTCCGAGCCTGGGCGTGCTGGTGCTTTTCCGGATTTTGCAGGGCGCGGGCGGCGGAGGATTGCAGCCCAGTGAGCAGGCCATTTTGAACGACACGTTTCCGCTTGCGAAACGCGGCATGGCGTTTGCGGTTTACGGAATTGCGGTGGTCGTGGCTCCGACGATTGGGCCGTGGCTCGGCGGATGGATTACCGACAATTTTTCCTGGAGATGGATTTTCTATATCAACGTGCCCGTGGGAATTATTTCGCTGCTGCTGACCTCGGTGCTGATTTCGGACCCGCCACACATGAAGCGGGCGAGCGTCAAGAGCGGATTCCGGATCGACTACATCGGCATCGGGTTGATCAGCCTGGGGCTCGGAAGCATGCAGATAATCCTGGACAAAGGACAGCGCGACGATTGGCTGTCGTCGGGCTTCATCCAGGTTTTCTTTGCGCTGATGCTGATCGGAATTATCGCCGGGATCGTTTGGGAATGGCGGCACAAGGACCCGGTCGTCGATTTGAAGATGCTGAAGGACCGGAATTTTGCGATCTCGACGGTAGCGATGTTTTTCCTGGGTTTCGTGCTGTATTCGAGCACGGTGCTGATTCCGCAGTTCCTGCAAGAGTTGCTGGGCTACACGGCGGAGCTTGCCGGAAAGGCGCTATCGCCGGGCGGCGCGGTGATCATGCTGATGATGCCCGTGGTTGGAATTCTGGTGTCAAAGGTGGATACGCGGATTCTCGTCGTGTTTGGCTGCACGGTCAGCGCGATTGCGCTTTTCTGGATGGCTGGCTGGGATTTGGGGCTCGATTACAGCCATGCGGTGAGAGCGCGAATGCTGCAGAGTTTTGGCTTGGCGTTTTTGTTCATTCCGATCAACGTGGCTGCATTTGCGTACGTGCCAAAAGAAAAAACGAACATGGGGACGGGAATCATCAATTTGGCGCGAAACATCGGAGCGAGCGTGGGAATCGCGACAGTTACGACGATGCTGGAGCGGCGGACGCAGTTTCATCAGGCCCATTTGGTCGAAAGCGTGAACAGTTTGAATCCTGCGCTGCTCACGATGACGAATGGAAACACGGCGCGTCTAATCTCATACGGGTCGAACGCTTCGCATGCCGCAGTGCAGGCGAAGGGCATGGTGTACAACCTGGTGCAGGGCCAAGCAACGATGCTGGCCTTCATCGACAACTTCAAGATGTTGGGCGTCGTTTTCCTGGCGGTCATCCCAGTCTTGTTGATGATGAGGAAACCGAGAGTGCCAGCCGGAGGTGTTCCGGCGCACTGAGACACGCAAGTGTCCGCGCATTCCGAAAGCGAGATTGTTGCAGGGACTTTTGCATTGATTTTTTTGCAGTAATTGGGGGAGGGGACGATGGCAACTCAAACGGTAGTACCGACACAAACCGCAGTGGGAGCGCAGTTCAATGAAGACAAGCTGATTCGGGCCGGGCAAAAGGGCGATTCGCAGGCGGTGGAAACACTGTTCCGCCGTTATCAGCGGCCGCTCTTTCAGACGGCGTTGCGCGTTCTCGGCAATACGGAAGACGCCGAAGATGCTTTGCAAGACGGCCTGCTTTCCGCGTACCGCAACATGAATCGCTTCGAGGGGCGGTCGCAATTTTCCACGTGGCTGACGCGCATCGTGATCAACGCGGCGCTGATGAGGCGGCGCAGCGCGAAGGCGCGGCCGGCGGTTTCGCTGGATGAACCACCGCGCGAAGACGAGCTGCCGATCAACGAGCGCTTCGCAGCCGAAGGCCCGAACCCGGAGCAAGTGTTTGCGGGAACAGAGCTGCGAGAGATGATCAGCGAAAACCTAGAAGAGCTATCGCCCTTGCTGCGCACGGCGTTTGTGCTGCGCGAAGTGGAAGGCTACTCGACTGGCGAAGCCGCGAAGAAGCTCGGAGTGACCGAGAACACCTTGAAGGCGCGGTTGTGGCGCGCGCGGCACCAAATGGCAGAGCGGCTTGGGCAGCGGCTGCGGCGCATCAAGGACGATATGACCGGCGGCGGCATGGGCGACGCCGAGTGCAGCTATTGCTGAACGGCTGAAGTAATAATGTAAAGATACAACGAAGTAACGAAAAGAAGATGACGAGGGCCGGCGAAATTTGCTGGCCCTTTTTTTGTCCTTGGATGTTCGTTGTCCTTTTGCTGTGGCAACCGTAGTCGGCGGCCCGTAGTCCATGACGTGTGCTGCGCTTTGTGTTCCGTGAGATGAAAAAGGAGGCAGCCAGGAATGGCCGTCCCACCTAGATGGCCCTTGAAGAGTAGGGCCAGGAATGCTCGGTGTATTCTGTCAGGAGGCGCCTTTTCTTGTTGAGCTAGTGGCGCACCGAGCCGAGCACGGGTTCGCGGAGAACGGGAAAGAGGCGTTCCGCTAACGCGAAGCCGCCGAAAAATAGGGCCGCGTAAACGGCATCGCCAGCGAGCGTGTTCCAAAAGAAGGGAATTCCAGCAATGTAGCAGGCAAACAAGCCGGCGCTGTTGCGCGGGTAGGAAAGACCAAAGGCCCAGACGGCAAAATTGGTGACGAGGAAAAATTGAATGGCGCCGAAGAGCGTTGCGGCGGTGATGCGTCCAACGGTGCGACGATCGCGCAGCCAGAAGCCGATGGCGACGCTGACGAGAAAGCTGGCGTAGACGACGGGCATCAGTTTGTGGAACCCGATGAAAATGTCGCCGACGAAGAGCGCGAGGATGGGAAAGAAAAACGCGAGGCGGCGGTCACGGATTATGGCGCCGGAAAACAGAGCCATGGCACCGACGGGAGTGAAGTTCCAGGGGTGCGGAGCGATGCGCAACGCGGCGGCCAAAGCAATTATGGCGAGAGCGAGCAGCGTGCGGTAAAGCAAGTTTTCTTTTTCAGACACTTGGGCATTCATTTTGTTGCTTTCTCCATTTCTTCGAGTATATCGCAAAAAACAAAACCATCCCGGTTGACGATTTCTCCGGTGCGGACGGGAATGGGAGAGTGAAAGATGGGGCCATCGAAGACGAAGGTGTGGAACTCACCGTTTTCGCCGCAGGGATCGGCGTGCGGGGGAAGATCGCGGAAGAAAGATTCGTTTAGCTCGCGGCCGGCGAAGCTGGGGGCGAGAATCTTGGGATCGACGCAGACTGTAATGGCGCGGAATCGATTGGCGTGGAAGGAGCGAATCAGTTCGCGGGTATCGCGCTTCCATATGGGGAAGAGGGCGGTCATGCCGATGCGCGCTAGATTCTTTTCGCGATAGGCGCGGAGGTCTTGGAGGAAAATGTCGCCGAACGCGACTCTGCGCACACCCTGATCGAAGTACATGCGAAGCGCTTCTTCCATGCGGGCTTCGTAAATGGGATTGACGCATTGCGGAGGGATGCAGACTTCGTGAAGCGGCAGGCCGATCGATTGGGCCTGCCGCCGGAGAAGCTCGCGGCGGACGCCGTGCATGCTGATGCGCTCGTAGCCTTCAGTGACGGTAGTGAGGAGCGCGGCGATGCGAACGTCGCTCCGCTGGAGAAGCGTGTGCAGCGCCATGGCGCTGTCTTTGCCGCCGCTCCAGCAGAAGAGAATGGGTTCAGGGCTGATCATTGGAGGTTAATTTTTGCCGCTGAAGCGATAATTCATGCCGAGGCGGAAGTCGCGGCCGAGGGCGGGGAAACCAATCGCATCCTGATACTGCTTGTCGAGGAGGTTTGTAACGCGGCCATAGAAAGAAAAGCCGCGGGTGAAGTTATAGCTGGTGGCGACGTCGAAGCGCGCATAACCCGGATTGCGGGTGAGACCGAAGCCGTCGAAGTCGCTGTCCGTGCGGATTCCTGTGAAATAGCCGGCGAGATTGAAATTGAAGCGATGGTAGTTGGCGTTGAGCCAGAGATTGCCGGAGTTTACGGGGCGGCGAAGAAGATGATTGCCGGGCTGCTCGATGGCCGGAGCTGAGGCAACGGTTGCCAGGACGCGAGAGTCGTCGTAAGAATAGTTGCCTTTGAGCAAGAGCCAGCGATTCAGGCGAGCTTCGGCCGACCAATTCACGCCGCGAGCGCGAGAGAGGTCGGTATTGAAAAACAACATTTCATTGCCGCTGAAGCATACTGGATTCGGCGGGCCGACCTCTTGATTAATGAGGTCGCGAAACTGGCTCGCGAAGTAGCTGGCGGAAATGCGAAAGCGATCATCATTGAAATACTGATCCACGCCGACGTTGAATGTGCGGCTGCGCTCGGGACGTAACGAAGGATCGCCGGGGTTGCATGGATCGGAGCTGAAAGATTCGAAGACGGTTGGCTCTTCGATGCCCTGGCCGTACGAGATTTTGGCGCGGGTGTCTCCCAGCGGACCTTTCGAATAGCGAAGCGCGTAGACCGCGCCAACGCGAGGCACAACGCGCGTACCGAAATTCGAGTTGTCTTCGGCACGCGCACCCGCGCTGAGAGTAAGGCGAGAAATGGGCGCCCAGCGAGCATCGATGAAACCCGCTTGATTGTTGCGGCGGGCATGGACACCGCTGAGGTCGCTGGGAAACGCGTTCTCGACCTCATACTGATAACCGCCAGTCGCGGTCACGTGGCGGAACGAGTAAGTGGATTCTTCGAAGAAGCCGGCGCGATTGAATTGGTCCGTGGCGAAAAAATCAAAATCCGGAAAGCCTGCGGTATCGAGAATGCGGGACTCCACGGCCGTGATGCGATGGACCCAATGCGAACCGGTGGCAAAATTCCAACTCAAGCTTGCGGAGAGTTGGCGCAGATCGTCGAACGCGGTGGGGTCCGTAAAGCTGGGGCCAAAGAGAGTCTGGCCAGGAGTACCAGCGAAACTCGAATTACTACGAACGGTGAGGCGAAGCTGATTCGAATCCGAGAAGCTGTAGCCAACATTGCCCGCGAAGCTGCGATTCAGGAAAGCGTCGTTCACGCCCTGGCCGCTAGTTTCAAAATAAGAGCCAGCGACTGAGTAATCGAATTTATCGACAAGCCCGCCGAGTTGTGCGCCGCCGCGAGCGGAAGAGAAACCGCCGCCTTCGGCAAACAGATTGAGTTCGGGAATTCGCGTGGTACCGGTGTGGCTGAAGAGTTGAATTACGCCGGACATGGCGTCCGTGCCGTAGAGAGCGCTCTCGGCGCCGTGAACGATTTCGACCTTGTCGATGTTGTCGAGCGTTAGATTGGAGAAATTGAGATCGCCGCCGGGCTCGTTGACGGGAACGCCGTCAATGAGGACTTTCGTGAAGGTGGAGTCTCCGCCATCGAGAAAGACGGTGGCGAGGCCGCCGATGGGTCCCGTTCGGGCGATGCTTACGCCGGTCTGTGTCGCGAGCAGATCAGGAAGCGAGACAGCCTGGCGCTGCTGGATCTCCTGGGCGCCAATGATGTCCACCGGCGCGGGAGTCCGATCGAGCTCGAGAGGCTGGGCATTTGCGGTAACCACAACATTTTCTGAGACCCGCTCGATTTGGAGACGGAGATCAAGCGAGCGATTTTCCGCGTTGGCGAGATCCACGACGAAGTCGCGAGGCACGAAGGATGGATGTTGAAAATGCACGCGGTAGCGGCCAGGCGGAAGTTCCAGTAGATAGGTTCCGTCTTCGGTGGAAATCGCCGAAGCGGTCTGAGCATTTGGATCGTTCTCAGGCTGCGCGGTGATATTGACCTTGGGGACAGCATAGCCGGAGGGATCGGTGAGTCTTCCGGAAAGATGAGCATTGGGAGAATTCGCATTATTCTGTGCCAGAGAAGAAAAACTGACTGCGAAGACGGCCAAAAGTAGAGAAAGTGTTCGAAGGAGTCTCGTTTTCATGGTTTCCTCCGCTCCCTCTCGCGCGGGAGTTGAAGGTTGGCCTGGCGTTGGGAAAAGATCGCTCGGGCTTGCAGACTTCGCCGGTCTCCTGGCTTGGCGGCAGTTTCGATCCCGTTCCGGGTGACTCGAACGGGACCGCTGCGCGGCCTTCCCGTAGCGCTGCCCTTTGTATCTGGCGCGAACCTTGAGTAAGGGTCGCGAACAGTGAGCGAAGCGCCGCAGTGGCCGCGGCAGTACCTTATTCCGCCTTACAGTCGCGCGGCGGCGACGGCTTTTTCACGTTTGACCCCAGCATTGGCCGGAGTAAACGCACCGTCTTCCCGTGCACGAAGTCCGCGATGATTGTGGGGGGCCGATGGCCCGCTGTTAGTGATTAAAGTTCCGCAGCTTGAGCCGCGGCGTTTGGGTGAACGATGGAACTGCTACTTACTTTCGGACGGCATATTCACACGCGGACGGCCGGACGAGCCGAGCTCCACGGTGAGAGGCGTCTGAAAAACCTGTTCGAGCAGTTCGCGCTGGAAGACGCTCGCGGGCGGTCCAACGCGAAGACATTTGCCCTTCTGAAAAAGTGCAACCTGATCGGCGTATTGGCCCGCGAGATTCAGTTCGTGGGTGACGACGACGACCGTGTAGCGGTTGGCAGCCGCAAGCCGCCGCAGCGTCTCGAGAAGGTCGACCTGCGCGCCTATATCGAGGTGCAGGGTGGGCTCATCCAAAAGCAGAAGCAGAGGCTGCTGCGCGAGGGCACGCGCCAAAATGACACGTTGTTTTTCGCCGCCGGAGATTTGGTCCATCCAGCGGTCGCTGAGATGCTCGGCGCCAACTTGTGCAAGCGCATTGCGCGCGATGAGGACGTCTTCCTCGGTTTCGAACCGCAGCGTACGGCCGTACGGATGCCGCCCCTGGAGAACAAATTCCCAGGCGCGCGAAGGGAAGAGCAAGGGGCTTTCCTGCTGGACCATGGCGATGCGCTGTCCGCGAGCGCGATGGGGAAGTGTATGGGTCACGAAGCCGTTCAGCAGCACGCGGCCGGAAAGGGGCGCGAGTGCGCCCGCAATCAACCTTAGCAAAGTGGATTTGCCGCAAGCGTTTGGTCCAACAATCGCAACGATTTCGCCGGGACGCGCCTGGAAGCTCGTGGCTTCAAGCGTGAACAGAGGCGCTTGCGTTGGATTGGCCGAATAAGCGTAACTGACCTGCTCGACGCTCAAACGAACGTCGGAGTTGAAATCTCCAGCGTCTCCGACCGGACGCGACCCGATGGGAGTGGTCGAGCGGGCGTAGCTGCTCACGCCAGCCTCCTGCGCATGAGATAAAGAAAAAGCGGCGCGCCCGCGATAGCGGTCATGGCCCCGACGGGAAGTTCCGCGGGAGAAACGACGGTGCGCGCGAGAGTATCGGCGACGACGACGGCGATGGCGCCGCCAAACGCCGCCGTTGGCAAGAGGATGCGATGATCGGAACCGAAGAGGAGGCGCATGACGTGGGGCACCAGCAGGCCGACGTAGCCGATAGCGCCGCTGACGGAAACGGCCAAGCCAGTTAGCAAAGATGCTGCAATGTAAACGACCAGGCGAACGCGGCGGACGTCCACACCGAGGTGCATGGCTTCTTTTTCGCCCGCGAGCAGCAGATTCAGATCTGAGGCGGTAGTGTAGATGATTCCTGCGGCAAGAAAGAAACCGAAGCGGAGGATGAGGCTCACAATTTGTGGCGGCTGGGTCTGGAGCTCACCCATCATCCAGAACGCGATGCCACGATAGTTGCCACCGGATAGCGTGGACATGAAAAACATGATAATGGCCTGTAGAAACGAAGCGGAGATGATGCCGGCGAGGAGCAAAGTGCTGCTATCGATTTGTCCTTCGCGGAGGCCGAGGAAATAGACGGCGGTGACGGTGATGGCCGCGCCGAGAAAAGCGCCGACCGGCGTCAAAAGCGCCGCGACGGCCGGTGCGAGCGCCAGATGAGGCTCGACAATGAGGGCGATGATGGCGCCGACCGCTGCGCCGCTGGAGACACCGAGAACATAAGGATCCGCCAGGGGATTGCGCAGCAACGCCTGAAAACTGGCGCCCGCAACGGAAAGCGATGCGCCGACAAAAATGCCGAGAAGAATGCGCGGCAGACGAATGTCGAAAATGATGAGCTGGTATTCGCTGGAGAGCTGGCTGGTTTGGCGAAAAAGGACGCGAAGGAGATCGTGGCCCAGGCCATAGAGAGAAACGGGCACAGCGCCAAGTTTGAGCGCGACCACCACAACAATGAAAAGGACGGCGGAAAGAATCGCGCAATGCATGAGCAAGCGGCTGAGCGTCAAAGGGCGCAAGCGCAGACCTCCAAGAAAGCAGGAACTCCGCTGGATGAATCCCATAGGCGAAGCGAGAGTTGTGGCTCGGCAGGGGACGGAATTTTCTTTTCGTCGCCGGAATGCGGGGGAAAAGCTTCGGGATGCAGCTGACGCGCGAGATCCTCGATGGCGGAAACGATTCGCGGCGCGGGCCGATTTACGGCGTCGCTGATGACGGCAAAGCGGCGGTTGCGCACGGCCTCGAGACCGCGCCATCCGGGGCGCTCGGCGAGTACGTCGAAATCGTTCTGCGCGCTATCGGAATGAGACGAGGCGAAAACGAGATAGTCCGGCTGAAGACGAACAACTTCTTCGAGACTCATGTGGGGCCAGTCTTGCGCAGAGTCGACGATGGAGGTGGCGCCTGCCAGCCGCATGGCATCGGCGATAAAAGTGCCCTTGCCTATAGAGATCAGAGGATCCGACCAGACGATGAAGAGAACCCGGCGCGGAGTCAGGCCGTTCAGACGCAGCCGCAAATCGGCAAGGTGGCGTTCGAGATCGGCGCCGAGAGCGGCTCCGGCTTCGGGCACGCCGAGCACCTCGGCAAGCCTGTGGGTCGACGAAATGATTTCCTGTACGGTGTGGGGATCGGTGCCGTAGGAAGAGATACCTAGATTATCGAGAGCTTGCACGGTCTCAAGAAGGTTCAAACTCTTGGTGACGAGAACGAGATCAGGCCGCAGAGCCACGATCTGTTCGAGACTTGGATTGATGGCGCCTCCCACTTTGGTTTTCTTCTGAGCATCGGGGGGATAATCGCAATAGTCCGTGTCTCCGACGAGACGGTCCTGCAAGCCAAGGGCGTAAATCGTTTCCGTAAGACTCGGCGCCAGAGAAACAATGCGCTGCACAGGCTGCGGGACATGAACCGTGCGGCCTGCTTCATCCACGAAATCCTTGTAGACGGGCGCCGCCAGCGGATTTGCGGGGGGCGTTTGCGCGCGCAGCGCGGGACACCAGGACGCGGCGCAGAGCAACAGCGCGGCGGCGGCGCAAACCGCGGAAAAACTTCTTCGAGCGTCTTTCCGTTTCGACACAATCCCCCACTGACAAAATCAAACGCAACAAAAAAGCCCCGCGAGACACCGTGGGGCTGCTGGGCGGCGCTTCTTCTCGCGAAAAGCGCTGGCCTCTGCGGCGCGGGAGGGTAGTCTGGCTTACGGCTCAATCAGCCGATTACAGTGGCGGGACCGCGGCCGATTCTCACGGCCTTCCCCACTTCCCTTGCCTGCAAATTGGAAGCTCAGTGTATGCCGAGGGTCTGGGAGTGTCAATGCGCGGCATGAGCGCCGCGGCCGAATGCGCTCAGCGGTTCTTCCAATTTGGCTTGCGCTTTTCGACGAGTGCGCGAAGCCCTTCCTGAGAATCCTCGAGGCGATAGAGTTCGTTGAGAAAAATATTCATGGAATTTCTCATGCCGTCGCGCAGAGAAAGGCCCATGCCGCCGAGAATTGCTTTTTTGGCCATGGTCAACACCGGACCAGAGTGCGCCGTGATGCGCTCGATCAAATCATTCACGGTCTGTTCGAGCTTGGCTTCGGGGACGAGGCGGTTTACGAGACCTAACTCCAAAGCGTGTTCCGCGGTGATGGCTTCTCCAGTCAGGATGATTTCCAACGCTCTCTTCGGTCCAACAAGAAAGGGCAGAATGGTCGAAGCAAGCGGCGGGAATATGCCGATGGAAATCTCCGGCTGCGCGAAACGCGCTTTCGGCGTGGCTATGACCAAATCACCAAAAGCAGCCAGTTCGGCGCCGCCGCCGATAGCCGGCCCATTCACCACACAAATCACAGGTTTGCCGACATCGATCATGCCGGTGAAGGCCCCATGAAACGCGTCGAGCATTTGAAAAACGCGCTCGGAAGTGTACTCACCGATGTCGATGCCGCCGCAAAATACCTTGCATGCGGAATCGAGAACGACGAGTTTCACTTCGGGGCTCTGGCCCGCGAAGGTTATTCCGTCCGAGAGTTCGCGAAGAAACGCTTCATTAAGAAGATTGTGGTCAGGACGGTTGAGTGTCAATCGCGCGACGCTGCCGTCGATGCGCATCTTGATGTATTCGAATTGCTCTGCCGTTCGTCGCTCGGGTCGAGAGACGTACTCTTGCGCTTCAACATCCTCAATCATGTCCCGATCTCCTTGGAAACGGCCGCTCAAATGTCGTCAGAAGCGACGACAAAGGACCAAATTTGATGCTACCACGAGGGTGCTTCACGCTCCGCGCAGCAACGAAGGCGCGTGCGCAAAAGGTTTGCCCCTTGCCAGCGCCTCTTTGGGAATGAGTACACTACTTCTTGGCATTCTCCGCACATGAGGCCGTTTCCTGAGTACAACATTTCCTTTTGCGGGTATGCTGGGCTACGACTTTCCTATGTCGCGCGGGGTGCACTGCGTGGTGGCGGGAAAAACATCTTCAGCTCGCGAAGCCGGTGGGGCGACGGCGTTACAATTTGCCGGCCGATTCGATGCGGAAGGATTTCCGGAGCATGCCTCGTGGGGCAGCGTCCCGGCGGTACGTTTTGACCGCGACTGGCAGGGCAGGAACGCCGATCCATTGCGAGAAACAGAGGTGCGACTGCAGTGGAGGGTAGATGCTCTTTATTTGCGATTTCTGGCCCGCTATCGGAGCATCAACGTATTCACCGATGCCGAACCGAATGGGAGGCGGGACCAGCTCTGGGAGCGCGACGTCGCCGAGGTTTTTCTGCAGCCGCCGGGATCGGGGGCGCGGAGTTACAAAGAGTTTGAAGTGAGCCCAAACGGATTCTGGATTGACCTGGAGATCGGGCCCGGAGAAAAACGCGACCTGCGGAGCGGATTGCGGCGCCGGGTCAAGGTCGACGAGCAGAACAAAACTTGGGTGGCCGAGCTGGCGTTGTCTATGAAAAGTTTGACAGTGCGATTCGATCCGGCGAAAGTCTGGCGTGTTAATTTCTTTCGTGTCGAGGGGGCTTCCGAGCCGCGTTTTTACTCGGCGTGGCGGCCGACGGGGACGCCGGCGCCGAATTTTCACGTTCCTGAGTCATTTGACAAACTTGTATTCGAGAGCTAGTTAGACGCTCGGCGCCACCGGACAGAACACTGGCGTCACGCCGCCTTTTTTCCTATGCTTTTCGTGTGAAGACCTCCGTTTCCTTACTCTGGCCATCAGTTCTCAAGCAGCAAATTCGAATTCTCGCATTAGCTGCGGCTGCTCTCGCCTTGAGTTCCACCGTTCTGCCGGGTCAGACCGAACCATCGCCGACGCAAATTGCGAATGCACCGCTGGTAACCAAAGTCGAGCCTCCCTCCTGGTGGATTAACCTGACTCCGGAAGTCATGTTATTGGTTTCTGGTCATAATCTCGAAGCCACACGAGTTGTCTGCAATCTGCCGAGTATTTTGGTTGAGCGCACGCAAGCAACCAACCATGGGGACTACTTGTTCGTATGGATCAAGATCGGGCCCGACACAATCTCGAGCACCGCGGTGTGCCGCGTCACAACTCCGACAGGCACAACTTCGTTTGAGCTGCCGCTGGCCGCGCGCGCGACGAAGCTCGGAAAATTTCAAGGGCTTGCGCCCGAAGACGTGATTTATCTCATCATGCCGGACCGCTTCGCGAATGGCGACCCAGCGAATGATGAGCCGGTCGAAGCCCGGGGTACGCATGATCGTTCGAATCCGCGCGCTTATCATGGCGGAGATCTGCGCGGGATTCGCGAGCATCTTCTATATTTGAAGGAGCTCGGCGTGACCACACTTTGGCTTACGCCGATCCTGAAAAACGGTTCAGCGCAGGACTATCACGGGTATGGCGCGGTGGACTTGTACGCGGTCGATCCGCATCTTGGAACGATTGGGGACTATCAAGAACTCGTCGCGGAGGCGCACAAGCAAGGCATGAAGATTTTTTTTGACTTTGTGCCGAACCACGTCGGACCGAAACATCCCTGGATTGCCGAGCCGCCTGTGCCAGACTGGTTCCACGGGACGCAACAGCATCACATGGATACACGCACTGGTCTCAGCGGAGGGTTCTACGGCAAAACGGACAAACAAGCCATTGCCAATGATCCTTTCGAATCAATTGTCGACCCGCACGCACCGCGGCGGCTGTCAAGAAATCTGACAGACGGCTGGTTCTTCAACATCTTGCCCGACTTAAACACGGAAAGCCCCGTGGTTGCCGAATATCTTTTGCAAAACAGCATTTGGTGGGCGGAGACTTCGGGGCTGGACGGCTATCGACTGGATACGTTTCCATATGTTCCGCGAAAGTTTTGGTCGACTTGGCACGCGGAGCTTCACCATATCTATCCAAATCTGACGACGATAGGCGAAGTCTTTCATCCGGATCCGAGCGTCACTTCGTTTTTCGGGGGCGGCCAGAAACGATTCGACGGCATCGACTCCGGTCTGAGCACGCTCTTCGACTTTCCGATGTACTTCACGCTGCGGGATATACTTTTGCGAAACGAGCCGGTGGGCCGCATCGCAGATGTGTTGCGTCACGATTCGCTTTACGTCCATCCAGATGAGCTGGTGACATTTTTCGCTAATCACGACGTGCCGCGCTTTGCGAGCGCGGAGGGCAGTTTGCCGGCAAAACGAAAGCTGGCGTTTGGATTGACGCTGACGCTGCGCGGTATCCCCGAGCTGTATTACGGGGACGAAATCGGAATGCCCGGCGGCGGAGACCCCGACAACCGGCGCGATTTCCCGGGCGGTTGGCCGGGCGATTCGAAGAATGCCTTCACCGCGGAAGGGCGCACGGCGGAGGAGCAAGAGCTCTTCTCTTATGTGCAAACGCTGTTGCGATTGCGGCGCGAACACCCCGCCCTGCAAAGCGGAAAGCTGTGGCACCTCTTCTCTGATGAAACGTCCTACGTGTTTTTGCGTGAGACGGAAGAAGAACGCCTGCTCGTAGCCTTCAACAATTCGGCAGAACCTCGGGTGCTGAAAATTACTCTCGCCGACACGCCGGGACTAGGCGCGGCGGGCTTTACGCGCGTTTTGGGCCAGGCAAAAGGCGATGTATTGAACGGAGAAGTCCGCCTCGCCATGCCCGCGCAATCCATTTCGATATTCCTCATGGACTGAAGTATCAAAACGTCAGGCGAACATTCCAGTCCTTGAGAGCATCCGGAACGGTCAGCGTGATGCGGTGTGCCTGAGCGTCATACCGCCAGTCGTGAATCAACTGATCGCCGATGCGGACTTCCTTCGGATCGGCTCCCGCCCCATAGATTTCCAGCTGCATGCTATTCCACCAAGGTTGGTAGGTATTTTTCTCAATGGTGCTCGTAACGGTCATTTCGCGCGGAGATACCTTGCAAGTGAAATTCACGCGCAGGAAGTCTCCTTTTTGATAGGCAAACGTGTGCCCGTCGTCCTGATAAAGCGTGCCGTGACAGTCCCCTCCCATATAAACGCGCAGTTCAAGCGGACCGTCCGGTTTCTCGTTGGTGCTTTGCACGACAGGCTGCATGGGGATGATCGCTCCGGCGCGGACGAAAAGCGGCGTTTCCGCGAGCATTGGATGCAATGAAATTTGATCCTTACTCGAATGTATTTCCGTATTCCAGAAATCGTACCAATCGCCTGGAGGCAGATGAATGTCCTCTGCGTCGACCTTTTCGGTGACGACGGGCGCGACGAAGAGATCGCGGCCGAAGAGGAACTCATGGTCCTCGCCGTAGAGCCCCTGCGCGTCGGGATATTCGAGAAAGATCGGCTCCATGAGCGGCACGCCAGTACGCGAGGTTTCCTCCATCGCCGTGTAAATATAAGGAAGCAGCTTGTAACGCAGCTCGATGTAGCGCTTGCGGATCGCTTCCTGCTCAGGGCCGCTGGCCCAGGGCTCGTGATCGGCGGTGCCCTTCGCAGCGTGATCACGATACATCGGATAGAACACGCCCAACTCGTACCAACGCGTCAGAAGATCCGCTGGCGGAGAGCCTGCAAAGCCGCCGACATCGGCGCCAACCATCGAGTAACCGGAAAGCCCAAGATTCATGATCTGCGGCACGCTCATTCCGATGTGATTCCAGGTGGCGCTGTTGTCGCCGGTCCACGTGGCGGCATAACGTTCGGCGCCGGCATAGGCCGCTCGCGTTAGCACGAAGGGCCGTTCGTCAGGCCGCAGCTTGAGAAGGCCGTCGTGAGTGGCCCGAACGTTTTCCATCCCATAGACATTGTGAATGGCGCGATGATCGAGAGTTGTCCCGTCATCGAGACGGTGGACAACATCGAGCGGCATGGTTTTTGTGAGAGTCTCGAAGACGGACGGCTCATTCATGTCGTTCCAGAAACCAGTTACGCCCATGTTGACGAAATCCTTGAAGAGGCCGCCCCACCAGTCGCGCGCGCGAGCCAGCGTAAAATCGGGAAACACGCTGTCGCCGGGCCAGACTTTGCCGATATACACCGAGCCATCCGGATTTTTGACGAAGACATCGTTTTTGATGCCGGAGTCGTACGGAGGGTAGCCGTGGCCGGGATCCTTTTTGATGTGCAGATCGGTGATAAGAACGGTGCGCATGCCTACCGCGCGAAAATCTGAAATCATTTGTTCGAAATGGGGAAAGTATTCGCGGTTGACAGTAAACGGGGCGTTGCCCTGTTGATAGTCGATGTCAAAATAAATGACATCGCAGGGAATCTTTTTCTCGCGCAACGTTCGAACGACCTCGCGAGCTCGCGCTTCGGGATAATAACTGTAGCGGCTCTGTTGGTAGCCGAGCGACCAAAGCGGCGGAAGAGGCGTGCGGCCTACAAGCGCGGTGAATTGCTGGACGATTTTCTTGGGCTCAGGACCAGCGAAAAAATAGTAGTTCAGCTCGCCGCCCTCGGCTCCAAAAGAGAAATAATCAGGCGACTCTTTTCCGAAATCGAAGCTGCTGCGGTAAGTGTTGTCGAAGAAAACGCCGTAGGCCTTGCCTTTGTGAAGGCCGAGGAAAAAAGGAATCGTCTTGTACAGCGGATCGTCGGATTCTTGCCAGCCATAAAAGTCCGTATTCCACATCGTATACGCGTGGTTGCGGCGGTTCATGGGACCGGGTTTGTCGCCGAGGCCGTAATAATTTTCCTCAGAAGGCATGCGCTTCCAGGCGTGGATGTATGTGCCATCCCAAGCCATGGGCAAGGACGGTTCGTCTGCAAGAAGAATATTGCCGGCTAAATCCGCGAACGTGATCAGCAGAGGCGTCTTCTTGACGATGACAACGACGGAGCCTGCAGTCATGCGCAGGTCCGTCTTCCCGTCTTCGACGTTGATCGCAGGAGGGTCAGGAGATTCGATCACCGCCCAGGAAAAATCTTTAGCGAAGAAGCCCTGGGGTGCGAGGCGAACGCGGATCACGCCGTCACGAAAAACCGTGATGCGCACTTTGGCGGAACCGGCCGTCAATTCAACGCCGTCCCGAAGCTTCTCCACTCGCTGCACGTTTCCGACGTGCTGCCAACCCGCCGCCATTGCGCTGCTCGCGCTGAACAAGCAGAGCAGCATGCCGATTCCGGTCCATCTTGCAAGCCGTGACATGCTATTCCCCTTTTCGCGGGTCTGGCGGAAGAATCTTCGACTAGAATGCACCTGGGCGCCGGCGGGCACGCACAGTATTTTGGGCTAGGCCGCGAGCCACTCCTCAAAAAAAGAGGAGGCCTTTCCGCCTTCGATGCGGCGGCGCACAGCGTCCATGACGCGGCATTTTGCCGCCCCATTGCTTCCGTAAAAGGCCAGCCAATATGGCAGATGAATCTCAATGGGCATGCGCTCGATTCCCACTTTCAGCGCCCGCAACTTGAAAAAGCCTTGCTGGAAAAGCACTCGCAGAACCTTCGTCCGGAGAAGATCTTCCGCGGCATCCGGATGCAGACGTGGAACGAGCTGATTCCGCGTTTCGATCGTGACAAGTTCCTCGTCCGCGGGAACCCGCGGGAACTCGAAAAGATCGAGTTCGCCATGCACCGCGTCTAGAGCGAAAAAACGCGTCTTTCGCGCGCCGGCGATTTCATAACGCACCTGATAAATCCAGAACGGCACGTAAGCGTCCGCGATTCGCTGCAGCGGTCCCCTTCGAATCTTCCAATAAACCGCGCTGAAGACACCCGAACGGAAGAAGCGGACTGCTTCTTCCTGAGTGACGTTAGGCTTCAAGGCCCGGATGGCGGAAGTTTTCATTGATTGCCTGTTGCCAACGGCCGTTAGCGGAAATAAATCCACAATCCGATCACGGTCGCGAGCAAAAGAAGACTGGCGAAAACGTTGATACGACGTTCGGTGGGTGTTTCGTGCGCTGGTTTGCGCTGGGACTGGCCAACCACGGTGGTCTCGATCTTGTCGTCGACGGTTGCAAACGTCAGCCCGGCAAGTTGCTTGCGGTCAGGCGCTTTGGTCATCAGGCTGACCGAGACAAGCACGAGTGAGCAAACCACGAACATGAAAATCGCGTAGTGCAGAAAATTCATGTCGATGATCCAGCGAACGACGGGAGACTCGAAATGGCCGCCAGCC
>Ga0307478_10001229_pt1 | contig 22815 bp, 13 predicted proteins | sample atmos_gasesECM4C_2_FD_203713 | JGI IMG/M metagenome (GOLD analysis project Ga0307478, IMG submission 203713) | Hardwood forest soil microbial communities from Morgan-Monroe State Forest, Indiana, United States - atmos_gasesECM4C_05 | ecosystem: Environmental > Terrestrial > Soil > Temperate... | reverse complement strand
TTCGCCCTTCCAGGCGCCATCGAGCAAGTCGACGCTCATGGGGATCATCGGCATGCTCGATGGCGCCTGGAAGGGCGAATACCATCTGCTCGATAACGCCGTGCACAAACTCGACAACCGCCGCCGCGTCGAACTGCACAAGAAATACATCGGCTTCGTCTTCCAGCAATATCACTTGCTCGATAATCTTACGGTCGCTGAAAATCTCGATCTGCCGCTTTCTTATCGCGATATCAAGAAAACCGAGCGCGAAGGCATGGTCGCGGACGTTCTCGACCGTTTCCAGATCGTCGGCAAAAAATCCCTGTTTCCGAATCAACTCTCCGGCGGCCAGCAGCAGCTCGTCGCCGTGGCCCGCGCCGTAATCGGCAAGCCGAAGTTGATTCTCGCTGACGAGCCCACCGGCAGCCTCCACTCCAGCCAGGGAAAAATGATTATGGACCTGCTTAAGAAGCTGAATGACGACGGCACCACCATCATCCAAGTCACTCACAATGACGCCTGGGCGGCCTACGGCAATCGCATCATTCAGCTCGCGGACGGTTGGATCGTGGACGGCCAGGCGGTCGCAGGCGGAGCGGCCGCCGTTAGCAGTTGACCGCACGCGAAACCGATATAGGGAGAGGAATTCTTGGCAGCGCTATTTCAAGATATTCGCTACGGAATTCGCATGATGGCAAAGAACCCCAGCTTCACGTTCTTTGTGATCGCGGTGCTTGCGCTCGGCATCGCAGCGAGCACGGCTATATTCACGATCGCGGACGCTGTGCTGATTCGTCCACTGCCTTATCGCGACGCAAATCGCCTGGTGATGGTCTGGGAGGATGCCTCCTCGTACGGATTTCCGCACGACACACCGGCGCCCGGGAATTTTGCAGATTGGAAAGCGCGCAACCAGGTATTTGAAGACATGGCCGCGGTAGCTTTCAGTCATTCGTTTAATCTCACCGGCGACGGCAACCCCGAAGAAATTCCCGGGAACTATATCACCGCGAATCTCTTCTCCGTCCTCGGCGCTCAGCCCGTCCTTGGCCGCGACTTCCGTGCGTCCGACGACGTCCCTGGCGCGCCGCGTGTGGTAATTCTGAGCCAGGGACTCTACTTGCGCAGATTCGGCGGTGATCCTCAGATTATCGGCAAACAAATCTGGTTGAACTACGAAAAGTACGACGTGATAGGAGTGATGCCGCGTGGATTTCAGTTCCCGGACCGCGATCCCCAACTTTGGTCGCCGGCTCAATTCACAAAAGAACAGCTGGCTAACCACGGAAACCATCAACTCCGGGTCGTAGCACGGCTCAAGCCCGGCGTGTCTCTTCAGACGGCGAATGCAAATCTGGCCGCCATCGCGAAGCAATTGGAGAAAGAGCATCCCTCCGAGAATGCGAAAGTCGGCGCATTCGCCGTCCCACTGCGTGACGAACTCGCGGGGAAGATGCGTCCCGCGATCCTGGTCTTGATCGGAGCAGTGTGCTTCGTGCTTCTGATCGCTTGCGCGAACGTCGCTAACCTGTTGCTCGCACGCGCTGCCGGCAGGCGGCGCGAACTTGGCGTGCGGCTTACTCTTGGTGCGACCCGTTCGCGAATCATACGGCAGCTCTTGACCGAAAGCCTGCTACTCGCCTCCCTTGCCGGGGCCGTGGGCGTGTTTCTTGCGACGTTTACAACCCAGTTGCTCGTTAGCTTGATCCCGGAGGGTATTGCTCCGCTGAGTGCATCGGGAGTGGACCGGCATGTCCTCGCAGTGACGCTCGTAGTTTCGGTGATCACCGGAATCTTGTTTGGCATTATTCCAGCGCTCAAGGTTTCGCAATTGGATCTGGCCACGTCTCTGAATCAGGGTGGACGCAATGGGATTGGCACCGGAGGCCGCCTGCGCAGCGCCCTTGTGGTTTCCGAAGTAGCGCTTGCCGTCGTCCTGCTCGCGGGCGCAGCCCTGATGCTGCGTAGCGTCGCCAACGTCTTCCAGGTCGATCCGGGTTTTCGTCCGCAGCACGTTCTGGTAGTCCGCACTCCGTTGCCGCGTCAAAAGTACGAAGCGTTCGCAACGCGCGCCTCCTTCTATAGCCAGGTGCTCGCGCGTGTCGCCGGTCTTCCTGGTGTCGTCGCCGCCGGCTACACGACGTGGGTTCCGCTCACTAATTCTGGCGGAGCTACAGGCATTACCATCGAAGGCCGGCCACGGCCTGCTTCCGGTCAACTGCCGATTCCGAATTGCCGCATCATTAGCGACGATTACATTCGCGCTGTAGGAATGAAGCTCGTTGACGGGCGCGGCCTGGATACGCGCGACGGCGCTGGCGCATCTCCTGTTGCACTGATTAACCAGACGCTGGCGCGAAATTTGTGGCCCGCACAAAGCCCCATCGGAAAGCGCTTCAAGGTAGGCGGCTACGAAGCGGATTCGCCCTGGATCACCATCGTCGGAATTGTAGGCGACGTTCACCAAGCCGGACTTGATTCTCCGGCCCGACCCGAAATGTACCTCTCCTACTTGCAGCAAGACTTCGGATTTGAACCCGAGTATCTCGCTGTACGCACTTCCGGTGATCCGATGCGCATAGCCGACGCAATCCGCCAACAGGTTTGGGCCGTGGATAAAGAACAGCCGGTCGCGGGCGCGATGCCGCTCGAAGGGCTGGTGGACGATACACTCGCTCCGCGAAAACTGCAGGCTTCGCTGCTCGGCGGTTTTGCCGGCTTGGCATTGTTGCTTGCCGCGCTGGGCATCTACGCCGTGCTGGCCTTCAGCGTCACGCAACGGACTCAGGAAATCGGAGTGCGCTTGGCCTTGGGAGCTCAACCCAGCGACGTTCTTGAAATGGTGTTTTCGCAAGGATTGCGGCTGTTCATCTTGGGAGCTGCGATCGGATTGCCGGCTGCTTTTGCCCTTTCACGCACTCTGGAACATTTGCTTTATGGCGTGACCGCGACGGATCCGATTTCCTTCGCTTCCGTCATTTTGGTTCTAGGTGCTGTCACGCTATTGGCCTGTTATTTTCCGGCGCGTCGCGCGATGCGCGTCGATCCAATGGTCGCATTGCGTTATGAGTGAGCATTCGAAAGCGGAGCAGGAGCGGTGTCGCGAACATCGTGCCCGGCTTGCCGGTCCTCGCAGGCACAACCCGTTGCGCGATCTATTTTGCTTTCTATTCGCGCTTTCGCGAACGGAGAGTAACACTTCTCAAGAGTGGACACGCAGTGACGAAGCAGTAAAATAGCCCGTCACTCGGCGCTTCTTGGGAGCGAACTGTTATGGGGACATTTTGGCAAGACCTTCGCTATGGCGCGCGCATGCTGCGCAGAAATCCGGGTTTCGCCGCCGTTGCGATCTTGACGCTGGCTATTGGCATTGGCGCGAACGTAGTGATTTTCAGCATCGTGAACGGGGTGCTGTTGAAGCCGCTGCCGTTTCCCGATTCCGATCACGTCGTCACGATTTGGGAAACCGACGTGAACCGCAACGTAACGCGCGGCACCGCGTCGGCGGCCGAATATCTAGATTGGCGCGAGATGAATCACGTGTTTCAGGATCTCTCTGCCTGGCGCGCGCTGTACTTCACGATTACAGGCGATGGGGAGCCCGAACAGGTGTGGGGTTCGCAAGTGTCGGCAAATTTTTTTCGCATGTTACGCATAAGCCCGATCTTGGGACGCGACTTCAGCGCGGAAGACGAGCAACCCGGCCATGAGCAGGTGGTCATTTTGAGTCACGGATTGTGGCAGCGTCACTATGGGGGAGACCCGTCCATCATTGGCAAGAGCATTCTCGTAGACGAAAAACCTTTCACAGTGATCGGAATCCTGCCGCGAACGTTTTCTCTCTACGGCACGATTCCGGAGTTCGAAATGTGGAAGCCGTTCGCCTTTAACCGCACGCAGCTCGATCGCGAAAATCATGAGCTCGTCGTATTCGGCCGTTTGCGCGACGGCGTAACCGTTCCCCAAGCCAACGCTGAGATGGTCACCGTCCTCGAACAGCTGAAAAAGCAGTACCCAGGTATTGATCAAAAAAATGGCGTCCGTGTAGTGGGCTTTCACGCCGAACTGGTCAGCACCCTCCGTCCCGGCTTGATTCTTCTTCTCGCTGCCGTTGCATTCGTTTTGCTCATTGCCTGCGCCAATGTCGCGAACCTCATGCTCGCGCGCGCCGCCGTTCGCGAGCGCGAAATCGCCATCCGCACTTCAATGGGTGCTGGCCGCCGGCGCATTCTCCGCCAACTCCTCACCGAGAGCGCGTTCCTCTCCCTCATTGGCGCCGTCTTCGGAGTTTTGGTCGCTTATGGCGGACTGCACGCGCTGCGCGCGGCGGTTCCCTCGGGCGGCAGGGGACAAGTCCCGCACCCGGAATGGATCGCAATTGATGGCGCCGTTCTCGCCTTCACGATCGTGGTTGCGCTCCTGGCGGGCATTATTTTCGGCCTCGCGCCTGCGATTCAGATTTCGCGTCCACATTTATACGAATCGCTGAAAGAAGGCAGCAGGGGATCCACCAGCGGTCGCCGCAGTCAACTCGCGCGGTCGGTGCTCGTGGTTTCCGAAGTCGCCTTCTCGTTGGTGTTGCTGGTCGGCGCGGGCCTGCTCGTGCGCAGCTTCGTTCTGATGATGGCTGAGCCGCTGGGGTTCAACCCCGAAAACGTTTTGACCATGCAGATCTTTCTTCCCGAAGCGCACTATCCGCAACCGGCGAACCTTCAGAATTTCTTTCAAGCGGTCGTAGATCGAGCCGCTGCTCTCCCTGGAGTGAAATCCGCCAGTGCCGTGAATTATCTGCCTCTCACGGGCTGGACCGGCTTCTGCGATTTCGATATTGCCGGCAGGGCCATCCCGCCTTCCGGAGAACATTTCACCGCCCAGTACCGCACCGCGGATTGGCGCTTCATGCACACGATGGAGATCCCGGTCAAAGAAGGCCGCGATTTTGCATCTTCGGACGGCCCGGCTTCGCAAGGCGTCGCGCTGATAAATGAAGCGCTCGCGCACCGTTACTGGCCGAATGAAGACCCGGTCGGACAGCAGATTCGCTTGGTCTTTCCGGCTCAGCTTCGTCCCTGGGACGCGATCCCGCATCAGGGTCCGTTGACAATCGTTGGAGTGGTCGGCGACACGCGCGATTGGGCGTGGTCCGAACCGAAGATTGCGCAGCTCTATCTCCCCGACACGCAGAACCCATCCCGGATCATGCATCTGGCCGTGCGTTCGAGTGGCGATCCTACGCAGCTCACTGCTGCCGTTCGCCACGCGGTGGAAAGCGTGGATCCCAATCAGCCCGTCACCGACGTTAAAACGATGGAGGATTATCTGGCCGTCGTGCTCTCGCAGCGCCGCCTGAATATGACGCTGCTGGCGTTTTTTGCCGTGGTCGCCGCTCTTTTGGCTGCGATCGGCATCTACGGCGTCATGGGCTACGCGGTCACGCAACGCTCGCACGAGATCGGTATTCGCATGGCGCTCGGTGCGGAACCCAGAGACGTCTTGCGCATGATTGTCGGCGATGGGATGAAACTAACTTTGATGGGCTTGTCGCTTGGACTTCTCGGATCCTTGTTGGTAATGAAATATCTCGAAAGCCAGCTCTACGGCATCAAGGCCCGCGATCCGCTCACGTTCATTGCTGTGGCCGCTGGCCTGGCGATAGTCGCGCTGGCTGCTTGCTATTTTCCGGCACGCCGCGCCACGAAGGTGGATCCGTTGGTCGCACTACGTTATGAGTGAGGGGAAAAATGACTTACGCGTCCGATACATTTCCGAACGAGATCAGAAGTAAAATTCAGGGAGATACTTTTCGCGCCATGACTCCAACCAATCAATCACGCACTCGAATTCTTGTCGCGGACGACCAGCCGGACATCCGGGAAGCCCTGCGCCTGCTACTCAAAGGCGAAGGCTTTGAGACGGAAACGGTCGCTTCGCCTGCCGCGGTGATGTCCGCGCTCGAAGCGCGCGAATTTGATGCGCTGCTAATGGACTTGAACTACGCCCGTGATACCACCTCCGGCCAGGAAGGTCTCGATCTCCTTTCCAATATTCGGGCAAAAGACAGCACGCTCACCATCATCGTCATGACTGCCTGGGGCAGCCTCGAACTCGCCGTCGAAGCCATGCGTCGCGGCGCAAAAGACTTCGTCCAAAAACCTTGGGAGAACGCGCGGCTGCTTGCCATTCTGAAGACGCAGATCGAACTCTCGCAAGCTCTGCGCAAGAGCCAGCGTCTCGAAGCTGAGAATCGTCTGCTGCGCGCCGATGGCCGGCCGGTAATGATCGCCGAATCAGCTGCCATGCGCCCGGTGATGGACTTGATCGCACGGGTGGGCCCATCCGACGCCAACGTTTTGATCACCGGGGAACACGGCACCGGAAAGGAAGTCGTCGCGCGAACCCTCTACGCGCTTTCTTCGCGCTCGGGCCGTCCGCTCGTCACGGTGAATGCGGGAGGTCTGCCGGAAGGAGTCTTTGAAAGCGAATTATTCGGCCACGTAAAGGGCGCGTTCACTGATGCCAAGTCCGACCGCGTGGGCCGCTTCGAGTTGGCGGACGGCGGCACACTCTTCCTCGATGAAATTGCCAACGTGCCGATGAACCTGCAAGCGAAGTTGCTTCGCGCGCTGGAAACCGGCGAACTGGAGCGTGTTGGCTCCTCAACCACGCGCCGCGTGGATGTCCGCATCATTTCCGCCACCAACGCCGAAGTACAAAGCGAAGTAACGGCCGGGCGCTTTCGCGAAGACTTGCTCTTCCGCCTGAATACGATCGAAATTCATTTGCCATCGTTGCGCGAACGCAAGGAAGACATCCCACTGCTCGCGCATCATTTCCTGCGGCAATCGGCGCAGCGCTATCGTAAACATCTCGAGGGATTCGAGCCTGTTGCGTTGCAAATCCTGCTCGATCATCCGTGGCCCGGAAACATTCGCGAACTCGACCACTCCGTGGAGCGCGCTGTATTGATGGCCGAAGGTTCTGCGGTGCGCGCCAGCGATCTTGGCCTGCGTCCCGCGCGGGAAGCCTCCTTGCGCCTCGACGAAATGAGCATTGAAGACGTCGAGCGTGTCTTGATTCAGAAAGCGCTCGCGCGCTTCGGCGGCAACGTCAGCCACGCCAGTAAAGCTCTGGGCCTCAGCCGCAGCGCGCTCTATCGCCGCCTGCAAAAATATAGCCTTTGAGTCCTCTTCTCTACGAGCGCCGGATTCTACTTCTGGCCCTGGCCGCGGGGCTGGGCGGCACGGCCGTCGCGCTGATACTTTTGTGGACTGGCAATTTCACTCCGAAGTTGCAGTGGACTCTAACCGTCGTAATCGTGATCGCCTGGCTCAGTTTTGCGTTCTCCGCGCAAAGCCGCGTCATGTTTCCTCTGCGCACGCTTTCCAATCTCCTTGCGGCCTTGCGCGAAGGAGATTTTTCCATCCGCGCCCGTGGCGCTAATCGCGAAGACGTCCTCGGCGAAGTTCTCTGGGAAGTGAATGCGCTCGGCGAAACGCTGCGCAAACAGAGACTTGGCGCGCTCGAAGCTACCGCGCTCCTACGCAAGGTGATGGAGGAAATTGACGTCGCCGTATTCGCCTTCGACGGCGCCGGCCGCCTGCGCCTGGTCAATCGCGCCGGCGAACGCATCCTCAGCCTACCCGAAGAACGCCTTTTGGGCCGCACCGCCGGGGAATTGGCGCTTTCAGAATGTCTCGAAGGCGAAACGCCGCGAATCGCGCAAATCGCCTTCCCCGGAAAATCCGGGAGATGGGAGATTCACCGCGGCAGTTTCCGCGAAGGTGGCCTGCCGCACCAGCTTCTCGTCATCACCGACTTGAGCCGCGCCTTGCGCGATGAAGAGCGCCAAGCGTGGCAGCGCCTGATTCGCGTGCTCGGTCATGAGCTAAACAATTCGCTTGCGCCGATTAAATCCGTCGCCGAAAACCTGGGCAGCGTGCTCGGACGCAAAGATCGCGCCGACGATTGGCAGGAAGATATGCGCAGCGGCCTCAACGTGATCGCCGCGCGTACCGACGGTCTCGCGCGTTTTATGAACGCTTACGCGCGTCTGGCCAAGCTCCCGCCACCGGTCTTTCGCACCGTCGATGTCGGTGTATGGATTCGGCGCGTCGTCGGCCTTGAGCCTCGCCTCTCCGTGAAGCTTGAAGTCGGCCCGGAAACGCAAATTCAAGCGGATCCTGACCAGCTCGAACAGCTGTTGATTAATCTTCTGCACAACGCCGTGGATGCCGCACTGGAAACGGGCGGCGGCGTCCGCGTCGGATGGGAGCGCGAGAACGGCAGCATCGAAGTTTGGGTGCAGGATGACGGCCCAGGCATTCCCAGCGCTGCCAACCTTTTCGTCCCCTTTTTCACCACGAAGCAGGGAGGCTCGGGAATCGGTCTGGTCCTCAGCCGCCAAATCGCCGAAGCGCATGGTGGCTCGCTCACTCTGGAAAATCGCAAAACGGAAAGAGGGTCAGAAGCCCGCTTGCGACTCCCGCTGAATAACTAGCCACGCTCAAGAAATCGCACTCCACTCGCCGATGCGCGGCTCCAACTTCACAGTTTTCCTAAGAGCTTTCGTCTTAGCCGAAATCCGCCGCAGCGTGCCGAGCGAACGTCGAGTTCTGAACGCGGATGGTCTTGTCGCTGGAGTCGTAACAAAAAAAACGGCGGCTGGATGGCCTCCAACCGCCGGGTAATTCGGGGAAACTGCAACTATTGCTGCTGTTGCTGTTGCGGCTGTTGCGAATCCTTCTTTGCTAAATCCGCTTTCGCCGGGTCCGCTGAGACGCCCGATCCAGGCTTCTCGTAGCGCGTGAGGAACGGCATGAACGGCGTAACTTCAAAAGGCATTTTCTCGCGCGCCGAAAGCAGCGGCACGGGCTTGGCCTTCACCAGTTCCACGTGATCGCCCCAGGGGTCAAGCTTGATGCGGGCGCCCACCGGAAGTGCCGAGATCTGGTCGATCTTGTTGGGATCCAGATTTGGAGCCGAGCCCAAAAGGCTCGAGCTTAGGTATACGCGGTTCCCCAGATGCGGGTTGATCAGAGCCGGCAGGTTCTTCGACTCGGAATCAAGCTGCTTTAGGAAAAGGCCGGCAGCGCCCAGCTTGTCTTTGTAGGGCGAATTCTTCAGCAACTGCAGGGCTTTTTCATTGGCCATCTGCACCTGTGCGGGGCTGTCTTTGAACGAAAAGTGAGACAGCGCTTCGGTAGTCGTCACGTTCGTCGTGTCGTTAAAGCCCCACTGATCCGTGGAAGGCTTGGTGACAATGATGTCCGCCAATTCCTGTGCCAGCATAGTCGCCAGACTCGCTTCATCCGGCAGCACGTCCAGCAAGCCGCGGCTCAGCACGATCGTGTGCCCAATCGAAAACATCTCGAGCGTGCCGGTCAGCAGCACTCGGCAGTGAACTTCGGGCTCGACGTCCAGGTTATTCGTAACCTCCAGGTTGTTCACCACCGTTTCCATCACTTTATCCACGTTTCCTGGAGGCGCTAGTAAGCCGATACGCTGCAGGCGATCCAGCACGTTTATTTCAGCCGCATGTTGCCATTCGCGCTCGGCTTCGATCGGCGATTTGTCGGTTTGCTTCACCGCCGTGTCATCCTGGAAGTTCGGCGACTCGATGGTCATCTCGGTAAATTCTTCCTGTCGCCCCACGTTTTTCAGGTTGTAACCCCACAGGCGAGTTTGGGACTTGAAGCGAATGTCACCGCCCAGAAAATCCTTCAGATCGGATTCCTGGCTATAGATGTACGCTGGCAGCCACAAGCCCGGCTGGACGTTCAAGCGCCAGCTGTCGAAATGCAGGTTGAATCCATTGATGCCGGCGATGGGCGTGTAAACACCATTGAATCGCACGATTGTGAAATTCTGATCTTCGGCCCAAATACGGCCCTTGAATCGCCCCTTTCCTGACTTGGGAAGCGGCGTCACATCGAAAACGGCGCAGCGCACTTCACCCAGGAATTCGCGCCGGACATAATCAAATTGATAGTGCTGCCGGTCGAACCCGCTGGTGTCAATGTAAATCATCTGCAGAAAACCTTCGGGTACGTATGACGAAGTGAAAAAGCCGCTCATGTGCGAGAGGGGATTGAACTGATCGAACTTGCCCTTTCGCGGATGGAGCATCGTGTTGTCCACGATTCCCTTCGAAAGGTCGGCCTGACCCAGAAAATAGTGATCCTTCACAGGGATCGCACCCATTTCCTTGTCGGCCTTCATGTCCTGGATGTACGTCTCGATCAACGGACTGAATCGCCGGATCGTCGCCACTTCATCGTGTTCGCGGGCGATAATGCGGTCGATCGCTTGATCAACCGTTACCACTGGCGCGGCGGTGGAGTTTCCGACCTGAGGCTGGGTCTGATCCGCTGTTTGCGTGGTTTGCGCAGACACCGTCCCAGCCAACGTGCCGGCCAGAATAATCGCGAAGCAAAAACTCTTGCACGTGCGCATCTCCATTCCCCTTTCAGTACGCCAAGTTGAATACGATGTGGACGATGGCGGTCGAATCCACTGGTTGGCCGTCCTGTTGTGCTGGTTTAAAGCGAATTTGCCGTGCTGCGTTTTGGGCAGCTTCATCCAAACCGTGTCCGAGGCCCTGTACAACCCGCAGAACTTTCACTTCTCCCGACGCCGTAAACACCACCTGCAGCAGCACCTCACCTTCGATCTTCTTTGCGCGTCCCTCATCCGAATACGTCGGCGTCGGAATCATCAGGATTTCCAGCTTCTTCACGTTCGGCTGTGCCGAGGTTTGCCTCACTTTCGGGGCCGCAACGGCTGTGCTCTCATCGCCGAACCCGCCCTGTTGCACGGTTCCGTGCGGCGCTCCGCCAGTGCTGCCTACTGCAACGCCGTTACCAAACCCGGTGCTCGCAACGACGCCCTTAGCGCCCTTTGCTCCACCCGTGCCATTCCCATTTCCGGGCCCCGTCGGCATGTCGTAGCCGCCGAGCACGTTCACGTTTGCGGCGTGGCCGGTTCTCGAGTTGGCGGGTAAACCGTTCGGGTCGCCGAACCCGCCCGTCTGCACCGCCTCTCGAGGCTTCTTCAAAGTCGGAATCGCAGAGCTGCCCATGGACATCGGCGGCGTCGGATCAGGGAACGCCTTCGCCACTTCAGTCATATCTGGCGCGGGAACGTTCTTTCGCGCCGTCCTCACCACCGGAGCCGTGGCCACCGGTGCGTAAATTTTCGGCTTCGGCAATTCCACCACGGGGGTTGGCGTCGGCTTCGGTGCTGCCTTAACCACTTCGCGCTTGATCGGCGCGGCTTTCACAGGCTGCACAGGCTGCGGCTTCCAGGCTACGATCGGCGGCGCCTCGATCGGAGTAGTCCAATATCGCTGCACAATGTTGAGTTTCTGGGGCATCAGCAGCGGGATTACCACCAAGGCCGTCACGACAAGCACCTGCAACCCGAATCCGGCGCTGAAGAGATCCCAACGAGGTTGCGCCTCCGGCAGTAGCGATGCGTTGAAGACAGCTCGATTTGTAATCCGCGCCATGACGATCACCAGATTCCTTATACCGAAATTAGGATGCGTTTAGACAGAAATACGGCTGACAGTAATTTAGTACTAGAACGAAGGGCTGGGGAGAATAGGACTCGAGTACCATTCTACCCCCAGTCGTGCTGAAAGCGATAACCCAAGCCATGGGGCTTGGTGGGAAGTTAGCCCTTCGGTCCGTAGCGACCCAAGTGCGTAACACCGCGCCTGCTCCTATGCCTTGATTTTAACCCGACTGGGCTGGGTCAGTTGCGGATTTAATGTTTCGATGTGACGTAAACGGGGGCACGGCTTCGATGACCAGCCATCCCCCCGTTCACGGGCTTCCATATTTGCTGAACTGCGACTCCTCGCTGCTTGCTTATTGCGGTTCCACAACCGAGTAGCGCGTCACGCCGCCATGGTTCACCAGCAACAATACAGACTGTTGCTTCCCAATGCTGGCCATCACCTGCCGGTAGTCGTTCACATTGCTTATCGGCTTGTGATTGATTTCCTGTATCACGTCACCATTTGTGAGCGACGAAGCCGCCGGGCTGGATGAATCCACTGACGTAACCACAACTCCGCGCGTTCCCTCGGGGACGTTGATCTGCTGGGCGATATCCGGCGTCAGATCCTGAACTTCCACTCCCTGCAGTCCGCCACCTTCGCTTTGTTCGCTGGTGTTCTCGGCAGTGGTTTTTTCTGGCAACTCGCCAAGCGTCACGTTGAAGTCTTGCGCCCTTCCGTCGCGCCACACTCCCAACTTGACGTTTGTACCGGGCGCCATCTGCGAGATGTTCAGTCTCAAATCGTTGGCGCTATTCACCGGCTGGCCGTCGAGTTTGATGATCACATCTCCCTTCTTCAATCCCGCCCGCGCTCCGGGGGTACCTGACGAAACATCCCCAACGAGCGCGCCACCGCTTTGAGTGAAGTTGAACGCCTTGGCGATTTCCGGCGTCAGGTCCTGGATGTACACGCCCAGGTAGCCGCGCACAACCTTCCCGTGCTCCAGAATCTGGTCCATCACCGGCTTCACCATGCTCATCGGAATCGCAAAGCCCACTCCTTCATTGCCGCCGGAACCGTGCGAAAGAATCGCGGTGTTGATGCCCACCAGGTTCCCGTGGATATCGATCATCGCTCCGCCGGAATTTCCGGGATTGATCGCCGCATCGGTCTGAATAAAGTTCTCGTAGTCCTCGATGCCCAATTGCCCCCGGCCTGTGGCGCTCACGATACCCATCGTGGCCGTCTCGCCGATCCCGAACGGATCGCCGATCGCGAAAATCAAGTCCCCAACCTGCAACTGCTTGGAATCGCCCAGCGGAAGAGTCGGCAAATCTTTGGCCTGAATCTTCAACACGGCGATATCGGACTTGGGATCCGCTCCAACAAGCTTGGCTTGAAATTCACGCTTGTCGCTGAGCTGCACCTTGATGTCCGTGGCTCCGTCAATCACGTGATTGTTCGTCAGAATCGTTCCATCCTGCGTGATGATCACGCCCGAACCCAACGCCTGTTCGCGCTCTGCGTGCGGCGTGCCTCCGCCAAATTGGTTGCCGAAAAACTGGCGGAAAAACGGATCGTTGAAAAATGGCGACATCTGGTTGGCCTGAGGCTTCACCAATTTCGATGTGCGGATGTTCACCACGGCGGGAAGCGCCGGCTTGATGACTGCCGAAAATCCGTTCGCGAAATTACCCAAGCTTACCGGCAGCGCATTTTGCGCGATCGCAATGGGCTCGCGCGGAGAACCGAAAACCGTGTGGTCGGCCCAATTCCTGAATCCTTGCGAGAGGAGGGCGCCTCCCGCAAATGCCGCCAGCACCACGACGGTGGCGATCCAGCGGCGAATCTTGATGCTACTGCTTTCCATGGCTATCTCTCCTTGATCTACTGACGACGTTGTATCGCTTGGCGCGCTACGTTGGCGCTACGGCGATTATGGTATTTGACGTAACTTGGGGCAATTAGTGTTTCGCAGCTCTCGCGGAGTCGCGCTGTTGCTTCCTTGTATATAGATGCAACAGATGCAGTTGGGGTTTACGTCCCAATTTCCCGCAAGATGCCTGAATACCTCGATCCAGTAACTGGGTGCTTCCTGGTCCGCTTGCCGCTCCTACCCTAAAGAAAAAGTTGGGCGTAACGCAATACCGTCCTATCCTTAATTCTCTTGCATTTTGCAATTTGCAATAAATCGAAAGGGGTCTATCGCATGTCACGTAAAGCGTTCGCATTGTTCTGCGTCGCAACATTTCTCTTTATTTTCGCGCTCCCGGCAATCTCGTCACCAGGTGTCGCGAATCAGGCTGCGGCCACCAACGACGACGGCACCTTAAAAGCACTTGCGGCCGTTGCCGGTGCCGGCACCATGGAAACACACACCTACGATTATCTCGAAGAACTCAGCGACGACATCGGCGCGCGCGTCACCGGATCGCCGGAAGCGGCCCGAGCCATCGCGTGGGGCGCGGACAAAATGAAATCCATCGGCCTCGAAAATGTCCACACCGAGCCCTGGAAAATCTCGCGCGGCTGGACCCGCATCTCCGCCGACGCCGAACTCGTCTCTCCCATTCACCGCAGGCTCATGGTTGATTCCATGGGCTGGGTAGGTTCCACGCCCGCAGGCGGAGTCGAGGCCGAAGTCGTTCCGGTGAACAACTACCAACTGGACGACGAATTGAAAAACAATTCCGCGAACTGGCGCGGCAAGATTCTGCTGATCGTCCAAAAGGGTGAGGCGCCAAAAGACCGCATGGGAGCGTTCGCAAAATTCGGCGGTTTCCTGAAAGCCGCGCATGAAGCCGGCGCGGTCGCCATCATTGGTGGCCAAGGCGGCCGCAAAGCCGCGGGCATGCACCTCACGCACACAGGCGCGCTTGGATTCGACGCGTACTACGACATCCCCGTCGTCAGCATGGCCGCGGAAGATCAGGAACAGCTCGAGCGCTATCTCGATCGCGGAAAAAGCGTACGCTTGAAAATCAACGTCCAGAATCGCGTCACCGATGGCCCCGTGGACAGCGCCAACGTAGTCGGCGAAATTCGCGGCACGGAAAATCCGGACCAGATCATCGTCGTCGGCGGCCACCTCGATTCCTGGGATCTCGCTTCCGGCTCAACGGACAACGGTTGCGGAGCCACCGTGACTCTCGGCGCCGCCGAAGCCATCATCAAATCCGGCTTCAAGCCTCGCCGCACCATCCGCTTCATCCTTTTCACCGGCGAAGAGCAGGGCCTGCTCGGCTCGCTTGCTTACGTGAAAGCGCATCAGAGCGACATGTCCAACTACGTCGCGGCTCTGATCCTGGATTTCGGCCAAGGTCCCGTCACCGGTTTCCAAATGGGCGGCCATGACGATCTGATTCCCGCCGTCCAGAAATTCGCGACCTCCCTGCAGGCCTTCGGCGACTTAAAAGTGGACGACGAAGTCGAATTCGGCACCGACACCGGACCGTTCACGCTGGCCGGCCTTCCGGCCGTCAATCTCAATCAGGATTCGCCAGATTACAAATACACGCATCACTCTCCCGTGGATACATTCGACAAAGTGCAGGCGGACATCCTCGATCGCAACGCCACCGTGATGGCTCTCGCTGCATTCTGGATAGCCGACCGCCCTGAGCGCCTAGCCAATCCATGGCCACAGGAAAAAACCGCGAAAATGCTAATTGATCAGCACCAGGATGGAATACTGAAAGCATTCGGCCTCTGGCCCTTCGGCAACCTGGGCGCGGCGCCCGAAAACCAGTAGCCAAGTACCACGTCATATTTGAAACAGGGCGCAGGGGCACGGCATGCCGTGCCCTATGTCGCCGGAACTCAACTGATCAACCGCGCGATGAAAAACGCCGCAGCCGCGGCCAACCCGCCCACTAGCACCGTCTGCATTCCGCCGCGCAAAGGCTTCACGCCAGTGTAATGTCCCTTGATGCCGCCAAAAATAAAAAGCGCGAGCAGCGTCACGACCACAGAACAAATCAGCGCGGCATGAATATCGTGATGAATCAAGATATACGGGGCGAGCGGTATCAACCCGCCGGCGATATACGACGCGGCAATCGTTCCGGCGCTACGCCCCGCGCGAGCCGGGTCGGGCGTCTCCAGTCCCAGCTCAAAACGCATCATGAAATCCACCCACTTCTTCTGGTCAGCGGTGATTGTTTTCACAATCGGCGCCATCTGCGTTTCCGAAAGTCCGTAGTCGCGGAAAACTTTCGCCACTTCTTCGGTTTCAATTTCTGGCAACTCCACCGTCTCCCGATATTCCCGGTCGAGCTCGGAGGCGTAATGTTCCGTATCCGTCTTCGCCGCCAGATAACCGCCCAGTCCCATCGCGATTGAGCCCGCCGCGATTTCCGCGAGGCCTGCGGTCACCACGATGGCCGTCGAAGCCACCGCTCCAGTCAAGCCCGCGGCCAGTGCGAAAGGAACCGTCAACCCATCCGACATTCCAATTACGATGTCGCGCACCGCGGCCGTCGCGGTGAAGTGCTTTTCCACATGTTCGGTTGATGGCATCCTCGCGTCCCTCCGCTCATCCAATGGGCCGACGCTAAATTTTCGCTGCCCTTGCGCCTCTTCCCCGGCAGGCGCGTATAATTATGGGGCAGGAAAGGAAAATCAGGAGGTACATTATGACCGCAACTTCTGGACAAGGAGCCGCACCGCAGATGACTTTTACATTGCCGCCTTTGCCGTATTCATTCGACGCCCTCGAACCTCACATTGACGCGAAAACGATGGAGATCCATCACGATAAGCATCATGGCGCCTACGTAACCAACCTTAATAAGGCCCTGGAAGGCCACGCCGATCTTCAGAAGCTTTCCGTCGAGGAACTTTTGGCTCAAATCAATAAAGTTCCCGAAGAGATCCGCGCGGCCGTGCGCAATAACGGCGGCGGCCACATGAACCATTCCATGTTCTGGAAAATCATGAAGAAGGGCGGTGGTGGCGAACCCGGCGGCGAACTCGGAAAAGCGATCGCTGCTTCATTCGGCAGCTTTGCCGACTTCAAGACCAAAATAAATGACGCCGCTACCAAGCGCTTCGGTTCGGGCTGGGCCTGGCTACTGTTCCGCAATGGAAAACTCGCCATCGAATCCACCGCGAATCAGGACAATCCCATCATGGACGGCGGCAAGGCGTTCTTCGGTGTGGACGTTTGGGAGCACGCTTACTACTTGAAGTATCAAAATCGTCGGCCCGATTACCTCGCCGCTTGGTGGGAAACGATCAACTGGCCTCAGGTGGAAGAGAATTTCGCGCACGCCAAGAAGTAGCTGCAACTCCAAATATCAACGGCTGTTTGATTCTGTAGGGGCGGGACTCGGTCCCGCCCCTTTTTGTTTCGACGTACCTACCCCGGCGTTGAGCGTCAGGCCCCCGGCCACAATCGGTGCTCCAGCGCCAGAATCGCAATCGCCGCCAGCGTCGTAATAAATGTAACGATCAATCCCACGCGCGCGAATTCCCAGAACGTGATCTTCACTTTTTTCCCAGCCTGCTGTAGCACAATCAAATTCGCCACCGAACTGAATGGCGTCGCGTTTCCCGCAAGAGTGCTGGTGCTTGCCACGGCCAACCAGATGTAGTGTGTATTCGGAAACGAAGGCACGACCGATCGGAACAAAATCACGGCCGGCAAGTTGCTCACCAGGTTCGAAAGCACCAGCATCACTCCGCTCACGGCAAACAACTGCGAGATCATGGTTCCTTGAAATCCTGCTTGAAAAAATCCGATCACGTGCTCGATCGCTCCAGACGCTTCAAATCCCTTGATCACTACGAAGAGTGATGCGAAAAACAGTAGAAGCTCCCAATCGAGCCGGCGGTAAATGTTCTGCGATCTCACGCGTCCAATGATCAGGATGAACGCGCCAACCGAAATCGCCACCAGCGGAAATGAGTAACCGAGAATCCACAGCACGATCACCAGCGCCGCCGCGAAAAAGCATTTCACCAGCAGCGCATGTTCTATTTTCACTGGAACAGCGCGCACCTGGTGTTCTAGTTTGTGGTGAAGCAATTGGCGACGAAAGAAAAGGGAAAGCACACCTACATTTATAATCATCCCCACGATGGATACCGGTGCTAGGTGCCCCAGAAATCCCAAAAACGAGAAGTGCGCCGAGACTCCGACCACCGCATTTTGCGGGTTACCCGTAACCGACATCACCGAGCCGATATTCGCCGAAGTCGCCACCGCAATCAGGTAAGGAACCGGCGGCACTTCCAGCCGCTCCGTCACCACCAGCACAATCGGAGTGAAAATCAGGCAAATCGTGTCGTTCACGAAAAATGCCGCCAGCACGCCGGAGGTGAAAATCACCAGCACCATCAATTGCCAGCGTGTCCGCGCAATGGACGCCACATGCATAGCGATCCAGTCGAAAAAACCCGATATCTGAAAATGCGCCACCAGAATCATGATCCCCAGCAGGAAGATCAACGTATTCCAGTCAATCGCGGTATATGCAACGCTTAGCGGAACTGCGCCCACCAGGACCATCGCCACAGCGCCGCAAAACGCCGCAGCGGTGCGATCCAGGTGGCTGCCCCGCCCGCTTTCCACTGCAATCAAAATGTAGGTAGCCAGAAAAATCGCGACGGGAATCCAATGATTCTGCGCGAGCACTGAGCTCAGGTGATTCATTTCTGAAAGTGCAAGCCTCCGGGCTGAATGGCCCTCAGCTTAACGTGTCCGAGAGCATTAACAGAAGCACGGTTTTTCTGGCGCTGAAGTCTCTATCGCAAAAAAAATTTTTCGTCGCCACGATCTGTCCGTGTCCTCGATGCTGTTCTCTGTGTCCTCTGTTTCCTCGTGTTACGTTTTTTGACGTCAGCTTCTATTCCGCCCCCAGAAACGCAAATCGCAGCAAAAAAATCAAGCTCAAGACCCAAATCAAAGGACTAATGTCACGATACTTCCCTGTCCCTACCTTGATGCAAGTAAACGACAGCAACCCCAAACTTAGCCCCGTCGCGATGCTGAAAGTCAGCGGCGTCCCCACCAACGTAAGAAACGCCGGAAACGCCTCGCTGAAATCGTCCCACTGGATCTTCGCTAGCGACCCGCACATCAGCGCTCCGACCAAAATCAACGCCGGTGCAGTCGCATAAGAAGGAATCGCTGCCACCAGCGGCGCGCAAAACATCGCCAAAAGAAATAATCCCGCAATCACCAGATTGCCGAGTCCTGTGCGGGCCCCCGCCGCCACTCCCGCGGCGCTCTCGATATAGCTCGTCACAGTGGATGTCCCAGTAAGCGCCCCGACAATCGTGCCAAACGCATCGGCCAACAAGGCTCGGCTCGCCCGCGGCAGTTTCCCGTCGCGCATGAACCCGCCCTGCTCGCAGACTCCTACCAAAGTCCCGACGTTGTCGAAGAGATCTACAAAGAAAAACACAAAGACTAACTCGCCCAACCCCAATTTCGTCGCCGAGCGCAAGTCCAGTTTCAAAAGCGTTCCCGCTGGATGCGGCCACGAAAAAAAATGGGCCGGCCAGTGGCTCACTCCCGCCGGGATTCCCGCAATCGTAATCGCCACAATACCCAGCAGAATCGCGCTGCCCACACGCCGCACCATCAGAATCGCGATCAGCACCAGACCCGCGGCAGCCAGCAGCACTTCCGGATCGGAGGTTTTTCCGAACGCCACAAACGTCGCCGGATTCGCCACGATGATCTTCGCGTTGCGCAAACCCACAAACGCGATGAAGAGACCGATGCCTCCCGCCGTTCCGTGCTTCAGGCAATCCGGAATGCCGTTCACAATGTGCTCGCGTACATTCGTCAGTGTCAGCAGCAGGAACAGCACTCCGGACAAGAACACCACGCCCAGTGCCGTTTGCCACGGCACTCCGCGCCCCAATACGATCGAATACGTGAAATAAGCATTGAGAGACATTCCCGGTGCCAGCGCGATCGGGTAATTCGCCCAAAGCCCCATCACCAAAGTCGCCAGTGCTGCCGAAACGCAGGTCGCAAAGAGCACGCCTTCCACCGGCATCCCCGCCTCGGAGAGAATCCGTGGATTCACCACCACCACATACGCCATGGTCATAAACGTGGTGAGTCCCGCCAGCAACTCGCGCTGCACGGTGGTCCGGTTCTCGGCAAGATGAAACACTCGTTCTAGCAACCAAGACCTCCGCTAAAAATGCGCCACTATAGGCCGGTGCTTTGACCGACGTCAATGGAAGACACACTCGAGTAATGCACTCTACCGGACGCGCTGGATCAGATTTCCTACGCGAAACTCTGAGTCTCTGCTGTGTCCAAAGACTTGCGCACAACCGTAAACGTGCGGAAATCATGGGTCAGTGCCTCGAGTTGTCTCGCCCAATCGTGGGTCATCACTGATCACCACTCACCGCTCACCAATCACACCTCACACTTCGCCTTGTCCTCACGACCAATTTATGGTGAAGTTTCAGACTCGAGTCTCGGCGCAAGGAAACAGAATGAATTTACTCCGGACCATGCGACCCATCAAATGGCGAGCGCTCTTGGGGTTGGTTCTCGTATTTTCAACGCCGGCATTCACCCAAACCAGCGCGTCTAGATCCGCGGCCAAAAATGCGACCGCCGAACAGCTCACTGCGCACGCGTTCGTAGCCGCTCGCGCAAATCCACTCGAACTGCGTGCGTTTCTCGTGGCCATGCCCAAGGGTGCCGATCTCCACAATCATCTATATGGCGCCGTTTACGCCGAGACGTGGATTCGCGATGGAGCCGAAGACCGCTTGTGCGTAAACCTCGCCAAGCTCTCCTTCTTCAAATCGCAAGCGATGACCGACAGTATTCCACCGCAACCCGTCTGCGGTGAAGGCAACGTCCCAGCCGCGCAAGCCTTTAAAGACCAACATCTATTTGACGCGCTGATTGATTCTTTCTCGATGCGCAGCTTCGTGCCCAGTACCGGAACTAGCGCTCACGACCATTTCTTCGATTCCTTCGCGCGTTTCGCCGGCAACCTCGATGAATCCCGTCACCTGGGCGAATGGCTTGACGAACTAGCCACGCGCGCCGCTGCGCAAAACGAGCAGTATCTCGAGCTGATGCACACGCCGGATTTTCGCCACGCTGCGGCGATTGCAAAGGAAATCGGCTGGTCCGGCTCTAGTGATTCGCCGGCCGAGTTCAGTAAGCTGCGCGACGAATTACTTGCTCACGGTCTGCGAGACGAAGTCGCCGTCGCCACTACTGCGCTCGACGATGCCCAAAAGCTCCGAAGCCAGCGCGAACGCTGCGGGCAAGAAGAAGAGACTCCCGCATGCAAAGTCCAAGTTCGCTTCCTCTATCAAGTTTTGCGCGGATTTCCTAAGGAACAAGTTTTCGCACAGACGCTGCTCGGTTTCGAAACCGCTTCCGCCGATCCGCGCTTCGTCGGCATAAATATGGTGATGCCCGAAGACGGATACATCTCCATGTCTGATTACGCGCTGCAAATGAAAATGGTTGGCTACCTGCGCACGCTTTATCCGAAGGTCCACATCACGATCCATGCCGGCGAAATCGCGCCGGGCTTAGTCACCTACGAAGGGCTCTGCTGCCACATTCGCCTGGCCGTTGAAGATGCCCACGCGGAACGCATTGGCCATGGCGTAGACGTCATGTACGAAAATCACCCCTACGACTTGCTGAAAGAAATGGCCGCGAAGCACGTGATGGTCGAAATCAATCTCACCAGCAACGACGTAATCCTCGGCGTCAGCGGCAAGGATCATCCATTTCCGATTTACCGCAAGTTCGGCGTTCCGGTTGTGCTCTCGACTGATGACGAAGGCGTCTCACGCATTGATCTGACCCACGAATACGTCCGCGCCGCCGAAACCTACGCCCTCAGCTACGCTGACGTCAAACAAATAGTTCGCACCAGCCTCGAACACAGCTTTCTGCCGGGAGCGAGCTTGTGGAATTCGCGCGATGTTTTCACGAAAGCCGTCTCTGCGTGCGCGAAGGAAAAACTGGGCGAAGAAAACCCTTCCGCCGCCTGCACCACCTTTCTGAATTCCAGCGAAAAGTCCCAGCAGCAGTGGGAACTCGAGCGCCGTTTCTCTGCGTTTGAATCCACATTCTGAAGGAAAGCCAAACGGGCGCGCCCGGCGCCACACAACCAGCATCGAGAACGCGGTTAGAATGTAGACGATGCCTGCTAACAAGACCGGTCCTGTGCAAGAACTTCGCGAGGCACTTGTGCGCGGCGAAATCACACCGCGCGTGGCGGTCGAGAAAGCGCTCGCGCACGCAAATAGCAACGCCAGCCGCAACGTATATCTTGCGCTCGTCGCTGATGCGGCGCTGCGCGAGGCCGACGAACTGCCGCGCAGATTTAGCTCCGGTACAAAGCCGTTGCTCTATGGTCTGCCGGTTGCGGTTAAAGACTGTTTCGATCTCGCCGGTCATCCCACCAGCGCTGGCTCGCGTTTCTATGCTGCGCGCAACGGCATCGCGCGCGAGGATTCCGCCGTGGCCGCCCGGCTGCGCCCGCTCGGCGCAATTATCATCGGCAAGACGCATCTGCATCAGATCGCGTACGGCATCACGGGAGAGAATCCCGACTACGGGGATTGCGTGCAGCCGAATGACGCGCGTCGTCTCACCGGTGGTTCGTCCAGCGGAGCGGCGGCGAGTGTGCAGGAGGGATCTGCGGTTGCAGCAATCGGGACGGACACTGGCGGCTCGGTGCGCGCGCCAGCGGCGCTGTGCGGGCTCGCGGGTTATCGTGCATCCATCGAGCTTGCGCATCAGCTGGGACTTTGGCGCGGTGGAATGCCTTTGGCGCCGTCGTTTGATACGTTGGGGTGGTTGTTCCGCGATGTGCGCGACGCGGCGCTGCTCGGCGGAGCGCTGTTCGATCTCAGCGTGCCGCCTGCGGTGGATATGAGTGTTCGCGTCGGCTGCGTCGCTGATGATTTCTTGCATGACTGCGAACCGGTTGTGCTGGCCGGCTTCGCGCGGTGGCGGGAAAAGCTGAAGGATTCGGGTGCGCAAATCACGCCGGTGGACACTGCGTTCTGGGAGGACGCGATGTCTATCTTTGCGCCGATTCAGGCGAGCGAAGCGGGGGCGTATCACGCCGCGAATACCGGCGGCGATTTTTCGCATTTCGAAAAATCCATTGCCGAGCGCCTGGCCTGGGGCGTATCCATCTCAGCCGCCGAAATTGAGCGGCTGCGCCAGATTCATGCTGCGTTCCGCGAGCGTGTGGATGCTCTCTTGCGCGAATATCAATTCCTCATCGCGCCGTGCTCGCCCGTCGCCCAACTCGTCGCTGGCGCTGATCACAGCCAATCGCGGCGCACGATCCTGCGTTACACCTCGC
>Ga0307478_10001228_pt1 | contig 22820 bp, 24 predicted proteins | sample atmos_gasesECM4C_2_FD_203713 | JGI IMG/M metagenome (GOLD analysis project Ga0307478, IMG submission 203713) | Hardwood forest soil microbial communities from Morgan-Monroe State Forest, Indiana, United States - atmos_gasesECM4C_05 | ecosystem: Environmental > Terrestrial > Soil > Temperate... | reverse complement strand
AGAGGTTTCGAGAATTGACGGTTACTGTCGGAGAGCTGAATCAGTGGCAGATTTTTGGCAATGATGCCATCTTCCGAGAAGCACCAAAAGTAAAGTGCGCTGCCATCAAAGCGATCGGGGCGATTTCGAAAACGAGGCACTCGAACGCTCGCTTCCCATCCGCCGTTCAGAACCGATCGCCACTTCAGGCGCAGCGCATTCGGTGGTGTGAAGAAAATACCCGTGCTGACCGGAAGTTTACCGTGATTCAGCTCCAAAACTGACGGCGACGATGCCTTCCCCGAGCTGTAGTAATAAGCGTCTCCTTCCAGACTGTTATCGAACAAAATATGCCGATAGTACTCGGTATCACACCGGGCAGCGTTGCTGAGGATCAGGGGAAGAAGGAAACAAAGAACTGGTGCAGCAGCAAACCGTCTAGACAGTAGCCACGAGCTCACCAGTTCATGCTACAAGTAAGCAACAAACAACCGCAATCTGCCGCGCGCATGATTCTCATTTCGGCGATTGAACTTCGCGAGGGTATAGTCTCGGGCATAGTGAACCCACCGAAGAGAATCCCGACGACCCGTAACTGTTTGGTAGTCGCATCAGCCTACGGCCTTTCGCTGGTGCCGGGAGGGGGAATCGAACCCCCACAGGGCTTGTGGCCCCTGCGGATTTTAAGTCCGCTGCGTCTGCCAATTTCGCCATCCCGGCTTGCGATTATTCTAGCCTAGCCGACATGACAGGGAACGGTTCACATCAATCTCGGCACAATGGTCGAGTTTGTTCTCAACGAATCAGATTTTTGATAAGCGGGTCGAACTTGGGGATATGTTAGGAATGAGGTCGCTGCTTCGGGGAACCGCCGGAGGAGAAAACCCTCAAGCGTGAGCAGCGGTCGCCCCGGTTTGTGATCCGGCCGAGGGTACCGTTCTCTGATTTCGCAGAGCATCATGGAATGCTTCTGCGGTAGAAAGTTTCGCCGAAAACAGCTGGAGGAGTGGATCCTCTGAATCCACGGCATGCACTGTCGATTTGTAGGACTCAGCATCGAGGCCTTCGGGTTCGACCATCAATTCCGGAAGCAGACCATGATTCTCGTTGAGCACCTGCAGGAATTTCTCGAGAGTCGCCCGATGCTCCGGTGTCGTCTGAGTGAATTCAACTCCCATGCCCTTGTCCGGATGCATAACCCTTACAATGCCCTGTGCCCGGAGCTCGACTCCAGCAACCCGGATGCATAACACAACCAACGTCGACACTGGGAAAGGCGAGGATATTTCGAGGTAACATGCGCCCAGGCTAAGGTCAGTAAGCTGGCAGCGAATCGGTGGGTCATCCTGCTCGACGTCTGGAGAGTTCTGTTTCAACCACTCGCGCAAACGCTGCCCAGCTTGGGGCGAGACCTGTTGGAAGCGTAGACCGGCCTGCGATTGCGTTCCTGCCCAGGCGAATTCTGCCGGAATCTCCAGAGAAGATTGGGTCCCAGGAAGGGTGAAAACAATCTGCCAGCGTCCTAATGGGTGGGGCTTCCCGGCAAGTTGAACAGCCATGCCTCCTTCGCTGAGATCAACGGTGCTGACCTTCATGTTCGCTCCGCCCTGCAGATTGCGCATGACAACTGGAATCTGTACCGGAACGCGGGTATTGCGGCGGCGCTCGCTCTTCATCAGAGCTCGAGCTGCACGGAAACTTGATTTAGCCCTCTCCGATGAAACTGGCTTGTATAAGACAAAATGAGCTCCAACTTCGAACAAAGCCTTCAGACCAACTGCAGGCTCGACGACCGCGACTGCGACGGCTTGCTTATTACAAGGTGCACTTCGCGCGCTTCGCAGTACCTCGGTACAGCCATCGCCACCGCAATCGACAATGATCGCCTCATAGCGCTGGCGCGTGAGTTTGCGAAGGGCCGTGTCGGGACATCCGCACAAGTCGACGGAGATTTCAAGGTCGCCCAAGGTACGGCGTAGGACTCTCACGATCTTCTCGTCCGAACACAGCAACAATGCCTTGAGGCTCATAAAAGGCGCGCACTCTCAGGGTCCAAGTATCAGGAAGATAAGAGTTTTTGGCTCTACAGCTTCCGCTCAAGACGTCAAACCCGCCCAACAGACGTCCTCTGCCTGAACTGTAAGTTCAACCCAGATAGCGATCAATGGCCTAACGCACAACTGGATTACGACCGTAACGGTTCTGTCGGGCGGGGCGCAGGAGGAATCTGCTAACGCGACAGCGTAAACCAATAATATGCAACGAGTTACAGGGAATTGATGATCCCATGAACTGAGTTTCTAGCATTGACTTTGAGACAAATCCGCTGTAATATCTTCCGTCTCCTATTAGCTTTGGGCCACACCGTGGGAATGGTTTTTGCCTGCTTGCCCAGAGCATTTCGTGAGGCTACTGCATCCTGAAGGCGATGCGAAGAATCATATAGGTTGAAGTTTATTCCCCCCGAGGTGGAAAGGCACTTTTCATGGCGAAGCGACGCGGAAATCCAAACTGGGGCAAGCCCGAGCCGATCGGGCCCATTACCCCTACGATCACCGAATTTGAGCAGGTTGTGCGCGAGTACAAGCTCTCCCCGGACCAATACTTGCGGTCGACTCGACTACGGGAGTGGGCGCGGCGCAACAAGAACTCGAAGTACATTCCAGAGCCTTTGTTGGAAGCTTGGGGATTCGAGATTGAGTCCACTCTGTAACGAGTAATTGCATGTGGAGTTGCGGGTCGCTCATCGAGCGACCCTTTCTGTTTTTGGTGCTTTTCGCAGACGCGTGTTGTAGTTTTCTACAGCTAATATGCTCGACGTGCTTAAGATCCCGCCCAGCGAATTGTTTGCCATGCTGGCAGCGGTGGGCTTCGCGGCTGGGTTGAACCTGTACGCTACGGTGTCCGTGCTGGGACTTCTGGCGCGATTCGGACACGTTCCTCTTCCCCCGGGATTGCAATTGCTCCAAAGCTGGCCGGTGATCCTGGCTAGCACTGCGCTATTCGCGATCGAGTTCTTCGCTGATAAAGTCCCCGCCTTTGACCTCGTCTGGAACGCTCTGCACACTTTTGTGCGTGTGCCAGTAGCCGGGCTTTTAGCCTACCAGGCCACACGGCAGCTATCTCCCGAGCAGCAATTACTGGCAACTCTACTTGGCGCGGCGGTCGCGCTAGCCGCGCACGGCGGGAAGACTGCGGCTCGCGCCGCGGTAACGCCATCGCCTGAGCCGTTCTCGAATATCACGCTCAGCTTGGGCGAAGATGCGTTTGCGATCGGATTGACCTGGCTGGCCACCCGTCATCCCTATCTTGCCGGAGCATTGGTGGCGATGTTTGTCGTGATTATCGTAATCCTGACACGCTGGGTGATTCGCGCGCTGCGAGCCCTATTCCTCGGCGCCGAACACGAACTGGCCCGGTAGGTTTCGAGAACTTTCGGACTACAATGTTAGGCAGTCGCATGAGCGTCTAATTGGAGAGCTTGCACAAATCGCGGGGAAGCTAGCTGCAGTTTGCACGATAGTGTGGTTCTGGCTAAAGCTGGTTGCCTTTTCTGATGAACATGATCTCGGGCTTCGCAGACGTAGTGCGACGAGGGTCGAAATACAAACTTTGTTTCACGGCAATACCAGGGATCAAGATCAAATCTGAGACTTGCTATGAGCTTCCAGCCACCATTTACCGACGTTCCCGACGCGATTGAGGAAATCCGAGCCGGCCGTATGATCGTCGTGGTCGACGATGAAGACCGCGAGAACGAGGGCGACCTGACCCTTGCCGCCGAGAAGGTTACACCGGAAGCCATCAACTTCATGGCGAAGTATGGGCGTGGTCTGGTTTGCCTGGCGATGACGGAAGAGCGGCTCGAACATCTGCGCATCCCTCCGATGACCGCCGAGAACACGTCACAGTACGGGACTGCATTCTGCGAGGCTATCGACGCCCGGCAAGGCGTGACGACCGGTATCTCTGCCTACGACCGCGCCCGGACGATCCAGGTCGCGATCGATCCGGCCACCAAGCCTACTGACCTGGCGCGCCCTGGCCATGTGTTCCCGCTTCGCGCCCGCAAGGGTGGGGTGCTGGTGCGCGCCGGGCAGACGGAAGCCTCGGTCGACCTGGCGCGGCTGGCAGGCATGGTCCCCGCTGGAATCATTTGCGAAATCATGAAGGACGACGGCAGCATGGCGCGTGTGCCGGACTTGACCCAGTTCTGCCGGGAACACAGCCTAAAGATGTTGACTGTGGCTGAACTTATCCGCTATCGGATGGCGCATGAGCGCTATGTGCATCGCGTCGGCGAGGCTCTGATCGATACCCGGTTTGGCGAGTTCCGCCTGATCGCCTATGAAAGTGAGGTCGATGGCGGCGAGTCTCACGTGGCGCTGATCCGCGGTGAAATCGAGCACAGCCACAGTCCCGTGCTCGTCCGCATGCATGCCCACTGCCTGATGGGCGACGTTTTCGGCGCCACCGGCTGCGAATGTCATGCGACACTCGAAGGCTCGCTTCGTCAGATATCGCAGGAAGGCCGAGGCGCCCTGATCTATCTGCATCAGACCTCGCAGGGCTTTTCGGTGGAGAAGGTCGGGGACCACAACGCGCTTAGTTTCCACCGCGGGCGCCCGCTACCTTCGCTCTATGACAATGAAAGGCAAATTCAGCGGGAGATTGGCATCGGAGCGCAGATTCTCTCCGATCTTGATCTGCACCGCATCCGTCTGCTGACGAACCGGCCGAAGAAGGTAGCGGCGCTTGAGGGATTCGGCATTGAGATTGTCGAACAGGTTCCGGTAGAGTTGCGCGAGGCCGGAACTCGAAGCCTCTGACCACCCCGCCTCCTATGGCAAGTGCTCTTGCAAAATCCGAGAGAATCGAGCGGAACATTCCTGCCGGAATGATCGACGACGCCCGCCAGCATGTTTACGAAGCTGCCATCCGCACTCCTCTGGTGCGGCTGAATTACGACGGGCCTGCCGAAATATACCTGAAGCTGGAGTGCCTGCAGCCGATTGGTTCCTTCAAGATTCGTGGCGCCTACAACGCCGTCCGCCTTCTTCCGGAACAGGAACGGCGGCATGGCGTCTGGACGGTAAGCGCCGGCAATGCCGCCCAGGGAGTGGCTCTGGCCGCACGCCGGGCCGGAGTCCCCTGCAAAGTGCTGGTCATCGATGCCGCTCCTGCAGCCAAGCTCGAGGCGGTGCACCGACTTGGCGGACAGATCGTTAAGGCTTCGTACGACGAATGCTGGAAAGCGCTGGCCGACCGCGCCCATCCGGCAATGGATGGAGCATTTGTGCATCCATTTGAAGATGACGGATTTATTGCAGGCAATGCGTCGGCAGGGCTGGAGATTCTGGAGGATCTTCCGGACGTCGATTGCATTGTGGCATCGTTTGGCGGTGGAGGCTTATCGTGCGGCATCGCAGCGGCCATGAAAGAGCGTGGACGCAAAGTAAAGGTATTCGCCGCCGAACCGGAAACAGCTGCTCCCCTCGCGCACTCCATGGCAGCGGGGTCGCCACAGAAATTTCCCGACTGGAAGGCAAGCTGGGTGGATGGTTGCGGCGGCAAGTCGGTGTTCCCCCGCATGTGGGACATTGCGCATCATCTGCTGGCAGGATCCATCGTGTGTACGCTCGAAGAAGTCCGGACCGCAATGAAAATCGTGGCGGAACGCAATCACATCATCAGCGAGGGAGCGGGTGCCTGCGCGGTTGCGGCCGGACTCAGCGGAAAATGTGGCTCAGGTAAAGTTGTATGCGTGGTCAGCGGGGGGAACATCGATCTTTCAGTATTTGCAAAGCTAATGAGTGATCAGACATAAATTGCGTGTGGCGCGGACGCCCCGTCCGCGCTGCGTGCAGCCGAGAGATACTCGGAAAGCAAGAAACCCACCGCAAACAGGGTGGGCTTCGACAATTCGCGGGCGAGGCGCCAGCGCCACAAGCCTAGAACGGTTTACGGACGACTACTTCGGCGTCGCGAATAAAAAACTGCGCCGAGCAACTCTCAGAACCGCAGATGACGGGCAACAAGCCGCTGATCTGCTTGCGTGTGATCAGGCCCAGCATCCCGCAAGATGGGCAGGCCAGCACGGCCCAGTAGGGATCTTCCTTCTCGCCGATCTCGCCGGCGTTTTCCAGCACAAAGACGGTACCAGGCTGCATCTGTTCCGGAATCCACTCATTCAGGATATCCAGTTCACCGACCATGTGTTCCTCCCTGTGCCCATGGTGCTGCTCAACCGCGACCCGCGTCTATGAGGCCTTTGTAGCACGGCACCGGTAATCCGGCGACGTTACCGAAGTATTCGACCTGCCCCTTCGTCATTTCGCCACTCATCGGCAATCATCCCCTAAACGAAACGTTTCGAACATTTTAGGCATGAGTTGTTGTGAATCGAGCAGAGAATTGGGGGAGGAGGAGTGACTAAGAGAGTTCCTGGCGCTGGCAGGATCCCGTGCCGCCGCCCACAAAATGGACGACTTCCAACCGATCGCCGTCTTTGAGGATCGTCTCCTCCCAGCGATCCCGCGGCACGATGTCGCGGTTTAGTTCGATGGCGACGCGGTCAGCCTTCATCCCGAGCGTTTCAACCAAGGCTGAAAGCGTGAAGAGGGCCGGAGAACTGCCGAATTCACGATTCTCTCCGTTGATCTGAAGTTTCATGAGGAATGGACTGGATACGGATGCGCCCCCAAGGGGGGGATTGTTAGCTGGAATCAGTCGACTTTCCGCAGTACAAACTTTCTGGTTGCGGTGCGACCTTCGAAATTAGCCTGCACCAGCAGAGACGAATCGGGCAGCGCAGACTCCTCAACTTCAATCTTGATCTCTGCTTCCCCGCCGGAATCGGCTACGGCTTGGGTATAGAAAGGTGCTGCCCCGGGACGCGCGAAGCGGAAGGTAAGTCTGGCGCCGGGCGCGGCCGAGCCTCCTTCGGTGACCCGCAACTGCATCGTCAGATTGGGGTCCGCGTGCACCGATTCGGCGTTCGTCCATTGCACATCAAGTTCTTTCACCGATGCCAGGCCTTCGGGCTCGGCGCGATCGAGCGCGGATTCCAGCTTGCCCTCGCGAATCGAGTCCAGCACCAGACGGTGCTGCTCGCGCAGTTGCTGCTCCTTTTGCGTGTCGCCGAACTGGGCATCACCGGCCTGGGTCGCATAAGACGTAGCTCGCTTGCCAATGCAGCGGCCACGCACGAATACCTGCGTTTGCAGAATCCGCTCGCCTTCGCGAGCTTCACTCTGCACGTGATAGATCGTGTCGCCGTGCTTGACGTCGGTATTGAAGCCAAAAATCATGGGGATCGGGTCATTGCGTAATTGCGCGATTGGGTGATTGAACGACGCCTGTTTTCAATCGCTTATTCACCCGATGGCACAATCACAAAATCAAGACTCGTTCGCTTGACACTCCAGCATACAAGCCCATAACCTAGAATGTTTAATCATTGCTTGGCGCGAATTATATATACGTCGTACTATGCCCGACAATTACTTCGCACGCTACCTCCCGTTCCTGATCCATATTCTGCTGGCGGGCGGGATTGCGACCGCGATTGTCCTGCTTTCCTGGCTGATCGGGCAGCGTAATCCTACCCGCGCCAAACTTTCTCCCTATGAATGCGGGATGACCCCGATCGGCGACTCGCGCGAGCGCTTTTCGGTCAAGTTTTACCTGGTCGCGATGCTGTTCATCCTGTTCGACGTCGAAGCTGTGTTCATCTATCCTTGGGCCATCATTCTGCGCGATCTGAAGCATTTTGGGCTGTGGGAGATGTTTGTGTATATCGGGATTTTCCTCGTTGGCTTCTTCTATGTCTGGAAGAAGGGCGTTCTCGACTGGGGTGAGACCGGACGGGGGAAAGCCTGATGCCGCTCGTGCCCGCGATCACTGATGTAAAGCTACTGAAGGGTCATCCGGCCGTGGCTCGTCTATCAGGTTGGAATGCAGCGGCGATCGAAGGCGTGAAGTTCGATCGCGACGAGATGACGATTTCTCTTGATCGTAACAGCATCCGTGAGGCCTGCGCGCTGCTGAAAGAAGATCCAGCCTGCCCGTTCAACTTCCTTTCTGACATCACGTGCGTCGACTGGTACCCCGCCGAACCCCGCTTTGAAGTCGTCTATCACCTGCTATCGATTCCGAAGAAGGAACGCGTGAGGCTGAAGGTTCGGCTGAATAGCGCCAGTCCGGCGGTCGAGTCTCTGACCTCGGTATGGCCGGGAGCCAACTATTTTGAGCGCGAAGTCTTCGATCTGTTTGGAGTCCGCTTTACCGGGCATCCTTATCTCAGGCGCATCCTGATGCCCGAGGACTGGGAAGGCCATCCTCTCCGCAAAGATTATCCGGTGGAGGGCTACCGATAAATGGCCCACCTGACCCCTACTCCAGTCCTGGAGCCCGGACAGGATCGCACCATGATCCTGAACATGGGCCCGCAACACCCTTCGACCCATGGGGTGCTGCGCGTCCTGCTCGAGATCGACGGTGAAAGCGTGGTGCGGCTCATGCCGGATATCGGGTATCTACATACAGGCATCGAGAAGACATGCGAGGCGAAGTTTTACCAGCAGGTCGTGCCGCTGACGGACCGCATCGATTATCTGTGCCCGTTGACCAACAATCTCTGCTACGTGCTGGCGGTAGAGAAGCTGTTGGGCCTCGAGATTCCTCCAAAGGCGCAATGGCTACGCGTTCTGCTGAATGAGTTGACGCGCATCAATTCGCACCTGGTGTGGCTGGGCACGCACGCATTGGACATCGGCGCGATGACCGTCTTCCTGTATTGCTTCCGCGAGCGCGAAGAAGTCCTCAAGATATTTGAGATGGTCAGCGGGCAGCGCATGATGACGTCCTACTTCCGGGTGGGAGGAATTGCGCTGGAACCGCCGCTCGGATTCTTCGACCGGGTGCGAGATTTCGCCGGATATTTCCCCGAGAAGGTAGACGAGTACGAGAATCTGCTGACCGGGAACCCAATTTGGCTGATGCGGACCAAGGGCGTCGCGTACATCTCGGCGGAGGATGCGCTCGGTCTGGGTGCAACCGGTCCCACGCTGCGGGCTAGCGGTGTCGACATCGACCTGCGCCGCGACATGCCGTATTCAAGTTACGAGAAGTTCCAGTTCAAAGTCCCGATTTCGACCGAGGGCGATGTATTCGCTCGTTACATGTGCCGGGTGCAGGAGCTGCGGGAATCGATCGCCATCGTCCGGCAGGCGCTGGATGGCATGCCCGAAGGCCCGATCAAGGCCGATGCTCCGCATGTCGTTCTACCCGATCGTGAAAAGATGAAGACCCAGATGGAATCGCTCATCTATCACTTCAAGATCATTACCGAAGGGTTCGCGGTACCGGCCGGCGAAGTCTACCAGGCGGTCGAATCGCCCCGCGGGGAGATGGGCTACTACATCGTCAGCGATGGCACGGCAAAGCCTTATCGAGTGCATATGCGCTCGGCCTGCTTCGCCAATCTGCAAACCCTACCCACGATGTGTGAAGGACGATTGCTGGCGGACGTGGTCGCGGCCATTGGCAGCATCGACATCGTGCTGGGAGAAATTGACCGGTAGGTCGCCCGATCACTAAATCGCTCAATTCACCATGAAGTTTTCCGACGAATTCGAAACGCGCTTCGCCGAGATGGTTCCGCACTATCCGACTAAACGGTCTGCGCTCGTTCCGACCTTGCTTTATGCGCAGGACGAGGTTGGATTCCTCTCCGACGAGGTCATCGCTGAAATCGCGTCCCGCCTCGACCTCACCGAACTCGAAGTGCGCAACGTGATCAGCTATTACTCGATGCTGACCACCAAGCCACGTGGAAAGTTCAACGTGCAGGTGTGCACCAACATCAGCTGCATGGTCCGGGGCGGAGAAGACATCCTGCACCATTGCGCGAAGCGGCTTGGCGTCGGGCATAAGCAGACCACGCCCGACGGACTCTTTACGCTGGAAGAAGTGGAGTGCATTGGTGCGTGCAGCTGGGCTCCTGCAGCGCAGGTCAATTACGATTTTCACGAGAACCTGACCCCGGAAAAGATGGACAGGATACTCGACGAGTACAAGAAGAAGGGAACGCAGTAAGAAAGATTTTGCGAATGCGCGACTAAGTCATTGGGTGATTGAAAATCTCAGATTCCAATCGCTGAATGACTCAATTGCACAATGTTCTCAATTTCATGGCTGATTTAGTGTCCCATCCCGACGAGGTAAAGGTCGTCTCCCGGCGCTTTGGCCAGGGTGCGACCAATATTGACCGTTACCTCGAACTGGACGGCTACAAGGCCGTTCAGAAGGCGCTCGCCATGGAGTCGGACGCAATCATTAACGAGGTGAAAAACTCCGGCTTACGCGGGCGCGGCGGCGCTGGATTCTCGACCGGGATGAAATGGTCTTTCGTGCCCAAGCAATCCGCCAAGCCCAAGTACGTGTTGTGCAATGGAGACGAGAGCGAACCGGGAACTTGCAAAGACCGGCTGATTTTCGAACACGATCCGCATTCCGTGATTGAAGGCGTCATGATCGCTGGTTTAGCCGTCGGATCGAAAGCGGGCTACATCTATATTCGCGGCGAATACCGCTATCTGTCGATCATCATGCAGAAGGCGATCCGCGATGCCTACGCCAAAGGCTTCCTGGGCAAGAACATCTTCGGCAGCGGACGCGACTTCGAGGTCTACTGGCACGGCGGCGCGGGAGCCTACGAAGTCGGCGAAGAATCGGCGTTAATGGAGTCGCTCGAAGGCAAGCGCGGCATACCTCGTATCCGGCCGCCCTTCCCTGCTGTGGTCGGTTTATGGGGCGGACCGACGGTCATTAATAATGCTGAAACACTGGCGAACGTGCCACACATTATTCTTGGCGGTGCGGAATGGTACGCGAAGCTGGGCACGCCGAAAAACGGCGGCACGCGCTTGTTCTGCCTCAGCGGCAACATCGCCAGGCCCGGCGTATACGAGCTCCCTATGGGCTACAACCTGAAAAAGATGATTTACGACGTTGCCGGCGGAATTCCGAACGGGCGTGCGCTGAAAGCCGTCGTTCCGGGGGGATCGTCCTGCCCGTGCCTTACGGCTGATGAGGTCGATGTCGCTATGGATTTCGATTCGGTCGCAAAAGCCGGATCGATGCTCGGTTCGGGCGGGGTCGTGGTAATCGACGATGCGCAGTGCATCGTGAAGTTCGCCCTGCGCACCATGAAATTCTACAAACACGAAAGCTGCGGATGGTGCATTCCCTGCCGCGAAGGGACCGACTGGCTGGAGAAAACACTTACGCGTTTTCACAGGGGCGGCGGCCTGAAAAAGGATATCGACAACATGCAGTACCTGGCGGAAAACATGCTTGGCCGGACGTTCTGCCCGTTGGGAGACGCCGCCGCAATGCCGACGATCGGATTCGTGAAAAAGTTTCGCAAGGAATTTGAAGATCACCTGGAAGGCAGGCCGTGCCCGTATGAGAAGGAAGGCGCGGTGGAAGAGCTTCCCGTGTTAAGTCACTGAAGATCAGTTTCTAAATCGACATGCCTGACGTAAATCTCACAGTCGACGGCAAAAAGGTTACGGCTCCCGCGGGCACGCTCCTCATTGAAGCGTGCAAGACCGTGGGCATTGAAGTGCCGTCATTCTGCTATTACCCGAATCTATCTTTGCAGGGCGCTTGCCGCATGTGCCTGGTGAAGATCGAGAAGATGCCCAAGCTGCAAACCGCCTGCACGACCGTGGTCAGCGAAGGCATGGTCGTCACCACCGAGGGCGACGAGATCAAACAGGCGCGCAAGTCGATGCTGGAACTGCTTCTCGGCAACCATCCCCTGGATTGCCCGGTCTGCGATGCCGGCGGCGAATGCGAATTGCAGGATATGACGTTCGCCTACGGCGCCGCCGAATCGAAGTTCATGGAGGCGAAAAACCACAAAGACGAGCAGCAGTGGTCGCCTGTGGTGTTCTTCGACCGGCCGCGGTGCATTCTTTGTTACCGCTGCGTGCGCGTTTGCGGCGAGGGCATGGACGTCTGGGCTCTCGGTGTGCAGAACCGCGGCGTGAGTTCGATCATCGCCCCTAATAAGGAAGATCATCTGGAGTGCGAAGAGTGCGGCATGTGCATCGATATTTGTCCCGTCGGTGCACTGACCTCAGGCGCTTATCGGTACAAGACCCGCCCTTGGGAGATGAAGCACGTGGGCACGGTCTGCACGCATTGTGGAGACGGCTGCAAGACCACGCTTGGCGTTCGCCGTTCCGATACTGGCATGCAGATTGTCCGAGGAGATAACCGCGACAAAAGCGGCACTAACGGCGATTTCCTCTGCATCAAGGGACGCTATGCCTTCGATTTCGCGAATCATGAAGAGCGTCTGACCCAGCCCCTGGTTCGCAAGGACGGAAAGCTGACGCCGTCCACCTGGGAAGAAGCTTTCGAACTGGTGGGAAAGAAATTTGCCCAAGTTCGAGACAAGGACGGTGGGCAGGCGATCGGCGTCATCGGTTCAAATCGGACCACGAACGAAGAAGCTTATCTCCTCTCGAAGTTTGCCCGCACTGTGCTGAACACCAACAACGTCGATCATCACCGCACAACCGATTTCCCTGCCCTGGCGGCCGCGTTACAAGGCAAGCCCGGCGCGACTGCGAGCATGGCAGACGTCTTCACCGCGCCGGCGATCCTGCTGATCGGTAACGATCCCACCGAGCGGCATCCTCTTCTTGCCTGGCAGATCCGCAACAATGTCCGTTTGCATCGAGCCAAGCTCTACATCATCAATTCGGAACAGATCAAGCTGCGGCGTCAGGCCACGAGTTTCACCCAAATTCCCAGAGGGACGGAAGGCAAAGTTGCGAGCTTCTTGTCGGGAGATGAAACCGCGGTCGACGCGTTGACCAGTGCCGGGACAAATAAAGATGCCTGGACCGGGCTGCGGGATAAGCTGCGCGCCGAACAAAATCTCGTCATCATTTTCGGCTCGGAAATTCGGGGCGGAGCACTGGCTAGTCTCGTCGCATTCGGCACAGCCATTCCAGGAGCCAGATTCACATGCCTGGGCGACTACTCCAACTCCCGCGGCGCAGCTGACATGGGCCTTTATCCCGACCTGCTCCCCGGTTATCACGCAATCAGCAGAAACAGCGATTTCCACCGCGAGTGGGCTGATATCCCGCAAGTTGCCGGGCTCGACACGCCGGGCATGGTAGAAGCGGGCAAGGCTGGCAAGTTGAAGGCCCTCTATGTTGTCGGGTCTAATCCGGTCGGGCGGCTCAACATCGATCCTTTTACTTTCTCCAAGAGTTTCGTGGTCGTGCAAGACATGTTCTTGACCGAAACGGCAGTGATGGCCGATGTCGTGCTGCCCGCGGCGAACGCCTACGAGAAGTCGGGTACTGTCACGAATACATGTGGTGATGTGCAATTGGTAAAGAAAGCCGGCGACGTCTCTGACGTCAAACCCGATTTCGAAATGATCGTGCGCATCGCCGACGCCATGGGATTTGACGTCCACAAGCTCGTGCCTTTCGGCGGAGGCATGCGCGCCGACATGGGTCAGTCACGCGGAGCCCAGTCCGGCGAGGCGGATCGTCATGCAGTGTGGCTGGAGATGCAGGGTCTCGAACCAAAGTTGAGTCCCCTCGATCCCATGGCCATCCTCGACGAAATTCAGCGCCTAGTTCCCGGGTACGACGTCTCGCGAATGAATCTGCTGGCGGGAAACAGCGAGCACACGTCACTGGCGAAGTCCGGGCCGGGCGTCGCGCACCAGCCGGAATCCATCGCTCCGGCCAACGACACCCTGTTCACCTCAGGGACCTTGGGACGTTATTCACGGGCGCTGAAGTCCGTGATTGAGAGTCATGAAGTGAAGCCCGCCGAAGTCGCAGCGGACTGACAGCAGTGTTTCCAGGATTGGAATAGAAAGGAACGCCTTGCCGATCTGGCTTTATATTCTGGTGTCGGTCGTCAAGTCCGCAGTGATTCTTTTCGTGCTGCTCACCGCTGTGGCCTACACCGTGTGGCTAGAGCGCAAGGTTGTGGGCCACATGCAAAACCGCTGGGGACCCACGCGGGTCGGGCCGTTTGGCCTGCTGCAACCTGCCGCCGACGGGCTGAAATTTCTTTTCAAGGAAGATCTGACTCCGCCCCATGTCTATAAGCCGCTTTTTCTGGCGGCTCCATTGATCGCCGTGATCTTCGCGCTGACGTCGATCTCGGTGATTCCCTTTGGCAACACCGTCACCCTCTACGGTTATGACATTCCTTTTCAGATCACCGACGTGAATACCGGCCTTTTGCTGATTCTGGGCGTCACGTCGATCGGCGTTTATGGCGTGGCCCTGGCAGGATGGTCTTCGAATAACAAATATTCGCTGTTAGGAGGCCTGCGCGCCAGTGCGCAGATGGTCAGCTATGAGATTTCCCTCGGGCTCTCGCTAGTCGGCGTTCTGATCATGGCCGGCAGCTTCAGCCTGCGCACGATTGTCGACGCACAGGCGGGACACTTCTGGGGATTTATTCCGCGCTGGAACATTTTTCACGGACAGTTCATCGGATTCTTTTGTTACCTGATCGCAGCCTACGCTGAGACGAATCGCATCCCGTTTGATCTCCCGGAAGCCGAGACGGAACTGGTGGCTGGCTATCACACCGAATACAGCGCGATGAAGTTTGCCATGTTCTTTATGGCGGAATACGCGAACATGATCACGGTGGGCTGCCTGGCTACTCTTCTGTTCCTGGGCGGATGGCACGGCCCGCTGTTCGGGCCGTGGTATGTGCAGGCTTTGTTGCCGGTGTTCTGGTTTGTGGCCAAGGTTTTTGTCTTTCTCTTTATTTACATCTGGGTGCGCGGCACGCTGCCTCGCTTCCGTTACGACCAGTTGATGGCGTTTGGCTGGAAGTTTCTGTTGCCATTGTCGCTGGCCAATCTGATTGCCACTGCAATTGCAGTGGCATGGTGAGAACAGAGCGTCTCGGGTCTCGGTCCTCGGTTGAATCCGCTGAGGAACCGAACCTGGCAGACGGTTTTGCTGAAAACTGACAACTGATTTCATGCTCAGTATCCATCTAATCCTGTTCCTGGCGTTTGCCGCCGTCGCCCTCGCAGGTGCAATCAACCTGCTGGCGCAGACGCACCCGATCAACAGCGCCCTTTCCCTGATCGCCGTCATGGCCGCGCTGGCTGGAGAGTATCTTCTATTAGGCGCCGAGTTCGTCGCCGCGGTGCAGGTCATCGTCTATGCCGGCGCCATCATGGTGCTGTTCGTTTTCACCATCATGCTGCTGAACGCTGGCGTCGAGGAGCGCACCAAAGGCAGCCGCGTCGCCGTGATCGTCGGAATTCCCGGGATGTTGCTGGGAAGCGTGCTTGTGTCCTGGGTCCTTGTACGGCACTCCGGAACCGAGTCGGTTACAGTCGGTGTAATACCGGGCCAGACGAATGGTTGGGGTGATCCAGCCGTAGTTGGGAAACTGCTCTTTCATGAGTTTCTGTTGCCCTTCGAAATCACCTCGATTCTGATTCTAGTCGCCATCATGGGCGCCGTAGTTTTGGCCAGCAAGCCGCCTTCGACCGCGGCAGGCGGGCCGCCCAAGGAGGTGAAAGACTGATGGTCCCTCTTTCCTATTACCTCGTGCTCAGCGGGATTCTCTTCGCTTGCGGCGTCACCGGATTCCTCATCAAGCGCAATATCATCACGATCTTCATGTCAATTGAGCTGATGCTCAACGGGGTGAATCTTTCATTCGTCGCCTTCGCGGCACACTGGCACGCGCTTGCCGGGCAGATTTTCGTCTTCTTTGTCATGGTCGTAGCCGCCGCCGAATCTGCCGTCGGACTGGCGATCATTATTGCCGTCTACCGCACCCGCGAGACTTTGAACGTGGATCAGGTCAACCTGCTCAAACTATGACGTCATCTCTCAATCTCTGGCTGATTCCGGTCCTGCCGCTGGCGGGCGCTGCGATCAACGGGTTCCTCGGAAAAAGATCCTCTCGGACCGCGGTCAGCACCATCGGGCTCGTATTCCCCGGTGCGGCCTTCGCCTGGGCTCTGTCGGTCGCGTTCCGATTCTCTTCCCTTCCGCAAATCCCCTATCAGGAATACGTAGCCCACTGGATCCGTTCCGGCAGTTTTAGCGTCGACTTCGCGCTGTATCTCGATCAGCTTTCGCTGGTCATGCTTCTGGTCGTCACTGGAGTCGGATTCCTCATCCACATCTACTCCGTCGGCTACATGTGGGACGATCCCAGCTACTACCGATTCTTCAGCTATCTGAACTTGTTCATGTTCTTCATGCTGACGCTTGTGCTGGCGAACAACTATCTGGTGATGTTCATCGGTTGGGAAGGCGTGGGGCTGGCGTCATATCTGCTGATCGGATTCTGGTTCACGAAAGATTCGGCGGCATCGGCTGGTAAGAAAGCATTTATCGTCAACCGGATCGGCGATTTCGGATTTCTCATTGGACTGTTCCTCATCATCCAGCACTTTGGGTCGTTGAATTTCGTGGAGGTGTTTGACCAGGTCCGACCCATTACGCCGGAGACGGCCGGCGCGGGCCTGCTCACCGCGATTGGAATTCTTCTGATGGTCGGTGCATGTGGCAAGTCGGCGCAGATCCCGCTCTACGTTTGGCTCCCTGACGCCATGGAAGGTCCAACGCCGGTGTCCGCATTAATTCACGCGGCAACCATGGTGACCGCCGGGGTGTACATGGTTTCGCGCTCCCACATGGTTTTCGAGCGAGCGCCCATGTCCTTAACCGTTGTTGCCATCATCGGGACTCTCACCGCCCTGTTCGCCGCGACGATCGGTATCGCGCAGACCGACATCAAGAAAGTCCTGGCCTACTCCACCGTCTCCCAGCTTGGCTACATGTTCATGGCGTGCGGCGTAGGAGCATTCTCGGCCGGCATTTTTCACCTCATGACGCATGCCTTCTTCAAAGGATTGTTGTTTCTGGCCGCGGGATCTGTGATTCACGCCGTCGGCGGCGAGCAGGATATGCGCAAGATGGGCGGCCTGCGTTCTTACATCCCGTGGACTTTCCTGACGATGCTCATCGCGACCCTGGCCATCGCGGGAATTCCGCCGCTTGCCGGCTTCTGGAGCAAGGACGAAATTTTGTGGAAGGCCTTTTCCAGCGAACACGGAAGTTGGGTCTACTGGCTGATCGGTGTTATCACCGCTTTCATCACCTCTTTCTACATGTTCCGCCTGTTGTTTATGACCTTTTTCGGCGACTATCGCGGCATCCAGGTGGATGAGCGCGGCAAAGTTCATTCAGCTCACGGCCCAGACGACCACGCACACGGCGAGCCGCACGAGAGCCCCATGGTAATGCTGATCCCGTTGATGATCCTGGCCTTTCTTTCGCTGGTCGGCGGCCTGGTCGGTATTCACAACGGATTCGAGCACTTCCTGGCACCGGTTTTTGGTGCAGCCGAAGTGGCCCACGGCGCGGGAGAGACTTCCACGGGCAGTACTGAACTTCTGCTCATGGGGGTGTCTGTTACCGTTGCATTCGCGGGCGCGATACTTGCCTGGGTTCTTTACGTCAGCAAGCCATACCTTCCGCAAAAGGTCGCCGACGCGCTCAACGGCCTCTACGTTGCCGTGCTGAACAAGTACTACATCGATGAACTCTATGCCACGCTTTTCGTAAAGCCGCTAGTGGAGGGCTCGACCCGCATCCTGTGGCACGGGGTCGACCAAAAGATCATCGACGATTCCATCAATGATGCGGCCGATGGGGCCCGTCACGTTTCCGACGAAGTCCGGCAAATGCAGTCGGGCAACTTGCGTTCTTACGCTGGATGGATCGCGGCAGGCTCGGCCTTGGTCATTGCTTACATGATCTGGTTTGGGGTGGGACGATGAATATCGACAATCTCAGCCCTTACATCCTGAGCCTGGTCACCTTCGTGCCTCTGGCTGGTGCTCTGTTGCTCGTCTTACTTCCCCGCCGCGATCGCGACATTCGAATCTTTTCGCTAGTCGTTTCGCTATTGACGTTTGTCCTCTCCCTTCATCTGCCGGTGCACTTCCGGCGAGGCCAGCCTGGCTTCCAGTTTTCCATCGACCATCCCTGGATTTCGTCTCCGAACATTCACTACCACATGGCGATCGACGGGATCTCGTTGTGGCTTGTGGTGCTGACCACTTTCCTCACGCCGCTTTGCGTGCTGATCTCGTGGAAGTCCGTGCACGATCGCGTGAAGGAATTTTTCATCCTCTTGCTGATCCTGGAAACTGCTCTGATCGGCGTCTTTACCTCGCTCGACCTCTTCCTCTTCTATTTCTTCTGGGAAGCGACGCTCATCCCCATGGCGTTGTTGATCGGCGTCTTCGGCCATGACCGGAAGGTGTATGCCGCGGTGAAGTTTTTCATGTACACGATGATCGCTTCAGTATTCATGCTGGTGGCGATCCTGTGGCTGTATGCGCACACCGGCAGCTTTGATTTCGTTTACGTCCGCGATCACATCAGCTCGATTCCGAATTTCGCGGCGGCAGCACAGTGGCTCTTCCTCGGATTCTTCCTGGCATTCGCGGTCAAAGTTCCGCTGTTCCCGTTTCACACCTGGCTGCCCGATGCGCACGTCGAAGCACCGACTGCCGGATCGGTGCTGCTGGCCGGAGTTCTGCTGAAGATGGGAACCTACGGCATGCTGCGCTTTAATCTCGGTCTGTTCCCCGAGCAATCCCGCTACAACGCACCTTGGGTCATCGTCCTGGCCCTGATCGGTATCATTTACGGAGCGCTGGTGGCCATGGTGCAGCCCAACATGAAGAAGCTTATCGCCTATTCCTCGGTGAGCCATCTGGGGTTCGTCGTGCTGGGCATCTTCAGCTTCACCCAATTGGGATTGAACGGCGCCATGTTCGTCATGCTGGCCCATGGAGTGTCCACTGGAGCCCTCTTCATGCTGGCCGGCGTTCTGCATGAACGCCGGCATACCTATGAGATCAGCGAATTCGGCGGGCTCGCCTCAACTATGCCCGTTTACGCGGCTTCTTTTCTGTTCATTGTCTTGGCCTCGGTTGGTCTTCCCTTGCTCAACGGATTTATTGGCGAGTTCCTGGTGCTGAGCGGCGCCTTCCAGGCTCGCGCGGTCTACGGGATCCTTGCCGCCACCGGCGTCATCTGGAGCGCCGGATATCTGCTCTGGATGTATCAGCGCGTCTTCTTTGGCAAGGTGACGCATCCCGTGAACCAGTCGATGGCCGATCTTTTTAGTGTCGAGAAAGCAGCCGTTTGGCCTTGCGCCGTCGCCGCGCTGCTGATGGGGGTGGCGCCAATTTTGTGGTTAGGCGCAATTGATCCCGCGGTGCAGGCCGCCCTTGCTCCCTTCGCTCAGCTGGCCGCCAAGGTGGTCACACAATGACCATCGCCTTGTTGGCCGAGCTACAGGCGATTCCCCAGGGCGTCGACTACGTCCGCATCCTGCCCGAACTGGTGCTTTCACTCTTTGGCATTGTGATCATGTTCCTCGATCCCTTGCTGGATGAAGAGAAGACTCAAAAAACCCTCGGCCTCGTCGCACTTTTCGGAACTTTCTCGGCTCTGGCAGCCACCTGGTACATGTCGCTGCCGGAAAACTACGGCCTCGCTTTTTCGAACAACGTCCGAGTCGACGCCTTCAGCGTGTTCTTTCACTTTCTGGTGATTGCCATCGCCGCCATCGTCATTCTTACGTCGTTTGAATACATGAAGGTGCAGCGGATACGCGCGGGGGAGTACTACGCACTGATTCTGTTTAGCGTTGTCGGTATGGGACTGATGTCGTCCGCGGTCGAACTGGTGCTGATCTTTATCTCGCTCGAAATTTCGTCGATCTCCACCTATATTCTCGCCGGATTCCGGCGTCAGGAGGCTTCCAGCAGCGAATCCTCCTTGAAGTATTTTCTGCTCGGTTCATTTGCCACTGCATTCTTCCTGTACGGTGTGGCCCTGATCTTCGGCGCCACTGGGTCGACCAACATTGATCTGATCAGCCATGCCTTGCAGGCCCGGCCAGTCGGCCTGCTGGTATACGTCGCCGTAGCGTTGATGCTTGTGGGTCTCGGTTTCAAAGTGGCAGCCGCCCCTCTTCACGTCTGGACTCCCGACGTCTACGAAGGAGCTCCGGCGCCGGTCGTAGGCTTCATGTCTACCGCACCCAAAGCGGCGGCTTTCGCTGTGCTCCTCCGGATCGTGTTTGCAGTCAATGCCCCCGGACGCTTCTGGCCGATCTGGGTAGCAGCCGCACTCTCGATGACGCTGGGCAATATCGGAGCGTTGGTGCAAAACAACGTCAAGCGTCTACTGGCCTATTCCTCGATTGCCCACGCCGGATACCTGCTTGTAGCCTTCGCCATGACGACTTCGGACAATTCGGTCGCAGGAATTTCCGCGGCGATGTTCTACACGGCCGCGTATGCCGCCATGAACGTAGGAGCGTTCGCAGTCGTCAGCCACTTCGCCAGCGCCGGCGAACGTTATGTGACTCTCGAAGATTACGAGGGATTAGGCCGCAGTTCGCCTCTCCTGGCGGCCACGCTGACGATTTTCCTGCTGTCGCTCATCGGTATCCCGATGACCGGCGGATTCTTCGCCAAGTTCTATGTTTTCAGTGCCGCGCTCAAGGCCAATCTCATGTGGCTGACACTAATTGGCCTCGTTAACAGCGCGATAGGCGCCTACTATTACCTGCGCATCATTGTGGTTATGTACATGCGCGAAGCGCGCAAGGAAGTGCCAGTTGCCCCCGTACCGATTGGACTCGGATTCGCCCTCGGACTTAGTGTGCTGGCCACTATCTATCTCGGCGTCCTTCCCAACCGCGTTCTGCAGTATGCGCAGCACTCGGCACAAGCCTTGCTGCCGCAGGCCCCGCCCAATCCGGCGAGCGCCGCGCAACTCAACTCCCCGGGCGTGAATGCCGGACGTTAAAGGCTCGCTCCTATCGAAAATCCTGATTTGACAACTACCTAGCTCAGCGTGCATTATGGCTGGACCAAAGCGCAAACCCAGTGTTTCCCTCTTTAGGAACTGACACCGGAGGAGAGAAAATGTACAAACTGTTTCGAGAACTTTGGCAGGAAGAGGCAGGTCAGGACATCGCCGAGTATGCCGTCATGCTGGCGGTGATACTGGTTCTGGTGGTGGGCACGGTGAGGTTGATTGGTTCCAATGCCAACAACGTATTCTCGAATGCCGCCAGTTCTATTCAGTGATTAAGCGCTTCCTTTAGGCCTACTGGACCTGGCGAAGGATACTAAAATTTCGATGAATCGATTTACGTGGGGTACTACATTTAGCGCCTGCTACTGGTTTCGAGGCGTAGCGGCCGCTTTCAGCTTGGGGTGATAAGAAGAAGAAAGCCAGGTACAAAAAGAATCAGATAACCCCAAGCCGCGATTAGCGATCGCGGCTTTTGCTTTTTGCGACAATTTACGGGCCTAACGAGCGCCGAGGAGAACGAGCCATGATCGTCAACATGTCTGAAAAAGCGACCGAACAAGAAATCAATCACGTGATTGAGAGAATTCGCGAAGCGGGATACAAGCCTCACGTCACCCGCGGCACCGAACGTATCATTGTTGCCGCGGTAGGCAGTGGACGACGCCACGAGATCGAAGCCCTGCAGGTCGCGCCCGGCGTGGACAACGTGGTCGCCATTGCTCAACCTTTTAAGCTGGTGAGCCGGCAGGTGCGCCCGGAGCGTTCCGTTGTGCGAATCGATGGGGCTGCGATCGGCGGACCCGAAGTTGTCGTCATCGCGGGACCCTGCTCGGTGGAATCCCGCGAACAGTTGCTGGACACGGCGCACGCTGTGAAACGCGCGGGCGCCACAATGTTGCGTGGCGGCGCGTACAAGCCTCGCACCTCTCCCTATGACTTCCAGGGCCTGGGGATCGAAGCTCTCAAGATCCTGCGCGAAGCGAAAGAGCAGACGGGATTGCCAGTAGTCACTGAAGTGATGAGCACGGAGGACATCGACATCATTTGCGAACATGTCGACATGCTGCAGGTCGGAGCCCGCAACATGCAGAACTTCGCCCTGTTACGCAGGCTAGCTGCGATTCAGAAGCCGATTCTCTTGAAGCGTGGCCCGTCTGCGACCGTAAAGGAATGGCTGCTCGCCGCCGAGTATCTGCTGTCCGGGGGGAATCAAGACGTCGTTCTCTGTGAACGCGGCATCAAGACCTTCGAGACGGAAATGCGAAATACGATCGACCTGGCGGCCATTGCGCTCGCTCGCGATCTCTCTCACCTGCCGGTAATCGCGGATCCGTCTCACGGCACAGGCAAGCAGAGTCTGATTGCCGCGGTATCGCGTGCCGCCGTCGCGGTGGGAGCCGATGGCCTCATCATCGAAGTGCATCCATGCCCGGAGCGCGCGCTCTCTGATGGTCCGCAGTCGTTGGATTTTGCGGGATTCGCGAAGGTAATGAAGGCGTTGACCGAGCCGTTGCGCCCGACTGCCAGCCTTTCCGAGGCGGTGCCGGCTGCTTCTTGAACGGTGAACCGGTATATCACCGTCAGAGAAGTATTGGATTTCGCCTCCAGCCCAAGAAGCGGGTGAGGTCGACGTTAGTGCGCAGCACTCGGCTGCTTGACTGTCATCGCCGGATCTCCGAACAGCACGAACGTCTTCCTCACGTTAAGATCGGTGATCTGCGATTTCGCTTTTAGAATCGATTCTCCCAGAGTGGGCTGCGGCGATGCGAAAGCATTTTGTACGACCAATGTGTCGAGCATCGTCTGGGGAGCGGGCTGGTTCAGGCCGCTGGAGGCGAAGACTGCGACCGCGCCTCCATTCGGCGCCAGCAAAAGCGTGACGCCGAGGGA